>Ga0116151_10000260_pt1 | contig 47603 bp, 45 predicted proteins | sample AD_UKC117_MetaG_FD_89893 | JGI IMG/M metagenome (GOLD analysis project Ga0116151, IMG submission 89893) | Active sludge microbial communities of municipal wastewater-treating anaerobic digesters from Hong Kong - AD_UKC117_MetaG | ecosystem: Engineered > Bioreactor > Anaerobic > Digestate...
CTCCTCCCTCAAAAGCTTCAGAGGGAACAGGGCACAGGGGGCACAACATATATGAAGCAATACTTTAGGTTTCGTCATAGCCTGAAAACAGTCCCTTTTTTATTTCTCTTCCCAGGACTTCATAAGCCAGCGGTGTGGCACACCTTCCCCGGGGTGTTCTCTGGACAAACCCTGATCTCAGAAGAAAAGGCTCGTAAAGGTCTTCGATAGTGTCTTTCTCCTCCCCTACCATGACAGCAAGGGTGTCCAGCCCCACGGGGCCTCCTTCAAACCGGTCGATCAGAGCTGTAAGGATCTCACGGTCCATCTTTTCCAGCCCGTGCCCGTCGATATGCAACATCCGGAAAGACTCTTCTAAAAGTTCTCCGTCGATGACTCCGTTGTTCCGGACTTCGGCAAAGTCCCTGACCCTTTTGAGAAGACGGTTGGCCACCCTGGGGGTAAAGCGGGACCTCCTGGCGATCTCACGGGCAGGGTCCTCCTGAATACGGACATTCAGGATCTCAGCCGATCTTTTGATGATCGTCGTGATCTCCTCGATTCCGTAGAATTCCAGGCGTTCCATGACGCCGAACCGGTCTCTCAGAGGCGAGGTCAGCAGGCCTGCCCGTGTTGTGGCTCCCACCAGGGTAAAAGGCTGAAGGGGTATGCGGATATTCCGCGCCCCCGGCCCCTTTCCGATGATGATATCAAGTTCGAAATCCTCCATAGCTGAGTAGAGGATCTCTTCCACACTCCTGCTGAGCCGGTGGATCTCGTCGACAAAGAGGATGTCGTGAGCTTCAAGATTGGTCAGGATGGCGGCAAGGTCCCCTGGTTTTGTGAGGACAGGGCCTGATGATATTTTTATATTGACCCCCATCTCACGGGCCATGATAAAGGCCAGTGTGGTCTTCCCCAGTCCCGGAGGCCCGTAAAAAAGAGTATGGTCTATGGGCTCCTGACGCTGGCTGGCAGCCTGGATATAGACCTTCAGCTTCTGTCTTAATTCACCCTGTCCGATGAAATCGTCAAGCCGCTGGGGCCTGAGGCTCTGTTCTGTCTCTCTCTCTTCAGAATGAAGCTGAGGGTCTGTAAAACGGTCTTCCATCTCATCCCTTTCCCATATAACGCAAGGCTCTGCGGATGAGCTCTTCAGTCGTAAGCTTTTCCGCCGAATCCCGTATGATCTCGGCCAGGGCCGCTCTGATATGAGCCACCGGGAACTGTAGGTTCCTCAAAGCCTCCAGGGCTTCAGCCATAGCCTTGTCTTCTGCTTCCCGGGGCCCTTCTGCGGCAGCGTATTCCTTCACCTTTTCACGGAGTTCCACAATAAGCCTTTCAGCGGTTTTTTTCCCGATTCCCGAAAGTGAAGAGAGGAATACCAGGTCGCCTTCTGCAATAGCTGCAGCGATATCCTGAAACGCAGCCTGGTCCATGATCTTCAAGGCTCCGCGGGGGCCTATCCCCGAAACGGTGATCAGGGTCATGAAAAAATCACGCCCTCCTTCATCTAAGAAACCGAAAAGCGAAGATTCATCTTCCCGGATATGGTGGTAGACATGGATCAGCAGGGGTTCTCCCTGAGGGGGGAGTCCCTTCATCGCCGGTCCGGCCATATAGACCTTGTATCCCACTCCTCCTACATCGATAATGACCCCGTCCTCCTGACGGTCCCACAAAAACCCGTTCAGAAAAGTAATCATGTGAACCTCGTCATCGTCCGTTTGTTCATATGGCAGATAGCTGCGGCCACAGCATCATAAGCATCGAAGGGATGCTCCTTTTCCGGAACCCCCGTGAGAAGTGAGACCATTTTCGAGACCTGCTCTTTGAGAGCTGTCCCGGTTCCCACTAAAGCCATCTTGATCTCCTTGGGTGAATATCCGAATACCGGGATACCGTACTGTGCAAAAGCGAGAAGAACCCCGCCCCTCACCTGGCCCACGGCAATGGCCGACCGGGCGTTTTTAGCAAAAAAGAGCTCTTCCACCGCCGCCTCTTCAGGCTGATAGAGGCCGCACAATCTTGAGACGGTTTCATGGACATGCAGTATCTTTTCTTCATCTTTCAACCCTTTGTCCGGAGTGATCACACCGAACTGACAGACACGGAAACGGGATCCGTTCTTCTCCACAAGGGCAAATCCCGTGTTGTTGACACCGGGATCAATGCCGAAAACAAGCATTACTCTCCGGCCAGTTTTTCCATAATGACATCGTCGATATCAAAATTAGCGTAGACGTTCTGCACGTCATCGTTATCTTCAAGCATATCCATCATTTTTAAGACTTTCCTGGCTCCGTTCTCATCCAGGGAGACGGTATTTTTGGGGATCATAGTCAGGGTAGAGTCCTGAAGCGGAAGTCCTGCCTCTTCCAGGGCACGCGCGGCTTCGATAAAAGACGATGGATCACAGTAGAGTTCGAAATTCTCTCCGGCATCCTGGATATCATCGACTCCTGCTTCTATGGCCATTTCTGTGAGTTTCTCCTCACTCACGGCCTCTTTCGGGACGACGATCATCCCTTTTTTATCGAACATCCAGGCCACAGAGCCGTTTTCGCCGAGATTTCCCCCGGCTTTAGAAAGAATATATCTCATTTCAGCAACGGTTCGGTTTTTGTTGTCCGTCATCGCTTCGATAAAAACGGCGACACCTTCGGGCCCGTATCCTTCATAGGTCACCTCTTCATAGACAACGCCGGGGAGTTCCCCTGTCCCCTTTTGAACGGCCCTTTCGATATTATCCTTGGGCATATTACTGGCTTTGGCTTTGTCCACGGCCATCCTCAGTCGGGGATTGCTGGCGATGTCCCCTCCGCCCAGCCGGGCAGCGACGGTGATCTCTTTAATGATCTTTGTGAAGACTTTTCCGCGAGCGGCATCGGCTTTTCCTTTTTTATGTTTGATTGTGCTCCATTTATTATGACCTGACATGCGAAACCTCCTCTGGTTGTTTTTCCATAAATATACCATAACTGAAGCACAATGCAAATAATTTCACGTTCCAGAGCCTCACTTGACAGCCTGAAGAAGGGCAGTTACCATATCTATTATGCTTTTTAAAGGTGCGCTCCTTTCGGCCCCCATGGCCTCTGTCACAGATGTTGTTTTCCGTGAGATATGTGAGTTATACGGAGGGGCCGACTACTATATCACAGAAATGATCAGTGCCCCGGCGCTTTTGAAACAGGGGCCCCTTGAAACCTATTATTGCAACTTCTCCCCTGATCCCGAAAAGACCATCGCTCAACTGGTCGGGGGGCGGGTTTCCGACCTTATCAATGCAGCGGAACTTCTTCTCTCCCGCACTCCGCAGCTGGCAGGAATCGATATCAATATGGGGTGCTCTGCACCGCTGATCATTAAAAAAAGGGCGGGATTGGCCTGGATGTCCCGGCTTGATGAACTCCCCGGCCTTCTTCACGGGCTCAGGGATATTACAAGAGGCAAATCTCTCTCTCTGAAGTTCAGGATCGGGTTCACAGATGATGAAGAGGCTCTCATGGCGTTTTTAGAAAAGGTCATCTCCGGGCAGCCCGACTTTGTGACATTTCACGGCCGGACTAAAAAGGACAAATTCAGCAGGAACGTCCGCTGGGACCTCTTTGATAAAGTCAGAGAGGCCTGTCCCTTTCCTGTTGTGGCGAACGGAGACATCTCATCTCTCAATCGGTTCTCGGCCCTTCACCGTCTCCATGACCCACATGCCGTCATGCTGGGACGAAGTGCGGCTCAGTCTCCCTGGCTCTTTTCTGAACTTAAGGCTTATATGGAGAACCCCGGCGCGGAGAAAAGGCCCTGTCTCTCCCGCTCTGTGGATTTCAGCTCCTATGTCTCCCTGTTTACGGGACGCCTCTTTTCTCTTGTGCCGGAACCCCTCAGGAAATCACGCGCCGAACACTTCGCACGATACCTCTCCCCCAACCTTTTCTGGGGAAATCATCTTTTAAACCGTGTCTCTGCAGCCCGTACGGCAGAGGAAGCGGCCGCCTTTATGTCTGAATATTTTGTAAAACATCCCGAAGAGAAAATCAAGACATGGTCCTATTGAAATAAAAAAAGGCCGGGGAGATATCCCCGGCCTGTATCCGTTAAAGGCATTCTTTGATAATGGAGATTGCTTTATCGATATCAGCTTTTGTGACATCCAGAAAAGGCCTGAAGCGGATCGATTTCTGTCCGCAAGGCAGAGCGATGAGTCCCTTTTCGAAAAGAGTCTCTTTAAAGGCATCACGTTTTTCCGAGTTCTCCAGATCAAAGGCGATCATAAGCCCTTTTCCCCTGATATTGGTGACAGTTCCTTCGAACTGACGCAATTCACTGATGATATATTCTCCCATCTCAGCAGCATGCTCCACAAGTCTGTCCTCTTTGATGATCTCCAGGTAACGGGTCGCTCTGACCATATCGGTCAGATTACCGCCCCATGTGGAATTGATGCGGGAGGCTTCCTTAAAGACGTTGTTTTCCACTTCATCGATACGCGGCCCGGCAAAGATACCGCACACCTGCATCTTTTTCCCGAAACTGATGATATCGGGTTGAATATCATAATACTCATGGGCCCACATCTTTCCGGTGATCCCCATCCCTGACTGAACTTCATCGAGGATAAAGAGGATATCATTATCCCTACAGATCTTCTGCAGAGCCTGCATAAACTCAGGACGGAAATGGTTGTCCCCTCCTTCACCCTGAATGGGTTCGATAAGGATGGCCGCATAATCATCTGCGTCTTTCCGTACAAGGTCCATGATCATGGAGAGAGCCTTCTCTTCGCTTCTTTTCACTTCTTCAAGATGCTCTTCCAGGGGGAAGATCATCTTGGGGTTCGGGATCCTGGGCCAGTCGAATTTCGGGAAGTATTTTGTCTTCCTGGAATCGAACGTGTTAGTGACCGTGAGAGTATAACCGGTACGTCCATGGAAGGCCTGTTCAAAATGGATGATCTTCAATCCCTTTTCTTCCTTATAACCTTTTTCGAAATTTTTCCTGACTTTCCAATCGAAGGCTGTTTTCATGGCGTTTTCTACGGCCAGTGCCCCGCCGGAAACAAAAAACTGATACTTCATATAAGAGGGCATTGCAATGGAGGCGACAGCCTTGGTAAAGGCAGCCATCTCAGGAGTATAGATGTCGCTGTTTGACGGATTGGAGATCGCGACTCTCTCAATATGATCCAGAAAGTCGGGGTCTGTCATCTTGGGGTGATTGTGTCCTAAAGGCTGAGAGGCAAAAAATGAGAAGAAATCGAGATATTCTCTCTCATGTTTGGCATCATAGAGATAACTTCCATGGCTTTTCCTGATATCGTAGACCATATCGAACCCGTCGGCCAACATATGCTCTCCGATAATCTTGTGGACATCCTTTGGCAAGATCTTTTCCATATATTAATCCTCCTTATTTTGCCTTTTGTTACACGGATTCTACTTGTTTAAAAAATAGTGTCAAGGGGAATCACCCCTATTTCCTTTCTTTCAGAAATGCAATGAGCAATTGTGTTAATCTTACCATATCATCAAGATAAATGTATTCTTTGGAGCTGTGTACATCCTCCATGCCTATACTGAGAACAACGCTCTCTAATCCTTTGTGGTTGAATATATTCGCATCACTCCCCCCTTTACACCGTACAAGGCTTTGGGGCCTTCCCAAACTATTCCCGGCTTTCTGAAGGGCGATGATCAGAGGGCTTTGAGGGTCGTTATGATAGGGTTTGTATTTTTCCTTTACCGTAACGTCTATGGCCATCCCCGGGAACTCCTTTTCGGTCTCTTCGGCGGCCTCCATGGCTTTCTGGGCCATGATGTCCATCTTATCCTCCCGGAAAGAACGTATCTCGCCTCTGATCCGGGTCCGTTCAGGGACGATGTTAACAGCCTCCCCACCTTCGATCAACCCTATGTTGAAGACACTCTCCTCGTCCACGGTGCCTGTCTTCATCTTTAGGATCAGAGAGGCTGCCCCGAGGATGGCATTGACCCCCTCATCGATGGCCCAGCCTGCATGGGAGGCTTTCCCTGTGATATCAAAGATGATATCACGAGCCCCAACAGCGGCGTATCCGATCTTCTCTGTTCCGGACATGTCCAGAACCAGGGCTTCTTTTGACGAAAAGCGGGTGATATCCATGAGGGAAGCCCCCAGAAGGCCCGTCTCCTCAGAAATGGAGAGGGCTATCTCTATGGGTGGATGGGCAAACCCCTCTTCACGGACTGCCCGAAGGAGTTCAAAGATGACGGCGATGGCTGCTTTATCATCAGCCCCCAGAATATGAGTCCCGTCACCGGTGATCTTTCCTTCTGCCAATCCGGGTTCCAGGGAAACAGTCGGCGTGACTGTATCTGTATGGGCAGAGAGAAGAATACTTTTCCGGGCCGGGTCTCCGGGGAAAAAAGCATAGATATTCCCGCCGTCGGAGCCGATAGGACCGCCTTCGCCGGGATCATACTCTACCCTGGCTCCCAGATCTTCCAGACGATGAATGATATAAGTATTGATCTTGTTTTCATGGCCTGAGGGAGACGGGATCTTCGCCATCTCCCTGAAATCCTGAAAAAGGCGCTCTCTGATCATTTGAGCTGGGATTCGATCTTGTCCAGTCCCTCTTTGATCTCTTCCATGGATGTCGCATAGGAGAGACGTAAAAATCCTTCAGCCCCGAAAGCAGTTCCGCTGACAGCTGCCACGCTGGATTTCTCAAGAAGGTATTCAACCAGCTCATCGGCGCCCCTCATTCCCATCTTTTCTACCGCTTCTCTGATTTCCGGAAAGACATAAAAGGCTCCTGACGGTTTTTTACAATGGATTCCGGGGATAGTATTGAGCCTTTCAACCATATAATCACGCCGTTCTTCGAAAGCGGCCCTCATATATTCGATATCGCTCCCATCGCCCTGGATAGCAGCCAGAGAAGCATACTGAGCGATGGAATTAGGGCATGAGGTGATCTGCCCCTGAAGCATGGCCATCTTTTTGATGATCCATTCGGGCCCGGCCACATAACCGATGCGCCACCCGGTCATGGCATAGGCTTTGGAGACGCCGTTGATGACGATGGTCTTTTCAGGGAGGTATTTAGCGATGGAATAGTGTTTTTTGCTGTCATAGATCAATTTTTCATAGATCTCATCCGAAATGACCCAGATGCTTCTTTCACGGCAGAATCTGGCCAGTTCTTTGATGAATTTTTTCGTATAGACAGCTCCGGTAGGGTTGTTGGGCGTGTTGAGCAGGATCAGCCGTGTTTTGGCGGTGACAGAGGCTTCAATATCCTCCATGCGGGGTTCAAAATGGTTTTCGGCATGGCAGGGAACGATGACTGACCGCGCTTCGGCAGTCTTGATCTGTTCTGTGTAGGAGACCCAGTAGGGCGCAAAGACAATAGCCTCATCATCCGGGTTTAGAATGGTAAACACGGCATTCCAGAGGGCATGCTTAGCTCCCGAGGAGATAAGGATATTTTTTCTTGTGTATCCTTTGAGTCCGTTGTCATGTTCCAGTTTTCGGATAACGGCATCCTTGAGTTCGGGAATCCCGGAAGCTGTAGTATAACGGGTCTTTCCGTTATTCAAAGCCTCGATGGCTGCCTGTTTGATGTAATCAGGCGTATCAAAATCAGGCTCTCCCGCACCGAAAGAGAGGACCTTCACCCCCATAGCTTTAAGTTCGTTTACCCGTTGGGTCACTTTCAACGTGGGCGACTCAGACAGAGATCCGACAATCTCAGAAAAAGGCATATCTCATCATCTCCTCTGTTAACTGTTCAGCAGAGCCAAACATACGGTATTGACAATATCATCCACACTGCATCCCCTTGACAGGTCATTGAAGGGACGTTTCAATCCCTGGATAACAGGGCCGACTGCTTCGGCTCCCGCCAGCCTCTGGACGAGTTTATATCCTATATTCCCGGCTTCAAGCGAGGGAAAGATCAGGCAATTAGCCTTTCCGGCCACAGGAGAGCCGGGAGCTTTTTTTGCGCCCACAAAATCGACCAGAGCGGCATCGGCCTGAAGTTCGCCGTCATAAGCGAATCCGACATTCCGTTCCCTAAGGATATCGACGGCCCGGACGACTTTGTCTACCCTCTCATGGGAAGCACTGCCTTTGGTCGAAAAACTCATCAAAGCCACCTTGGGCTCAGTCTTTAAAAGGTTTCTTGTCGTTTCGGCAGACGCTACGGCGATATCAGCCAGCTGCTCAGGTGTCGGGTCCGGTACCACAGCACAATCTCCGAAGACAAGAAGCCCCTCCTCGCCGAACCTCTTCTCTTTCTGGACCATGACAAAGACAGATGAGACAGTCTTCATGCCCTCTTTCAACCCTACAGCCTGAAGAGCTGCTCTCAACACGTCCCCGGTGGTGTGCTCGGCTCCGGCGACAGCCGCGTCTACATCCCCTTCTCTCAAGAGCATGGCGGCATAATAGAGAGGGTCTTTCAGGACTTCAGCAGCTTCTGCCTCTGTCAGTCCCTTTTTTTTGCGCTTTTCATAGAATTTCAGGATAAATGCGTCTCTCTTTTCATGGGTCAGGGGATCCACAATGGCGGCCTTATCCTGCGAGACACCTCGCTTTTCCAGTTCCGGGGCCACATCAGCTTCACGGCCCACCAGGACTACCTTCCTGACAAGATTATCTCTGATCAACAGGGAAGCTGCATCCAGGGTACGCGGATCTCCGCTTTCCGGGAGGCAGATAACCCCTTGCTTTAAAGCCCCTTCTTTTCTTATCTTTGCGATGAAATCCATAGTCACATCCGCTTAATCAAGAAGGTGCAGGCAAAGACCGCTGCGAAGTTTTGGTTCGAACCATGTGGATTTGGGCGGCATGACTTTCCCCGCATCCGCCACAGACATCAGCTGGATGATCGATGTGGGGAAGAGAGCAAAGGCCACGGCATATTCGCCGGAGTCCACCAGGCTTTCCAGTTCCTTCATCCCTCTGATCCCGCCTACAAAATCGATCCTTTTATCCTTTCTGGGGTCTCCGATACCCAGGACCGGGGAAAGGAAATTGTTCTGCAAGATGGCCACATCCAGAGACCCGATGGGGTCTTCTGCATTGAAAGTACCCTCCCGGGCCGTAAGGGAATACCACTCCCCCTTTAAATAGACTGAAAAACGGTGTATGCCGGTGGGCCTGGCCTCATCTCCTCTTTTTGAACTTTTCTCTACAGTAAAGGACTCTTCCAGGGCGTTCAGGAACTCTTCAGCAGAGAGTCCGTTAAGGTCTTTGACTACTCTGTTATAATCCATGATATTCATCTGATCATGAGGGAATATCACCGAAAGAAAGTAGTTGTACTCCTCCTGACCTGAATGGGCCTTATTCTCTTTCCTTTTTATCTCTCTAACCCGGGTGGCGGCTGCCGAACGGTGATGGCCGTCGGCCACATAAAGGACAGGGATCTGACTGAATTCTCTTCTGATGGTTTCAATGGATTCTCTGTCATCTACGACCCAGAAAGTATGGTGCACTTCAGCGAGGTCTTGAGAAATAAAATCGTAGACCGGCTTGTTTTCCCGGGCATAACGGCTGACAAAGGAATCCAGGGATTCCCGGGCTGCATAAGTGAGGAAAACAGGCCCTGTATTGGCATTCAGGGTATAGACATGACGGGTCCTGTCATCTTCCTTGTCCTGACGGGTAAATTCGTGTTTTTTGATGATATCCTTTTCATAATCATCGACAGAAGCTGCTGTTACAAGCCCTGTCTGGACATGATCCCCCATCTGCTGTCTGTAGATATAATAACAGGGTGATCCGTCCTGTTTCAGCCATCCCTTTTCCATAAATCTTTTAAGATTCTCTGCAGCTTTCTCATAGACGGCATCGTCATAAAGATCAGTATCCACAGGCAGGTCTACTTCTGGTTTGGTTATGTGAAGGAAAGAATACTCATTCCCCTGGACCATCCGCCGTGCTTCAACGGAATTGATGACATCATAAGGAGGAGAAGCTATCTTTTCCACCAGTTTTTCGAGGGGCCTGACTCCCCGGAAAGGTCTGACATCTGCCATAACGCGCTCCTTTCTTCTATAGAAAAAACCTGTACATGTCCTTAAAGGGATGATATCCATAAGAGGTGTTCTGTCAATGGAATTGTCTTTTAAGTGAAGAAAATCAGCGTTTTCCCGTATCCTTTACCTTCATCTTATGCTGAAGAAAACGAAGGACGATAAAGATGATCAGCGAGACATAGATCATGATCACGGAAATGGGTTTAGAGTATTGGAGCCCGAAGGATGTGAACCGTTCATAGATCATCACCGGGGCAGTCATGGGGTGATAAGCCAGAATAACCACAGCTCCGAACTCGCTCAATCCGCGGGCCCACATCATGATCATCCCCGAAAGGATGTCTGAAAACGAACAGGGAAGAACTACCCGCCGGAAAGCCTGAAACCGCGTAGCGCCCAGATTCTGAGCCACATATTCGAGGTGGACATCGACCTTTTTGAACCCCTCTTTGGCACTGTTGACCAGGTAGGAAAAACTGACAAAAAACATTCCCAGAATGACACCCATGGCTGTGTCCACAAACTCGATCCCGAAGAGAGCAAAAAATTTTCCGAAGATAAACCGGCTGCCATAGATACTCAGAAGTGCTATCCCCGCTGCAGAATGGGGAAACATGACGGGAATGTCGACGATGGCTTCTATGATACCCTTCCCCCAGAAATCGTTTCTGGCCAGAAGATAGGCGGCCGGGATCCCCAAGAGAAGCCCGAAGAGGGTGGCATAGAATGAGGCCTCAAGGGTAAAGAAAATGGATCGTACAATATCCTTGTCCTGAAAGACATATTTGATCAATCCCGGTGAGAGGGAGATGAGCATATTGACTATGGGAGCTGCGACAAGGATGAGTAGGATGACAAAAAGCGCTTTGAGCATCAGACTGAATACCCGGTTTTTCATACGCCGTACACCCCCACTGCATTGGATTTGAAGATGAAATAGATCTCCTTCCCTGTTTCCAGCTCCATTTCATGGAAGGAGCGCCTGGTCAAAAGGGAGACCAGCCTGATACCGGCCTCTACACTCACCTTGACACCCAGGTTATGATAGATGACAGAGTGGATACGGCCTTTGAAACAGTTTCGGGCACTTGAAGCGGTCACAGCTTCATGGCTGAGGATGATGTCTTCCGGCGGGATATGGACCAGATATTCCTGTTTATCCTCCAATCCCTCCTTATAAAGGCAGAAATCTCCTTTACATAAAAGAGACCGTTGTGCATCATAGACCATCTTAAAGAGATTGTCCTTGCGGATCAGCTGTCCGATCTCTTCTCCTGCAGGGCGGTTCATGACCTCTTCCACAGTCCCCATCTGTTTCAGTTCCCCCTGGATTATCACTCCGATCTTGTCAGAGAGGAAAAGAGCCTCTTCAATATCGTGTGTAACGTGAAGGACCGTCAGCTTTTTTTCTCTGTGGATCCGTCTGAGCTCCTGCATGATCTCCCATTTGGTGATGGCATCCAGGGCAGACAGAGGCTCGTCCAGCAGAAGAAGCGGACGCTCGGGGACAAGGGCCCGGGCCAGGGCCACCCGCTGTTTTTCCCCTCCGGAAAGGTTCTGGATACTTCGTCCCAGAAGATCGGATATTCTCAGAAAGGCCGCTGTCTCCCCTACTTTTTTCTCAATGAGTCTTTTGGGCATTTTTTTAATGGAAAGAGGGAAGGCTATATTGTCGAAGACATTTCTGTGAGGGAAAAGATAGAGATTCTGATAGACGATCCCCACCGGCCGGTTCTGAAGCGGGACACGGTTCATCGCCTTTCCCTGGATGAAGACCTCCCCTGAAAGGGGACGGTTGATCCCGATCACTGTATCAAGGATCATGGTCTTCCCTGACCCGGTGGGCCCCACCATGGTCAGATACTCGCCTTCCGACAGAGTGAACGAGATATCCTGTAGGTGAAACTGCCCCTTCTTCAGTGAGATATTCTTCAGATCCAGCATAGCTCTCCTATATGTTTATGTGTATACATCGATAGTAGCGGGGAAGCGGTTGTCAATCAAGCTTAAAAGAGATTAACGTGCCCGGGAAAAGATTTTTTCCCGGGCCTTAAGATCAGTATTGTGTCCGGACAGTAAACGTAAAAGTCCTCTCCTCATCCGGATTCAAAGGGACGGCGAAAACGATTTCCCGGGCATCTTCACTCTTCGGTTTGATCTCATATTGGATGAGCTTCTCCCGGGGAGACCGATGGTAGGAGGCATAGACAGTCTCTTTGCTCTCTTTTCTGTTTTTCAGCATGACCTGGTACTGGATATCATAAGTATCTTTCCGGACCTTTTCCCGTTTCAGGACCACTGCTTCGCCCAGTATGTCAAAGGAATCCCCTATGCGGACGGAGATCCTTTCATTCTTCGGTGTATGGCTGATCCGGTCGTTTCCGACAAATTGAAGATTTCCTGAGGAATCATTTTTGTAGACTGAAAGGATCCCTGCAGGAAGCGCCATTCCCATGGCATTCTCCTTGGTGTTCATAAACTCGACTGTCACGTTGACCTTTTTATTGTATTCAGCGATCATGTATTTTAATCTTTTTTCTGTCTTGATGGAGAGAGGAGAAAAAAACGGGATCTCCTTTTTCTGCCGTGGAGCGATTGAGACATCACGGGCAATAGAGTAGAGATGGTATTCCATCATCCCCTCTTCACTGACCTCTGTATCAGCCATGGCCATCTCTTCAACCATCCCCATCCCCTTGAGGCGGGAAACCGGGCGGTTCTCAGTAAGGCGCTGTACATCCCCCGCCATGAGCTGAAGCCTGACATCAGTGAACTCTTTGCCTGATTCATTGGTCATGGTGATCCATGAATTGAGGATTCCCTCTGTCTCATCGTCATTCAGGATGAGATTATACTTGGCGGACCAGCGCATCCCGTTGAGAAGATAGCTCAGCCGGAATTTTTCTCTCCCCTGGACAGGGCTTTTCATCATCCATGAGAGTGTGGGGCGTACCATGATCTCCCCGCTCTTCTCAAAGGAAAAGCGAAAGATCTGGTCTCCCCTGATGGACTGGATCTCACCCTGGACATCGAGAAGAAGCGAAGAGCCGTCATAATTGAGAAGAGTCCCGCGGATCTCATCTCCTTTGAGAGTCACGACGGTGATCTTTTTTCCCAGTTGTTTTTTGAAAAGTTGGGAAGAATTAATCAGGTCGTAATCATAATTCTGCTCATAGACGACGATCCCCTTGTTATCTAACGGGTAGATGGTGATCGAACCGGTATCCAGCGTCTCCGGCACTTCGGGAAGAGAGTAGATGTGGACCCCTTTTTTCATCTCAAATCGGACCTCTTCTCCATAAAGGGCATACCCGCTGTTGTAAACGGTCAGATTTCGGGCAGAAGCCCATGACAGAAGCACGAGAAACAAAATGATGATAAACGAAGACTTTTTCCTCATAACGGCCTCCTTTTCATGATGTTTGATTATACCGTCTCAGGAAATTTCTTCAACAGTTAAAAAGCCCGGGGGATCCCCCGGGCTTGGAAGCTGGTGAGCGGATTTGAACCGCTGACCGACGGTTTACGAAACCGTTGCTCTACCACTGAGCCACACCAGCTTACAGACGCTCCAGTTCCACGGTAAAATGGCGCAGAATGGGCGCTTCTTTTACGATCTTCAGACCTTTTTTGATGGACTCGCGCCGCTCGAAGACATTTCCCAGAGCGGCTGCTGTATAATCCATATGATTATTGGTATAGACCCTCCGGGGGATGGCTAAACGCAGGAGTTCCAGCTTAGGATAACGGTCTTTTCCTGTTTCAGGATCCCGGTCAGCCAGAAGAGTGCCGATCTCCACTCCGCGCACCCCTCCTTCGATGTATAGCTCTACAGCAAGGAGTTGGGCTGAATATTCTGCCTGTGGGATATGGGGGAAAAACCTTTTTGCGTCAACAAAAACCGCATGTCCGCCAAAGGGCTCCTGGACAGGGATTCCCAGGGATTTGCACTTTTCTCCCAGATATGCCACCTGACCGATCCGGCTCTCAAGATAATCGAACTCTGTGCTCTCATCAAGTCCCTGAGCCAAAGCACCCAGGTCCCGGCCGGCCAACCCGCCGTAGGTCAGGTAGCCTTCAAACATAATGCTGAAGACAGAGACCTTCTTTTTGAGTTCTTCATCGCGGAAACCCACTATACCGCCGATATTGGCGATAGCATCTTTTTTGGCGCTCATGGTGAATCCGTCTACATGAGAAAACATCTCCCTGACGATCTCTTTGATACTTTTGGAAGAATATCCCTCTTCCCGTACTTTTATGAAATAGGCATTTTCAGCAAAACGGGCCGCGTCAAAGAAGAGCGGGACCTTGTAACGGCGACAGAGTTCAGCTGTTTCGCGGATATTTCTCATGGAGACCGGCTGTCCTCCCGCGGAATTACATGTCACGGTGAGGATAACGAGGGGGATCCTTTCGATGCTGTTTGATTTCAAAACCGTTTCAAGTTTTTCCAGGTCGATATTCCCTTTAAAGGGATGGCTGACTGTCGTGTCAAAGGCTTCATCTATGGTACAGTCTACTGCCCTGGCTTTCCTGAACTCGATATGCCCCTTTGTTGTATCAAAGTGGGCATTCCCGGGTACGATATCTCCCTCTTTGAGAAGTGCGGAAAAAAGGACATTCTCTGCTGCCCGTCCCTGGTGGGTGGGGAGGAAATAGGGCATCCCCAGGATCTCTTCCACACGCTCTTTCAGTTTGTAATAGGACCGGGCCCCGGCATAACTCTCATCTCCTGTCATGATCTCGGCCCATTGCCGGTCACTCATGGCGTTGGTTCCCGAGTCGGTGAGGAGGTCTATGAAAACATAATCACTTTTCAGGTTAAAAAGGTTATATCTGGCCTCACGAATCCATCTCTTTCTCTCATCCGTCGTGGATCTCCGGATCATCTCGACTGTCTTGATCCGATATGGTTCAGCATAAGGTAGTTTCATACAGCCTCCTTTGCAGGGACATTATATAAAAAAGGTATAGATAATGCAACCAGTTTTTTTTAATATTTGAATTTGATCTTGAAATCGATATTGTAAGTGAAATCCCCCTCCTCTTCTGCAGCACCTGTCTGGAGGGAGAGGTTTTTGTTGAAATAGTAGATAAAATCAAAACGCCTTGAATCCCCGCTGAGGATCTCGTCCTGATAACTTAAATAGAGGTTGCTTCTGATATATTTCCCTATCTGAAGGTCCAGATAGGGGTCTTCTGCCGTGAGAATATTACCGCGTACCGAAAAGGAGTCCACCCATTGGCTCTCGCGTAAAGGGGAAAAAAGTTTATTCTGAAGATAGTCTGTGGCCAGTTCCCCGACCTTCTGAGCAACGGCATCTTCTCCTGCCATGTCATAGGCAGGCCTGTTAAACGTCAGAAGTGATATGATATCTTCCCGTGTAAGGGTCGGGTCATCGGCGCTGAGCCGGACGACGGGATTCTGAATATCCCCTGTGACATCCAACTCTATCCGGATCCTGTCCTTGTATATGACATATGTTTCAGCTGTTACATCGATAGACGGAAGTACTTCCGGAGAGTTTGAAAAGGCGAGGACAGCATCCCGGACCTGAAACGGGACATTGAGAAATCGGACTGTCCCTTTCAGAGTCTGGATCGACCCTGAAAAAAAGACCTGATCTGTCTTTCTTTCTCTTTTATAGTAAAAATCAGTCGAGAGCTCCAGGTTGGCCATACTGTTTTTCAGCCAGACATTATTGTCAGCCAGGATATGGACGTTCATATCCATCCCTTTTATTTCCAAAAAATCCCTTGCTGCAAACATCTCCCCGAACTCCCCTGCTACGAGCCCGTTATCCACGCGGACTTCCCCCGACATGGCGGTGTGTCCGTCCACTGTTTTCAGGGTTATCTCACCGCTTCCCATTCCGCTGAAATACCATAAGTTATTGATGACAGCATCCTCAAAAGAGATCTTAAAATCAAAACTGAGATCATAGATAAAATCCTTAATCTTACCGGAAAAGAAAAATTTGCCCCCTTCGCCTACATCTCCCCGGAACATATTGATGGTGATCCGGTTGTCACGTATAAGTGCATCACCACGAAGATTGTGGATGAAGACATCTCCGAGGCCAAAGATGATAAGCTGTGTCTCCTCAAGAGCTACATTGGCGTCAAGATGGAACCTTCCGTCATAGAGCAGATGGACAGGTCCTGAGAAATAACCCGATGTGACTGAGGCATCCCGTGTCGCCAGGTTGACAAGGTAAGCCGAATGAACTTTTTTTAAATCGCCTTCCAGTTCAAAGGAATCAAGGACTAAAGGGTTTCCGTCCCGCCCGAGAAGAGCCCTTCCTTTAAGGAGGTTGGTCTCTCCCGAAACGTCAAAAGAAAGCTCTGTGACCTTTACCTCGTTTTTCTCCATATGCCATGCAAGAGAGATATTCTCATAAGACATAGTCTCAAAATCAGAGAGCTGGACTTCCACTGAAGGCGAGGCTACCCTGATCTCCGGCCTCCGGCCTGGTTTCTTCACAGTCTCCAGGGAAACCTTTCCACTGATGTCAGGGAGGATCCGGAAGAGACCGTTCAGTTCTTTCAGGTCCAGGGTTCCCTGCAGGTCTACATTCGAATCTTCCCAGGCCCGGTCGAACGAGAGCGATAAACCGATTTCCGACGCTCTGTGCTTGATATAAAAGCCGTTGATGTCGGCTTTTTTCCCTTCCAGAGTCACTTCATCCACTCCGAAGAAAAGAGACTCCCCGCCGATCTCCACCTTGTTTTCCATATCCTGTATACGCCACCTTCCCTCTCGATGACTGGCAGAGAAGTCGAAAGTAGCAGCAGCTCTCTCTTTTATGAGAAAGCGTGAGCTCCTAACGGACAGAAGAGTGCCCTTGTCTTCCAGAAAAAGGTCCATCTTCCCGGATGGTGACAAGGCCTTCCCCTTGAGGGAAAGGCCCGAATAGAAAAGATTCGCCGTCATCTTCTCTCCGGCGGAAAGGAAGATATTGATATTCTCAACACCCAGTGCTTCTTTGTAGGAAAAGTTATCCACAGAAGCATATCCCATTACGGAAAAACCCTTCTCATCCTTATTCACGACTCCCTTGAAGTTCACACTTCCTTTTGTCAAGCTTCTCGGGAAGATTTTTTCCAATGCTATGGTATCGAGTTCCAAATCAAAATTATAATAGTTTCTGTAATAATCCCCCTGGAAAGAGACTTCTCCTGCTCCGATGCCCGCCCGGGCCCTTTCTATACGGAAGAGGTCTCCTTTTTTAATAAAATCGACTTCCCCCCGGGAGACATCTTCATCTTCGATGGTCCCGGAAAGATCCTTGAGTGTGACCGTCCCGTTGAAGTCCTGGTAGATCCCGGTCTCCCCCTGAAGCCGGATCTTTCCGTTGAGTTTCGTCTTTAAAGGGAAATTCTCGATGACTTCATGAAAATCGATCTTTTCGAATGTGAAATCCCCTTCAAGGCTTTTGGCCCGGCCCAGATTGATATCAAGATTCCCTGTCAGAGTCCCTTCCCCTGTTGTGGCATAAATATGGGGGAAGGAAAGACGTTCAGGGGTAAGGCTCACACCGTATTGCCCGTTTTGGACGACAAATTGCCGGAATCTGACATTGTCTAAAAAAATATCTCCTGTCAGTCTCGGCGAGTCAAGAGTTCCCTGCAGCTTTCCTCTGATTCCGGCATATCCCGACAATCCTTCACTGAGATACTCCAGGTCGAGACGTTCAAGGGAGAGCCGCGCTGAGAGATCCCCCGACTTTACCCGCCCTTCAAAAAGAAAGTCACCTTCATTGATCGTACCCCTGAGGAAAAGAGTCTGGGTCGAATTGCGCCGGTTGTCAGTAAAATCACCATCCCGGAGTGAAAATCTGCTTTCCATGAGAGACGTCTCTCCTTTTAGAGACCTGAGGCTGACCGATCTGCTTTCACCCAGGGAGATCCCCATGACGGCTTCTTCGATCTTTACGAAATCATCCTCACGGGTGAGATATATATCCTCCAGACGGAATGAATAGATGTCCAGATCCAGGCCGGAGCCGGACTTCTTTTCACGAGACTTGGCGAAGGAGTCGAGGTCCCGGGAATCTATGATAGCTTCCCTGACCCTGAGATTAAGCAAAGAGACAGAATTCTTCCTGAAAAAGGTCAGGGGGGAGATCATCAGGTCTATCTCTTTGATGAATGAATTCTGTCCGAAGACGATCCCGCGGACTTTAAAACGCAGAGGAAAGACATAGGTGAATTCCATGGCCTCACTGTCAACCCGGTATTGATCCATGACCGGAGCAAGTGTCGTTTTCAGCAGATAGTCATCGACCTGCGCATATGAGGCGAAGAGGTAGAGAAAAAGAATGACAAAAGCCGCGATCCCCAGATCCTTGATCAGAGACAAGAGAAAATGCTTCATATCAGAAGACCTGCCCTAAGACAAAATGCCAGACACCCTCATCAGCGAAGTTCTGCATCCCGTAGTCGACCCGGATAATGATAAAGGGAAGGACATAACGTATCCCCCCTCCGAATGAATCCACTCCGTCAGTCAGCTTCAGGGCATTGTTCCGATCTGTCCCGGCGGCAACATCCCAGAAGAGTTCTCCCCAGAAGGATTTATAGAGAAGGAACCGGTATTCCGCATTTCCCAGAGCTGTCTTGTAAAAGGCGTCCCCAAACCCTTTATAGGCAAACCCCCGTAAATCATAGGCCCCTCCCAGGGCAAAGAGTTCATCATAGGGGGCGCGCAGTTCTCCGCTCATCGGGCTCAGTGTCCTGAAGGCTCCATGCAGGACGAGGATGTGATTATTGTTATGAAGGTCCAGATAGAAAGCTCCCTCTGTCTGTGTCTTGACATAGCTGAAATCCCCTTCAAGGAAGCCTCCCGAAAAAAAGTTTTTACTGCTGATGAAATAACCGTTTTCCCTTGGATGGACTTTGTTTTTAAGATTATCCTGATAATATTCCAGGATCAGGCCATTAGTGATGAGCCATTCCTCAGTGGGAAGGGCTGTCTCGTCGCTATAAAGGTCTGAATAGTAATCAAGCCTTTTTTCATAACCGGTGATCAGTTCCCGGTTCTCCCCCAACTCTTTATGCCCCAGGACTTTGAAAGAGAGCTGAGTCTTCCGCCCTTTCTCCTGGTTTTCATTTACGATGGAATTAATAAAGGCGATATCCATTCTTTTTCCGAAGACCCACCCCACTGAATAGTTGAAATCCAAAGCTATCTGATGGTTCATCGTCTCAAAATCGACTTCGTTCCTGTTGACAATACTGAACTTATGCAATTTCCCGAAAATATTGTTGTTTCCCCATTCCAATCCGACACGTCCTACTGCGGGAGAAGTGTAACCCAGGTCGACTCCGATCCATTTAGACTTCCCCTCTTTAACATCTACGAGGACAGTTACCATCTGTTCGGCATCAATAAGCCGGATATTTATATCTTCAAAAACACCCAGAGCATAGATCCTCTCCTGATATTTGCGGACAGCGTCGATATCGAAAAGTTCTCCTGATGAAAAGGGAGCTTCACGCAAGACATACCTGACCGGGATCCTCAGAAGGCCTGTACAGTAGATCTCTCCGAAGTAGAAGCGCGCCCCTTTGTCAATAAGGACTTCAAGGCGGACATGATAAGGCTCCGGTGTCTGCTTCTGAATCGTGATACGGGGTTTATAAAAACCCCTCCTCTGCAGGTCTTCTGTGAGAAGAAGGATCAATGTCTCTTCCACTCCCCGGGCCCAACGCCGGTTAAGGAACTTTTTTTTGATCTTGTTGAAATAGTCGGATTCGGGAAGGGATCCCATCTGAGTAATGATCTCAGGTCTCCCTTCGTCTATTTCTATAGAGACAACGATCCCGTCGCCGGCTTTCTTATATTCAGCTGTGACCAGAGCCTCAGGAAATCCGTTATCCCTGTAAAAGCGTTTCAACCCGTCCACATCGTTATAAAAAATATAAGGATAAAAAGGCTTGTCCAGAGCCATTTTGAGCTGCTCACGCAGAATCTCTGTCTGCAGAGCTTTGTTTCCGGTTATCTGAATCGTCTTAAGAGTTCCCTCTTCTCCCCAGAGCAGCGGAGAGAAGAGGGTCAGGAAGAGAGTAAGTAAAGGGAGGGAAAACCGCCTTATACGGTTAAGGTCTTCCCTGCCTTTATGCATTTTGTACAAGCGTATACTTTCTTTGATTGTCCGGACTCCTTGACAGTCACCCGCTGAAGGTTGGGGTCAAAGGTCCTGCGTGTCTTGTTATTGGAATGGCTGACAGAATTCCCTGTCATCGCTTTTTTCCCACAAAAATGGCAAACTCTGGACATAAATATCATCTCCTTCTCAATGCGGGCTTATAATAGCAGTTAAAAGAGCTTTTGCAAGTCTTTTTTCGCCGGCTCTTCGATTTTTGCTTCTTCCCACAAACGGATCATCTCTTCGAGTGAGAGCCGGGAAAAGGGGATCCCTTCCCGGGAGGCTTTCTCACAGGCCAAACTGAACCGGGCCGCAAATTTCTCATTCGTCAGAGAAAGGCAGGCATCCGGATCCAGGGGAATATACCGGGAAAGCTTAACCACGGAAAAGAGAAGGTCTCCAAACTCTTCACTGATTGCAGCCTCTTCCCCCTTTTCCAGTTCCTGTCTGAGTTCTTCCACTTCTTCCCGGATCTTATCCAGGACACCATGCACATCAGGCCAGTCGAACCCCTCTTTGCGAGCCTCCTGCTGAATAACAGCGGCTTTTTCCCATGCAGCACCCATGGGCAACGTTTTTTTCCTTATCACAGTTCTTGTTCTTCCCCCGGTTTCACATAGAGGCCTTCCATTCCCCGGTCTTTTATCTTCTTCACAAACTCTTCGGGAGAGGCTTCGATGACTTCAAAGGTATTATAATGGACCGGCATGACAGTCTTCGGGCGTATCATTTCAGCAGCCTTCAAAGCATCCTCCACATCCATGGTAAAATTCCCCCCTATGGGCAGAAAAGCATAATCGATGGAGTAATCTTTGAGCAGCTTCATATCATACGTCAATGCCGTATCTCCTGCATAATAAAAGCGTTTCCCTTCACTCTCCCACAAAAAACCGCAGGGATGGCCCATATAATGGATCTCATGCTTCGTTATGAGCCCGCTTCCATGAATGGCATTGACAAGCTTGACCCATCCGAAGGGAAACTGGTACTTCCCTCCTATATGCATGGGATGGGTAAGGACATCCTGCCAGCTGCACCAGGTGGCCAGCTCATAAGGGGCGATGATGGTAGCTCCGCTTCTCTTTGCAAAATCGATGGCATCTCCCAGATGATCTCCATGCCCGTGGGAGAGGAATATGTAGTCCGGCGAGAAGTCATACTGCTTCTGTTTGACCCAGGGATTCCCCGTGATAAACGGGTCGATGAGTATTTTAACTTCACCTTCGAAATACATGGCCGAATGGCCCACATACATCAGTCTCATCATCCACCTCCTATAATACCTCGTCCAGATCCCCGCAGACGAATTCCGTTTTTACCGGGTTCGGCCCTGTCAATTCCTTTAGAAAAGTTTCAAGGTCCAGGGGCTCTCTGTTCATCCCCCAAAGCGAACCTTCACGGAGCCTTTCCCAGAAAGAAAGGGGTTCGGGATAAATGACGACCTGGGCTCTCTTCAGTTTTAGTTCTTCTTTCATGGCCTCAAGGGCGTCCCGGAGGCCGCCGATCTCATCAGCCAATCCCAGGTGCACAAAATCCCCTCCGAGATAAATCTTTCCCTGGGCAAGTTCTTCCACGCGGTCCATCGACATCCCGCGTCCTTCGGCTACTCGGCTTTTGAATTCTGTATAGGTCTTTTCCATACTCTCTTTCAACCGGAGAGCTTCACCTCCTGTCACCTCTTTGAAGGGATCCCCGAATCCGGCATACCTTCCTTTGGAGATCACTTGATAATCCAGCCCGACCTTATTCTCCGCAAGGCCTCTGAAATTGGGGAGCATGGCCACCACACCGATAGAACCGACGATGGAAGTCTCGTCGACGAATATCTTTTTGGCCGGGGTGGAAATATAGTATCCTCCCGAAGCCCCCATTCCACCCACAGAGACAAAGACAGGCTTTTTCCCGGCGGCTCTTTTCAGGGAAGCCCACATGATATCACTGGCCAGGGCATCCCCACCGGGACTGTCTACGCGGACGACGATCCCTTTGACATCGTCTCGTTCTTCTGCTTTTCGGACCAGTTCCGTAAAGGTCTCTTCGCCGAGGACGGACATCCTCCCGAAGAGGGGATTATAGGAATTTCTACTCTCTCCCATGGAAATAGTCCCCTGGGCATAGATAAGAGCGATCTTCTCCCGGGCCATGGGCAGAGTTTCAGCAGCTGCATAATCAGAGAGAGGGACACACTTCTCTCTGTCGATCCCCGTTGACTCGTAAAACTCAGTCTCATATCCGATCTTATCCACCAGTTTGTATTCAAGCGCTTCTTCCGGGGATATGAGGAAAAAATCTCCGTCTAGGATCTTTTTCTCGAAATCGGCTTTATCCAGCTTTCTGCTCCGGGAGAAGGACTCTACAAACCTAGAAAATAATCCGTCCACCACAGATTCCATATTACTTCGCATCTCAGGAGACATCTCCCGCTGAGTATAGTTTTCTCCCGTACCTTTGTAAGCTCCCATATGGATTACAGTGAACTCGATTCCCAGCTTGTCAAACATCCTCTTGTAAAAAGGCATACTGAAATAGTACCCCTTTAGGTCGATAAATGAGGAGGCTGAGGGCTGCATCCAGATCTCATCGGCCAGCCTGGAAGCCAGAAAAGCGCCGCTATCCAGGTTATCATAATAGGCGTATATCTTTTTCCCGCTCTTTTTCACTTCTTCCAGGATGTTGTTGATCTCTTCGATCTGCCATGCAGGGACACCGGAATACCTGATGAGGATAGAGGTGACGCGGGAATCATCGGCGGAGCGCTCCAAAGCATACAGAAGAGGATATATCCCGGCAGAGGATTCCTCCCACAATCCCTGCTCCTGATAGGCAAGTGGACCGTTAAAATCTAGGACCAGGGTAGCTCCCGCTGTGACTTTGACCTGTTTCCCCCGGGATATATTCCCGATAAAAGAGGAAAACACAATAATCCCGACCAACATAAGGCCGATTACGACCAATAATGCAACAAGGCAACCTTTGTTTTTCTTTTTATCGCTCATAGACTCCTCTTTCTTTACTTTTTGGTTTTTTCAGGAAAGAGAGCTTCTTCGAATTCCTTTTGCATCTCTTTCACTTCTTCATAATAAGCCTGGACCCTTTTTTTGACATTGTCGATGTCCTCAAGCATGATGGATAAGTCTCTCGCCAGATACTCCAGTCGGCTGTGGACCAGCATATCCCAATCATAATCAGACTTTTTTTTCTTCAGCATAAAAACCTCCCTGTGAATGTGTATCTACGATTATAGAAAAAAGTCCGGTTGAGTCAAGGTTAAAAAGCAGGGGTTGAAATGGGCCGGGCAGGCTCTACACCCGCCGGCCCCTGAGTCGGTAAAAGTCCCTATTCTACGAGAGCGTTCAGTTTTTTAAGGACATCCTCCACATCCATGCCGTGTGCTTTAAGTCCCTGCTCCAGTGTCTCGAACTGAGCAGCAAAACAACCGATGCATCCCAGCCCCAACCGCCCTAATTCGGCAGCTGCCTGAGGATATTGGCTGATAATATCCTTTAACTGCATGTCTTTTGTGATTTTTCCCATTCTTCCTCCTTATTTTTTCATGATTCCCATGAGCTCTTCAGGCTCTTTTGCAATTGACTTCGATAAGTTAAGGGCCTGGTTCCGCTTAATCACAATATCGTCTTCGATCCGTATCCCCATCTTTTTCTCTTTGATATAGAGCCCAGGTTCTACGGTGATCACTGAATTGACCGGAAGCCCCGCCTCCCGTGCCTGACCCAGGTCATGGGTATCAAGTCCGAGATGGTGGCTTACTCCGTGATAGTAATATTTCCCGATCTCTTCCGGCTGAGAGATCAGACCGTCCTCGATAAGGCGCTTCTGAAGTGTCTCCACGACGATAGAGTTCAACTCTCCCAGAGTAGTCCCCTGGCAGGCAGCATCGATCACTTTTTTGTTACATTCAAGGACCATATTGTAATATTTGAGCTGTTCAGGGGTAAACCGGCCTGAAATCGGAACAGTACGTGTGATGTCAGCTGAATAGAGCCCATATTCGGCTCCTACGTCGAAAAGGACCAGTTCCCCTTCCTCGACGACCTTGTCACACTCCACATAGTGAAGAACGACTCCGTTTTCGCCTGCTGCGACAATGGAATTGAAGGCGATATCACCGCCTTGTCTTTTAAACTCATACTCGACAAGGGCACGTATCTGATACTCTGTCATCCCCGGCTTCATCTTCTTCCAAGTCTTATGCAAAGCCGTCTTGGTTATTTTTACGGCTTCTTTCAAAAATTTGATCTCGAGGGGGCTTTTCCTGGTCCGCATTACTTTGAGGAGATCCAGGGCATTGAGAAATCTGAGATGCGGAAAGCCTTCTTTGAAGCGGTTGATCCTCAAAACCTCCTGTGAAGTTTCTTCGTTGAGGGTGCCTTTATAGGGATACGGGATCCACACACGCTGGCTCCTATTGAACAGTTGGCTGATGATCCCCTCTGACTGATTCAGGTAGTAGACATCAGAGATACCTGAGATCTCTTTGGCAGCCTCTTTCCCCAGCCTGTAACCGGTCCACTTCTCTTTCAGAGGGTCTTTTTCCTGCACAAAAAGAATCTCTCTTATCTCCCCTTTTTCAGTTTTGGTTAAGATGAAGATCGCTTCACTCTCTTTGATTCCCGTCAAATAGTAGAAATTGCTGTCTTGCCGAAAGGGATAGACGTTATCCAGGCCGTTTCGCAGTCTCTGTTCACTCCCGGCAAAAAGCAAAAGGAGGTCCCGGTCACCTAAAAAGGTCCTCGCGAAATGGTGCCTTCTCTTTTTTAATTCATCCTGTGTCAAAAAAATATTACGTGCCATGCCTCTCCTTCCTGAAGAACGCTTTAACGGCTCTTATTATATAGTATTCTACTAACATTTCAACCCTTTATGTGATAATCTCGATTTTTTCCAGTGAGGGATCCACCTCTCTTAGTTTTCCGGAAAAATCGATGATATAATTCCTCATTTTCGAAGCAAGGACAAATCCCTCCCCCCATTTGTCGTGGTAGACTTTCATCCCGGTCTTCAATTTGACACGTTGAAAGGCAGTTCTGTTTCCCCTCTCTTCCTTTCGCCCGGCAGGAACCAGGATTTTTCCGGTCTCCTCCTTATGCTCCGGGGGAATCTCGTCGAGAAAGCGGGAAGGCTTGGAGAACGATCCATCTCCGGAAAAGAGAAAAGACGAGGAGCGATTGAATGCGGAGGGAGCCTGGGCATAGGTAAGAATCACTCGCTTCCTGGCCCTTGTGAGACCCACATAGAAAAGACGACGCTCCTCTTCCAGCTCTTCATAACTTCCCTGGGAGTTGGCATGAGGAAGAATATTGTCTTCCAGCCCTGAAATAATCACGGAATCATACTCCAGCCCTTTGGCTTTGTGCAGTGTCATAACACTCACAGCCTCAGCCTCTTCCCGGCCCAGCAAGTCGATATCCTGAATAAGAGTCACTTCGCTCAGATAATGGGCCAGATCCGGGTGTTCTGCAGAAGATTCATATTCATAGATATCATTCATCAGCTCGATGACGTTTTCCCACCTTTCACCGGCGTCCTCATACTCATCATTAAGATATTGCTGATACCCGAGCTCTTTCAAAAGCTGTTCCAGCCCTTTTCCAAGCCCCTCTTCGTCAAAAACGGCTTTGACCCGGTTGATCAGGGACACAAAGGGTACCAGGGCTTTGAGGACTCTCGGAGAGAGAGTGTCGTCAGCGGCCAGGTCTCTGAGCGAAGCCCCTTCCCTTGTGATCTTTGTGAGGATCATGTCAAGGCTCTGTTTCCCTAACCCCCTTTTTGGTGTATTGACGATCCTCCCCAGGCTTATCAGGTCACGCTCATTATTCAAGACTTTGAGATAGGCAAGTATATCCCGGACTTCTTTCCTGTCGAAAAAACGGAGGGCTCCGATGATCTTATACGGGATCTTGCTGCTTCTCAGCCCCTTCTCGATATCCCTTGTAAAGGCGTTTGTCCGGACAAAGACAGCGATCTCGGAAAGCTTCTCCCCCTTCTGTTTCAATCCCATGATCTCACGGGCCACGGCCAGTCCCTCCGACTCCCTGTCGGGGTTCGGGATCACTCTGATCTTCTCCCCTCCCACTTTTGTCGTCCAAAGGGCTTTGTCTTTGCGGAAGGTATTGTTTCGTATCACACTGTTGGCAGCCTGCAGGATGAGAGGTGTAGAGCGGTAATTCTGTTCAAGTTTGATGATCCTGGCCTGCGGAAAAGACTCTTCAAAGCGGAAGATATTATCTGCAGAGGCCCCTCTCCAGCTGTATATGGATTGGTCTTCATCCCCTACAGCGCAGATCCCCGTTTTTCCCTGCCCCAGAAGTTCTATAAAGTCAAATTGGATCCGGTTTGTATCCTGATATTCGTCTACCAGGATATAGTTAAAGTAATTGTTATAATATTCTCTTATCTCTTTATTATTCTTGAGTATACTAACAGTGAAGCAAAGGATGTTATCAAAGTCCACGGCGTTGGCTTCCAGAAGCCTCTCTTCATATCGAGCTGCGATCCGTTTAAGGAAGGGATCCTCACACTCCAGGGCCAGGGATTCACCGTCCTGTTTAGCCCGGGATATGGCATTGAGAGTCCGGGCCACTTCAGATCGTGTGAAAGAAGCCCCCTCTTCTTTAGCCAGGTCTTTGATCAGAGACAGCTGATCATCTCTGTCATAGATAATGAAATTATTCTCAAGACCCGCCTTTTCAGGGTAGCGCCTGAGTATCCGCAGTGAAATCGAATGAAATGTCCCCACCCAAGCATTTCTAATATCGATGGAAGGAACCAGTCGTGAGATCCTTTCTTTCATCTCGCCGGCCGCTTTATTGGTGAAAGTAACCGCCAGGATCTTGGAAGGAAAGACCCCCCGGGAGATCAGCCAGGCGATCTTATGGGTGATCACCCTTGTCTTCCCTGATCCGGCTCCTGCCAAGATAAGCAGCGGAGACTGGTCACAGAGGACCGCCTCTTTCTGCTGTTCATTCAATTCGTCCAGTATCATGTTCCTCCTGACGTCTTTCATCGTATTAGGTGCGTCAACATTAACGACACAAATTTTCGGCTTTTGGAAAAGAATCCTTTTACATGGGGCGGATCATAGCCTCCAGGCTCTTCCACAGCTCCCGGCCCTCTGCCGAAAGGTCATTTTTATAACCGCTGAACTTCCATTTCTGTACAAGAAGCCTCAGTGAACCCATCAAAAGGATGAAGAGGTGCTCCTCTTTGATATCGGGTCGGATTTCTCCCTGATCTATCCCCTTTCGGAGATAGGAAAGGATAGCCTTCTGATGTCTTTCCATCATCCCTTTGACTTGAAGGTCAAAAGAGGGATCCGACAAAAGCTCATTATTCAAAAGGACCGCTGATAGAGCCGGAAACCGGGCAAAGGTATCACAACGGTCCAGAAAAAAGGCCCTGACAGCTTCCAGCGGCGATTCAGCATTCCCGGCTTCTTCCAGGGCTCTCCCGGCATCTTCTTCAAAAAGGCCGGCCACACCGGCCAGGATCTCACTTTTAGACCTGAAATGTTTATAGAGGGCTGCATCCGAGATCTTGAACTGCCCTGCAATATCTTTCATGGTGACAGCACTAAGCCCCTTTTCCGCCATGAGGTTCAGTGTCGCCCTGATAATCTCTTTCTGCCGCCGGCTCATCATCTTATCACCCGAGAGAATCGATATCTATCTTCGACAGAAGATAGAAAAAGAGGGAAAAAACAAAAAAGAGCAGCATGTAGACCAGAAATGCTTCGTTGGCTTCAAGGGAGACAGCGATAAGGGCCGATTCTCCCATGATAATTGATAAAAAATAACTTACGAGCAGGATTGCGCTATGGGGGAAGCCTGCGGCTTTGAGACGGAACGCAAAATGGTCTTTGCTGCCGTAAAAAGGCGATTTCCCTTTAGAGAGGCGCAGGACAGAGACCAGGATAGTCTCATAAATGGGAAGCCACAGGATCAGGACCGGAGAGATGAGGGCCAGCTTATTCGTTACAGTGAAGGAGCCGGTAATGGAATACCCTGCCAGGAGAAAACCCAAAGCCAGACTTCCGGCATCCCCCATAAAGATACGGGCCGGCGGAAAATTGAATATGAGAAAAGCCGCCAGGGAGGCGGAGAGGAAAAGAAGAAAGAGATTTCCGTCTCCGTTACTGAAAAAAAGGAAAAAGGCGGCGATGGCGGCAATTCCTCCGCAGAGGCCGTCCATGATATCGATAAGGTTGAAAGCGTTGGTCACCCCGACGATCCAGAGCAGGGTCAAAGCTAAGTTGGCCCACAGCGGAAGGAAGAAAATATCCAGGCGTATTCCGAGAAGGACAATCCCCGCAGCTGTAAGCGTCTGGATGATAAATTTCGTTCGGGGCCTGATCTTTTTCACATCATCGACGACCCCGGTGATCATCATTATCCCCCCTCCGATTAAAAGGATCCCCTCCTGACGGGGGATATTATAGGAGGAAAAAAGGGCGTAAAGAAGCGTAGCTGTAAAAGAAGCCAGAATGAAGGCAGGCCCGCCCAGATAAGGAGTGGCTTTTTTGTGGAGCTTTACACTGCTGTCAGGACGGTCCAGGATCCCGTAACGGAGAGCCAGATATCGGAAGAAAAGAGTAAACAGGTAAGAGAGTATAAAACTTCCGGCGAGAGCTATGCTTAACATCATCTGCCCATCATCTCCTTCAGAAGCAGCTCAGGGTCCAGGTCCTGCGGGCAGTTGTTTATTCTGAAAAGTGTCTCGTTTCCTCCCCCTTTACCTCCAAACCGTTGAAGAAGGATTTCACCCCAACCCCGGACAGGATGAGAACCGTCAGAAAGAAGACAGAAAAAACCTAAAGCGGGGTGAAACAAAGCAACGACTTTCATCTTCTTATCCAGTAATCTGCGTCCCAGTGTACAAAGGAAAGCTTCGTCGCCCCAATCGAGAGAAGCAGCGACATATCCATTTTCTTCGGCCAGGCGGTCAGACAGAAGTTCTATGAGAAAAGAATCCGTTTTTTTCTTTTCACGGCTCCAGAAAGCTTTTTCTTCCAGAAGCCTCCTGACCCCATCGGGGCACTCTTTCTCAGGAAGGCTCAGGGCCCGGCGTATCTCTTCCATGTAAAGAGAGATCCTCTGAAAGTGTCTTAGCGCCCTATGCCCGAACAGAAAGGAGAGACGGACCTGCCCTCCTCTTATCTTTTCCTGGCCGGTGATCTTGAAAAGCATCAGTTCACTGGTGTTATCTACATGGGTTCCGGCACACATGGAGAGATCCACCCCCTCGATATTGACCAGACGGACCTCTTTCTCCATCTTCCCCTCTTTTCGGATCTTATACCGATGCAGGTCTTCGACATCGATCCAGAAGGAAGTCACCGGGTGATGCTCTCCGATAAGAGCATTAGCCTGCTCTTCCAGATGTTCGATCTCCCGGGGTGTGAAGGCATCTCTGGGAAGGTCTATTGTCGTCACCTCTTCAGAGATATGAAACCCCACAGTGGGGACCCCCCAGTCTCTGAGAAGAAGCGCTGAAAGAAGATGCTGTCCTGTATGCTGCTGCATATGGTCGATTCTTCTGGCACTGTCTATGACCCCCCAGACATCATCCCCCTGGCCTACGGGTGATTCTGTCACATGTACGATTTTGTCATCCTGAATTTGTACATCCAAGACGGGAGTATCGTTTAACATCCCCCTGTCTGCAGGCTGCCCTCCCGATTCAGGATAAAACCATGTCCTGTCCAGGACAGTATAATAAAGTCCCTTTTCTTCCCGGGTTGAGAGGAGACGGGCGCTGAAATGGAATTTCCCGGGTTCATCATGACAGGGAAGCCTTTGCATCTCAGCCCCCTATCAATCCCAGTTGCCTCGAGACCATGACAAGAAATTTGCCGATGAGTGATGACTTCATCACTTTTTCGGGAGTCACGATCTGAAAATGAAGCAGAAGAAGAAGAATGAACTCCAAAATAATCAAACCTTTGAGGATTCCGAAAAACGCACCCATGGTCTTGTCAACTGTCCGGACACTGTTATCCCCGCTGATGGCTTTCCTGATAAAAGAGAAGATAAGAAGAGAAAGAACGAAGGCTATAAAAAAGGCCAGGGCATAGGAAAGAAATTCTTTCGCCATGGTATTGGGCATGCTCACGAAGACAATGTCTGCGGGGATGGTATAGAAGTTTCTGGCGGCCCAATAGGCGATCAGAAGACTTGCCAGCTGGAAGATCTCCATGAAGAAACCCTTTTTCATGGAAAAGGCGATGGAGATGAGGAGAAAAACGACGAGCAGAACATCCATTTCCCTTCACCTCCTCACATACATGAGCCAGAGGCCCAACAGATAGAGGCCCAGGATGAAAAATGTCTCAATATGTATTTTGAACCGGTCTTTCGACGGTTTTTTCCGCATGATCCCGAAGATCATCAGGGAGACGAGGATGATGGAAAAGAGGGCGGGGATGATTTGATTGCCTTTAGGGTCGGCAAAGACGCTGCCCTCCCTGTAGAGGAGGTCGGCAATAAAGATGATCCCGAGGTTGAAAAGGTTAGACCCCAGAATATTGCCTACGATCATGTCATAGGCCCCCAGACGGGCTGAAGAGACAGATGTTATGACTTCAGGGAGAGAGGTCATAGCCGCCAGGAGAAGACCTCCGACAAAAGTCCGCCCGAGATTGGTGGACAGGGCTATTTTATCGGCCAGGACAGTTGCGTAGCTTCCGGTGACTACGATGACACTGCCCAGCAACACAAACATGAGAAGAGCCGATGAAAGCTTTCTGGACACATAACGGGGAGCTTCGTTTTCGTTTTCTTTTTCAATATTCTTGTAACCTGTATACATGGCAGCAAGATAAAGCCCTCCGATGACCATAGAGAAGAGGCTGACATCCCAGACGGAGACATCAAAGCCCAGCATAGCCATGATTGCAGACATGGTCGCCAGGATCATGAAACCGATATAGGTCATATTCTCTTTGGAGATCGAATAGAGTATGGGTTTCCTGACGATGAGGATCTCAAGGAAAGCGATGATAAAAATATTGAACATGTTGCTTCCCAGGATATTTCCCAGAGAGAGGTCGGGAGCGTTTCGGATCACAATGGCGCTGATACTGGTAATGAGCTCAGGAAGAGAGGTCACAGCCGACAAGAGGATCAGCCCGATAAACCCCCGTCCCAATTTGGTCTTTTCAGCGATAATATCGGCATAAACGGAAAGAAACCAGCCGGAAAAGATGATCATAAGAGCACACAGGGAAAATTGAAGATAAAGCATCTCTCTCCTTTAGCGCCGCGTCACTATAAAAGGGGACTCGATTTTCTTAATGACTTTTTTAGCGGCCTGATACCCCTTTTCGTAAAGCTCTTCCAACCTATCCAGCCCGTCATAATCGATCTTGTCGATGGCGGGCGCCACGACGATATCCCCTTCGTCATCCCTTTTGCTCCGTTTGCGTCTCCGCCCCAGAAGATAGATGGAATGGGCCATGATGCGGAAAATGGTATCGGGGTTTTCGTCAAAATCGTAGAAATGGTCCAGAGATACGCCGATGACACGGGATGCTCCCATATGACGTGCCAGGCCCACGGGGACATTCTCCACCAATCCCCCGTCAACATAAGACTCTCCGTCGATCTCCACCGGGCTGAAAACCACGGGGACAGCACAGCTGGCGGCTACAGCTCTGGCAAGAGGCCCCTGCGTCAGATAGAGGGCGCGTCCGCTGTTCAGATGTGTTGCCACACAGCCGAAAGGCTTTTCCAGAGATTCGAAGGAGTTATGGGGAATATACCCCTTTATGATCTCTTCCAGTTTCGAAAGAGAAAATATGCCTTTTTTAGGAAGGTTGATCTTTAAAATATCTTTTTTCCGGATCCCTTCAGCGATGTTGTAGATCTCTTCTGCTTTATATCCCGAGGCCCAGAGGGCTCCGATAATCGCTCCGACACTTGTCCCTGTCACAAGAGAAACGGGAATGTCATGTTCTTCCAAAACCTTAAGGACCCCTATATGGGCCAGGCCATGAGCGGCTCCCCCGCTCAGCGCCACTCCTATCTTCTTTTTTGAGCGAAAATGAATTCGTGCCATCATGAAAACAATGCCTCCACAAAGGGGAGAGGTTCAAAGCGGTCCAGTTGCTCCACTCCTTCACCCATCCCGATCAGTTTCACAGGTATATTATAAAGGGATTCTATGGAAAAGACAATACCCCCTTTGGAACTGCCGTCAAGCTTAGTCAGGATGAGGCCGGTAATCCCCAGGGCCTCATGAAACTCCCGTACCTGCTGCAGGACATTCTGTCCTGACGTGGCATCTACGACCAGAAGAGTCTCGGCCGGCTCCTCTCCGCTCTTTTTGATTAGGATCCGTTTGATCTTGGCGATCTCATCCATGAGTCCCTTTTTTGTATGCATCCGCCCGGCAGTATCGATGAGAAGAACATCGTAGTCTCCCGAACGGGCTGTGTCCAGAGCTTCATAGACAAGAGCCGCAGGATCATGCCCATGCCCCTTGGCAATGACTTCGGCTCCTATCCTCTCTGCCCATTTCTCCATCTGCACGGATCCCGCTGCTCTGTAGGTGTCTCCGGCAGCGATGAGGACCTTGAGCCCCTTCTCTTTCAGAAGGCTTGCAACCTTTGCCACAGTAGTCGTTTTTCCGACTCCGTTGACCCCGACAAAAAGCAGTACAGCAGGTTTCTGCCGGGACAGGCACAGTTCCCGCTCTTTAAGGGACAAGGATCCCAACAGAGACTGGTGAAAGGCTTCCTCCACTGAAAGCCCCTCTCTGACTCTCTCTTGGGCCGCACAGATCACCTTTTTTGTCGTCTCAACCCCAAGGTCAGCTCCGAGTAAAATATCTTCCATCTCTTCCAAAAAGGCTTCATCAAAAAGAGAGCGGCCTTTGATCTTTTGCAAAAAAGACGAAAAGATGCCTTTTTTCGTCTTTTCCAGTCCCCGGGAATATCTCTCAAAGATGGAACTCATCGGGCCCCCTCCTTGAACTGGACAGAGACGATCTTGCTGACACCGGGCTCATCCATGGTGACCCCATAGAGGGCATCAGCCATCTCCATGGTATACTTATTGTGTGAAACGATGATAAACTGAGTTGTTTCGGTAAATTCTGACAGCATATGGATAAACCTGGCAATATTCGCATCATCCAGAGGGGCGTCGATCTCATCCAGGACGCAAAAGGGAGCCGGCTTCACTTTGAAGATGGAGAAAAGGAGAGCTATAGCCGAAAGAGCCTTTTCCCCTCCGGAGAGAAGGTCGATATTCTGAAGCCGTTTCCCGGGAGGCTTGACATTGACATCGATCCCGGCTTCCAGGACATCTTCCCCCTCCTCCATGACCAGGGTGATATCAGCCTTCCCTCCGTTAAAAAGAAGAGGGAATATCTGCTTGAAATTCTCACTGATCTGGTAGAAGGTATCCAGGAATTTTTCCTTGCTGATCTGATCGATCCTCTCCATGGCCTCTTCCAGCTGGCCCTTTGCATCTTCCAGGTCACTCTTCTGGGTGACAAGAAAATCATAACGTTCTTTCAGAGCCGTATACTCTTCAAGAGCTGACAGGTTGACATTCCCCAAGGCTTTGACTCTCTTCAGAAGCTCCCCGGCCTTTTCCTTCTCCTCCTCCTCCCTGTACTTGTCTGATGGCGGAACGGGGATCTCAGAGAGTTCGACTTCATACTTGTCCAGGATATAGAGGCGGTTGTTTTCGATCTTGTCTTTCAGACGGGCCTCTTCCACCTCGGCATCCCTCAAAGCCTCCTGCACATTGCGGAACTTCTCTTCACTACTCCGCAGCCTGGAGACTGCGGAGCCGGCCTTCTCCTTGACTTCGGCGATGGCATTCTTCTTTCCAACGATCTCCTCTTCAAGCCCGGCGATCTCTGTGATAAAACTCTTGACAGTCACCTTTGCTTCTGAGATCCCTTCTCTGTCCCGGATAGTTTTTTCAGTGTTTTCCGCGATCTTCAGGCGATTACGCTCCTGTTTATCCCGGTTTTCGCTTATATTTCCTTCGATCCTGGACTGGTCTCTCTTTTTGCTGATGATCTCTGAATTGATTTCTGAAAGTTTCATGCGATGGGCTGTAAGGCTCTGCTGAGCTTTTTCCTGTCTCTCTCTGAGCCCTTTGAGAGCTTCCTGAAGTTCAAGTTTTATATTCTCTTCAGCTTCCCCCTCCTGTGTCGATTGAGAAAAGAGACCCTGCAGACGTTTTTTCTCTTTTTCCAGTTCTTCTATCTCTTTATGAAGTAATTCCGTCTCTTTCAGGTTTGTGGCCATCTCCGATTCATTCCGCTTCCGTTCCCTTGAGAGAAAATCGATTTCTCCGCGGATCTGCCGTATCTCGTTTTCCAGCTCCCTTTGAGCCGCCCGGGACTCTTCCAGGATCTTTTCCTGCTCTTCTTTTTTCTTTTTCAGCCCGGCCATGGCTTCAGAAGATATCCCTTCTTTTTTCTCAAGACGGGTGATCTCTTTCTTATACTCCTCCTGAAGGGTCTTGCGTCCCACAAGTCCCGGCCCCTGGTGTACCGTATCTGTAAAAGAGACAAGCCCGTCGGCATACAGGATCGTTCCGTCGGGATAGATCAAATCGACAGTCTCCTCCCCTATTTTGCCAGAAGAGTCTTCTTCCGCGGGGAATACACTCCCCAGGGCCTGTTTAAGGAAGTCATCGACGACAGGATGAGGCGAACGGCATCTTTCGTAGAGGGATCCCGGTAAAGGGGCTCTTTGAGTCCGGGGCTCTGTTATGTAATAGAACCCTTCCCCCTTTTTTCTGGAGAGAAGAAACTCTTTCAGTTTTTCCAGATGTCCCTTCTCACCCACCAGAGCCTGTCCCTTCTCTGACAGGACCCGGTCCACGTAGTTTTCATACCCTTTTTCAACTTCTATATAATCAGCCAGGATCTTTTCCACACCGAAATCTTCTCTTTTTTCCAGGATAGCCTTTGTCCCTTCCTGATATCCTTCGCGTTTCCTCTCAAGGAAGGCCAGCCCTTCGAGTTTAGCCCTAAGAAGGTTGATCTCTTTGGAGAGTTTTTCGAATTCTTCCTCCTCCCGCAAGAGATCATCTGACAAGGACTTTACCGCAATCTCTTCTTCTGTTCCCTTCTCTGTCAGGGCCCTCAGCTCTCCCTCTTTTTTGCAAAGATCCGTTTCTTTCTGTCTGCCGTCACCTGTGATCTTTTCGATCTCATCTTCCAGCTGAAGGTTTTTCCCCTCCAGCCTTTGAATGCGGACCCTTATATTATTGAGATCAGCTTCTATGGTGCTTATGCGTCCTTTGATATTCGACTGATCCCTCATGTTTTCCAAAAGGCCGGTGACTTTGTTCTGAAGAGCTTCTTCTTTTTCGGCGATCCCGCGTCTTAATCCGTCCAGAGCCTCTTCATCCTGCATCACCTGCTCTTCTATACCGGTCTTTTCCATTTCCAGCCGTCTGATCTCCCGCTTAAGGTCTTCCATCCTTCGCGCTGCGATCTCATTTTCCGTCTCAAGCCCGGCATTCTCTGATTCCAACTCTGTGTTCTGCCTGGAATGGTACTCTATCTCCCGTTCCAATCCGTCGATGCTGTTTTTGAGCCTTTCAAGTTCCATTTTTTTCTCATAAAGAGCCGATTCCATCCGGCTTCTCTCTTCTTCCTCCTGCATCAGCTGATACTGAAGGGTCTCATTCTCGGCTGAGAGCCTGTTCATCTCCACCATCAGTGCTGAGTTCTCCCCGCGGATCCTGCTTAAGTTCTTCTCTTTTTCCCGAAGCGTCTCTCTGTCCAGGGAATCGTGATAGGCGTAAAGAGCTGTTTCGGCCTCTCTGAGCAGTCCGTAGAGTTCTTTGTATTTTTTGGCTTTCTCCACCTGTTTTTCCAGAGTCTTCAGCTGACGTTCCACTTCATAGAAGATATCTTTCAAACGGTTCAGGTTTTCCCTGGTCGTGTCCAGCTTTCGGGATGTCTCCTTTTTTCTCACCCTGTACTTCATGATCCCGGCGGCCTCTTCAAAGATAGCCCGGCGCTCTTCAGCCTTGGTAGAGAGGATCTGAGATATCATCCCCTGCTCGATGAAGGAGTAGGCGCTCATCCCGATCCCGGTGTCGGTGATCATCTCCTGGACGTCTTTCATTCGGACTTTCTGCCTGTTGATATAATACTCAGAATCACCGTCTGAAAAGAGTTTCCGGGAGACGGAGACCTCGCTGTAGTCGCTGGGAAGAAGATGCTTTTCATTATCCAGGACCACATGGACTTCTGCCAGGTTTAAGGGTTTTCTGTCGGAAGTGCCACTGAAGATCACATCCTGCATCCGCCCACCCCGAAGCTTTTTTGCGCTCTGTTCCCCGAAGACCCATCGGAGCGCATCGGTGATATTGCTTTTACCGCATCCGTTGGGCCCGACGATACAGGTCATACCCGGGGTGAAGGTTATTTTGACTTTGTCGGGGAAGGATTTGAATCCAAGAAGTGTGATCTCTTTCAGGAACATATCATCCCCATCGTCCCTCTTTGACTTTTTTCTCCAGTTCCGCCTTGATCATCTGGGTCATTTCCACAGTGTTTTTGAATAAAGTGTCGAAAATAAGGCTGTGTTCGTCTTCGAAAATATTCTCCAGCTCATAGGAGATCTCGTTGAGCCTCGAGAGAACATTGACAAGGATCTCGTTTTCGGAAAGGCTGTTTTCGATCTTACGGCAGGAAGCCTCATCCAGTGTGAGGAGGTTTTCCTGTTCCGCATGACAAAAAGGACACTCTTCAGGAAGGTCACTCATCCAGTGGACATAACCGCAACGGGAACATTTATACATAAGCACCTCCGTCAGCTTTTTTCAGGGAAATATTCCCCCATTTTTATGGCCAGGATCCGGCCGAGGTAGATAAAGGGCGTGTCGATAAGGGCCACGACAAGTTTCAAAAAATAGGTAGTGATAATAATCTGAATGAGTTCTGTAAAGGGAAGAGTGCCTGAAAAAGCCAGCAAAGTAAAAATAAGAGAGTCCAGAAGCTGAGAGATCAGGGTGGAAAGGTTGTTTCTGAGCCACAGATGGCGCCCTCCCGTCTTCTCTTTCCAGAAGTGAAAAGCCCAGATATCGTGGTACTGGCTGATCAAATAGGCTATGAGGGAGGCAATGGCGATGCGGGGCATGACTGAAAAGATGGCGGCTATATGAGGATGCATGGTATCATAGGCAGAGGGAGTGAATAAAATGGCGATATTCATCACAACAGTCATGATAAAGAGAGCAGCGAATCCCTGGACCATCCCTTTTTGAGCTACCTTTTTGCCGTAGATCTCAGAAAGCATATCCGTTGCCCAGAATATCCCTCCATAGAGAAGATTCCCCAGTGTGGCTGTCATACCGAAAATATCGATGAATTTCACAACCTGGATATTACAAAGGATAATATTCATCACTATAATGGCAAGAAGTCCCTCTTTCTTAAAAAGACGGAATAAAATAATACTGATACCGAAATCGAGAAAAATAAAAAGCAGCCATAAGAGTTCATTGCTCATAACATCACCCCATTTTCACGTTGATTATACGAAGCAATTGAAAAATGTAAAGAGATAATGGAAGCAATTTCAGGAAAGGCGGAAATCATCATACTCCACCGCCCGGTACGGGACGAAATCCTCCCCCTTTACAGAAATGGCGCCCGTGGGGCAGAATGTCACACAGCGCAGACAGAACTCACAGTGCCCTGCAAAACAAGGGATCTCTTCCATGGTGATATTTTCTACCGGGCAGAGCGAAAGGCAGCGCCCACAACGGATACATGTACCGGGATCCACCGTAAAGCGATACTTTTTTCTGAGCATCTTCCACAGGAGCGAAGAACCCGAGAGGGCTTGCATCACCGGAGACCAGAAGGAGTCCCCGGGCCATTTCTTCTCTCCGTTTATAAAGTCCCGTACGAATCTGCGTCCTTCCTCCAGTCCTTGACGTCGTGTCTTCTCTTCTTCCTCAGGATTCCGCCCGTTTTTGAAAAAATTCGACGGCATGACGATCTCCTGCGCAGCTGCAGTGAAGTATCCCTTTGCTAACAAGATCTTCTTAACCGGCCCGAGAAGCCCGCCTGAATAGGCGCCCAGAGTGTCAAGGAAAAACAGTTCATTGTCACCCCCGGGAAAGGTTCTTAAAAAGTCAAAGATGAAGGGAAAAGTCGACTGAACAGCAACAGGGACAAGGATACCGATAATATCTCCGGAAGAGTGTCCGTATTCCTTCTTCCGGCTGATCCATTGTGCTTCACAAACGTACCCGGCCTCTTCAAAAGCCTTGCGTACACTTCTGTAGAGAAGGAATGTGTTTCCTGTCCCTGAAAAGAGATAAAAAAAGATCCTTTTTGCCATGGTCCTAGAAGGGCTCGAAACGGTTGATCTCCCAATAGTGATGTTCAGCCTCTTCCTGGATCTTCAGGACTGTCTCATAATGTTCTTTTTCCCAATCCTCCATTACTCCAAAAAAGGTCTTCAGGGCGGGGTCGGAAGTCTCCTCTTTTTTCTTTCTGTAAAATTCTATGGATCTCAGCTCCAGCAATGCAGCTGTGGACATGGCGCTGAAAAGGACCTGGTCTTTTCCGATACGTTTTACAAATTCGGAGCTGATTACGGGGCTGAACGGTTCAGCTTCCCTCTTGCCCAGGATCTTTTCCGGTTGGGTTTCTCCCCCGTCGGTCTGCTTGTAGAGAGCCAAGAGATAATTATAATGCTTCTTTTCTTCTTCGGCTCTCTGGTCGAAAAAATTTTTCACTTCCCCGTCGGCATTCCTGGAAGCTGTCTCGTAGAGGACGACACTGTCCATTTCTCCCAACATCCCCTCTTTCAAAGCCTTTTTGAGCGAGTTCTTATCCATATCTCTCCTTTCATCCTGTAAAACTCTATTTTACCACGGGAGTCGCTCTTCGCAATGCTTCATTTACATGCGTTCGACTGCTGTGATACCCAAAAGACCCAGTCCGGCTTTAAGAGCCTCTCCGGTCCTTACGGAGAGCTGAAGCCGGGACAGGGCTGTAGAGCGGTCTTCCTTCAGGACCGGCAGAGAGTTGTAAAAGGTGTTGTATTTCTGGGCTATGTCAAATAGCTGGTCTGCAATAAGGTTGGGGCGATAGCTATCCGCAGCTCTCCGGACTGTAGCCGGAAGCTGGGTCAGCGCCAGAGCCAGGGCTCGCTCTGTCTCATTTCCGATAAGGATGACATTCTCCGGGGGAAGCTCCAGCCCTGTTTCCGTTGCTTTCCGGAAAAGGGAACGAATCCTGGCATGGGTATACTGAAGATAGGGAGCCGTATTCCCTTCAAAAGAGAGCATCTTATCCCAGTCGAATGTCACGTTGCTGAGACGGTTCTGGCTGAGATCAGCATATTTTACGGCTCCTATCCCGACAGCTTCGGCGATGATATCTTTCTCTTCTTCACTCAACTCGGGATTTTTCTCTTCCACCACGGCTCTGGCTCTGGCAACAGCTTCGTCAATAAGCTCCTTCAATTTGATGACATTTCCCTTCCGGGTCGAGAAATGGCCCTCTTTCAGGCCCATAAGTCCGAAAGGAATGTGGACAAGGTCGATATTCCAGCCGAGCCTTCCTGCGATATTGAAGATCTGTTTAAAATGAGTCTCCTGACGGGCATCGGTGACATAAAGAAGCCTGTGGAGGTGATAATGCTCTTTCCGGAAGGCAATGCAGGCCAGCTCTGATGTGGCATAGAGAAAAGCTCCGTCTTTTTTACGGATTATACAGGGATGAAGGCTCTCTTTTTCGTCGAAGAAGACGACAACGGCTCCTTCACTGATCCGAGCCACCTCTTTTTCCTGCAGCTCACGGACAATATCAGGCATCAGGTCATGATAATGACTCTCGCCGTACATGGTGTCAAACTCTATCCCCAGACGCTGATAGACTTTGTCATACTCCTGAAGCGAGACCCGGACAAACTCCTCCCAGAGGGCTATGTTCTCAGGGTCATGCTCCTGAAGCCTGACAAGTTCCCGGCGGGCTTCTTCCTCCAGAGCGGGATCCTTTTCCGCCTCCCGGGCAAATTTCACATAGATCCTCTCCAGCTCGTCTACAGGAGAGAGTCCATACTCTCGTTTGTCCAGCCAGCGTCTGTAGGCGACGATAAGTTTTCCGAACTGTGTCCCCCAATCACCCAGGTGGTTGTCTGCGATGACTTTATATCCCAGGAAACGGTAGATCCTCTTTATACTGTCGCCGATGACAGTGCTTCTCAAATGTCCCACATGCATGGGTTTGGCAATATTCGGTGAAGAGTAGTCGATGATGACCACCCCCTCACCTTGCCGTTTCTCACTGGGACAAATCCCCTGATAAACCGCTCCGGACAGAAATTCACGTGTCAGGGTCATGTTTATAAATCCCGGGCCGGCGACTTCTATTTTTTCAAAGACCGGGTCTCTCTTCAACTCATCAGCCAGTGCCTCAGCTATATCACGCGGCTTTTTCCCGAGTCGCCCGGCTACATTCAAAGCAAAATTCGACTGGTAATCTCCGAACCGGCTGTTTGCTGTCTTCTGAAGAAAGGAATCCTGCGCATAATCCCGGCCGAAAAGGCGGGAAATGGCTTCTTCTACCCTCTTCTCTAAAGCTGTATCGATCATATCTGCTCCTATCTGAAACTCTTATTCCAAGCCATATAATCTTTCAAGGCATCCTGTTCGACCTGCTGATGGATCTCCATAAGGGCATCCAGGCTGCTCAGGGCATAGTCTGCCAGGTCAGCTGAGAAAATCCTGCCCCTTCGGTACTCTTCCAGGATCCCTGCCACATAATTACGCCCTTTTCTCGGCCTGTAAGCCCTGTCCTCAAGCAGAGCGCAGACAATATCGGCCAAAGCCACCATCTGGGCTTCACTTGTGAACTTTGCCCCTTCCAGGTGAAAGGGGTACCCGCTGCCGTCAAGACGTTCATGATGGTAAGAGGCATACTCATGGACCTCTTCCATATCGCCCATCTGCTTCACGAGGACTCCTGTATAGAAGGGATGGGTATGGACAAGGGAGAGCTCCCGGGCATTGAGGGGCCCGTTCTTTTCGATGACTTCTCTGGGGAGGACGAGCTTTCCCACATCATGGAGCAGGCCGGCGATCTTTATCTTGAAAAGCGTTTTCTCATCCCAGCCCAGCTGCCGGCCGGTGTATTCTGCCAGGGAGGAGACTCCGGATGAGTGAGCGAATGTATACTGGCTTCTGAAATCAACGGCATAAGCGGCGAAACGAGCGACATTGATGACACTTTCCGGGCCCAGGTATTCATTCTCTTTTCGGAAGACCCGGGAAAGCCATTCCATGATGTTTGCCGATTTCAGGGCCTGCCAAAACCCCATGTCTTCAGACAGACCTGTAAAAAGATCCACCAGTTCAGGAGCAAACATGATTCCTCTCTGGCGCTCAATGAGCTCCCGGTTCATCGGGATCTGCTCAAACAGGTCCTTTTGCCAGTCGATGACCACTTCGATCCGGTCTGCCAGGTGGAGGATGTCACTGAGCTCGAAGGACTTTCCCCCGCTGCTGTCCCGGGAAAGAGTGTTCCAGTAGCGATGATGGTCATGAACGATGGGGGCCAGAGAAGCCAGCCTGGGGACAAAACTCAAAAGAGAAGCCCCGCGGGCGGCATGCTGTTGGGCTCCGTTGAAATTAAATTCCAACAGCTCTTCCTTTTCCTTTTTCGTAATGACTCCTATATCATGGATAAGGGCAGCATAGACGAGCCGCGAAAGCATTTCGTGATCCAGCCCTGCTTCCCGCCCCAGACGATAGGAGATATATGCGACCCTGTGGTGATGGTCATAGAGCTCATTTTCCACAAGATCCAGGGCCGATGCGAGGGCACCCAGGGTATCGAAGAGGTGCATCTTCACAATGGTCTCCTTTCAGCTTCACTTTATCAAATAAGTCTCTCTCATGCAATCACTCCTTTAGCCGGAATTGAAAAGGGCCCAGCAGCAGGCGGCTCCGGACCGGGAGGCCGTTTTCGGTCGCCGGCCTGGCCCGGCTCTTTCGCAATCCTTCGAGGACAGCATGGTCAAGGCGGTCATATCCGCTGCTTTTCACGATAACGACGTCGATAAGCCGCCCGTCGCGTCCGATGACAGCTTCGGCCCACACATCCCCCTCTTCCCCGCGTTTTCTTGAGAGGTAAGGATATATGATATCTATCCCGACGACCTCTGCAGGGTTAAAAGACTCCTCCCCTTTTTCCCCGGATCCCTGTTCAGCAGGAGTTCTCTGCGAAGAAGGTTCCGGGCTCACGTTTCTTTCAGAAAAAGAGTCCTGCCCCTGTTGAAAGGTCTTCGGGATTTCTTCTCTCCGGCCGGTAGGGGCTTTCGAAGAGATCCTGCTTGTAAGCCGAACGTTCAATAACAGGTCTGCTGTGCTCTCTTTTCCCTCCTCCCGGCTTCGGGGGAAGAAGAGCAGAAGAAGATGAAAAAAAAGTGACAGCACGATAAAAATAAGGAAAGAGGAATGTTTCATGCGTGCCTGCTGTCTCAGGGTGAGGTGACTTCCACAGAGAGATTCTCCAGCCCTGCATCTTCCATAAGGTTTAGGACCTCGATAACACGTTCAAAAGCCACTCGTCCGTCAGCGCTGAGAAGGACACGGGCGGGACGTCGGCTCTGAAGGTATTCTTTCACCACCTCAGGGGTCATAATCTCACCGTCATCTCTCATCAGATCCCCATCCCGGCTGATAAAGACCCGCCACGGAGTCCCTGCCGGGGCAACCCCCTCCCCTTGCGGAAGTTCAATATCCATGGCCCTGGTCTGGGATACATGGATCAGGAGAAGGGAGAAAAAGATAAGAAGGATGAATATCGTATCCAGCAAAGGGATGAGATTTATCTCTCCGTTTTCTTCGCTGAAAGAGAGATCCTCATCAAACTCATAAAACTCGTTCATGGCTCTATTATACGCAAAATGGAGAAGAAGGCAAACATCAATAAAGAGAAAGGATCTTGTTGCCGTTTTCCCGGAGCCAGGACCGACAGTGTTGAAAATCAGGCATGAATCGAGCCACTTCCTTCCAGAACCGGAAAGAATGGTCGGCTACTTTCAGATGTGTCAGCTCGTGCAGGATAACATAATCCACCACATCTCCCGGTGCCATGACAAGAAGGGTGTTCAGGGTAATGGCTCTCAGAGATGAAGCGCTGCCCCATCGGGAGCGCATAGGCCGAAAACGCCAGCGCGAGGCTTTCTCTCCGGTCTTATCCTCCCAGAACCCTATTTTTTCATGAAAACAAAGAGGCGCCTCCTGATCCAGATATTCCTTCCATCTGGTGAAAAAAAGGTCTCCCTCGTTCAGACAGGATGTCCGGATGGTCATGGCCAGATCATCTCTGAAAAATGTTTTCCCTGTTTCAGGGGCTTCTGAAGAGAGCCGGTATTCTTTTCCGCCGTAAAGAAGAGAAGCCCCCTCTCCGAGGAAAAACGCCTGGCTGTAGAGAGCCAGCAACCTTCTTTTTCTTTTTTCTAAAAAATTTTTCAGAACTGCTCCCGAGAGGGAACAGGGATGAAAACAGCGGATCAAGCGCTCCCGCCTATCCCAGATAAGGCGTATAGAACGCCTTTTTTCGGGGATCAGACGCACGGGAGCTTCCTCGATATAGATGATCTTATCTTTCATGGAGTCACTATAAAGCTCAAAACAAGCAAATCAAGAGATTCTTTGGTATTGATTGCAAGCTCTCTTTTTCCTATAATCCAACAAAGGAGGGGTCATGCATCCTGATATCAGTTCTGTTCTAATTTCAGAAGAAGAAATCAGAAGTCGTGTTTCTCAACTGGCCGGGGAGATCGAAGCTCTCTACGAGAGGCGTGAGTTGATGGCTATCGGCATACTCAAGGGGTCTGTCCCCTTTCTGGCCGACCTGATCCGTAAGATATCTCTTCCGGTCTCCTATGATTTTATGGCCGTCTCCTCCTACGGAGAAGCCACCGAATCATCAGGAGTCGTCCGGATCACCTACGATATTACCGGGGACATCTCAGGAAAAGAAATCCTTATCGTGGAAGACATCATCGATACAGGGAGGACTCTGAGTCATCTTCAAGCTTTTCTGAAAGCCAAGGGCCCGGCTTCCGTGAGGATAGTTACTCTTCTGGACAAACCCGACAGGCGGGTAGTGCCCATTTCCGTCGATTTCACGGGTTTCTCCATCCCCGATGAATTCGTCGTGGGGTACGGGCTTGATTACGCCAACCGCTACCGGAATCTGCCCTATGTGGGGATTTTAAAGCCTGAGGTCTTTCACTGATCCCCGTCGTCGTTGTCTTTCCCCTTATGAAATGCTTTATGCAGGACATCCTGGGCCAGGTCTATTACTTTTGAAGAGATATTCTCTTTTCCTCCTGTAGTGACAAAAGAGACCTCCCCTTTGTTGATGACAAGAAAACCGACAGGGCTGATACCGCCGCCTATCCCCACAAGGTCATGTCCCCTGGCATTTCCCGTTCCCAACCCGAAGGCCACCTTTGTGAAGGGAATCACTGTGATCTCATCGCTGATGACCATGGGAGTGCCTGTCACCGTCTCCGATTTAACAAAAGCATTGAGCTTGTCTAAAACATCTGCCGTCTTTTCCATAAAAATCGTCCTCCTTTTTTCAAATTGACATCGATATCACCTTCGATGATCAACTCCTTGTCCATATCAGGATCCTTACGGACCACTAACCCGGGGGTCCACCAGAAGACCAGGCCGTAATAAAGGGCATAAACCTCCGGGGAGAAGGCCCTTTTTTCAGTGACCTTGAGTTGTCTGACCCTTACGATCCCACGCATGTCTCTGATCAGAGCGATCACTCTTCAGGGAGGGGCCTTTCTTTCTGGCGGCCTTCCTCTTCCTTTCAGAGGTCTTTCGCCCTCTCTTCACCCTTTTCCGGTAACGGAAGAACCCCTTTTTTACCTCAATATCGATATAAGAATCTCCTGCGGAGAGGGTCACTTTACATCTCATGCAAGAGCATCCGGTAAAGGTTTTCAGCTTTTGTCTCAAGTCCCCGGAAGAGATCCAGGCTTGTCTTTTTTGTGTAGTATTTCTTCCAGGGATATCGGTTCTCGTTGTGGATAAAAGGGACAGAAGAGGATCTTCTGATCTCTGCCAGCAGCCGGTTCCCATTCTCTGTTCTCCCCAAAATACGGATATAGGGATAATTCAAGCCGTTCATGTCTCCGAACTCTTCTTTGGTCAGCCCTAAAAAAGCAGCGAGCAAGGCTCTTTTTATGGTGGCATCGGTATAGCGTTTTGTCCCCACAGCTGTGACGAGGCCTTCATAGGAGCCTTCTTCCGGGAGCGATGAGACGATCCTGTTCTCCAGCCCCTCCACCATATCCCTGTAGCGGCTGAGAGACTCCCCTTCTCTTGTGATCAGATAGCGGAGATAAGGCATCATCATCGAGGGGGCCACCAGGGAAGCATGCTTAAGAGCCTTCTGAGTCCAGAGAGGAACAGCTCTTTCCCATCCCTTCCGTCCGGCGAGGATAAGCCTTCTGACCCCTGTGGCGCTCATAAAATGCCCGGGGGCCGGATCCTTGTACCCGGCCCCTTTCCTCAGGACCGTATGGATCCTGCAACGGGCTCCTACAAGTCTATTGATATGCTTGATGTATTCGATCCCGAGAATATTGTTAGGTTGCTGCATAAGGCCTTTGAGGCCGGGGATGTGACGGACCAGAAATTCTTCCCTGGCTCTTGGGAATGATATTCCCTGTGAGAGTCTTTCTCTTATAAAAGAGTAATACTCCTCCTCTTTATCACCGAGGAGGCTTGCAGCCTCTTCCATGACTGTCGTCCTGCCCTCTTCACTGCCGAAGGAGAGGAAGAGCTCACCGGGGATCTCTTTCAGGACTCTGACCGCTCCCAGAGCAAAATAATCGGCGGAAGCCGTAGCAAAGGCTGTGGGATTTCTCAAAACAAGATCGGCTCCGGCCTCCACAGCCAGGCCTGCCCTTGTCTGCTCGTCCAGGATCGCCGGCTCTCCCCGCTGGACAAAGTTCCCTGAGAGGATGACGACAGTGTAATCAGCGTTTGTCTCTTTCCTGGCTTTCTCCATCTGATAGAGATGCCCGTTATGAAAAGGATTATATTCGGCGATGATGATAAGGGATTTTTTTTTTTATGGATTTCCGGGAACCTTTTCTCTTTCCGTCTGTTTTATTATCAGAAACAGAGAAGAACATCCAACCAACCTCCTTTCTTATCCATGAGCCGGTTTCTCCTCCCCCCGGAGAACCGGCTCTCCCATTTTACAGCCACTTTCCGTTTCCAACAATAAAAAACCCCGGCTCGACTCCGAACCGGGGTTCTTTTTTCAGTTATCATTCTCTTTAAAGCGTGATCTTCTTGTCGTGGACTGAGATATCGAGAAGAGGCGTCGTCCAGAAGACGATGGCCTCCACCGGGTTCTCCTCACGGAGTGTATTCAACCTCTCCATGATTCGGGCAGTGCTTTTTTCATCGCACAGAATGATCATCATCATGTTTTTCCCCGGCCACACATGGTTGTTGAACCTGGGTTCTGTGGACAAACCCCGCCCGAAAAGCTCAGGGATGATCGTATAGGCAGTAACGCCCATATTTTTCATCTCGGCGATCATCTCATCACCGAAGGTGTCAGCAAAGATAATATGCAGGGCTTTCATCTTCATAAAAACTCACCTCTCCTTCTGGCGGCTTTCCGTTCTGCAATGAGATAGACTGTGGGAATAAAAAGAAGAGTGACAAATGTCGAAAAGAGTAGTCCGGCGATAACAGTCACTCCCAGCGGAATCCAGGTTTCCGCCCCCTCTCCGGTACTCAGAGCCAAAGGCAGCGTACCGAAGATCGTGGTCAGGGCTGTCATAAGGACAGGGCGGAGACGTGTCTGTCCGGCTGTCAGAATCGCCTCTTCGATGGGATACTCACGCTTACGGAGAAGATTGGTGTAATCGACGAGGACGATGGCATTATTGACCACGATCCCCACCAGCAGGATCAATCCCACAAAGACAATGATATTGAGGTTAAGTCCCAGGATCGGCAGTGCCAGAAAGACTCCGCTGAAGGCGAAGGGAATCGAAAAGAGGATGACAAAGGGGTCTCTGAACGATTCAAACTGTCCCGCCATGACCAGGTAGACGAGAATTATCCCGCCCAAGACTGCAAGGGCCAGATATTTAAACGAATTCTGCTGGTCTTCGAATGTTCCGCTCATGACAATATCAACATCTGCGGGATGTTCTATCTTTCGGATGGCCTTTTTGACGTCTGCTGCGACTTCTCCGAAAGACCGGCCGAAGGTGCTGGCCGTTACGTAGATGACCCTTGACTGGGATTTACGCTCGATGTCCACCGGCCCCCGTTCGATGCTGAATTCTGCAATGGTATCCAAAGGAACGGGAAGGCCTCCCGGAGTGACGATATTCGTCCCCTTGAGGGTCTCGATATCC
>Ga0116151_10000261_pt1 | contig 47519 bp, 41 predicted proteins | sample AD_UKC117_MetaG_FD_89893 | JGI IMG/M metagenome (GOLD analysis project Ga0116151, IMG submission 89893) | Active sludge microbial communities of municipal wastewater-treating anaerobic digesters from Hong Kong - AD_UKC117_MetaG | ecosystem: Engineered > Bioreactor > Anaerobic > Digestate...
CCAGTAAATAGTAAAATACTCTGAACATACAATGTTTACAACTATCTTACAGCTCTTAGTCTAGGAATACAGATCGGATTAGACATAAATGAATGTATCAAATCACTATCAGAATTTGACTGAGTAGATGGTAGGATGGAAAAAATAGAACACAATTGAGTCACATATTTTGTAGATTTCGCTCATTCTCCAGATGCACTAGACAAGACATTACAATTTTTACATCGTCTAAAATGAGACAATAAACTTATATTGGTATTTGGTGCTCCTGGAAATAGAGACAAGACCAAAAGACCAGAAATGTGAAAAATCGCTTGGAAATACGCAGATATTGCTATAGCTACAGATGATGATCCAGATACAGAAAATAGACTTTCTATAATAAATCAACTTACACAAGATATACAAAAATCAGACATACCAATATGAGAAGATATCTTCATCATCCCAGAAAGAAAATTAGCAATCAAATTTGCTACAGAAATAGCTAGACCCGGTGATATCGTAATGTTAGCATGAAAAGGTCATGAACCAATACAATGGACAAATTTCGGAACCAGAAAACGAAGCGATAGAGAAGAATTATTAAAAAATCTAAAATAAATAAGTCAAGACATAAAGCCATACAAAAACACACATTTTTAGCTAAAAAACGTCTTTTTCATTATAATTAAACAGTAAAAATATTTATTATAAAAAGTCGCTAAGATATGATATCAGCACAAGAATGTAGTAATTTACTGAAAGAACAGTTCCAAACTAATTTTTCTCAAAAAGAAAATGTTTCTCAATTGATGACAAACGCACGAAAAGAAAATAAAACTGAATGTTTCCAACATTTTTGAAGCATCGGAAGCATAAATTCTTATCTAACAAACATAGAAAACAATTATGAACAAATAAGCACAGAAAACAAAACAGTAACAAGTGATTCAGATCTAGTAAAAACCTCAGATCATAAAGAAACACACTCGGCTGCTCCAACGCAAGAGTCAAATATCTTGGAGGGTTTTTCTATATGATTAAAAACCATATGAATGTATGTCTTGTATGCTATCATTGGGATTATAGCAATCAAGCTAATATTCAATCTAATAAGATGCATACTCAGGCGATGATATGCTTTCCTAAACAACAATAGATTGGTATATATGAAAGTGTTGACACCAAAATGAGATAGCAAGATGGACCGTGAACAAGCTAAGGAAATAGCAAAAGATATGAAAGAAAAAATAGGTAGAATGACTCAAGTATATATGAACATGAGCAAACTATGAAGCCTGACTATAAAAGACAAAATAATGTATAGTTTTTTTAGAAAACCTAGAATAGTATTTTTGTACCACTATGAAGACTGAACATTAAATTTTATCATATGATGTTTTCCTGAATACAAAAAAATTATAGAATGATCTATATGATCTCAATATCCAAGTAGTTCTATAGAAACTATCAAAAAACCAAACATCTTCAAAAGAAAACATTATAAGGTAATGCCATTACAGTCTGAAAAAGATGAAATATATACACTCAAGGACTACAAAAAAATGTGAGATGATCCAATCAACAATATAGTAGATGCAATGGATAGCGTATCAAGATATGACACAGCTACTGTAATCATGACAATTAAACCAATGCCAGAAAAACGAAACAAAAAAGCAATGGTAAAAATAGACAAACTACACAAAGGATTAGAAATATCAAAAAATCCACTAAAAAAAATATGAAACTTTTTCAAATTTATATTGACTGGTACTAGAACAGCACAAAAAAAAGCTGAAGATATCACAATGGTACGTATGGTAAAATCAAAAGAAGACACAATCAACTATATGTGAGAAGAGGTAGGTTGAGCAGCATTTGAGGCTGGACTTATGCTTGTGACTACATCCGATGAAAAAAATAAATTAAAAGACAATATAGAATGACTTATAAGTGCATACAACGTTTATACAGATGAATATGGAAATGAATTAAGACAACTGGAAAACAAAGCATGACTTTTAAATTTTATATCAAAGCCACTCCGAACTATTGCAGCAAAATACAAACTAACCAATTTATTTTTCCATTCAAATATATTTACTCTCAATGAATTGACTGGATTATTTCATTTTCCAGACAAAACATACAACCGTTCTAGTATCATCAATTGGATGGAATATAAAATATTACCTGCTCCTTCAAATCTACCTATATTAGATCCCAAAGATGCTACAGATTATATCATTAGTGGTATATTAGCAGAAAAGTATAAAGGATGAAAAGTAGAAGAAATATTGAAAGAGTACAAAAATCATCGAGCAGTATGAAAAAAAACAGTAGAAGAAGAAAAATTAGAACCTATTGAAAAATTTAAACAGTCAGAATTAAAAGACAAAGAAACAGTAGAAAAAGACGGTAAAAAATTTGTAAAAACAAAGATTAAAAAAGATGTTTATGGATATAAAGTATTCAAATCTTGAGTACTACTCTGAACAAACATATACAGAAACAAATACGTACCAGTATATATGAAAAGAAATGATAGAACTAGACATCACTATTGTATATGAAAATCAGGTACTGGTAAATCTGTATACCTACAAACACTTGCCAGACAAGATATATGGAATGGAGATGGTGTATGTATTATAGATCCTCATGGAGATTTAATAGAAGATTTGTTACAATATATACCAAAAGAAAGAGCAAAAGATGTGGTAGTATTTGATGCTGGTAATGATGAAAGACCTATGTGATTAAATCTATATGAAATAAACAATCTAGATGAAGCAGATAGGACAGTAAATGATGCTACAGAAATCTTTATAAAAATGTTTGGTCCTGAAATATTTGGTCCAAGAATACAGGAATATTTTAAATATGGTAGTTTGACTATACTTGAAGACTTTGAAGATAGGCCAACTATATTGGATGTAGTAAGACTTTATACAGACGAATCATTTAGACAGTATAAGGTCAGCAAAGTAACAAATCCAATAGTAAAAAACTTCTGGGAAAAAACATATAACGCTATGTGAGATAGAGAAAAAGCTGAAATTATACCTTACTTCAGTTCTAAATTTGTATCTTTTAATACAAATAGACTTATCAGAAATATCATATGACAAACCAAATCTGCGTTTGATCTAGAAGATATTATGAACAACAAAAAAATACTTTTGATCAATCTATCAAAAGGTAAGATCTGAGATATGAACGCACAATTACTTGGTATGATATTGGTATCAAAAGTATACAATGCAGCCATGTCACGTGCAAAAATACCAGAAAAAGATAGAAAAGACTTTTATCTATATGTGGATGAATTCCAAAACTTTGTATCTGGTACATTTGCAGATATATTGTCAGAAGCTAGAAAATACAGACTTTGTCTAATAATGGCTCACCAATATATAGCGCAACTAGAAGCGTGACAGTGATTAAACAAATCAGAATGATGAAAGTGAGATGTGAAAGCAGCAGTTTTTGGTAACGTGTGAACCATGCAATCATTTAAAGTCGGTGCACCTGATGCTGAATTTTTGGAAAAAGAATATCAACCTGTATTGGGTTCTGGAGATATTAGTGGTATAGCAAACTACAAAGCATATATAAAACTTAATATAGACAATTCTACTACTCGTCCATTTAGTATGAACAGTATATATACTATGGACTATAGAAACAAAAAAATACCAGATATTTTAAAAGAATATTCAGCAAAAAAATATGGTAGAAAAAGAAAATTTGTAGATGCAGAAATCACAGCTAGATTGTGATTAGACCTTGAAGAAGTAGATAAACAACAAGCTCAATGAAAGGAAATAAAACTAGAAGAAGTCCAAAAACAAAAACCAGAATCAAACAAAAAAGAAAAAACTACAAATAACAAAAAATAAAAAAATGTTCGATATTACACCGTCAGACTCAATGAAATTTACCTAAGAAAAATAGTAAGTAAAAACTAAAGCTCCGACCCAATTCGGAGCTTCGTATTTATAATAAAATATTTCAAGCTGTAAGTATTGACTGTAATCTGCGAACGAGGGCATTTTTGCTTACTTTTGTGGCTTAATTGTGACAAAAGTAAGCCATAGCGGAGCGTTTTTTATTTTAAAAATGATGTTACAAAAGCAATAAACATTCATAAACAAAGAAGATTTTCTCTTGCAAAGTAGTAAAATTTTGATATATTTTCAAAAAATGAGTGATTTTTATGTATTAATAATAAATCTAAAATGCTTTTTGATTTCAACACATTTGTACAAGAGTTGAGAGAAAACCCTGAAAAGAAAGAAATAGTATCAAAATACGAAAAAGTTTTTGGTGAAATATGATGAGGTATCAAAGAACAGCTACGATACACAGAATACCTCAAAGACTTTAAACCAGTAAAATATTTAATACCAGATGAACTAGAAAACGACTTTGATCGAGACTTATTACAACAATTGGTATTGTGATCTTTCTCTAGTGACTATGAACTCAAAGAACAAAAAGAATCAGATCCAGAATTATTTATCGCAGTAAAAAGTGGAGAACAAAGTGTAGTAAAAAAAGTATCAGAATTACGATCATTTCAAATACAAAGATTGTATGAAATATATGTAGAAGAACAACTAAATCTACATGTACTAAAGGCTGAAGATGAAAATGAAAAAAATGCTATAGAACAAGAAAGAAAGATGAGACTCAAAAGACGACAAGCAATACTAGAGACAATGTGAATAGCAAAAGAAGCTCAAGAAACCAAAAAAGAACAAGAAAAAAACTTAGACGATCTTATGTGAAAATTGTAAAAAATAATATACAAATATACAAAAAAATCAGCATCAAAGCTGATTTTTTTAAAATTTATAAATTATCTAACCATACTAGTATTAGCCAAAAAACTTGGAATCGGCTGACCATATATCGCCTGTAGTCCAACCACTCCATTGTGGTAAGTACCAATACTTTGTACAAAAAATTTATTTGTAGCTATGTTAATTTTTTTGTCTAAACCTCATTCTGTAATATCAGGAATATCTATGCAAAATGATACACTATCATCATCTACATTTGATATTACAAAATATATCAAATTGTCACTATTTTCAAAAATACCTTCATCATAATAATCTACAAAATGATCATAATATCTAGAAAATAAATCTTTTTTAGAATCTAATGTTTTAATTAAAACATAATCTCTATCTACTGTGTCACCTGAAAATATTACCAAACCAACACTCAAATCATTGGGAAAATCATTATTAGATACAAAATTAATCTTATCCATATACTTTGCAATACTCTTATAATCTGGTTCTGGCTGTTGAAAAAACTCAAAATGACTATCTGGTACATTTTGCACAAACAAAGGTAGTACAAAAGATTCTCATCTATTTAGCACAAAAGCATTGTTATCATCACAGCCAGTACTAAGCCAGAAACTATCTGAAACATGATTAGATCTTCATTGTATTGACAAATCTAAATCACAATTGCTACAGTCAAAATTTTGCTCAAATATATCATCTTGATCATTGGAATCTCTAAAAAAACCTATACCTGCATTATCAATCTCTGTCAAAGCCAACTCTAAGCCAGCTTTTGAAATATAATAAGATTTGTAATAATCATTTATTTGACTAGTATAAGACATCATTTGTTTTACAAAATGCATCGTCAAAACTCACATCAAAGAAGATGCCAGCAACACAAAAATCACCAAAATACTGATATTTCATTTTATCTTATTTTTACATAAACTATCTTGCTTTAGAGGCATAATCAAAACTAATTATTAAAGAATTCTTGTACAAACATAGATACATTATTGGTCCAATTGTCTCAATCATATCCTATACTATAAAATTCTGCCAAAAACCAAAATCACGGATTGGCTATACAAGCCAAATAATTATCACCACAGCTTGAATCAGAATCATACTGATCTATATTAGCATAAGGAATTATTTTGAAATAAACATTAGACAAAAATACGCCATCATTTGTCAGCTTTATTTCTTGATCATTTTTTCTAAGTCGTAAACTGCAAATATCAGTATTTTCTTGCAAATCTCCAAAATCATCAAGACAATTTCATCTAGTATATATCTCTATTTCACCATCTTGACCACTTAAATACAATATTTCATAAATTCAATTGCTTCAAAGTAATCAAGTAGAATATTTTTGATAATCAATACTATTTCTATCTGACATATTTTGCAATACTTCAGACACAAACAATAACTCTTGATTTAATATCTTTTGCTGCTCTATCCTAAATGAAACCTTAGATATAGTAATATAAGTTTTAAACAAAATTCATGATAATATACCAATTATCACAACCACCATAATAATCTCTACTATAGTAAACGCCTTCTTTTTGATCATTTAATAATTTCATATAAAACTCTCAAATACTACCTCTCAAGTATTTGATCACTTCATATACAATACATGAGAACGCACTTTCAATATCTTATCATGCGGCAATACATCTTCTCATTCTCTTACAAGATCAAAAGATATATACCTGGCAAAATAGCTATCTTTTCAATTGACACCAGTATAAGCATACCAAGAAGTGTTGATGCCACCAGTAAACAGATACAACTTATTTTGCTTATAATTTTTGGGGAAATCTAGATACTTATCTGACAACTGGGTGTATAAATACAAATTAGGATCAAAAGATATCTTTAAATTTTTTCAGGTACCAAAAAATCCATCACACAAAGCATCATTTATATCATCATTCGAACGAAGCTGCCTTTGTAGATCATCCATATCCCAGTCATAAAAATCATTTTTGGGCACACAATTCCACAGAAATTCTCTTTCAAGGTTTGTATCTCTCAAATTATAAACCAATTCTATTCATTCTTTTGCCAAAAAAGTAGCTTGTATCCTAGTATTGTTTTCATCCATGGTACCCAAATTTGCAGTCACCAATCTCAATACCGCCAAAATACCAATAGAAAAAATTACTATTGCTATCATAATTTCTATAAACGTAAAAGCCAATTTTTTTTTCATACAAAAAAGAATAAATAAACCATTTATTCTTATAAAAAAATAATCAGAAAAAGCAAGATTCTAAAAATTATTTATCCTACAATTGTCTTTCTTTATCAAAAAACAATATTCCTTAGATTTATTTACCAAAATACAAATCTTTCATTGCTTGTGTTCATCAAGATCACAAGATATATCATAAGGCTTTAAATAAACTTTGATTAAATCCTGCTCTTCTCAGTCCAAAAATAATTGACTAATTTGATAATCACCACCATCTACAAAAGTTCTGCCAGAAAAAATTAAATCATCATTGTATCATAGATATTGATATCATATATGATTAGATCATTTCTCGAAATTCAATTCCAATTTATTGTATATTTTTTTATTTTTATAGCTGGTAAGTAAATTTTGAGAATATAAATTTTCATAACTAGACAAAAATTGTTCTTTTATGTTTTTTTGATTTAAAAAACCTATACGATCTCCGCCAAACTTCATAGTCGCTCACATCAAAACTCCGACAATAACTATCACAATTACTATCTCCAAAACAGTAAAGGCTTTTATCTTTTTTTTCATAATTTTTGCTTATAAGTTCTTAAATTTTTACATTTAAAATTCCACATTTTACATTTATAGTCACGCTCATTCCATGATTTGCAAAATCAAACCAAATACTCCAGATGCAATAACTACTACTATCAAACCTATAAAAATCAACATAATTGGTTCGATAACTTTTGCCAATCTATTTATGGTTACATTCAGTTCCTCTTGATACATTTTCAAAACATTATCTACTGAATTCTCCAAGTTTGCTGTCTCCTCTCATACTTTTATAAGAGCTGAAACATTACTTGGTACCAAAAAATTTTCGTTTTTTAAAGAATCAAATATTGTCTCTCATCTTTGCAAACCAGCCAAAATCCTTTCTATCATATCTTTATATAGGGGTATCCCCAATACATCTCTAAGTATAGAAAAAGTCTCTACATAATTCATACCACTTACCAACATAAGTTTCATATATCTACACCATCTCACTAGATAATAATACTTTGTCATCCTACCAATCAGTGGTAAAGACAACAGTATATGATACCAAGATCTTTTACCTTTCTCAGTAGAAAAATACAATCGCAACAAAACTACCAATCAAAACAAAGATCATAAAAGCACTTTCCAGTTGCTTGCAAAAAACTCAGATATTCATTTTAGCACTCTAGTGACAGTAGGCAATTCCATTCATTGGAAACTATTTGCTATCTCAAAGACATTTGGCAAAACAAAACCAAACAAAGCAAACACAGCCACCACGGCTATAACTACCAATATCATAGGATATATCAGTGCACCAATATATTTATTTTTTATCTCACCCATATATTCATATTCTTGTGCCAATGACTCCAATACCAAAGTCAAATTACCCGATTTTTCACCAGCTTTTACCACATTATAATCTCATTCATCAAAATAATCTGGCAATCTATTCATCGAATATGACAATGTTTTTCATTTGTGTAAAAAATTATTTATACTTCTAGCTATCTCTTTTACAGCATAATTGTCTGTACTATGACGTATAGTGTCTACAGCTTCTACCAATCACACTCATCACTTAAGCATATAAGACAATTCTTTAAAAAAGAAAATCTTGTCTTTACTTCCAAAACTACCCTTGTCTCTAGACTGTAAAAATCTAACTATAGCCTGATCTATAGTATGTCTTTTATATTGCTTATATTCTGTCTCTGTTTTTTTAATCTCTTCTGTCATTTATATTAAGATTCATAAAAATACAAATACATATAGATGTCTACATCTTGTGTTTCGTTGGAATTAACCACATCATAATTTATATTGTCTATTTTATACAACATACGCAAATCTTTTTCTATTGGTATTTTCTTTTCTACATTGTCTATAAAAGACAACAATCAATCTCTATTCGCAAAAGTGATATTCAATTCTATTGGTACAAAATAAAGACTTTGTTCAAATTGCTCTTTATCTCAAATAGATATTTTGTTTAAAATCCCATTCATTGTGCTAGAATTTTCATTAAATGGATCTTTTTTCAACAAAAAACTATCTATATTTGCAATTATAGCCTTTTCATCTAAGTCCATTTTGTGATTTTTCATTTCTCCCAACAACAAATAAGATCTCACTATACCAAAGTTTTGTTGTATTGTATTTGGTAGCTCTTTACATCACTTAAGCTCATTTAGACAAGTCACTACTTGCGATTCCACTTGTCATATCTTATCTACCAATCATTTGTTTGCATCATATTGATTTTTTTTGTTTTCAAAATTCAATGCTTGTAATTCCATATCAGACAATTCAATTCTTTTATTTTGAAACTTATCAAAATTAGGAAATAAATAGTTGTATCACAATACAAATATCAAAAGCAATAATATAATAGAATATACCTTATATCTTACTCATACTACTCTAGAACTTGTAATCAAAACCTCATCCTCCTTACCAGTTGGGACACTATTTCAATCTACTTTTTCTGGAGAAGATTTTTGCATCAATTTATCCAAAACTTCTTTATTTTCAGTCATTGTTTACTACTTTAGCATTTAAAACAAATTCAAAATATTTTCATCAGACTTTTTCATATGTTCTTATTGTCATATCTTCGATAAAATCCAAAGACTCAAATCTATCTAGCAAAGCCTGAAATTTACCATTTGGAGAATTGTAATACAAAGCTTTCAAAGAAGATACTGTACCCTTAAGTGTAATTTCCTCCAAACTAACATTGAAATCAGAAAGAACTATTATACTGCTATTACTAGAATCTACATTTTGTAAATCTTCAAATATTTCCAATATTTTTGGTATATGCTCAAACCAAGGCATTTGTACAAAATTATTTTCAAGATTTTTTGCCAACAAAAATTTATCATAACTTACTGCACTCTGATATGTGCTCAACTCTTGTTCTTTTTGAGAAATATTGTCTTTTTGTTCATCTATATTTCTATCTATCACAAAGCTGCTTATTTTGAAAAAAATAAGTCACAATAAACACAAAACAAACAATAAAAACAAAAATCTAAATATTTTCTCTCATCTACTACGAAACTTTTTTACTCTTTTTGCCATAACTAATAAGTTTAAAATTAAATGTTGAAAGTTATTAAGTTCATAGTAACACTTTACTTTTTGAACTTTACAAACTTTGAACTACTACAATTATATCTCAAAACACAATTTTATCAAAAAAATACAAAAGAAACCAGTATTTCACTACCATTTTACTCAAAATAATACATAATAAGTAATTGCAACAAAAACTTGACTTAAAAAACAAAATACATATAAAAACAAACCTAACAAAAAATAACAAAAAAATGAGCAAATTCGAAAAATTAAGAAATTATGAAGGTCGAGTAGTATCTTTTGAATACTCTGGACCTGATCATCCAAATGGAAAAGTAGGACCTCAAAAAGTACGAGGAAAAATATTGAACGTCAACATCAATGACTTTGATATTGAAACAAAAAAGGAGGGCTTTATAAAATTAACAATTAACGATATTGAAAAAAATTCAATAAAGCTTAATTAAAAAAACATTTTATCGATTAAAACTGCTAAAAATTAGCAGTTTTTTTTTCTAATTTTAAATTGAAAATCACTACTACTTATTTAAAAGTTAAAAAGCCCTTCAACTTTTAACTTGATAACTTTTAATTAGATTATGTCGAATCAAAAAGAACTAATCCAAAATTTAACCACATATCGAAAAGAAAACAATATTTTCCAAAAATCTATTGATCAAAGATCAAATAAATTACAAGCTATCACATACGATGGTCCTCCCTTTGCTAGTGGTACTCCACACTTTGGACACGGACTAGTTGGAGTGATGAAAGACCTAGTGGGTAGATACAAGACCATGAAATGATATCAAGTAATTAGAGATCGATGACGAGATTGTCATGGTTTACCTGTAGAAAAGGCTGTAGAAAAAAAACTATGATTAGACTGAAAAAAGGACATTGAAGAAAAATTAGGAATAGACAAATTTACACAAGAATGTAGAAATTATGTAAGTAATGTAAGTAATGAACGAAATACTTTCGTAGATCAAATCGGTAGACGAGCAGATATGGAACATGCATACATGACTATGAATCTAGATTTTATGGAATCTGTAATCAATGTATTTGACAACTTATATTCCAAAAATCTAGTATATAAATGATTTAAAATACAACGATATTGTCCATCTTGTGCCACTGGATTATCAAATTCTGAAGTAAATGAATGATACCAAGATAGACAAGATCCAGCAGTCACAGTAAAATTTGGGTTATACAACAAAAACAAAGAAGAATTAAACAAATATGAAACAACATCAGACTGATTTATAAATGTGACATGTGCTATTATCAAAAAAGATAATAAATTTTTGATGTCTTATAACAAAAAATGACAAAAATATGTATTCCCTGGTGGTAAGATAGAAAAATGAGATACAATAGAAAAAACAAATATCAAAGAAATTAAAGAAGAATTGGGGGTAGAAACAACTAATTCAAAGGTAATTTGAGAATTCAAGGAAATTTCAAAATGATGACTTTGGAACTTAATACACATAGAAACAGAAATCAACGGAGAACCAAAAAATATGGAACCTGAAAAATCTACTCATCTAGAATGGATAGAAATAATTGAATCAGATAATAGTTTTGGGATGGCTTTAAAAATTGAAAACACAATCATCGATGATACAGAAGAAATCATAAATCAATTTTATGATTTGTATCTTCATCACCAAAACTTAACACACATTACAAAGTGAGACAATCCTGTAAATGTATTAGCTTGGACAACTACTCCATGGACTCTGCCATCAAATAGTTTTCTTGCTATATGACCTCACATCAAATATGTTATGGTTTTTGATAAAGCAGGAAAAGAATATTACATAATAGCTGAGGCATTATTAGGTAAGTATTACAAAAATAAAGAAGATTATTTACTAATCAGTAGGTTTGATGGAAATAATATGGAATGAGTTTATTACAAACCACTTTTTGAATATATTAATCAAAGCAAAATACCTACCGAATACAAAGAAAAGTATTTCCAAATCATACCATGAGATTATGTTAGCACAGATTGAGGAACTGGAATTGTACACATAGCCCCTGCATTTGGACAGGAAGATTTTGAAATAGTTGCTGGAATAATTTTCCCTAGAGAAACAGCCAAAGATCGACTTTTCTTGCCTGTGAACGATTATGGTGAATTTACAAACCAAGTACCTGATTACGAGTGAACAGTAGTATACGATGCCAACAAAGATATCAATAAAAGATTAAAAGATGAATGAAAACTAATATTTTTACAATCATATACTCATTCATATCCACACTGTCGAAGATGTGGAACTCCATTGATATCAAAAGCTATGGATTCTTGGTTTATCAAAGAACCTGAATTGAAACCACAAACAGTGGAAAACGCCAAAAAAATAGGATTTGTACCAGAAAATGTAAAAAAAAGATTTATAGATACTCTAGATTCTGCTCCAGATTGGAATCTTAGTAGAAATAGATACCGAGGTTCTCCAATACCAGTTTGGCAAAATGATGATGATCAAGAAGACAGAATAAGCATCTGAACATTAGATGAACTCTTCCAAAATACAAAGAATGGTTCTCAAAATCTTACAAAAAACATCTTTATTAGACATGGTGAGACAGACTTCAACACAAAAAATTGGTGAGATTCTTTATGAAAATGAACTCTGACAGAAAATGGAAAAGTACAAGCTGAAGAATTAAAAAATAATTTACAAAAAGAATTGTGAAATGATGAAGATTTTATAGTCGTAATATCTCCTCTAAAAAGAACTTTTGAAACTATCTTACCATTTCTAAAAACACAATTTTGAGATTGAGAAGTATCCGAAATACATACACAATATCAAAAAATAGTAGATGAATATCAAAAATTACACAATGAAAATAAACTACTAGAATATATCAAAGATGATAAAACACAAAAATTATTTGAAATATGAAAAAATATATATGTAGATATCAGGATATGTGAGTTTTTCCACCCATCAATACAAGGGATTGAGTTTCATCACTGAGTAACCACTAGTAAACCCACAAATGAAAAAGTCTATCCAGGATGAGAATCTGTAGATAATATGTTTGAAAGATTGTCAAACTTCATAAAAGACATAAATAAACAATTTAAAGCAAAAACAATAATTACTGTATCACATTGAGATCCTATAGTAAATCTACAAAGATATTTCAGACACTTCGACTATAGAAAAAGAAAAATGGAATATAATCTAAAACATTGTGGAATTAAAATACACTATTTCGACAATACTACTCAAAAAGAAATAGACTTACATAGACCACATGTAGACAATTATCGATTTAATATAGATTGAAAAATATACCACAGAATACCAGAAGTGATGGATTGTTGGTTTGAATCTTGATCTATGCCTTTTGGACAAGTATGATTTATTAGAAAAAAAGACTGAACCGAAAGGTCTTACAAACCATTGATATATCCAGCAGACTGGATCATGGAATGATTAGATCAAACTAGAGGTTGGTTTAGAGTTATGCATGTTTTGGGTAACGCTATGATGTGATCAAATTCTTTTGAGAATGTAGTTATTAATGGATTAATACTAGCTGAAGATTGACACAAAATGTCAAAAAGCTTAAAAAATTATCCAGATCCTGAATACTTATTCCATAGATATGGTACAGATGCTTATAGGTTATATATGTTATCCTCCCCTTCAGTAAAAGCTGAACCTATGAAGTTTACTGAAAAATGAGTAGATCAAGTATATAAAGATTTTACAGCATCATTAACTAACGCATACAAATTCTTTGAAACATATGCAAAAGTAGACAACTTTAAAACAAAAAACACAAACTTATTTTTTATGAGGCATACTCATGCTGCTTGATTTGATTTGGATTCAAAATTAACACAAGAATGAATAGACAAATTAAATTCTGAAGAATTTATAAGTAAGGTTCTAAGATTAGAGTTGGACAAAATCTACTGTTCTCACTCAGACAGAACAACAAAAACTGCAAAAATAATAAAAAAAATATACAAAGAAAACTTAGATAAAGATCTTGAAATAATTGAAGATAAATGATTACGACAAGAATGATTGAATAATATAAAATCAACTTACAAAAAAATATTATCTCAAGAAAATGGAACAAATATATTGTTATTATCACACGATGTAGTATTTGCTGAATTACGAAAAGATATATATGGTAAAAAATGAAATTTATCAAAAGCTGAAATCATCAAACTACCAAACTACAAAATTTCAAATGATTTAGATAAACGGATACTTGCAAGTCTAAACGAGCTGTGAATTAAAATAGAAAATGAAATGAATCATTACCACTTAGACAATGCCAGCAAGTTACTTATGTGATTTATAGATAAATTAACAAACCGATATATCAGAAGATCTAGAAGAAGATTCCGAGCATCTGGCATGGATCAAGACAAAGTATCTGCTTACAACACACTGTTTGAGGTTCTAAATACTTTTGTTAAAATATCAGCTCCATTTGCACCATTTATTAGTGAATATATTTATTTAGAACTACAAAAATTCACAAATAAAGATCAAATAAAATGAGACTCTATACATCTAAAACATTTCCCAATTTCTTCTGACAAATATATCGACAAAAAACTTATGTGAGAAATTGAGTTAGTAAGAAAAATAATATCTTTGTGATTGTTTATAAGATCAAGAAATAATATAAAAATCAAGCAACCATTAGCAAAAATGGAAATAAAAATAGATTAGTTTTTTATTAGTCCTACAATAAAAGAAATGATTTTTAATATAAACAAAAAAACCAAAAAAATAATCACAGCAACATCAATAATAATTTGAACAGTAATTGGTGTATGATTTTTGAGTATGCCATATGTTGCCGTAAAATCATGATTTCTAACAACAATGTGATATCTTTTTATTTTTTGAGCATTAATACTTTTAGTAAACCTATATTTTGGAGAAATAATTTTGAGAACAAAAGAAGATCACCAATTGGTTTGATATGCCGAAAAATATCTTTGAACTAAAGGTAAAAACATAATGTTTGTTCTTATGGCCTTTACTATATTATCTGCATTATTGGCTTATATGATAGGTGTTTGAGAAAGTCTGAGTTATATTATTTTTTGAAATTTAGAATATACAACAATTCTTTGAGCCTTGTTTGGGTTTTTAATGTCTATTTTGTTACGACGCTGAGTATCTTCACTAAGAAAATATGAAAGACTTGGCGTTTTATTATTAATATTAATGTTAATATTAATATTTATCTTTTTTACAAAAGACATAAATTATACAAATTTAACTATTTTTAATAAATGATATTTATTTTTGCCTCTATGAGTGGTTTTATTTTCTTTAATAGAGTTTTTTTCATTGCCATCAGTGGTCAAGGTACTCAAAAAAGATGAATCACTTACAAAAAAAGTGATAATAATATGATCTATTATAACAATTTTAATATATGCTTTGTTTACTTTTTTGGTTGTTTGAATAAGTTGAGAAGGTACTCCACAGGTCTCAACACTAGCACTATGAACACCATTTATAATAATATGAATGATAACTATGTTTACATCTTACTTAGCATTGTGAACATCATTGGAATGAAGCTTTATACAAGACTATAAAAACAAAAAGAAAACAGCACGATTTAGATCTGCTATACTACCAATTGCCATATTCTTGTTTTTAGAAATATTTGATTTCTTTTCTTTTATAAACATCATAACCATATGATGAATAATAGCATGATGATTAATTGTAATATTAGTTTTAATCATACATAGAAAGGCACATACCCAATGAAATAGAATACCAGAGTACGAAGTTTTTTTGAGCAAAAGTTTGGCAATTTTAATATCTTCTTTATTTATTATTTGAATGATTTTTGAAATAGTTAATTTTTTCTTAAAATAAAATTTCTTAATTCTAAAACTAATCATAACAAACAAATCTTTCATTTAATATAAAAAATCTTATATATAAATATATAATATTATTTTAAATATTAAAAATAACAAAATGAACTACCTTTTAATATTAATACTAATCTACTTTTTAGCAGGTATCAAAATAGTAAAACAATACGAAAGAAAAGTAGTTTTTACACTATGAAAATATGAAAAAACATTAACACCATGATTTAAATTTATTCGACCAATAATTCAAACAACAAAGACTGTTGATATCAGAGAAAAGGCTGTAGACGTACCCAGCCAAGAAGCTATGACAAAAGACAATATCTCATGTAGTATCAATGCTGTAATCTACTATGAAATAAAAGAAAAACAAGTAGATAGATCAGTAATCAATGTAAAATATGTAGATTATGCTATGAGTCAATTTGCTCAAACCACAATGAGAAATATTGTATGACAATTCGAATTAGACGAATTACTTACAAATAGGAAAGAAGCTAGCGATACAATCAAAAAAATTGTAGACGAAAAATCAGATACACGATGAGTAAATGTTCTTTCAGTAGAACTAAAAGACATAAATTTACCAGAAAATCTAAAAAGAACTATAGGTAAACAAGCAGAAGCAGAAAGAGAAAAAAGATCAAAAATTATTACATCTGAATGAGAACTTCAAGCTGCAGATAATCTTAAAAAAGCCGCAGAAATGTTGGCAAAAGCACCTGGAGCACTACACCTGAGAACACTTCAATCTATCAATGATATTAGTTCCGATCAATCAAACACTACTGTATGGATGTTACCAATAGAAATGCTTGATGCCATAAAATGAATATCAAACCAATTCAGTACTGAAAAGAAGAAAAAATAAAAAATATTTTTCATAAGAAAAACAAAAAGAGTCGAAATAATCGACTCTTTTTTCTAAAATTAATTTTTTAAAACTTTAATACTAAAATACTTAGCTGGTCTAATCAAAATTTCATATCTCTCCTTCTCAATCATATATTCTCTAATAGACAAAAAAGTACCTTTTGATAAGTCTCTCCAATTATCACCAGACAATAAATAAGTATTAATAAAATCTAATTTAAGTTCAAACAATCCCAACAAAAGTTCTCGTTCTTTAGAATTATATCTATAAAAATCATTACTAAAGTCTGGATTATCAGAATCTGTATCAAAATCATCTTCAGAATCATAAGAATAATCACTAACATTTTCAGAATTTAAAGATCTCATCATCTTTATTGTATTCTTTCTATCTAACACTATATCACTTACATCACTAGATTCATAATCTCTCTGAAGAAAATCTTCGATTTGCTTAATTAAAGATTTCTTCTCAAATTTTGAACAGACAAGCCAATCATCAAAAAAATCTTCAAAATACTCGTCCTCATACTCTGAGTCATCATAAGATAGCACATTTTCCAAAACATCAACTTTTGTTTTATGCCAATCATATTCTTCTCCAGACTCAAGATCTTTAAGATTAATCATATCATCATTAATAACAAACGACGATAAATCAATCTCAAAATCTAACTTACCATCTCCAGTACCAAAAACTGGTATGCAAAAATCATCAGATTTAACTGAACTTACCAAAGATTTTATGTTTATAGCCAAATTAAACTTTTTATATCCAGATATTGCTTTCACAGCCAAAGTAGATATGAAGCCCTTCTGACAATCTTTAAGTTGGTATAACCTAATATTACGCTTTGGAAAACTTTTAACTCTCATAAAGACCTCCTCTTTTTAAGTTTAACAATTTATTTTTGTTTCTATAAGTTATATAAACAAATGTAAACCAAAACTCAACATCAAATACAAAAAACCCGCATATGCGGGTTTTTTAGAATATCTTATACCTGTGTAAAAGAATAATAAATATTCCTCAAATCACAAATACAGATATTCAAGATATCAATAAAGCATGAGATATGCTATATATGTCTGCTATGTAACCTACAAAAGGTATCACAATAGCATAACACAATCTAGATAACATACTTTGTATAGACAAGATTGTTGCTCTATTTTCTGAATCTATCAATTTGTTGATATAATCATTAAAAATAATTTTCGAGAATCATCTTACAAACTGTTGCAAGAAAGCAAACAAGAATCCAAATGCAAAAACAAATTTTCACATTAAGATATAACTTATCCCCAACAATATAAGCAACAATACAATAGACTTTTTCTCTCACAACAACCTTTCTATCCTATGCGCATATTTTCCACTAATACCGGCAAAGATCTGGAAAGCGGCAAATATTATACCAAAATATATTATATCTAATCATGCTAATTCAAAATATGGTTGATAAAACCACAAAGCTATGTTGTTTAGACCATAAATTAAACCAGCTCATATCAAAAGGTATCTTAGTTTATGATTATCAATTAATGCTTCTTTTACGATAATCAGCATCTGTCTCAAGTATCATTTCTTAATAATTTTTCTATGTCTTTTAGCTTCCTTCATAGAAAATGCTATAAACACAGAAGATATATTAAACACAAAAGACAGCCAAAATGTTAATCTAAAACTAATCTCTCACAAAAATCCTCACATAATATTAGCTACAGCCATAGATATCAAAAGATAAAAAGTACTATTTCCTAGTATTTTTTTATATCTTTTCTCCTCTCCTGCTTCCAATAAAACATCATATAAGAAAGCAGAGTTAGCTCCAGATATCAATGATATACCTATGGCAAAAAGTCATTCAGCTATCACAAATCACACAAAGTCTCATGCTATAGCATAATATACTATTCACAAAGCATGGATGAAAGATCCTATAATCAAAGATTTTCTTCTACCATATATATCAGCAATATATCAAGTTGGGATTTCTAATACTGTGACAAGTATAGAATATATAGATTGTAATATCATTATTTGCATCATACTCAGACCATTATCCTGCCAAAACAAGACAATAATTGGAGTCGCAAATAAAATCATAGACGATATCTCAAATCGGTAATATTTTCTTATATTTATTCTTCGTTCTCTCATTTTCATATTTTAAACACTAAAAAAGCCCCGTAGTTCTAGATATCTAGACCGGGGCTTAATTATATTTGTCTTCAATTTTAATTACGTAATACAGGAGACACAATAAAGCTTATCTAGATATACAAAAAAATCTGATGTCTTTACACCTACAGGTAGATTATAAGCAATATCAATACACATAAATCTATGCATTTTGTATAAATAGAATTAAAAAAAACTTCTGTTCTACTATAGTATACGATTCAGAACTAAATTTGTGACAAGAAATTTGACAATAATATAATATCCATTATAATTATAATACTTTATACGATATTAAACAAAAAAATGAAAGAACAAACAAACTACATTGATCAATTAAACCAAGAAAGATTAAAAAAAATTGATGAAAAAATCACAACTTTAACAAAAGAATTAAAAAATGCTAAAACAGCATATGATAGAGCACTAAAAAATAAAGAAAAAAAAATTAGCATGATAAAAGAATGAAAAAATACTTATGAATATCTAATCAAAGAACAAAATATAGACGAGAATATAAACAAAAAACGAAGACAAGTTATCAATATTGATAATCAATTATCAGAATTAAAAATCAAAAAAGAAGAATTAACATGAAGAAAAACACTGCAAAATCAAGAAAAAATAAATAGTTTAACAGAAGAATTAATTAATCACTTAGAAGGTAAAAAAATATATAAATCATATAAAGAAAAACAAGAACCTGCTGTAGGTAAACAACTATGAGAAAACTTATCAAATACTAAAGCTAAACAAGCACAAGCTGCTCGAGATATCTTACAAGAAGATGAAGAACAATTAAACCAAAATAATCCCTGAAAAGAGCATGATCCAAAATTAAAATTTATACCTATAGAAGATATAGCAGACCCCTCTGCTGAAAAAAACATATACAATATATGATCATACGAGGATAGCCCCGCATTGATGGAAGCTCTAGAACGAGACACACCAAATGAAGACAATAATACAGAACAAAATGACTTAAAAAATGATTATTATAATACATTTAATGAGGAATATTTTGAAGAAAAGAAAAGCAAAAAACAAATTGAAATAGAAGCTAAAAAACAAGAACTTGATATAAAATATGGTGACCTAGAAAAAGATAGCCACCAAATAGATGGTCACAAAATAAGATTAAACAAAACAAATAAACCAGTCTCTGGTTCTGATAAGTATCAAGCAAAAAACAAAAAAAACTACAAAAGATATCAACATATAGAAACAGAACCAGCAAACAGAGTCAAAAAAGGGATTAAAAAGAAGAACAGAAATGTGGAAAATGATATACAAAAATATTAATACGCTGCCTAATTTTATAACAAAAACCCCTATTAAACAACATTTCTACAAAAAGTATAGCACGTAAACAAAAAAAGTGCTACTTTTTCTTGAAATTTATTTTTTTTTAATTATTATAGCACTAACATCACTTTGGTGATACTAAATTAGCCGATAGCTTATGGCCAATGGCTGACTGCGAAAACTTTAATAAAAGTGCCTTCGCTATCAGCAATTAGCAAACAGCTATTAGCTAAAATTTTATAAGATAAAATTTAAAACAATGTGAAAAATTATTTGAATAGATCTTGGTACAACTAACTCTTGTGTTGCATACATGATGTGAGACAAATCAAATGTAATAGCAAATTGAGAAGGTGCTAGGACTACTCCCTCTATAGTTTATATAAAAGGAGAGGAGATGTTGGTATGAGATCTAGCCAAAAGAAAAGCTGTCTTAGAACCAAAAAATGTAATATTTGAGACCAAAAGATTTATTGGTAGAAAGTACAAAGAAGTTAAAGATGAGGTAAAAGACATGCCATATGATATTAAAGAGTGATCAGATGGTGGTATTTTGGTGACAGTAGACAAAAAAGACTACAAACCAGAACAACTTTCTGGATTCATCTTGAAAAAAATCAAAGAAGATGCAGAAAAATTTCTTTGAACACCCGTAACACAAGCAGTAATCACGGTTCCTGCTTACTTCAATGACGCTCAGAGAAATGCAACAAAAGCTGCTGGGGAAATTGCAGGGCTCAAAGTAGAAAGAATCATAAATGAACCAACTGCCGCTTCATTGACATATGGTGAATGACAAAACAAAGACGAAAAAATAGTAGTATTTGATCTTTGAGGATGAACATTTGATGTAACTATATTAGAAATAGGATGAGAATGAACTTTCCAAGTATTATCTACAAGTGGAGATACACAACTTGGAGGTAAGGACTTCGATCAAAAAATCATAAACTATCTAGTAGACTCATTTAATACAAAAGAATGAATAAACTTAAAAGAAAATGCTATGGCTATGCAAAGACTAAAAGATGAAGCAGAAAAAGCCAAGATGCAACTTTCTCAAGTAGAAAGAGTAGATATTACTATACCATTTATATGTACTGATGATGCTTGACAGCCAAAAAATCTTACCGAAAGTTTAACTAGAGCTCAATTTGAAAACTTAGCAAAAGATTTGTTGGAAAAATGTAAACAACCAGTAATTCAAGCACTAAAAGATAGTAAATTGGACAAATGAGAAATCAACGAAATCATATTGGTGTGAGGTTCTACTAGGATGCCAGCTATCAAAAAAATAGTAAAAGACATATTTGACAAAGAACCAAAATCTACTGTAAATCCAGATGAATCAGTAGCACAAGGTGCTGCAATCCAAGGATGAATTATACAATGAGATGTAAAAGATATACTTTTGATGGATGTTACTCCTCTTTCTCTTGCTGTAGAAGTAGAGTGATGACTAGCACATAAATTGATAGAAAGAAACACTACAATACCTGCAAAAAAATCTAATATATATACTACAGCCACAGACAATCAATCAGCTGTAACTGTACATGTAGTACAATGAGAAAGACAATTTGCAAAAGACAACAAATCATTGTGACAATTCAATCTAGAATGAATACCAAACATGAGAAGATGACAACCACAAATTGAGGTAACATTTGATATCGATGCAAATGGTATATTGAATGTAAGCGCAGAAGAAAAGTCTACTGGTAAAAAACAAAATGTAGTTATACAATGAGCTACAGATCTTTCTGATGACGAAATTGCAAAAGCAAAAGAAGATGCAGAAAGATTTGCAGAAGAAGATAAAAAAAGAAGAGAATTGGTTGAATCTAAAAACAAACTAGAACAACTAACATATCAAATGGAAAATCTTCTTGAAGAAAACAAAGATAAACTACCAGATGAAGCCAAAGAAGAAGTAAATAAATTAATCGCTGAATCAAAAGAGCTAAAAGAAAAAGAAGATGCTACAAAAGAAGATTTAGATAAAGAGATAGAAAGAATTCAAAAAGAATTCCAAGAACTTTATCAAAAATATCAAGCTCAAACTCAAAATACTGGATGAGATCCAGATACAGAGATTGAAGACAAAGATTGAAAAAAAGATAATAAAAAATCAAAAAAAGATGATAAAGGAGAAGAGGAAGTAATAGACGCTGATTAATATTGTTTCAAACAATACAAAAACCTCGCTAAAAGCGAGGTTTTTGTATTTGCAATAAAAAAAATATTTAATATATTGATATCACAATATATTAGAAAGGATCATCTCAGATTTTCGACCTCTCCCTTCCCTCTCCTTTCAAGAGAGGAGAACTATAGTACAAAGATACTATAGAACATCTCCCCTTAAAGGGGAGATGCAAGAGGGGTCGAAAAAGTAAGCCTGCCTTGCCAGCATAGACAGGTCCCCGAAGGGAAATTTATTTAAAACAAAAATTCACAAAAAAATGAAGAATAATTTGATAAACATAATTAAAAATGAAAAAACTATAGCGCTCTTGGCTCCAAGTTTTCCTGCAGATTTTGAATTTCCAAAAATAATCACAGATCTTAGAAAGATTGGGTTTGATAAGGTAGTAGAATTGACCTATGCTGCTAAATTGATAAATCAACACTATCGTAAAATAATCAAAGAAAATATAGATATACAGCATATATGCACAAATTGTCCAACAGTGACTAAATATATATTGAACAAATATCCTCAGCACAAAAATAAATTAGTAAATATAGCTTCTCCTATGGTAATAATGAGTAGAATTGCCAAAAAAGAATTTTGAGAGCAATATAAGACAGTATTTATCTGACCCTGTCTGGCAAAAAAAGTAGAAGCTCAAGAATCTTGAGATGTAGATTTTGCTATTACTTTCAAAGAACTACAAGAAATTTTTGATGAATACAAAAATAATAATCTCGAATATTGTGACTACGACAAATCCAACATCACAGAAGCCTGAGACCCAGATTTTGACAAATTTTACAATGATTATACCAAGATTTATCCACTTACTTGAGCTGTAGCAGATACTATGCACTACCAAGATATTTTAACAAAGGAACAAATATTAAGCTGTGATCAAATACCAAATATAGATGATTGAATCAAAAAAATGGAACAGGACAAAAACATAAAATTTTTTGATCCGCTAGCCTGTAAAGGATGATGTATAGGCTGACCATGATTTGCAATACAAAAAGACATAAAAGAAAGAAAACAAGGTATATTAGATTATCAAAAATATTGTAAAAAAGATAAGATCTGATCCAAATTATGAAAAACAGATGACTGCCCAGATATTAAATTTCAAAACAATCTTATAAAATAAACTAAAAAAATGGATCATCTCAGATTTTTCACTAGGAATCCCTCACCAAAGACTTTTGGTGAGGGGTGGCGATTTTTGAAAAACTTCTGAGTGATCCGAGGCATTTTTGCATACTTTTGCTGCTGGGAGGCAAAAGTATGTCTAAGCGAAGCGTTATTTATTTTTTCTATAAAGTATTATTTGTACAACTATCATACCAGTAGTAATGACACCTATTGACTGACCAAGTATCAAAACCCGATCATCTTGTAAAAATCAATGAACAGTCCATAAAATATAAGATAAAAATGCCAATAAATAAAATACTACTGAAACACCTTTCGTAGACTTACGTTTATAGTTTAATTTAAACTGATGTGGGAATCATATGGCCTTAACTAATACTCAAACAACAACAGTTAAAACTCATATAACAACAGCAAAAGTTACATTAGACATATTTTAATTTCTATTTTCTATAAAACCATTTTAATAAAGTCTTGATCAAAGGCACATTTACAAATATAGTGATTAATACAGTAAGTGTCAACATTGTACCAAATCACTTAAACATATTTGAACCAAGCATAAACAAAAGTATAGCTATAAGTTCTGTAGAAAGATTACCATCTCTAATAGCTGGTCGACTTCTATCATAAGCTGTGTCTATAGCAGAAATCAAAGTTCTTCATTTATCTTGTTCTTCTCTCATTCTTTCAAATATAAGTATATTGGCGTCTACAGCCATTCAAATAGACAAAATCACAGCAGCAATACCTGACAAAGAAAGTGCATAATCTGCTAATTTCATAAAAAATCACAATATTACAATAAACGAAATCAAAACAGACAAAGTTACCAAAGCACATCTTCTACCATACATAATATACATATAGGCAAATATAGCAACAATACCAATAAGTGCTGCTATCAAAGCACCAGTTAAGGCATTTGCTCACAAAGTAGGACTAATTTTCTCTTCTTGCATGAGTACCAATGGAGCTGGTAATGCTCAATCATTCAAAGCATCAACCAATTCTTTTGCAGATTCCATAGTAAAATCACCATCAATTTGAGCTGTACCACCACATATTTTTGATCTTATAACAGGAGAAGTTTGCAATTCTCCTCATACAAATATAGCCATCTGATTTCCTACATTATCAGATGTAATGTTACAAAATATTTCTTTACCTTTATCATCAAAATTGATAGCAACCACTGGCATACCCACCTGTGATTGACTAGTATTTGCATATTTGAAATAAGCACCATTTAATATATCACCATTTTTTGATTTAGCAGTTTTCCAAGTCTCTCTATCTTGCACAAATACACTTTCTATATCATACAACACTTTTGAATTCATTTTAGATTCAAAGCTTTCTTGATTTACATTTTTTACTACTAAACTAGCAAACAAGTCTTCGTCTTTAGCTTTTTTGTTGCGTATATATACTACAAAATCACTTCACATGCTCACATATTGTTGTATTTCTTCAGTATTGTTTTCATCAAAATTTGGTATCAAAGAATCTAATTGTTCTTTTGCTATCCAACCATTAGCAAGCAATTCTGCATCTGCAAAATTATCTTTAGATTTTATAGTATTTTTTACATTCTGGATAGTTGTCTCCTTTTGTTTGTTTGCTGCTTGAATCTCTTCATCACTAGCTCACAACAAAGCATTTCATCAAACTCTGACTACTTTTATATCATAAGCTTCCTCTCATTCTACTACAGCTCCAAGATTGTAAACAAGGTCACCATCCACATAATTATAACTATCTATTTCTGCAGTATCAGATTTATTTACAGATTCCTCATATTCATATCAAAGTTGTTCAGCCACATCTACCACATCAGCAACACTTGCAGTCTCTCTATCTACCTTCAATACATCATTTACACGATAAAAAATATATCAATATAGTGTCTCATTTTTTACATTACCGCTTCTATCTTGATAATCTACTATGTCATAAGTATCTGTGATAATATTGGAAATTTCCCCCTTTTCTATATCCAACAAAGAAGGTTTATTTTTATATAAATCTGGCATTTGTCACAAAGTTACGCCAGTCCAATGATTATAAAATATATTTTCAGATCATCTAGCATCTGCAAAACTTGATATATTTCAATCATTTTGCTCTACTTCATATTTCAAGTCTTCAGCAATCTTCTTTCTAGCTTGCTTATTTGCATAACTAGGTTCTTCATTGTTGGGTAATCTAAATTCTAACTCAACAGTCTTACCAATAATTTCTTTAGCTTGATTTAAGTCTGCTATACCACCAATTTCCACCACGATATATGGCTGTCATTCCATACTTTGTACATAAGCCCTATAATCACTTACTCACAGACCAGAAATTCTATTGTCTATATTTTTCAACACAATATTTTCTATCATTTTTTTGATAGCTGTAAGCTCCGATCATTCATATACTTGTTCATATTTATCATACGATATTTTGAAAACTAATTTTGTTCCACCGCTTACATCCAATCATTTTCTAAAATGACTTATACCATTTGGAGTCAATATAAGACTTCTATTTCACGTCTCAGGATGAAATTTTCTTCCCACAAAAAATATAAAAATCAGACCCAAAACAAATAAAAACATAAAAATAGTTCTTCTACTATTCAATTTTCGTTTCATTTTAATTACAAAAAAATCAAATAAAAAAAATTTGAAAATTACAAGCAAAACATATATTTTCAGCCAAAAAAAGCAAGAGAAAAAAGAAAATGTAAAGCACTAAAAATAAAAAAAAACAAAAAAAGAAGATTTGTTAAATCTTCTTTAAGAGTATTTCATAAAAATTATTCAATTTTTTGTGTGTTTTCTATATCAGTTCCATTGTTCGCTTCTCCAGCAACTTCTTTATTTACTTCTTCCTGAGGTTTTTGCTCAGCAGGCACTTGATTGTTTTGATTTAACTTATTGATAGGTGCGTCCAAATCAATACCTGCAACACTTTCTACTTTGCTTTCTACTTTATCCAAAAATCAAGTAACACCACCCATAATAGCATCAAATGGTTTCTTTTGTGGTGCTTCTGTTTTTGTTCAAACAGATTGATTATTTGTAGTTACTTTTTCAGTACTTTTCTTGATTTCTCAAGTCTCTGGATCTGGTTGACCAGACAACTTAGCAATAAATTTTATCAACTTTTTGGTAAAACCACTTGGTCATTTATATACTTTCTCCTCAACTCAAGAATTTTGTACAACTTGATTTACTTGTCAATTATTTGTATCAACTTGTATATTATTTGCGTTTTGTACAGAAGCTTGAGTCTCTTGTACATTACCTTCATTAGCTTTATTGTCTATTAAATCATAAGGATTTCATCCTGTTTGAACCTGATTATTTGCCTGTAAATTTTCTTGATTTTGTTCTATCATGATTTTTGTTTTGTAAAACAAATTAAAATTACTATATAAATTATAGTCAAAAATAAAGAAAATGCAAATTTTAAGCGCACTCTAAAAAATGAAATACAACTGACCTGGAGAAAGAATAGACACTCGACTGACATCACAATTTCCATATTCAAGAAATTTTTTTCATCATATCATATCTAGGTGATGAATCCAAGTCTGAAACAAAACAATCAAAAAGTCTTACAAGCTAAAAAATTGAGACGAAATCACAATAAACAACCTAGAAAGATACCTATCACCAGTTATTTTGGAAGAGGCCCCAAATATCAAAATCCCAATCATTTTGGAAAAAGAAGATTACCTAGTATTAAACAAACCCAAATGAGTTTTATCTCACCCAAATAGTGTACGAGACGCTAACCAACCATCTGTAGTATGATTTCTTTATCACAGTTTCAAAGATTTACCAAGTATATGAAATTTTATCAGAGCTGGACTAATTCATAGACTAGATAAAGATACAGATTGATTGATGATTATAGCAAAAACAGAAAAGTGACTATCTCACTTCAAAGAATTATTTAAAGCTAAATCAGAATCTGAAACACTAGAAGACAAAGAATCTGCATCAATAAAAAAATTCTACAAAGCTACATCTATTATTACGGTACTTGGCCAAGAATTTATAGACAAAATAAAAGATAAATTACCACACTATATCCAAGAAACAGTACACGCAAAGGTACCAAACCCCACACCAAAAATGGGAATAACAAAAATATTTGAAATAGAACAAGACACAGAAGATACTGTAAATTTGAAACTAGAAATATTGACTGGAAGAACTCATCAAATACGTTACCACCTATCCAACCATGGATTACCAATATTGTGAGACTATCTATATTGAAATGAGGACGAAAATCACAAGATGCAGCTCACAGCATACAGACTAGAATTTATAGACCCAGATTGAGAAAAAATAAATTTAAAAATATAAAAAAGCCCCACAAAATGTGGGGTTTCTAAATAAAGATTAAATAAGTTGCCTTGTGTGCTCTTCAATAACTGCTGGATTTATGTCACTAATAGTTATTAATATACAACCTTCAATAACATTTCCAAATCGTGAATTTACAGATGCTCCCAAATACCTCATAGTTTCAGAAAGTTTAACATAAGCATTTACCAAAGGCGGAACATTTTTCCTTTTGCCTTCTTTAAACTTTTTGTGTAAGATTTTTCGATTTTGATCCAAACCTAAACTCTTAACAAAATCATTAATCTTAGAAAAACTTACAGATTCTTTGGGTGAAACGAAATCATCTGAAGGAAACATTTCTGTAAGAAAACTCAATAAAACATCAAGTTTGTCTTCCAATATCCAAGGATAAAATGTCATTTTCCCAAAAAAATACCTTACGCCAGGATATTCTTTAATCAAAAATCCTAGTCCATCCCAAAGATTATGAAGTGCGTATCTAACCTTCTTAGCATCAAAATTAACAAAAGACCTACCTAATTCAATAGTGTAAGGTCTAATTTCTTTCTTAAAATCAGGCTGTAAATTAAACAAATGAGAAGTAGGACTATCGTCTATTAAACGACTCATCTCTATAAATCTATAAGCTCCAGTAATTTCATTATTTTCAGGATCCCACACAAAAAGTTGACTGAAAGGAACTATATTCGTATCATATTGATCGATGTCCATTTCCTTCCCTGTGCCAGCACCCATAAATCTAAAAGACAATTCTCTAAGTCTACCAATCTCTCTCATGATATTTGGAGACTTCTTGTGATCAGTAATATATATATAATTACCAACCATATTTGTCTTACAAACCATGCTTAATTGATTAATTTCTCTTCTCAAAACATACTTTTCAACCTGTTCAATAACTTCTTCGTGTCTTTTCATAATTTGTGTGTTTTTTATGTTTATTATTTTTATTTTTTCGAAAACCAACTATATGTATAATCACAAAAATATCAAGTTTTTATATCAAATTGATTTTAGCAGGCAAAAACTTAGAATAAATGCCGTTATTTTAAGAAAATAAAAATAAATGGACTACAAAATCTTTGGTTGTAAAGTAAACAAATATTATCTAAATAAACGACTAAATCATCTCCAAGACGCAGATGACAATGATTTTATCATTGCTTCGTGTGTAGTCACAGACAAGGCCAAAAACAAATTTATCAAAGAAACAATCAAGCAGGTCGAAAACTGAAAACATATATACCTTACTTGATGCGCTGTATTTGATAAGTGAGCAAAAATGGATGATGATAAATTTTACTCAATTTATCCTGAATTAAAAAAATTTAAAGACAAAATTATTCTACTATGAGAAGAACCAGCTACAACTTGCAATCCGCAACTTGCTACCAAAAATATTTATACCAAAAAATTTATAGTGATACAAAACTGATGCGACAACTATTGCAGCTTCTGTCTCACAATTCACAAAAGATGAGAGTCTCAAAACATACCAGCAGAAGAAATAATCCAAGAAATAAACGATTTTGTCTCTACATGATGAAAAGAAATAGTAATCACATGAATCAATTTAGCTGCACGATGATGTACAGACACAAAAAAACCCAAAGATAGTAAATTCGCTGAATTACTACAACAAATATTAGACAAAACAAAAATAAAAAGAATTAGGATTTCTAGTCTCTGACCAGAATTTTTAAATGACCAATTTTTTGAAGTAATCAAAGATCAAAGATTTTTACCACACTTTCACCTCTCTATCCAAAGTTTCTCTGACAAAATATTGAAATCTATGAATAGACATTATGATTCACAAATATTAGATAATGTAATAAACAGACTAAAAAATCTAGACAGACCAGACAAAAAACAAATATCAATTTGAGCAGACATCATAGTTTGATTTCCATGAGAGACAGAAGAAGATTTTCAAAAAACAATTGATTGAATCTCAAAACACAAAATAAATAAAGTGCATGCTTTCCCATTTTCATCACATGAGAAATGAGAGACAATACCTGCACATTGATTACCAAATCAAGTACCACAAGAGATCAAAAAAAGAAGAGAAAAAGAATTAAAACAAATAGCAGACCAGATAAGAAAAGATTTTATAAAAGCTAACGAATGACTAGAACATGAGGTATTGATTGAAGAAAAAAAAGACTGAAAACGAAGATGATGGACATGAAATTATATCCAAGTAGAACTAGACACAAAATGTCAAAAATGAGAAATAAAAAAAACTATACTTTAAAGAGCTGTGGAAATCCACAGCTCTTTATTTATTGATTTTTAATCTAATATCTTCCTGACTGTGTCCATAGCCTGATTTTGATCAACTTGATGAAAAGCAAAAAAATCATCATTAAAATAATCAAAATCTTCTACTTGAACAAAACAGCCTTCTTCCATAAAACCAACAGTATAAAAATAATCGGTAAAATGTTTTACTACCACAAAAGAATTGGAATCTCTTGTAATAAATAAATTAGAATCAAAAGAGGCGACTTCTTCAATTGAATCAATAAAACCAGATTCAAAGATGTTCTCTTCCTGAGATACAAGATGAATTTTTTCATTTTCCAGTGGATATTGTTTATCCAAACCATTGCAAGAAAGAAAAAATACAAAAAACAAAACGATAAAAAAAACTACATTTTTCATAGGCTTAAACTTTTATTTTTATTAGACTAATTCAATATTTATTTGTTTATTTTTTACCTCTAACTTTGTAAGCTTTACTCAAGCAGCATTCAACATACTTTTGGATACAATATCTGCGTCTGTTCAATTATACTTATCTGACAAATAAATTATTTCCTTTATACCAGATTGGATAATCAATTTTGCACATTCATTGCATGGAAACAAAGCAACATAAAGTCTACATCCATGCAGATCCCAACCACCACTGTTCAAGATCGCATTTGCTTCTGCATGTACCACATGAGCATATTTAGTATCACAAAATCATCACTCTCTTTCCCATGGAAACTTATCATCATCACATCCAGTAGGAAATCAATTATATCCTATACCCACAATTCTATTTTTATCATTTACTATACATGCACCTACTTGTGTACTTGGATCTTTACTGCGTTGTGCTGACAACATTGCCACACCCATAAAATATTCATCTCGTGAAATATAATCATTTCTCTTTGGCATGTAAGCAAAATAACAAAATAAAACAACACAATAATTTTTAAAAAACAGTCAATCAAAATCAATAGCAGTTTAAAATTAAATTACAGATTGACTTTCAACAAACAATAATTATTATAACACACATAAAACATAAGTCAAACCAAAAAATATTATTATGAACCGAGAACAATTAATTGACCAATTATTTAAAAATGCCGAAGAGACAGTAAATGTATTCAATAACCTACCTGAGATTTTAACCGATCTTGGGTTCAATGTCCCTAAATGCTACGACCCATCTCGAAGAGGTGGTATAATGAAGGCTGGTTTCGGAATGAATGATTATGAAATAAAACAAATCGGAAAAATCATCAATAAGCCAGATCCCGAATTTGAAAACAAACTAAACAAGTACACCGCCTATGCAAAAGGAAAATATAGTGTGCTTGTAAGTCTAAAAGTTTTCCTTAGTGAACAAGGGAAATTTAAACCTGCATTTAATGGTCAGCCTATAGGTGAGTTTATATCCATAGCTGGCGGTGTTGCCTTCGAATGGAACAATGGTTATGTTTTCACTGCATTTTCAGGTAGAGCATCCCAAGCTGATCAAGCCATACTAATTATGGCAGCTTACAAAACCGGAATTGTTGACAAAAAGGGTATAGAAGTTTATTATCAAATAACCAGCAACCCCTACCTGGAAGCGAATCTATTTGGTGCTTTAATCAGTGAAATGAAGTAATCATTTCACAAAAACATTTTAAACAAAGGACTCGAATTCGAGTCCTTTTTCTAATTAAGTCCTTGTATTATCCTATCAAATAACTATTATTATAGCACTTAAACTAGAACTTTAAACTTGCAACTTTTAACTTTTAACTACTTGTGTATGAAATTATTAGAATGAACAAAATTAGCACAAAAAATGCAAAAGGAACTTACAGAGAAAACAACAAAACTTTTTCCAAACAAAGAAAAATATGTAGGTATAATCTACCTTTGAGAAGATAAATCATCAAAAGTATATGTATGACTCAAACAAAAATATGGTGAAAATATTTGAATACCAGTACATATTTTTGGACAATATAAAAAATGAGATCAATTACCTGAAAATTTGAATAATGACTACGATGTACAACTATATATGAAACAAGAATATGATAATATATGAAAAATTATCGATCTAATCAACTATCTAAATAGTGACAAAGATTGTATATGAATAGTGGTACAATTACCTTTACCAAAGGAATTTAAAGAATACAAAGCAAAGATACTATCTACAATTGCTCCAGACAAAGATATAGATGGACTTGGTGGTATATTAACTGGATTATCTTCTATAGATCTTATAGATTTTGTACCAGCTACTCCAAAAGCTGTAATCAATATATTACAAGAATATGACTTATACAATATCAGATGAAAAATAATCACAATAGTATGACAAAGCAATCTAGTAGGGAAACCACTTATGCTAGAACTAGTAAAACAAGGTTGAACTGTCTATTCTTGTAATAGTAGTACACCACAAGAAGAACTAAAAAAACTATGTAAATCATCTGACTACATCATATCTTGCACATGAGTAGTACATTTATTAAATGATGATTTTGTTCGTGACGACCAAAGTCAAATAATCATAGACGTATGATATGGACACAAAGACGGTAAACCAGTATGAGATATAGATTTCGACAGTGTAAAAGACAAAGTAAAATATATCACCCCAGTCCCTGGTGGAGTTGGACCCCTGACAGTAGCATGTCTATTTGAAAATATTTTCACTATACAAGAAAATTTAGGAGAAATACATTAAAAAAAGACCCCGGGGTTAATTATACAATCATGTATAACCCCGGGGTCTTTTTGAATATTATTTATACAAAATCTCCCAACCCTTAATTTCCCTATCCGTCAAAACAAAAACTTTTGGAGTATTACAATTTGCCCTATCCAACTCTTGTCATCACTCTTTCAGTAAATCTACAATTTCCAGCTCTCACATTCATTCTGCATTAAGAAATTTCAACTTCATTCATCTCTCCAAAACTTCCTTTGGATTAAATTCATAATATTTCTTTCAATCTTTTTCAATGAAATTATCTTTGAAAATTCCAAAATAATTTCTACAAAAAGTAGGCCCAGGACTATCTATATTTGTACTAGTAACTTGTTCTTCTTCACCTTCTGGGAAATTTTTCAAATCATTAAACAAAAATCCATCCCAATAAGGTCTGTGAGGAATTTTTTCTACTAATTCTTTGGCTTGTAAATCCGGTTCTTCTCATGCTACAATAGCATCTCTGACAGTTTTGTATGCCTTAACCATCGCTCATACATAAAATTCTGATTTACTTCTTCATTCAATTTTGATAGCATCCACATACGGCAATATCTCTTCCAATTTATCTATCGTACAAAGATCTTTTGAAGACAATATATAACTTCCATTTTCATCATTTTCCAATTGAAATAATTTACCTGGTCTTCTTTCTTCTTCCAACCAAACTTTGTACTTAAATCTACAAGCATGATTGCATTCTCACTTATTTGCTTGTCTACCTGCCATATAATCTCCCAACAAACATCTTCAGCTATATGACATACACATAGCTCCATGTACAAATACTTCCAATTCTATATCTGGGACATGCTTTCTAATTTCTTTGATTTCTTCTATATTTAGCTCCCTTGCAAGAATGACTCTCTTTATTCACAAATCTCTTCGAAACTTGATAGATTCATAATTCAAAGTAGAAGCCTGAGTACTCAAATGTAACGGCGTATCCGGAAAATGTTTTCTAATCACATTGAAGGTACCAGGATCAGAAAAAATGATCGCATCAGGCTTGGTTCAGACCAACCTCTCTACTACAGATTCAAACACAGCAATATCTGTATTTCTAGGAAAAATATTCATCGTCAACAAAGCTTTAGATCAATTTTCATGAATAGCATCTATGGTTTTTTGTAGATCATCAAAATCTTTTACCTTGTTTTGCCTCATCCTCAAAGATGTAAAAGGTACTCAAATATATACTTCTTCAGCTCCATATTTACTAGCTACTACAGCCTTTTCATATGATCATCCTGGAGCTACTATTGTCGGTTTGTTCATTTTTTACTCATTATTAATTATAAAGATTTTTATCCCCCTTTGTTAAGGGGGAAGTTTTGACACATTGTTTGTGGCAAAACAGGGGGATTTTAAACACCGAATATGTCATCTCGAGTTTCAAGTATTGCAAGAGATCTAAACAATATTAACTAGATTTCTCGCAACAATTACACTCGAAATGACATTAAGAAGATTTCTCGCAAGTCATAACACTCGAAATGACACAGACTTTTATACCTGAAACACTTCATACTCTTGTTCTCTTATTTTGTATATCGGCAAATCCTCCCCATATTTTTTCAACTTCTCTAGTTCTTTTTCACTATAATTGTTATATTTCTCAGATTTCCAATGCACCATTACTTTGATAGGAAGCCATCACAATCAATCTTCCAATCTATTATAATCTCCTGTAAAAAAGTGCCTTGCCCGTATCATAGCACCAGCAGAATTACCAGAAATAACTTTATCATCTAATAACATTTTAAGATTATCAATTTTTCTTAAAATTTCCAAATGATGCTCTTGCAATCATCCACAAAAATACAATGACTTATATTCTTTTATTTGTTCTATTAATACTTCTATATCATCACTAGCCATAACACACTCTATATCTACATCAGGATTGTGATCTATAAACTTTTGACTATCTAACTCAAACTGTAAATCATAGTTTCTATTTTTTTGTGCAAAAGGAAAAATCAATATTTTATTTCCTCATTCTTTCACTACATGCTGAAAAAATTTCTTATTTTTTTCTGTCCTAGGACTAGTCATTCATCAATGCAACAAAAATTTCATACAATATGATTCAAAATAAAAAAACAAATAAAATATATTCTTATACAAAATAAATTCAAACAAAAAAAGCTTTCTCATTACAAAAACAAAAAAGCTCTTTATTCCTTTTGAGATTTGTTCTCTTCTTTATTTTCTTTTCTTTTTTCTTTTGTTAACAGAATCAAAGATAGAATCACGAGAACAAGCAGAATAATCCCTGTAGCCAAGGACTTAAAAGGAATCCCAAACAAATTATATATAGCTGCCCATACAATTATAAAAGCAAGAGCTATATAATCAGCATACTTATACATCATAACCTCCTTTTCTACTTTATTTTTTTATTAACTTACACTATATCGTCCACCTCTTTTTTTACTTTTCTCACACGATACAGCGAAGTCAAGTATAACAATTTAAACAGCAAAAATCAAATGAAACTCATAATAAAGAATGCTATCCTCACAAATCCAAATAATAAGAAATATGAAAGCAACACCACAGACAAACCAAATCACTTAAGGCTAAATTTTTTGTTTATTTCGTTAAGCACCATATCACAAACTCACACACTATAAGACTCCTGCTGTCACATTATTTGATCTATCGCATTAGACTTCCATTTGTTAAATTGAGTAATTATAGGTTTCATATTTTCATCAGTATCCTCGATAGATATATTCTTATCTTTTGCTTTCAACAAAACTTGGTCCATATCAAATATCTTCTTTTCTTCTACTGGCGCTTCAGTTTCAAATTTTCAAATCAAATTTCATTGTACTCATTCAGTAAAAACACCTATCTTATCTACCGAAAACTTAAATGGTTTTTCTACAAATTCTATCAACTTGTTTGAAGCTCACTGTAGTCAATCACAAGTAAGAGGAAATTTTGAAAACATTCACACCAAAGCCAAACTATATGTAACAGTAATAAACAATGTAAATATATATCATCATCTCAAAAAATAAGAAATACTACTAAATTGAATTATTTTCAAAGAGTTATATAATACAAATAATGATGTATTAAATGTCACTACAGCCAATATAAGCCAAATATTTGTTTCCAAGCCAAAAGACAATAAGACAAATAGACCCATAAAGGTCAAAATAAACATAATCATCAAAAAATATTTTGTCTTAAATTTTTTGATATCCAAACACAAAAAATGAAAAAATATAAACAAAAAGAATATACAGACAATAGAAGCAAAAAGATCGTGACCTGCAAAAAGATAAAAAAAAGTAAATATATAGGCTATCAAAGATAGCACCAAAAAAATACTTGTCCTAAGTTTAGCTCTACTTTTCCAGATCTCATTCATAATTTATGCCAATATATTTATAAAAACACCTCCAAACAACATTACCAACCAAAAGGCCAATATCATCGATGGTAAAAATGGTATTATTTTTGTTTGTTTAGATCAAATAATTTTGGATATCAAAGCAAACAACAATCAAATCAGACAACTTAAAATCACGTATATCAGTATTAAATTTATCAGATTGACTACTCCAAATTGCAAAAAATTATAATAAAAAACAAATCAAGATAAAGCTCAAATTGTAATAGACAAAAATACATCTCATTGCCCAAATCATTCTTCCTTTTTACTAAACCTAAGCCTCATATAGTATTTTGAAAACAAATATATAGCCAAAAATACCAAAAAATAAGCGATCATAGTCTCAGCAACTACTAGGCTATCCAATTTAAAAAATGCAAAAACCACCGCAATCAAAGTCACAAAAATCCACATAGGTATATGCAATTCATATTTTTGTATATCGAATACAAGCAACAACAAAAGTCACCAATTGATAAAAATCCATGCCAATAATTCTCACAAAACTACATCTGGCAAAAAAATATAAGTCAAAACAAAAACAACACCAGACAATATTTCTATCCACAGATAGAAACTACTCAATTTTTTACCACATTTTTTGCATCTTGCTCTTTGTGTCAAAAAACTCACAATCGGTACTAATTCCAAAAATCACAATTTCTTGTGGCAAAAATCACATTTTGAACGACCAAAAAAAATATCTTTTATTCACTTTTTATCCCATTTTCTACTTATTAATACTCCTCCAAAAGAACCAAAGATAGCACCCAAAGTAAACAATCATATAATTACGACAGTTTCCATTCAACAAAATCAAAGTATAAATTTTTATTTCTGAACTATGCATTCTAAATTCTGCATTCATAATAGTTTTTGTTGTTTTAAAATCAAGAATGTATATATCTATATTAATTCTTTAAATCAATTTTATAAATGGCAAAATTTTGAATCAAAAAGAAACCAGAAAAAAATCTGAAGTATTATAGCAAATATATCAACATCGTATTTACCACATTGATTGTGATATGTTTTGCTATATTCGCATTTTATTCGAATGTGACAAATATAATTTTTGGAAAAGACAAAGTAGACATCTTCAAAAAAGATTTGCAACAAGTAGCTTTCTACTTTTGGAATATAGACGAAAATGTTTCCAAGATGCTTTTAAATATAGATGAAATATCCAAAAGTTATATGAGTTGAGACAATGTATTGATACAAAAAGAAGACACTATATTGAAGACCTTAGACTATATACAAAAAAATCAAGACTATCTAAAAAACTTAGGATTTGAAAAATATTGAAAACTTATAGATCTCTTAGAATGAATAAAAAACAATCGAGACGAAGTATCAAATCTTTTGGGTAAAGAACAAGAATATAATTATCTTGTCATACTACAAAATACAAATGAAAAAAGACCAAACTGATGATTTTTTGGGTCCTTTGCATTTATTACAGTTAAAGATTGAAGACTAGAAAACCTAGAAATAGTAGATGCATACTATCCTGATTACATTGCTCATTACACGCGTCTACAGGCACCAAGCCGAACAACATCATTCCTTCCTGACAGAAAAATTTGATTCATTGCTGGAAATAAATTTGGGTTTTCTGATATAGACGGAAGCAATCTAAAATGGCTTTATGAAAAAATGTTCAACGAAGATTATGTCATGCGAAAAGTAGAACAGACTATGGCTCCATGATTGTATGAAAAATTGTTGCACAAACACATCAAATGAATTATTTTCATCAGATCTGATCTAATAGAATATCTACTTCCTTCATTTACAGAGATAGCACGAGAGCGACAATTTCAAAATGCAAACGTAGACATCATCAGATGAGAATATCGTGGAAATAAAAAAGAAGAATATACAAAAGAAGTGACAGAATATTTTCAAAAAAATCAGTTAAATATATTCAAAAAAATAGTAAACAATTTCGATGAAATTATTGACAAAAATTTTATCAACATATATCTGTCAAATGTCTCAGACGATATGCAAAATCTATTGTTAAAACATGGTTTAAAGACAGTTTACAACACCTGAAATATCTATGCGCGAGACACCAATACTTCTTACAACAAAGTAGATTGATTTGTAGAAAAAAACATACAAATAATAGACACAAGTTGAAAGATAATAATAGATACAGACAACGATATTGTAGATATACAAAAATTATCAAGCTGAGAATACACTATGAAAATCTATTATACTTTAAATGTACCAAACTACTACAAGGACTTTATTCGAGATCTACAAGAAGAATATGATATAGAAATGACCAATAGAGAATTGTGAATACTAGCTATGAAACCAGCTAAATACGAAGACAATGTCTATGAAAAATGGATGGAAACCAAAGCTACAGTCTATTTTCCACCAAATTTCGACATTACAAAAATTAACTGACAACAACAAGAACATAAAGAGTTCACCACTCCATTTGCAAATGGACTATATTACAAAATGTTAATTAATGAAAATAATACGACAAAGAATATAGAAATTAAATTTATTATTGAATAATTTTATATCATTTCATAGGAGAGATTATTAATCTCCCATCCACAAAAAATGGGAAGATAATATCTTCCCCTACATTTTTTTATCTTTGATTATCTCTCCAAAAATTTCTTCTTCCAGTTCTCCAACATCTTATGAAGATACAAAATATTGTGAAGTGACAAAATAATACCTCACAACATTTCTCATTCTTTCAACAAATGATTTATATAAGATTTACTATAACTTTTCAATCAATCTACCGTATCATCCAATGGACCAAAATCCTCTTTAAATTTAGCATTTTTCAAATTTATATTTCCATTGTCTGAAAATGCTATTCCATGTCTCCCAAGTCTTGTAGCTAACACACAATCAAACATATCCACTCCATGTTCTATAGCGTGAAGAAGATCCTCTGGAGTTCATACTCACATCAAGTATCTTGGTTTATCTTGTGGCAGTAGTGGTGTAGTAAATTCTACCACTTCTCTTACCTTTTCTTTTGATTCTCATACACTCACCCCTCCAATCGCTATCCCATCTGTAGCAAATTGAGAAAGATACTCTGCAGATTCTTTTCTCATTTCCAAATTCGTTCCTCATTGAACAATAGGAAACAAAACTCATCTCACATCATCATATTTTTTCATAAAATGATCATAAGCTTTTTTAGCCCAACGATGAGTTTGTTGCATATGAGCGTACACAGTATCTTCATCTGCATCTCCAGGAGAACACACATCCAATACCATCATTATATCAGATCACAAATTACATTGGATATCTACTACTTTTTCTGGAGAGAAAAAATGTTTTGACCCATCATGCGGAGACCTAAAATGCACTCCATCTTCTACCAATTTTATGTCTACTTTATGCTCATGATTATCACGACTATCATCTTTTCAAAGTCACAAGCTAAATACTTGAAATCATCCACTATCTGTCAAAATCAATCAATCTTCCCAATTTTCAAATTTGTGCAATCATCCTGCTTTTTTAATCAGCCCATCACCTGGGCGCAAATAAAGATGAAAAGTATTTGCTAATATCAATTTGATTGGTTCTATATATCACAGTATTTCCTTATTTTTCAACAAATCCAAAAAAAGCCCTTTGATCGTAGCCTTAGTACCAACCGGCATAAAAACTGGTGTTTGCAATTTTACACCATTCAATTCTATCTCTCAAACCCTTGCATTTCATTTCTGTTTGAGTATTTTAAACTTCAGTTTAGACATACATTTTTAGTTAAGAATTAATAATGCAAAATTAACAATTCTTGACTAAAAAACAATAAAATAATTTTTCATTGTAAATTTTAAATTGTAAATTAAAAAAATGTTAGAGAAAATAAAAAACACAATATTTGAAAAATATAAAAAAGATGAGACAGTTGGTATATTTTTTTCAGCATTAGACAAAAATGAAAAATTAATAATGTCCAATGGTGTAGTGTTTTCAGATAAACCACTACAACAAACTATAGAAACCATATATCATTGACTTATAGAAAAGTACAACAACATAGAAACAATGATAGTAGATGTAGTCACAGAAACCGAAAAAATAAGTAAACCAACTGAAATAAACAACATATCTATGCAAGAATATGGTATTTTATTGATTACAAAAGAAAAATATTGAGCATTACTGCCCAATACAGAATGAATAAAAGATGTCAGCCATGCACTACAAATGATAAAACAAAAAAATAATCTAGAATGAAATGCTGAGATTATCAAATTTAAAACAGATAGATTTCTAATACAATAAACTAATTATTGTCTACAATAATTTTAATTCTAGATTTTAATTTAGAGATAGTATCATACCATATCGGTGTGATTTTTATTTTTACACTAGAAATTTCTGGAAAAGACAAGATATACTCTCTAGATTCTTCCCTTTCTCCACCAACTATATGAGTCTTTACGTCTTCTATTATTGCATTTATATCTTTCTCAAAATTGTATCACTGTATTATATCAATCTTTGTAGGTATTATAAATGTTCCATCTTCTACCTTAATCTCATCCTCATCAAAAAATACTAAAGAGTTTTTGTCTATACTAACCAAATGAGTTTTATCAGATGGTCTTTGTTGTATATAATTTGAAAAAGCATCTATTATATCTTGCCACTTTACATAGACAAACAGCATATCCGCTTCTACGGAACCATTTAGTATAGCAGATTCTTCACCAGAAAAATGTGGTATATTTATATTTTTGACTTGTAATCATATGGTGTCATCAAAAGCCAATAAAACACCATCTTCCACATCAAAATTTTGAATTACAATATTCTTTTTTTGTTGATCAAGATAAGAATATAATTTACCAGACAACAAAGAAATATCCTCATCGCTAATCGTTCACATACTTTGCAAATCTCATCATTCAAAGTCCTCCATAGCAATAGCATACAATTCTTTTAAAAATAGACTTTGTTTCAGATTTTTTACATACAATTTTGTGCCGTTTTCTATATTTCACCTCTTTCACATCAATATACCATTGTCATCTTTTTCCATAGCTTGCACTGTGACTATTTTCTCACCAGGTACTCATTCATATCAAGCTGGTATTTCTATCCAGTTCGTAGTCTTAAACAACCTACCATCTTCTGTGATAAATCTCGTGTTGGGCACAAAAGCATATTCTTTTTCAGTAGTATTGTATATCTTGATCCTACCAGCAGAAGGATTTTGTAAATATTTAGAATTAATAGTATTCATAGACATATCATATTTATAATCCAGACTACCAGTAAAAAATGGTATACTAATAAATCTAGAATAGCGAGGATAATCTAAGTCTGTATTGGGATAATAACGAAAATTATATATTATTGTCTCTATATTTTTGGCAGGATGAATATATATCTTTGCACTAGGCAATATAAGAGAATATAGCAAATAAAGAATACCCAGTACAAACAAAACCTCAAAGCCAAATATCAAGAAAAAACTATACTTTTTTTTGTCATTCAAGGTAGACAAATGAAACTTTTTTATATTAAATACAAAAAGATATATAATCCTAAAAACTTTTATAATCTTATTTTTTTCCAAATGTTTGGTATCTAATCCTATCTTTTCAAAAAACTTTCTAGATTTTTCGGTTTTAGTCACAAAGGTTGCATTTATAAATCTTTTGTCTAAGACATCTTTTATCTGTTTTCACCACCATTCATTATCAAAAAGAGAATGATGAGAATCTATAGAAATCTCAATATGCTTTCACTTTGGTATTTTTTCCAAAGTTTTAAAAATTTTATATAAGCTATCTTCTGCTACAAAAAATAATTTCATATATATTTAATATTTGATTTTAAATATGATTTATATGTTTTGCTGCCACTTAAAATATATATGCAAACAAAACATTATCACAAAAAATGACACATATTGCTTGATATCAAAAGTAATACCAAAGATAGACATTACACCATATCTAGGATATTGTTGAAACATAAATACTATATTTAGTCCAAGTAACAAATAAACAAATCCCAAAATACTTTGCCCAAATTGTTTTTTCTTTTTTCTAAGATAATATGTAATCATAGCTATCACAGACGCCACTATAGACAAAAACAATCATATAGGATAAACTCCATTAAATTTATTTAACTCACTTTCTGTAGTAAGTGGTTTTAAACTCAAAAAGCTACTACTTGGCTTTCACAAAAAATTATCTCCCAGCATCAAAAATATACCAAGTGGTATCAATGACAATATCAAAGAAAAAAAGAAGATATCAGCCCATATTTTTTTATTTTCATATCTTTTGATCTTCACAAAAAATAAATGCAAAGATAGTACAAATCACAACAATATTCCTATAAAATGAAAACTATAATTGTAAGGGCTAAACAATATCTTAAGTTCTTCCAAACTACTTGGTAGTATTCCAAAATTTAGAAAAAAATGTACATAAGATCACAAAAAATAAGTAATTATAAGTGCAATAGGCAACCAATAAAATAATTTATAAAAATCCTGATGCCATTTTTTACAAAGATATCTAGCCACAACTATAAAAGATATCAAAAATATTATAATTCAGATTCCAGTCATATATAGTTTCAATCACAACACTTCAAAATAAGGAAACATAACAAAATTTTACAAAGTAAAATTTTGAGTTAATAGTGCAAAGTTAATAATAAAAAACAAAGTCTGTATTTATAATCTTTAACTATGCACTATCACTCTTAACTATCTCAAAAATTCTATCAATTTATTTTCTCTTACAGCTGTAATTCTAATTATACCAGGATAATCCAATTGTTCTTCTATCTTCTCTCATATATTTTTCAAAGTTTTTTCCATATCTTTATCAGACACTTTTTCTGGATCCACATATACAATTATATCTCTACCAGCTTGCATTATATGTACCTTTTCTATACCAGACAAATCTTTTATCAATTTTTCCAATTCTCACATCTTTTCTACAAACATCTCTCTTGTATCAAATCTTGCTCATTCTCTAGAAGCTGAAATCGCATCAGCTGCAGCTATTACCCAAGATATAGGATGTGTCATAGGTACATCATAGTGATGAGATTCAGCTGCATTTATAATAATTGGATCCATACCAAATTTTTTCAAAAGCTCTCCACCAAGATCTGCATGAGATTGTCATGTAGTAGCTACAATCTTTCAAATATCATGCAAAAGACCGGCCTTCTTTGCCATTACTGGATCCAATCAAATCTCAGTAGCTATAGCTTCTGCTATCTTTGCTACCTCTATACTATGAAGCCAAACATTTTGACCATAACTATATCTCAAATATAATTGCCCTACATGCTTCATAACCTCTGGTTTCATCATAGGCAAATTCAATTTACTCAATGCTTCTTTACCTTTCTCTATCAACACATTTGGCAACTCTTCTACTACTTGATTATAAAATTTTTCTATATAGTGAGGGTTTATCCTACCATCTTTTACCAATTTTTGCAACATAGTCATTGCTACAAATCTTTTTTCACTATCAAAACATGATATCCTCACTGTCATAGGTGTATCATCAATAATCAACTCTACTCAAGTCAATTTCTCAAAAAATGTGATATTTCTTCACTCTCTACCAATAAGCTTTCATTTGTAATCCTCACTAGGTAGGTCTACAGATTTGGTAGTAAATTCATTTACAGCTTCAGAAGATATCCTAGGCAAAGCTTGTGCCAACACATGAGCAGCCTCCTTATCTGCTTCTTCAGTCTTCACAGTTTTCATTTTTTCCACAAACTCTTTAATCTCTTTCTGATATTCTATCTCCATATTGGCAAACAGTTGTTCTTTTGCTTCTTCTTTTTTCAATTTTGATATTTCAGCTAACTTATCACTTTGCTGCTTTATCAATTTTTCTACTTCTTTCTCTTTTTCTACAATTTTTTCTCTAGCTTCTTCCAATTTTTGCAACTTCTCATCCATTTTTTCTTCTCTAGTCAACAATTTGTTTTGTATCTCCTCCATCTTTTTCAGCCTTTGCTCTTCAATTTTATCAGCCTTTTCTTCAGCTCTTTCTACAAGTTTTTCGGCCTTTTTCTTTCATTCTTCCAATATTTCCTCCTCCAACTCTTTGGCCTTTGCCATTCTCTCTTTAAACTTTATAGCCTTTTCAGTCAATGTTTTTTTGTAGCCATAAAATCATCCCGCAGCTCACACTCAAAGTGACGCTACAATCAACACAATAGTTAAAATACTCATTATCTCTAAGTTTTTAAATTTTAAAAAATCAAAAATTCTTCAAAAAATTTTATAAGATTACACACCCCAATTGCAACGGAAAATAACGAAAGACAAGTATTGACATTTAATTTTACATCTTTATAGTCTATGTCGAAAATAAAAAAATAATAATAAAATTTATGTCATTATGAAAAAACTAACACAAAAAGAAATTGCTGAGAAATTTAAAGCTATAGTAGTAGATAAACTACTAGTAGACGAAAATGAAGTTACAAACGATGCTAACTTCTCAAATGATTTAGGAGCAGATTCCTTAGATATTGTGGAATTAATCATGGAGGTTGAAAAAGAATTTGATATCAAAGTTCATTCTGAATTTGATGACAAACTTAACACCGTAAATGATATAATAATTTATATCCACAACTACATATCTGGCAAAGAGGACGAGAACTATAAATATTTCAAAGTTTAAAATTCTTGTCATTAGGATATTTAAAAAATAGGAATGTAAGCATTCCTATTTTTTTTATAATCCAAATATGTATAAACATATTTGTTTATTAATTATCTAATAATGTCTACCTACCTCTGACAAAACTTTCTTGTCGACACAAAAGTAAAAACCTACATAGCTGACAAAATAAAACAAATCTATGAAGACAACAATTTGAATTGTATCATAGAAATCTGACCATGAAAATGAGCTATCACCAAAAAAATATACAATATTTCAGATAATTTTTTTGTGATAGAAAAAGATGAAACTATGAAAGATCATCTTGAATGAATATTGGACAAAGCCCAAATAATCTTTACAGATGTGTTGGAATCAGACATAGACAAAGAACTAAAAAAAAGAAACATAGACCCTACGTCTACACTAATCATATGAAATCTACCCTACTACATTACATCTCCCATATTTAGAAAATTTTTTGGAAATTGAGATCAAAAATATTTTGGATGATTTTTTATGATACAAGACGAAGTTGGACAAAAAATACAGACAGAACAAAACAAAAAATCATTTTTGCGATGGCTGCTAAATTATGCATATCATATTGAATACAAAAAAACAGTATGAGCAAAATGTTTCAAGCCCGCTCCCAAAGTAAAAAGCTGTCTAGTGCAATTTCAAGAAAAAGAAAATAAAATAGATATAGACTTTCAAAAATTATTTGAATTTTTGAATCTATATTCTCAATTTAGCAGAAAAACACTTTGAGCTATAGACAAGATATTACAAAAACAAAACAAAGATACTTTCAAGATACCAGAAAACTTAAAGAAAAAAAGACTCGAAGAGCTTTCCTGGGAAAATATCAAAAAAATAATAAACCAGTAGAAACAAAATCTACTGGTCTACAAAAAATATATTTTTGATAATTTGTTATTTTTGATATACTCTCATCAACATCAACATTACCCATTGTCTCACTTCTATCATAGTAGGTAAGTCTATTTTTGTCATTATTCCCTCATTTTTCAATGCATCCAAATGATATTGATAATAAATATCTCATCATTCATATTGATCTCATCGAAGCATCCTTGACAAGATAGTACCAAACTCTGCTCTTGTTACCACATCATCTGGTCTAAACTTATCTATTCACTGTCACATAAGTCACATTTGACAGGCAAGTTGTATATATTCTTTCATTTCTGCTGATTGATTGTTTGTATCAGTAAAGTTACAAATAGCTCAAGTATCAACAGGTGTTTTCAAGACTTTTATAGCATAATTACTTATCATCTTTGCCATGTGAGATCTGATCATATTACCTTCCATATTAGCATTATCAATATTTTCAGTGGTAGTTATACCAAGATCTTTAGCAAATACATAAGCTTCTGCTACTTCATCAGCATAATCTCTTTTTGCTGATTTTTTTACATCCAACACAGACTGATCAAACAAAGCCTTATTTTCAATCAAAAACTGAATATCTGCAGATCAATGTGTTTTTTGTTTTTCATATTCTTCTATAGTACATGGACCACAAAGATCATCATAATAACTATCAGTACAATCTCTATTTTGTGGACATACGTCACGTTGGATAGTAGATCATCATCCACCTCCTCTATTTGGAGTAACAGAAGTAATTAAATTAGGTATACTCAATCACTGACTTTTAAATGACAATCATGCCAATCCATCCATACTTGTTGGGATTACTTCAAAATAAATCATAGTACCAGCATCTTGACTAGTCAATGTATAGTCAATATCTGTAGCTCATGGGATAATATTATTACCTCTATACCATTGATAAGTAGATTCTCATTCTTCTTGTTCCAAAAGTGAAAATTTCAAGACAGAATAAGTTTCATCCCCCTTTCCTCATTCCCTAAGTATTATATAAGGAACATCGTTTTCTACGACAAGATTATTTATATATCAAGTAAAAGCTTCTCCTAATTGGATCCAGGTATCACCAGTCCACATAAAGACTACAGGATTACCATCCATTGAAAGAGAACTAACATAGGGAATACTATTTTCTACAACAAGATTATTTACTGCTTTATCAAAACTTTCTCACAGTTGAGTCCAGGTATCACCAGTCCACATAAAGACTACAGGATTACCATCCATTGAAAAAGAACTAACATAGGGAATACTATTTTCTACGACAAGATTATTTACTGCTCAATCAAAACTTTCTCACAGTTGAGTCCAGGTATTACCAGTCCACATAAAGACTACAGGATTACCATCCATTGAAAAAGAACTAA
>Ga0116151_10000264_pt1 | contig 47446 bp, 36 predicted proteins | sample AD_UKC117_MetaG_FD_89893 | JGI IMG/M metagenome (GOLD analysis project Ga0116151, IMG submission 89893) | Active sludge microbial communities of municipal wastewater-treating anaerobic digesters from Hong Kong - AD_UKC117_MetaG | ecosystem: Engineered > Bioreactor > Anaerobic > Digestate...
CATGAAATCATCTATAGCTCTCTTCATCCAGTCTTCCGTAAACCAGACCGGCCTTCTTTGTTCAAGTTCATTTCTGAACCAAGTATCTTCAACAACCTGCCTGAATTTTGTGAGAACCTCTGATTTCTGTGCTTCTGTAAGTTTAAGCGCTTCAACAACTTCTTCCCTTATAGGAAGCCGGTCAAGATTTTCAGTATCAATAATATCCTGCAAGGAATTATTTAGGCCTGCTATAGACCGGATAGTTAGTATGCTTGCATTCAGATGACTACGTAAAAGTTCTTCATTTATCAGGTCGATGCGTGGTGTCGAAACCTCACCCGAAACCATTTTTGCGGGGTTCTTAAAATAATGCCGATCATGAGGACTGAAGTTGCTGCAATATGTCAATACCATCGCTGCCTGACCAGATCTTCCTGCCCTTCCACTTCGCTGTGCATAATTTGACGGGGATGGAGGTACATTTCTTAAATGAACTATTGAGAGATCGGATATGTCTATACCTAGTTCCATGGTAGGAGAACAGAAAAGCACACCAATTTTTCCTTCCCTGAATTCTTTTTCACGAATTTGCCGCTTCTGAGAATTTATCTGACCGGTGTGTTCCCTTCCTTCCAATGGTTTTATTGTCCGGAAATCAATTTGATAGAATTTCTTGAAATATTCATTGACCTTTGGTTTTAATGGTCGGTAAGAGCGAGTCTTGATTTTATCAGGAATAATGTTTACTCCATCACCATTCTTCCAGGTAATAATGTCGACTTTCAGTTGATAGACCGGAACTTCTGATTCAGTTTCCGACCTGACACGCTTTCTGGACAACCATCCAGCTTCAGTCAGGAAATCTAACAGGCTATAAACAAAAGTGTTGTAATTCTCTTTCCCTTTAATTTCGATATCGTACTCTTTTGCAGTTTTCTTAATATACCTGCCAAAAACACTTTGGTAGCTTCCGCTTTCTGTATATAAACTATATGCAGTACGTGCAAGTTTTTCAATCCGCAGGAATGCAGGAAATTCAACCTTATCTGACTCATCCAGAGTCCACGGATCCTTAAGTTTCTCTCTTATTTTCAGTATATTCTGGCTGATTATCGAGGGTTCCAGCATCGAATAGCTCAGTGCATATGATTTTCGAAGGAAATCGAATAATTGGTGAAGGAACTCCTTCCTTTCTGCAGAGGACATCACTGATAAAAGTGAATGCTCCGCCCATAAGTCATTATCATTTACAGATTCATCAAGATGCTTGTATTCAATTTCAAGCAAAGCACATTGTTCCAGGTTCGGCAGCACGACACGCCAGCTTCTTCTGAGATCATGAAGCAACCTGTACATTATGAAATCCTTAAAAGTGTCTTCATTTTCCTTTTTGGGTCCGGGGAATCTGGCAGGATTCTTAGCATACTCCTCCTGAGGTATGTTTAACGCATCAAATATCTTATCTGTAATGTTTGAATAATCCAGTGTGCCATTAATTTCCAGTGCTTTGGCTATAGCAGCTCTTAGCTGACCTACCTTTACAAAATCGTTGAAATGGCCGGACTGCAAAGATGCATCCTGGCGGTTATCTGTAAAACTTAGCAGTTTTTGCTTTTCGTAGGACTCTCCAAAAGCCTGAAGCTGAGTAATAGTTTCAAATGATAATACTGTCGTAGCAGTACTTCTGCCTTCTCCTCCAATTTTAATGATTTTGGTGAATTCCGCTGTCCTGGCATCGAAAATGATGCCTGAGGTAGGATCAATCAGAAGCGGAGCAGAAATAAACCAACCTTGATATTTCTTCTCCTCAATAAATGAGAAATTGCCGCTCTTATCAAAGTATATTTTTCTAGGCAGACGTGCCTGATAGACTTTTTTAAGTGATTGTGAACCATCCCTTCTTGGTGGGTTAAACCATGATTCAGGTAGATCAGGTACATCCCGTTCGTCATCCCAGATGGGTTCTTCGTCTTCATTATGCTGAATAAAAATATACCCCGAGGTGGATATTTCCTCTTCTTCTTCATAATCGGTGATGTTGGAAAACTCCCGTGGTACTATTCTGTCATCATTTTCATTGAGAGTAACACAGTACATCTCATGTCCTGAGGACCTGCTGAATACTAGGGGAAAAATAAAAGTATACTTGTCATCTGCATACAGTCCGGCATCTAAGAAAAACTTCCGGTCAGATTGGTTTCCCAACGTAGCATACACAGATCCTGTCTGTGCAATGAATTGATGTATACGGTAGGGGAGGTAATTTTTCCTCTGGTCTTTTTCTGCATGAGAGTTTAACTGGTTTGCCCATTCAAGAAGATTAAGGATGTGCTTTTCACATTTTGGAAGATCGACCTGGCAGTATTCATGAAGCTGCTGACTTATTTCCCTGATGGATAATGGTTTTCTTCTTACCATTACCCCTTCTCTTAGTTCAAGTGCAATATTTTCTTCAATCCAGTTTGCAGTTTGGTGTATTTCGAATTGTTCGAAAGACCAGGAGAAGTCAATCTGAGTGTTAACAGCAGTGGCTACGCCCTCTGGAGAAATTTCAATATTTTGACCAATACTTCGGACAAGGGATTCATTAATAATCTGGCTTTCTGTAAAATCTGAGCCAAAGATGAGCGATCCTATTCTGGCAACTTCCCCCTTCTGCTCTGCGAGAGTGGCTGTATCCGAGGAGATCATAGTAGCCGAAGTCCCGACACAAATTATATTGTTCCGGGCATTGGATTTTATTCGTCTGATCAGGATTGAAACATCTGATCCCTGCCGACCCCTGTAAGTATGAAGTTCATCAAAAACGAGGAATTTCAGGTTATCGAGTATCGCATTTCTAATATCCACATCCTTACCGCCACGAGTCATGATCAATTCAAGCATCACATAGTTGGTAAGAATTATGTGAGGGGGAGATTTTCTTATTGATTCACGTGTAATCTCGTCTTCCTGGCCGGTATATTGGGCATATTTAATGGGGAAAATATCTCCAACTATATCTTTAAGGCCTTTTATCTGGTCTTCGAGCGATCTGCCATTTTCTTCAAATACTACACCCGGAGGTAGAGAAGACCTTAGATAATTCCTTTCATACTTTTGAATTTCCTGATTTTGCGAGTTGATAAGGGCATTCATCGGATAAACGATAACAGCTACATTCTTTTCAGCCAGTGTTTCCCTATTATTTAAAACGTGACTAAAGATTGAAGCCATAAAAGTCAGTGACTTACCTGATCCAGTACCCGATGTGACAATAAACTCGTTCCCTGCTGCACCCAGTCTGATTGCGTCTTCTTGATGCTTGTACAATTCATAACCTACAAAAATCTTTTTCAATTCTGGGTTAAGTACTCCATCACTGGTTAGTTTTTCTAATTTACAGCCTGGCAGATAAGTTGGATTGAACTGAACCAGTGGTTCCGGCCAAAGTTTCTTATTCCTGATTTCCTGGTCGACAAATTCGCTTATCCCGGGGAATTTTATGTTAAGAAAACTTGTAATATAATTCCTGTAATTCTCAATCAGGCTGCTATGGAATTTTAAGATATTCATTACTGCATCTGGTTAAGTTTGGTTTTACTTCTTACTGATGATAAGGTCTTTTATATCAACCTTAAGGATCTCAGCTATTTTGTATAGCGTTTCCAGACTTGGTTGCCTCCGGTTTTGAACATAAGAGTTTACCATATTAAAACTCTTCCCTAATTGCTCTGCCAGCCAGGTTTGCTTGATTCCCCGCTCATCGAGCACCTCTTTGATCCTGTTCATAGGAATTGACTTTTATGACACATGAAGGTAGGAAAAATATATCAATGGATGAGATATAATTATTAAAAAGTCTGGATATATAATTTTATTCTTTAATTCGGAAAATAAAAAACCGGGGTGGTTATCCCCGGTTACATTGTATAGAATGACTACTTAAATCGGAATTGAAATTCGTCCAACAACGTTATTTCCAGATTTCAATTTTTCTTCAATCTCAAGCATCTCTTCATATGCTTCGGAATTATGATTTTTAAGATATTCCATATAGGAATTGTAGTGTTTATATTCAAACTTAATTCCTGGTTTCCAGTTTACTATGCCCCCAAAATTACCAGGATAATCAGAATATCTATGTTCGACTTCAAGTTTACACGTGTCCTTCTTTGGCGAACGAGAAATGAAATGACTTAGGTAACAACATAGTGATTCAATCCAACTGCGATTCGGCCACCATGCAGTATTATAATATAGAATAATTGTACTTCCGCTTTCAATTATGCTTACATCATATGCATCCCATTTGGTGCCCCATATCGAATTGTTCCAGTCAAGGTCATAATGTTCTTCATCTGCAAAAGCCATCGACCTTGGTAGCAGAATCTCCATTGAAAATTCCTGGTTGTTATTTTTGTCATCTCTGAGAATCAGTTTCTTAATTCTTTCCATAATGTCAGGGTCCTGACATTTAATCGTTAATTTGTTTCCTACATTATTTGCCATGGCAAAAATTATTAAATAAAGTTATTTTTCATCGCCCGCTGAATTAGATGGCGAGTTTAAGTTGCAATTATCAAAAAGACAACGTCAGCCTGTTAGGTAATCTAAGTACAATGTTATTTGAATCTTGATTCGTATTTTAATTATTTAAAGCTTAAAATGGAAGGTCATCATACTCCTTAGGGAATTCCACATCTATATTTATACATGTCAATCCCTTTTTACAAGCTGTCATACGTACATCTTGTGTTTCATAAGTAATAGCTACTGACCATTTGTTACTGCTTTCAAAATCAAATTCATTAAGGTCCATAGCGATTTCTTTAGGAAGAAAATGTTCATTATGCTTGAAGAAATGTACTGTTCTACGTTTAAATTCATTTAACTCTTCTGTGTCAATTCTTTTCTGTTCGGATATGTTAAGCTTGAAATAGTATTCATACCCCTCCTTTACCAATTTGGATTCTCCTTTGGAACATTCATAGATGTACACATAATTATTAAGAACGTCATCTGTTTCAATTTTCACATTAAAGACCTCCATAGGGTATTCGATTGATAGTTTTATTATTTCATCAAGAGCCGTTTTCCCGTTTGAGGTAATTGTCAATTCATCCGTTATTTTGTTTGAAATATTGAAAGGGATTCCTCCTTCCAGTTGCTTTTCGATAATTTTTTTCCAAAATCCTGTTGAAGCTTTAACTTTTGTGTAAAATTTGTTTGACATAAGATTAATTTTTAATAAAATTATTTTTCATTGCCTGTTGAATTAGCTGGCGGGTATAGGTCGCAATCTTTAGGAAGGATTCATCTGCCTTACCTTTAATCTGTGTATATAGTTCTTCATCCAACCACAGATTTACTCTTTTAACTCTTTTTTTTTTCATAATCAGAAGTATTAATCAAAATTATTTTCTCATAAATACTGTGGTTGTCGGAAAAAGACTCAAAAAAATTCAAAATCCCACATTTTTTTTCTTAACGGTCACAAATGTTACATGACAATTGACCTTTCAGTCATCTTATAACTGAGTTGATTTTTCTCAAATGATCAGGATTTTTTTCAGCTTCTGACCTATTTATAATAGGAAGATTAATGTAATTAGATTTTAAACCTGAATAAAAATGAATCAACAGGATCAAATCAGCAGCATTATTGGATTCAGGCCATCCTTGCCGGAATCAATGAAAATAATGTTCATAGGCTTAAAGTTTAAATTAAGCAAAACTGAAGTCATTAGGGAACTTATTACAGGACAATGGACTCTAAATGAGTTATATTCAATCGCAACCAAAATTAATTCCAGGGAAGGACCATTTATGTTGTCATATATTAAAGCGGTATATACTCCTTCAATGAGTGTCGAGGATGTCGTTGATGGTAGCTACAAACTCTATGCTGATGAAATTCTTGACCTAAAGAACCTGGAAGAATCTATTGTGTCAAAAATCATTAAGAATCAAACAAATGTGTAATTGACGAATTCGAGCTCTTAGTCTTTTGTCTCTCTAACAAGTGAGTATTACTTTACGATGTATTACATTTTTTTGTGCAGATCAATGAATAAATGTGACTTCTCAACTATTTATATAAAAAGAATGACATACATGGAAGAAATAAAATTTGAAACTGAAAAACTTGACAGAATCATTACTGTAAGAATGACGAATGAAGATTACATGCTACTGAAAGGTGTAAGTGAAAATTCAGGAAAGAATGTTTCCATCACCATAAGGTATCTTATAAACATGGTTATTGGAATCGTGAAAAATAACCGCAAAAATAAATAGCTATGTCTTGACGGCAGATTTAAACATAAGGTATGAAAAGAATAATTATAGGTGTCTTGTACATCTTGACAGGTTAAGTATAACTTTCAGGCATTGTACTGATGCCACTTTCAGAGATATACGGAATCCCGATAATATACCTGCCGAACAAACATTCAAGAATATCAGCTTAATACATTATAGAAAACCGGGACATGGAGCATTTTACCATACATTCATAGTTTACCATAAGGGTTTGTTGGTAGGAAAGTTGCATACAGCGACTAAAGCGCTAAAGCATGAAATGCAGTTTGATTTCTCGAAAGAAGTTTTTTATTCCTTTTACTCAAGCTATTGGTATGAAGTATATAACGCACTGAAATCAGAACTCGGCTTGGTCTACAACAATATAATGTACATGGAAATATCCATTGATACGGATAAAAACCTGGTTAAAGATTTCATTTATTATTACCAAAACTGCAAAAATAATGAGCTTCGAGTAAGTGAACGCTACCAGATGAAGAATAACACTTCAGTATCAGTAATGCACAATGGCACATATTTTCTGATAGATGGAAGTGATAACGAAATTGCTGTTTATAATAAAACTGCCCATGCTGAAGATTATATTCTGAATTATTTTTCTATTAATAGTCTTGGCGATAGTGATGTTTACCGTATTGAGGCCCGACTATCATGGAATTACATTAAAAGTCTGCGATATAGGAAAGGGTTGGATATCAATATCGATACACTGACAGACAATAAGAAAATGGCAGAAATTTTTCGAATTTCAACAAAGAATAAAACATTATTTAAGGATACCCAGACAAAAATCTGTTATAAAAATAGAAATGCAAAATATAAAGAGATAAGTATTACGGATGATCTTCCGATTGAGACAGCTGAAATCGGAAGATTGAATCCGGAATTGAAAAACAATCACTATAAGGATAATAAGATAGTTGATGTTAATATCCTTCGCCAGATTTACTACCGTTTTCTTGAAACTGGTAACAGGAGCTACTATAAAAATTTTAAAGCAAGTGCTGAAGTGGCCGGTTATGATGATTCACAACTCAGAACCTGCATCATAAAATTTAATAGCAGGTATAAAGGGAACCGAACAGGAGAAATTTCCCAAAGGATGCAGTATGCAATGGATAAAGTATCCAGTTCGAAATCAATTTTATTTCAAAAGATATTTTTTGCAATGGCATTAAAATTAAAGTGGAGTCTTTGGGGTATTGGTTAAGTCACACGGATTTTCAGACAGGAGATTGTATTACAGGATGATCATTTTTATAGGTACTGTAATTGATTATAAGCGTACTTAAACTTGGTTTTATCTAATCAGTTTATAAGCAAACGATTGATAATTAATCAATTTCAACTTGTTGCTTTAATTTTATACTTGCCTGATTAGTTAACAAATATGTGATTAATCTCAATAATAACCTATTAAAAAAGTGGTACCGGCATAAGCATCATTCATTTAATAAAAATGCATTCCGGAAATCTTTTGACTTCGTATTACACCTACCGTTCATATCTTAAACACTTTTAAAGAAATCGTTAAGGGACTTAATGTCTGGATATGCATCCAAGACTTTCAGTAGGGTAGTCATATGGAAGTTGCGCCCAGCCTCAAGATTAGTATATGAAATCCGAGGAATATCGTTTTTTGAACAAAACCGTTCAACCGAGAGTCCCGTTTTTTTTCTTAGCTCGACTATTCTTCTGCCAATACCCAACAGAATCTGTTGATGTTGCTCTGATATTGGTGACTTTCTCTCGTATTTCATTTTATTGCTTGTAATAAATGATTCTGATACTGATCAAAGTTCAATAATTTTCATCATTTGTCATAATTATTACCACACAATTATAAAATAATGTCGTAATTATAACCATATAATTATGACATTAATATTACATTTGTCAAATGAAAAAGAAAATCAAGTTTTTCCAGGAACACTTTTGTGTTGATTATGAAACTCCTGATCGGTATTTACTTCTTATTGAAGTGGAAGATGGAATACCTGTCGCTGCATATGTCGTAAAAGTGCCTGAACCATATTTACGGTGCACCTTATATCCTTATGTTGTAAACTGATATAAATTGAAAAGCGCCAAAGATGATACAAATAATAAAAATCGGAATAACGTATGGGTTGTCTGTATCAACTTTAGAGTATACTTCATGTTGATACAGTTTTATGATCAGAAACGCCTGAAAAACGGCAAAAATGCATCAAAAATAGGGTCACACTAAATATGATACACATGGAAGCAATAATTTATTCAAGAGTAAGCAGCATATCTCAGGATTATGAACGGCAATTGATCAATCTTAAAAATATTTCCCAAGAAAAGGGATGGCATGTGAGAAGAACCTTTCAGGAGAAAATTTCCGGAACTATTAAATCCGGATCCAGGACAGAGTTTAAATCATTGATGGAGTATATTAATAAAACTCCTGTTCAAGTTGTCATGGTGTCGGAAATCTCCCGCCTGGGCAGGAGAGTGGTCGATGTCTTGAATTTTGTGGAAATGCTTCATGAGAAAGGTATCGCTTTGTATATTCAGCAATTCAACATGCTGACCATGGAAAACGGTAAAGAGAATCCTGTTGCGAAAATGCTGCTGCAGATGTTGAGTATTGGTAGTGAAATGGAGAACAGTCAGCGCAAAATCCGTCAATTTGAGGGGATTCAGCTTGCCAAAATTAAGCAGAGGTACAACGGCCGTAGAATTGGGGCAAGGACTTCTCCATCAGCCTTATTAAACAAATACCAAAATGTTTCAGAGCTTATTGATAAAAGTGACCTTTCTTTAAGACGGATTGCTGGAATAACAGGGCACAGCATCAACACGGTGCTGAAAATTAAAGCTATTAAACAGAATGTAATGATATTTTGACAACCGCCAAGTTTATCTGTTAATTAATAGGGTAATGTAAATGGTTCTCAATGAACGTCATGAATGTTCTTACTTGTTATTTATTCAATGGGATGAATCAGTTTTTTCCAGTTTATCTATGCGTTTTGTTAGATCATTAATATCTCTATTTAGTTGTTGAATTTCATTCGTCTTAATTGTATCTCGTACCTTCAAATCGATAATATTCCTTTCTTGTTCAATAAATTTCTTATCATTTGTATCCGGGTTTTCTTTGCCTAAGAATACACTCACACAGAATAAAGCCACTCCAATTACAGCTATTATTGCTTGCCAATTAAAATATGGATTAGGCTTTATATCTTTCCCTTTGCCACTTAATCCTTTACCACCAAGAATGATGCTAATAACGAAGCACAGGAATGCAAAACCTGTCGTTAAATAATACCAGGCACCAACTTGTCTTTTATCAATAATGAAGACTACAAAGGCACTCATCACGGTTATCATTGTCAATGAAGCCGTGATTACTTGTGTGCTTATAGTTGTATTAGTTTGTTCTTTCATGTTTAACCCCATAATTCAAATCGAGTCATTTTCAGATCCTTCCATGTTCTATCAATTGTATGCATAATCTGATGTCCACTAATTTCTGATCTGTCAGAATCTCTTTTTGTCTCCGAAATGATCGTAAAAATATCAGATTCAATATTTTCTTTAATATCCTCTTCAAATCCTTTTATTCTATCATCAATTCGTAGATTTTTAAAAAGTCCTTGTTCAAAAAGAGGTCTAATAATAAGGTGATGGAAATTTACCATTAAGAAGTACTTAGCATCCGGACGTAGTAGGCCTTCTTTGTCAGCATAATCTATGGATTTACGGATTAATTTCAATAGGTAATACTCATCTGGCGGTTTTCTTCTTCTATAGCTTGATTCATAAATATAATCAGCGTATAACATCTCATAGATTTCGTAATATTCGTTTTTCATATTCCATTGATTTTAAAGGGATAGTCATTACAATATAAACAAGAAATGAAATCCTTAATTGTTTTTACGTGTCACAGAATCCAGTTTGATTAATAATTCTTGATGCTTTTGCGGATTTGATTTTATCAAATTTTGAATATTCAGGAGTTTCCATTGGACGGCTGGCATATGTTTCAGTCCTGCAATTGGAAACAGATCCCAATCCGGATTTCCTTTTTTGAAGCTCAACAAAAAAGAATGATCCTTGGCTAAAAGACTTGAATTTACAGTCTGGATAAGATCTTCACGTGTAGTAATAAAGTCTTCATAAGTAAATGGGATTTCAGACATTCCTTGGAATTGCTTATCAAATGCAGACCTCTGGTCAAGCAGATGAGGCCGCAAAACTTCATGCATAGTTCGCATATGGCTTACAAGAGCGTGAATGAAACCATTTTTTATATCTTCATTATACCCGGATTCCTGGAATAATAGATAAACATCAAACAGATCTCTGGGATGTTGCCGGTCAAGTGCCGCACATATTTTCTCCCCATAGAGTTCTGCATTTGAAACCACCTGTATTGCAGCAAATTTCTTGAATCTTTCCTGTACCTTTTCGTTAATCTCGAGTAATCTCACCGGATGGAGATGCCCCCTTGTTATCGTGTTTACTTCGACTTTTATTTGTGCATTTTGAGATTGGACCAACAATTTGACATCATTTCCTTCAATGGCGTGATTATTAACGATGGTACCTGGGATAGATTTTGTTATCCGCTCCCTTATCCTGGAAAGCGAATCAGAAATATTAGTCAGTGCCGTTTCCCTGCCATCAATTGGCAAATAGGTGAGGTCAATATCAACAGATAACCTGGGCATATTCCGCAGGAAGAGATTAATCGCTGTACCGCCCTTTAATGCAAGCGTCTTTTCTGTTGCTATATGCGGGATCACTTGCAGAAGCAGATCAGCCTGATTTATATATGATTGATTGATCATAATGATGTCAATTCTTTTGGTATCGATATCTTGTATTTCGATATATAAACACCACCTTTTACAATAACCCTGTCACCAGTTCCCAGTTCTATTTTGGATTTGTCAACAAAGTTCAACCACTGATGATTGGCTTTCGATGCCATATATAAAAACAAGCGTTTTACTTTGATTGAGTTGCAGTTCTCCAGCAATTCTTGCAGGAGTTTTGGACGTAGATTTGCAAGACCCTCAAGTATCTGATAACATTCAACCATATCGAATCGATTAGGGGTCAGGTGTAAACATTCAAGTATTGCACGCTCAGCCGATGATATTCGAAGTTTTATACCATCCCGGGAATAATCATATAAAGCTGAGTTTGCAGGTAGAAAGTTAGTTTTCACATGTATTATATGGGTACTCCATTCCTGATTGAGAAACCACTTTGGTAGTTTAACATATTGTGGTGAGAACAGATATAGAGGTTCCTTTTCCATCCGAAAATATTGGGATAGTCCCTGAAATGATAGGGATGTCAAACCCCCAACGTATACAGGTAATTCGGTTTGTCTCTGTAAAGAGTTCAATGCTCCGATCCATTGTACATTTTCATTAGGCCGTTTGAATGCTCCAACACCATATGATTCAAGCCATCCACTTTTCAGATAATACTTTTGAAGTTCCCTTGAAACCCCATTTTTCTGGAGCCAGGAAGCAAGAAGAACTGTTTCTGGCACATGTTTGGCCAGAAGGTTCATTAGTTTTTTGTCAGATTTGGTAGTCATACTACCAAAATTAGAACATATTTAATGAAATACAAAAAGACTGATCGTTATTTTCATTAAAAATGTACTAAAATAGGTAGTAATGCTACCAATTTTGTAACATATTTAATGAAATTAGAAATCAAACTCCAAAAGTTCTTTCCCCTTATCAACTTCCTTCCAAAGCTTAATGGACATGGCCTCATCAAACTCTCTGTTATCCGAAAGAGTCCAAAGCACAGGGGCACCTTTTAACATCGTCTGTCGGACTGTAATAATTTTGTTTCTGGAAAAGAAAAATAGACTGCAATAAAGATAACCTCTTTCAATATGAACTTCAGTAAGTCTGACAATATCAATATCGTAATCCTCCTTAAAAGTATAAACCTCATTCAGTTTAACTACTTTACCTATCGTAAGGATACTTTCATTATCAATATACAACCAGGATGGGTGAAAAAAACAACCAACTCTTAGCAGCCAGGATTTTACCCGATCATTTAGTGAATGATATAAAAGTAATATGCAATTTTGTATTAACATCATAAATAATAAGTTATAAGTATCCCCCGGTAACATCCCCCCCTGGTACCTTCCTGGCTATAAGGCCCGAGGGTGCTACGAAAAGAATTCTCTGGAGAAATTACTTGCCTTTATAATAAATACCTGGTAGGTCTCAATTATCACCAAAATTTCAAGAAAAAAATTTTCCTGGAAAATAAAATTCTCTGGCCAAAAAGGTCTCCATCAAAATTTTTATAAAAATTCTTTAAAAGGTTAAAATGTTAATGGACAATAACATCCAAGTGTTTTTTCTTTATCAGCTATTCCTTAACTTTATGCTCATCCAAAATCATTATTAATGATAGGTATTTATTGCCGAATAAGCAAACATAAAGAAAAAGGAAAGGATGTTTCAATAGAAACGCAATTGCAGGCTGGTATTGCTTTTGCGAAAAATGAAGGTATGGAATTTAAGTCGTTCATTGATGAGGGTATCAGTGGCACAAAAGACGAAATAAAGGATCGCCCGGAATTTGCTTTAATGCTGGATAATATCAAGAAAGGTATTATAACAATAGTTTTTTGCTTTGATCAATCTCGAATTGAAAGAAATAACAGAATCTGGAATTTGTTCACATACACTATGATAAACCATAATTGCCAATATTTCCCTGGTGGCAAATATCTTGATCTTGATGTCCCTGAGAATAAATTATTTACAGGTATTCTTTCTTTAACGAATGAATTTTATGCTACTCTTACAGGCCAAAAGGTAAAATTGGCCCATACCGCCAATGCGAAAAAAGGGAAATTTCACGGATTGACAGCCTATGGATACACGAGAGATGAAGATGGTTACCTGAAAATCAGAGAAGATCAAGCTTCAATTGTAAAAAAAATCTATAAAATGTCAGAGGATGGTATTGGTGTTTATACAATAGCCCGTCAGCTTAATGCCGAGGGAACTCCTACGAAATTTAACGATTACGATGGAACTTTTAAACGCAAGGACAATTACACAAAACAAGTTACCAACTATAACAAAAGTGATGTAAGATGGAGAGGTAATGTTGTCCATCTTTTAATAAAGAATCCAATATATAAAGGAGTAAAGAAATGGAACAACGGAAAGAATGAAACCAAAGTTCCAGCTATTATAGATGAAAAAAGCTGGGATAAGGTTAATGCAAATCTTCAAGCAAACAAAAAAAAGGTTGGAAAGAGGGATGAATACCATTATTTACTTAATGGGTTGGTCTATTGCGGCACTTGTGGCGATGAATACAGGGGAAAGAAAAGGTTGAAAGGCCGGGATAATGCTTATAAATGCAAGAGTAAAATACGCAATGCTCAGTCTTGTTCGTCAAGGGCATTAAGTATTCCAAAACTGGAAACGTTTATTATTAAACATTTGTTCCTTTCCAAAGATTTGGAAAATTATCTGACAGGTCTTCCAAGTGATAGAAATAATATTGATAGTCTGGCTAAAAAGCTATCTTCATTACGTAGTGAAAATGATCGTAATAGAGCAGTCGAGAAAAAAGCATATGATCGGCTTTTAGATCCTGACTTTGCTGATGATGAAACTATTAAGGAAAGGCTCAAAGCGATCAAGAAAAAAGTTCATGATACTGATGAATTAATAATGGAACTGGAAAACAAGTTAATTGAACGAGATCAAAAAAACAGGACACGAAGGGTTAAGAACATCATTGGCAAATATAAACTCACGACTGGTTTTGACGATACTAAGGAACTGGTACACTCATTGATTAAAAGAATTACTATCCAACACAATACCAAAAATAATTCCAAGGGTGGGTATTTCCTGGTCAAAATTGAATACAGAGGATTTGAAGAAAGTATCATATTTATGACTGATTGGACTGCATTCAGATGGTATCAGGTAGGGTATTATCGTTCACAAGCAATAACAAAGGAAGATTTGCAAGACGATATTGATCTACTCAAGTATTTTATGAAAGCAGGTGGTAAGGAAATTCAAGTACCAAAAGATTTTGTGGGTTTTGAAGCCTATGGTGGTGGGAAGGGGGAGCCAATTATCGAATTGACTCCGGAAGAACTAATATATTTCGATTAAATGCTACTTTAATTATCCGTAGGAACATGTTCCTGAGGTGGATGGTGCGCAGCGATGACAGGGGTGTCGACTTTGGCATCTGGAAAAGCATATCTCCTTCCATCCTGTCGTGCCCGCTGGATGTTCACTCCGGAAATGTTGCAAGGAAACTGGGCTTACTGAAACGAAAACAAAACGATGCAAAGGCTGTTGCCGAGCTGGATAAGATACTGAGAAGCTTCGACCCTGAAGATCCTGTTAAATATGATTTTGCATTGTTTGGACTGGGGGCGATAGAAAGGTTTTGACACAAAAACCTTTCGAATTCAGTCTTCTCACCCCGACCATTTTCTGCTAAGAAATGTCTATTGATAAATGTTTTAATTATTTATAGACATTTTGTCACCATCTGGCAATGGTTAAAGATGTCCAGCTGACACTGTGGTCAAAAGAATCATTTTAAACAAGTTTTGCTCATAAATATTGTGATTACCTTTACTATAGTAATCAAAAAAACTACATATAAGAAATACTGATCATAAAAACAGGCAGATTGCCGTTTATACTTAGGATTCTTGTCCTGGTCTTCATCCGATCCTGTATAAAGACGATGAGTAATACTGTCATTATTGTGAAAGGCATAAACTATATAGGCATTTATAAACAAGAGTTCGTAATACAATATCCTGAAAAACTTTCATAACATGTCTAATAATAAGATAACGGTACTCATAGGACAGGCAATCCGGGAAGGCAAATATCTTAACATCACTTACAAAAACCAAAATAAGGAAATTAATCCGTTCTGGATCAGTATTTTGGATATTAATGCTGACGATGAGCTTTATGTTAACATGTTCAATGTAACAAAAGATGATCCGATTAATGATGTGAAGATTTTCATTTCCAGGATTCAGACAGCTGAGATCCTTAAGTTTTCTCATTATGATGTTCCTGACAGACTGATTAAGAAGATTGAGGAGGATGAGAGTCTGGAGAAATATGACTTCGACAAATTTGATATTAATGTATTGAATTATTATCTGGAGTGTTACAAAGCAAACACTGATCCTTTTCTTCACAAGACCCATTTAATCCCAGACCTGGATATTCATGTATTGGAAAATAAACATCCTTATCTACTTACAGATAAGCAACAAAAACATATAATAAAAGAAATCTATAGAAATGATTACAATACTTACTATGGATACGAACTTGCCATTTGTGAATTCTCAATAGACCTGGAATCAAAAGGAAAATTCGTTGTTGCCTTTAGGAAGTTATTGTTTGATCCGGTTGGGAAAACGCTTATAATAGGATATGCTACTAATTTTAACTCTAATTTTTACATAAATGACACAAAATACTCGCTGTCATATTATACAGATCTAAGTCCCATAGACTTTGAATCATCATATCGCGAAGACACCAATGGCATCATAAAACAATTAAGCGATAACTTCAGATCCGGGGAGCTAGCTAATACCAGACCGGAAGTTGTCGTTTTGGGTTATAAACAAATCGATATATCTGACATTTACGATGAAATAAATTCGGGACACTCAAAAAATGAATTGCAAATTCCTATAAAAGCGTTCTTTCAGAATCTATCCTTACTTGACAGAAAAAACAGAACAGAACCACATATCGTACTTTATGACAATAATGTCAATATAGACCAGCTACGAACTATCTATAATTCATTAAAGTATCCTGTTACTTATGTCCAGGGACCTCCGGGCACCGGGAAAACGCAAACCATCCTAAACCTTGTGGTTAATTGCCTGGTAAACAATAAAAAATTACTGATAACTTCAAACAATAATATTCCTATTGACGGGATAAAGGAGAAACTGTCCCTCGGGAAATATAAGGAAAAAGAGATTCTCTTTCCGATTATACGGCTGGGCAACAACAAGCTGGTGGCAGAAGCATTGAAAAGAATAAAATTTCTGTATGAATTTGAGACAAAGGATGTCCCGAAAGAAGAACTACTTTTCAATCTGAAGGAAAGATCAAAAGATAACAACAAAAGACTGCTTGAGAAATTAAAGAACTATGAGGATAGAATTGATCTGGAGCAGAATCTGGAATTCATTTCCGGATTATTGTCAAAAGGCAGGTATTGGCTGCTTGAGGAGGAAAAAAAGAAACTCGAAGAACGATTAAATCAAATTCCTGAAACAACTGATGCTAATGTTAAAAAAATATACGATGTTATTAATGGCAATTACCATCTGCTTCAATATTTTTACTTCGAATCCTTAAGACACGTTAAACTCTTAAAAAGCAAAGATTACAACGACCTGGCAATCATCCTGAATATCATGGATGAAAACGAGCAGGTAAAGGAATTTAACAAGTGGATTGCAGATGACAAAAACCTGGAGAAATTTACCAGAGTATTTCCAATCATTCTCACAACAAACATCTCAAGTCGAAAACTAGGAAAGACATTCAAATTTGATCTATTGACTATTGATGAAGCAGGTCAATGTGATATTGCTACAAGCCTGATCCCAATTTCAAAATGCTCAAATATGGTTTTAATTGGCGACACGAACCAGCTGAAGCCAATTGTAGTTTTTGAGGAAAACAAAAATAAACAGTTAATGAAGCAATTTGAAATTGATAAGCGTTATGACTACTACAATAATTCAATACTTACTGTCTATAAGAGCATTGATAACATTTCACGGGATATACTATTAAGTTTTCATTATCGCTGTGGGAGAAAGATTATTAATTATTCTAACATGAGATTTTATGAAAACAGGCTAAATCTCCGAGAGATTATAATCCCCGGTGATGTAAAATTACTGGATGTGAATAATGTAACCCAGAAGAATCGAAACTCACAAATAGAAGAAGCCAAAGAAATTGTCAATTACATAAAAGAGAATAATTTATCAGACGTCTTTATCATTACACCCTTCAGAAACCAGGAGGAAGTAATCAACCACTATCTGAATGAAGCGAAAGAAAAGAAGGAAATCTATGAAACCGTAAGCTGCGGAACAATTCATAAAGTCCAGGGACAAGAAAATAAGACGATAATAATTTCTACGGCAATCTCGAAACGAACGGCCCCAAAAACATACGACTGGATTAAAGATAACAGCCAGTTGATAAACGTTGGTGTTACGAGGGCAAAGGAAAATTTAATAGTTGTAACAGACAGAAAGGCAATTGATATTTTATCAAAAAAGAATGACGATTTATATGCCTTGATTGATTACGTGGGAAAGAACGGGACAATACAAGTTCCTCAAAGTGTGGTCAATAAATTCACTATCGGATTTTCGAATGACTCACGTTTTGAAGATGAATTTTACTCAACCATGAGTCATTATTGTTCAATAGGAGGCAGTAAGTTCAAGAGAAATGTAAAAATCATTGATGTATTCCCGGAAGAAAAGAACAATCCTGATGTAAATGAGAAAGAATTTGACGGAGTATTGTACCAAGGGAATGTTCCTGAGATTGTGTTTGAATTAAATGGAAGAGAACATTATACAAAGAAGAATAGAATAAAGTCTGATGCTATTAAAATGAAATTATTAAAATCCAAGGGCATAAGATTGTTTCTCATTCCAAATCAATATGTTAAACATTACGAATTTATCCGTGAATTAATAAATAAATTCAAGGGTGATGTATATCAAAAATCTCTGTTTGATGGTTACGATTCTTCGAACTGAGAAGGGCAGTTAATTGAAAATATCATTTAACGATCTCTGGAAAATCTACTACAGGATTACACTTTGTTTTCAGAAGTATCTATTATACCACCTATTATATGGGAAATAAGGCTACGACAAAATTCTATGGTATTGTCTAACTTCTTTGCTAATAGTTCGTCAAGTCCATTGGATTTTATGTCCGAAATACCCCGTTCAAGTATATTTATAATTCTGTCTTTTAGTTTTGAGCTCTTAAATAATATTTTGCCTATCTCGCGACCGAGGAACTGTGATGCTATTTCATCCAGTCCGGCATCATTGACAAACAGATCAAAGTGTTTTTCCCATATTGCTTCACTATTGAAGCGGAAATAATGCCTTAAAATATCTGCAATATCATCGATATCGTTACCCCTGACTTCAGGCCTGTCATCCCAGGCGATCAATTTAAGAATGACTATACCAGGCAGTGTGCAAACCTTGAACTGCTTATTGTCATCAATCTGAATTTCCTCAGAAGCCTCTTCAAATACTTCTCTAACACCTTCAACATTCATTCTGGTAAATCCGGTGCCCTTTACGGTTACTACTCCTTCCCTTTCCAGATCGCCAAATGGAATGAGGTCGACTTGAGTCCGGTCTTTCCAGATCAGAACGAATGCATTCTCCTTATAAGGGACAAAACCTTCAACTTCAATTAAGTACTTTTTTAACTCTCCAAATTGGTCGCTATCCTTCACCATTACAGCAAAATCGAGATCACTGGTTGCACGCTTCGGAGTTACCTCATGCATCCCTCTCATCCAAACATCTCTGGCAGCGGCTCCAACAAGGTAATAGTCAATACTGAATCTATTGAATCCCCTTTCAATGGCCTCAAGTATTTCTTTATAATTGCCTTCCTGCCTTATCTTATTCAATGGTATTTTTAAGATGCTGCTCATATATCTTTTGTGCTGTTTCAATACATCTCCTGTCATTTGTTTCTAACAGATCGGCATAAGCTATTATTGGCGGAACTACAATCCCCCTTTCCTGGCCAAATCGCCAGAATCTTTCAAATACTATAATATTACCGTTATCGTCCGGTATTAATCTATGTTTTTTTATCAGATCCAACTTTTTTTCATTTGTATACAGAGTCAGAGTTTGTGGGAGAAGATAACCGGTGTAAATATTTCCGGCAGCTTCTCCGCCCCAAAATGTATCTTCTCTATCTATTTTTAACTCCTTCCAATTTTTAAAGTCATCAACTTTCATGAAATTAAAATTGCCGAGAAGTAAATTAGGCTTCAGTTTCTCATTGTAGCAAGTTATCCACTTCAGAAGTAAATCTTTTTTGTTTGTAAGTTTTAGCTCTTTATCATTCTTTCTCAGAACAAATCCCTCTTCAATTAGTCCGTCAAGGATTAGCTTCACACTACCAACTGCAATACCACTATTTTTTGCAATCTCACGGTAGGTGTCATTGATTTTTTCTTCATTATAAAAGAATAACAGAATTGCTTTCAGTCCTGCCTTTGTAAATGCTCTGCCACGCTTCTCACGATGAAGGTATTTTTTGTTGCTACCTTCTATCCTTAGAAGAAAATTGTCAGCCTCAATATTCATATTGCCATTCAGGTCAATATATCCAATTTTATGCTCTTTAAGGAGATTTCTGATGTTGGGAAATATAGTTTCTGCAATGACAAGAAGCGGGGAATAGGTCACAGTCTGACGAAAAATTTGATCCAATTGATAGTTCCTGAGTTCCTTCTTGATTTCGACATAGAACTTTTGTTTGATCCCTTTATAGGTTATTGTCAGAATCCCATCTAAATCCTTAGTGTCAGGCTCTGTCCATAAAGCATTGATATTATGCTCTTTTAGAATTTCTTCTGTAACCGTATATATCAGTCTGTTTTCCATTTATGTTCAAGTTATTTGAATGTTCATGTTACGTGAACATTCAAATATAATGAACATTTATTAATTATCCAAATTAATCCTAAAGAAGAAATAAATGTGAGGTTAACTAAGTAACGATATTGCTCCATGCACGGATATCATTAATCGGAGCTTACATTCTTTCAATTAAATCCTTATTGATTTTCTTGGCACTGATTGATTCAAGAAGTTCAAAAATTATAGCGCATACCCTGTTGAGACCTCCAATTGGGTTATGGTAGCAAACCAGATCAGCAGCTGTCAATTCAGCTGAAGAGACAATGACTAAGTAATTTTTTTTAAGGTATAAGTGAATTGATAAGTTCCCGAATCAAAACTCAAATATCAACAGGTCTTAATCTTTGCTGACTTCATTCCAAAGTTTTAGGACATTAATTCACCGAATTTGAACCCCGCCACCGGGGATCAGGATTTGCAGATGCTTTTACAGGTTTGTTATATGAAAGCGACTGAGCAGGGATTTCCATGGGTGGTATATCCATCGCATTACCATCAAGAGTCAATTCAATGATCGTATTTATCGGCTGAATATCATGTCCCGCAAATTTCACCAGGTATCCTCCATCCTGTTTCACCAGTTCAACATCACCACCATTGACCAGACGGCATGCCTTAATCTCCATCCCTGTATCAGGTATCCTGATCTGAGGATTGTCTCCCTGCCAACTTAGTATGTGGAGGTAAATCTTATCTCCCTTTCGTGTGCTCACTCCCCAGTCGGTAGGTTTAAACGGACCGCCACGGGTACCATATATTGAATAACCGTATTCCTTCAGCCACTGCCCCATTTCTCTCAGACGCTGGGCCTGCAGCGTTTCAATGGTGCCATCAGGTTTTGGTCCCACATTAAAAAGAAGGTTCCCGTCACCGCCGGCCGAGCGTATCAGTCCGTGAAGGCATTGTTCGAGCGACTTTACATCGTCATTGGGTTTCCAGGCCCACTGCTTTCCAATGGTCATGCATGTTTCCCAGGGCCGCACAGTATTAAATCCTCCTATCCTTTGCTCAGGAGTATCGAAATCACCCGGTGCACCACTGCGGTTATTTACCAGTATCCCGGGTTGTATTTCCCTGATGTGATCAATAACTCCCTGACCGCGAACAGAATCGAAGCGCTGCGGAACATCGTACCACATAACCAGCAGGGGACCATAATTGCGGATAATTTCAACCGATTGATTTTTAAGATATTCCGTATAGCGTTCAAGGTCGTACTCTTCACGTTCCACCCTGCCGCCAGGGCTGGTAAGGGGAAAATCGGGATGATGCCAGTCGCAGGTCGAATGATAGAAACCCAGTGCCAGCCCCTGCTCCTTACATGCAGATGAAAGTTGAGCCATTATATCTTTGCCATAAGCCGAATTCATGATGTTGTAATCTGTATATGCTGTCTCCCAGTTACAGAATCCATCATGATGTTTCGATGTGAATACCATGTAATTCATCCCGGCATCTTTGGCCAGTTTTACCCATTCCGAGGCATTAAAATTCACCGGGTTGAACTTAAGATATAAACTGTCATATTCTCCGACCGGGATCTCCTGCCCGCGCGACCAACCGATCTCAGTACCTTTTAAGGAGACAGGTCCCCAGTGAATGAACATTCCGAAACGGGCATCCTTCCACCATTCAAGTTTCTCCTCGTGACCGGAAGGAAAAGGAGGATATTCTGTCGATTTCTTCCTTGAACAGGAGAAAAGAACTGTGGTCAAAGCTAGTATTATAACCAGGGAAGTAGTAATCGAATTCGTTTTCATTTCAGTCAGTTTTTTAGTTGTTGAATTCTTTTTCGGGAATCAGGGCACCATCAGATATTTTAAGGCTTATATAAAAGTAAGAGTTTTTCAGCACTAACCTGACCATCCAAACGGAATTCTGCTTACTGCCGGGATATGGGACATATTGTAATTCATGAGAATTTTAACCTAAATAAGAAGAATGCCGGATTATCAGAGCGGAAAATCCATATTCATTGCGAATTCTGTCGCAAATCCCTCATCATCAGACAGCTCCACATATTCACACCTGGACTGAATCTGCCTTATCCTATGTGAGAAATCACTGTTTCTAATGTATTGCAGGGCCCCGATGACTGCACTGTTACCCACGGGAAATATTTTATCCTTCATCTCCACAGGCAACAGTCTTATTTCAATAGCCGAAGAAATGTTTATGTAATTCCCGAAACCTCCTGCCAGGAACAGTGCATCAAGGTCGCCGAATCTCAGACCCGCCCTTTGCAGAAGAATTCTCATGCCTGAAAAAATTGCCGCTTTTGCAAGCTGAATCTCCCTTATATCCTGCTGGGAAACTTCAATGCCACCTTCTTTTCCGATACTGAATCCGCCATTCAGCAAACCTGTTGAATCTATAATCCCCTTATGCAGCATATAAGCAACAATATCGATAATACCTGAACCGCATATTCCGGCCGGTTCTCCATTGCCGATCACATCATAGTTTCCGTCACTATGGAAATGCGAAATTGCCCCTGTTAATGTAGCCATACCACACGATAAATTTGCACCTTCAAAGGCAGGGCCCGCTGCAGTGGCACATGTCAGTATTCTCTTCCCGTTCACAAGGGCCATTTCACCATTTGTCCCTATATCAAGAAAAAGATACCTCCTGAAATCTGTTTTCAGGACTGCCAGCCCTGCTACTATATCGGCTCCCACATATGCCGACACCGAAGGAAGGGTAATCAGCAGGGTATCCTCTTCCGCAATGAGTTCGGACAGGGTGCCTTTTCTGACCTGTGTATCAATAAAGGCAGGCCTGAAAGGAGCCAGTGCGAGGGGCACAGGGTCGACACCCAGGAGAATATGCAGCATAGTATTATTACCTGCCACAATCAATTTTTTGATGTAGCCGGGATGTAGTCCCCGTTCAATTTTAAATCTCTGAATCGCTTCATTGAGTGAACCGGTAATCACTTTCTGCAATTTTTCCAGCCCTTCATGTGTCTGCTGGCAATAAGTTATCCTCGTAATGATGTCAGCCCCGTAGGCGATCTGGGGATTAAGAAAAGAAGAAATTTTTTCTATTTCACCCGAGTACAGGTTAATGAAGTAAATGACTATTGTGGTGGTACCGATATCGATGGCAGCACCAATTGCATTGCTGTCATATCCGGCTTCCCGGTCTGTCACGAACGGTAAATCCAGGAGATATTCGGTCTGATGTATCAGTATGTTTGATTCTTCTCTTCCGGGAAGCAGAACTTCAATATCCTTGTCGGGGAAATACCTGCATGAAAAGATCTCACCCAGCCCCCTGATCCTGACCGAGCATTTACCGCAGGCTCCCCTGCCACCACACGGGGCATAAACATTAAATCCGTTCGATCGTAATATAGCCAGCAGGGATGATCCCGTTTCCGGGTATATGTCACGGACTGATCCTGAAGCAATTACTCTGATCCTGAACATTGTTAATCTTTTAACAATCAGGCCGGCAGTGACATAAATTTCACTTTACTGCTCAAACTAATGGCAGATGATAAACCACCCCGGCTATGGTTCAATAATCTTGATTTCGGAGGTCATTCTGATCACCTTATTATATACGGCACTAACACCGCAATATCGTTCTTCTGAAAGTGAAACGGCCTTTTGCAGTTTATCGGGGGGTAGATCATGGCCGGTAAATTCATATATTGTATGTATGGTGTGAAAATGTCTTGGGTGTTCCTCAGTCAGTTCTCCTTCAACATAAACATTGCATTTTTTAATGGCGACTCTCATTTTTTTCAAAATAGCAACTACATCCATTCCGGTGCAACCTCCGAGAGCCGCGAGCATCAGGTTTTTAGGACGGGGACCCCGGTCGGCACCCCCTACATGTGGTTCAGAATCAATGACCAGTTTATGGCCGTTGACTGTAATTTCGAATGCCATGTCTTCGAGCCATGCAGCCTGAATTGTCTCTTTCCTGCTCATCACTGTAATTATTTTTAAAAGTGTTTAAAGGTCCTTTTCACCCGAATTCCGGTTAGCTGTTTATTCAGGTTATGCGTTATATGTGATCACTGCTTATTCATTTATAATCTGTCCGTCCCTGATCTGGAGGATCCGGTCCGACATTCCTGCCAGCTGCCTGTCGTGAGTGACAATAATGATTGTTTGTCCGAAAGTATCTCTTAGTCTGAAAAAAAGCTTATGTAGTTCGTTCTTGTTCTCAGTGTCAAGGTTTCCGGAGGGTTCGTCGGCAAGTATCACGGAAGGATTGTTCACAAGGGCTCTTGCAACTGCGACTCTTTGTTGTTCGCCTCCGCTCAGCTCTGAGGGTTTATGATCGAGTCTGTCGGAGAGATTCAGGAAGGCCAGGAGTTCTGAGGCCCGTGATTCAGCTTCAGTCTTTCCTTTGCCTGCGATGTAGGCAGGAATGCAGACATTTTCGAGAGCTGTGAATTCAGGAAGAAGCTGATGGAACTGGAAAACAAATCCGATGTTGTTATTCCGGAATGAAGCAAGGGCTTTCCCTCTGTACCTTCCAACGTCGGAACCATCAAAAAATATTGCACCGCTGTCAGGTTTGTCCAGAGTTCCGATTATCTGAAGGAGTGTGGTTTTACCGGCTCCGCTGGCACCGACTATAGAAACGACCTCTCCACGGCTTATTTGAATATCAATACCTTTTAGGACTTTAAGGTCGCCGTATGACTTTGTAATGCCGGAGGTTTTTATCATGTCTTGGGAGTCCTTTTAGGATAGTCAGGATTAAGGATCTTTCACCGGTACAGGTCAGTCAGTATAATCATATTTAAAAGGATCATCCTGATCGTTATTATTTTTCTTTGAGTTGCCGTCAGTATCGTTGATGTCCTTATTTATTTCGCCGGCCATGTCGTTCATATCTTTCTTCAGGTCATCGCTGAATTCGTTTACGTCCTTTGTAAGATCATCAGCCATTTCACTGACGTCTTTTTTCAGGGAATCTGCAACATCATTAATATCTTTTCTGAAATCTTTTGTTGTTGATTCGAGTTCGTTCCTGATATCGTCGGTAGCTTTCCTGAAATCCCTCATTCCCTTGCCGATGCTTCGGGCAATGTCAGGAAGCTTGTCAGCTCCAAAAAGGAGAAGGGCAACGACAATAATTATAAATATCTCAGGACCGCTCATAAGTTCTCTTCTTTTGTACGAATTTTACAATAATACAAAGTTAGAAAAGTTTGATAATATCAGGCACCTGTGCCTTTATAAACCATGGGGACGTTGCTACAGCGTCCCCATGGGTGTATGCATTCATAACAACCTGCCTGACATATCAGAATTTGAGTCCTTTCTTGGAAGAAGCATCATAGACTATCGAGGTTGCAACGAATATTGATGAGTATGTTCCTACGATTATCCCTACGATAAGAGCGAACAGGAATCCCCTGATTGTTGCTCCGCCGAAGAAGAACATGGCAACCAGGACCAGGAGTGATGCTATACCCGTATTTATTGTACGACTCAGTGTGTCATTCAGTGCGAGGTTCAGCACGTCGTGTGTTGAACGCTTGCGGTGCAGTGGCAGGAATTCCCTGACCCTGTCGAACACTACCACAGAGTCGTTGACTGAATAACCGATAACCGTTAGTATTGCCGCTATGAACGACTGGTCAATCTCCATCGAGAAGGGCATAATTCCCCACAAGATTGAATAGATCCCAATTACAATGAGAACATCGTGGGCGAGTGCCACCAGTGCTCCGGCTCCATACTGCCAGTTCCTGAACCTGATGAAGATATAAACAAAGATTATGATCAGTGACAAACCGACGGCCCATACAGCCTTATTCTTGATGTCGGCTGCTATCGTCGGGCCAACAGTTTCCGAGCTCTGCCTGTATTTGGAGAGGAACTCATCTCTTGAGACATCTCCGCCAACTATTCCTTTAAGTCCGTTATAAAGAGCTGTTTCAACTTCATCATCAACATTTTGTTCGTCGATCTTATATTTTGTCGTGATCTTCACCTGGTTATCGCTTCCGTAAGTTACTACCTGAGGCGGTTCCCCGAATTGATCCGCAAGATTTTCAGCTACGTCTGCCGTTCTTACACTTTCATCAAACCGGACTACATAAGTGCGTCCTCCTGAAAAATCGATACCCGGATTTAATCCTCTGAAAACGAGAGAAGCAATACCTAAAAGCATTATTGCAACAGATATACCATAGAACAGCTTCCTCTTCCCGATGAAATCAATATGCACATTCCTTAAAATGTTGGCGGTGATCTTTATTGAGAAAGAAAGTTGAGAATTCCTTTTAAGAAGCCATTCATAAATGAGTCTTGTAATGAATATTGCTGCAAACAATGAAGTGAAAATACCTATTACCAGGGTAGTGGCGAAACCTTTTATCGGGCCTGTTCCAAAAACGTAAAGTACTATACCTGTCAGCAGTGTCGTGATGTTGGAGTCAAGAATTGCCGACATTGCTCCCTTGTATCCATCGGCTATTGCAAGTTTTATCCCCTTGCCGGCCCGGAGTTCCTCCCTGACCCTTTCGTAAATAAGTACATTGGCGTCGACCGACATACCCATAGTCAGTATAATACCGGCAATTCCGGGAAGTGTCAGAACCGCTCCCAGTGAAGTTGTCACACCAAACAGGAGGATAATGTTGCTGAGCATTGCAATATCTGCTATCGTACCGGCACTCTTACTATAGTAGAATATCATATAAATCAGCACTATGAAGAATGCTATGACAAAAGATTTCACACCGGCGTTGATAGCTTCTTTACCCAGGGTAGGGCCCACGATTGTTTCTGACACAATTGTTGCCGGTGCCGGCAGTTTACCTGATTTTAAAATATTTGCCAGGTCGTCGGCTTCCTCAATCGTAAAATCGCCTGTTATTTCAGTACTCCCTCCTGCTATTTCCGTCTGAACACGGGGATATGATCTCACGTAGCCATCTAGCACCACTGCAATACATCTTCCGATATTGTTCCTGGTCATGTTCTGCCATATCTTTGCTCCCCTTGTATCCATTGAAAAATCAACTTTTACCTCTCCTGCAAGACCGGTTGAGGGGCGGGCTCCCTTGATTACATCTCCTCCGAGGGGAGGACGGCCGTCGGTTGTTGTAACCTTAATTGCATGTAGCTCGTACAATGTTCCGGTTTCATCATATTTATATGGATTCTGGCTCCAGTAGAATCTTATGTTACGGGGGAACAGGGCTCTTATCTGATTCATCCCCAGGTAGGTATTCACTTTTGCCGTGTCAAAACCGGCACTCAGTCCAACCATACTGGAAGGCAGCGGCTGCCCGTCGGCTGTGACTCTCGGACTGAGAATTCCGAAAAGAGGATTTTGAATGTTGAATTCCTCGCGGGTACCTGGTTCAGCTTTGGCAGCTGTATCCGATCCCAGCAGGTCGAGAAGGGCCTTATCTTCCTGAGAAGTTGTGTCGGCTGCAGGCTGTTCATCCCCACCCTGTTCTGCCTCTGCAGTCGCTGTCGTAAGTGGCTTGGATTCATTTAGCTGCATCGTTTTAAGAAGATCGTTAGCCTGGATCAGCATACCAATTATTTCGCTGTTCTCATAGGTTTCCCAGAATTCAAGATTGGCAGTTCCCTGAAGAAGCTCTCTTACACGTTCCTGATCCTCCTGTCCGGGAAGTTCTATGAGTATCCTGCCTTTTGTTGCAAGCTGTGTTATGTTGGGCTGAACCACACCAAAACGGTCGATCCTGGCACGGAGAATGTTGAATGCATTCTGAATAGCTGCATCAACCTCTCTCTCCAGGATTTCGAGTACTTCTTCATTCGTTGAGTTGAAATTTATTTCTTCCTTGAGTTCGAATGCAAAAATTGCAGCCATTTTTTCGTTTGGATTGATTTCCTGGAATGCCCTCCCGAAGAGAGTAAGGAAATCAGCCTGGCTTTGCTTCTGAAGCTCCCTGGCCCTCAGAATAGCATCATTAAATGTCTTATTGGTACTGTAATTAGAAAGCCCCCTGAGTATATCCTCAACGGAAACTTCAAGAATTACGTTCATCCCTCCTTTGAGATCGAGCCCGAGGTTTATCTCTTTCTTCTGCGTTTCCCTGAAGGTCTTTCCCAGGAAGCTCCACTGATCCTTGGGCAGTGAAGCAATGGAATCGAGATAGTTGTGCTCTTTCTGAAGATCGCCCTGTGCATATTCCCTTGCATCTTTCTTGACCAAGTAAGTGGCTCCCGTAAACGAAAGCTGATAGATGGTAACCAGTCCCAGGGCAATTGCCAGAATAATGATTGCTGCTTTGTTCTGCATTTGATTATATTTTGATTTATCGCCTGATTATTATGTGTTCCTCTGATCGAGGCGCAAATATATTAATTTTTTACAAAAAAAAGGCTGAATAGCACTATCCAGCCTTTCCAAAAATCCTGTTTATGTTTCTAATCGAGAAGTTTCTCGAAATCGGTCTCCAGTGGTTTCCTGTTAAGGAAATCGTAAAGAGCGAGTGAGCGGATATTATAGAAATAGTTCCAGTAGCTCTGAAGGGCCTGAACATAAGCTCTTCTGTTCTGGTCCTTTCTGGTATCGGCATTATTAAGCTCGAGAACTGCAATTTTGCCTATCAGGAACCTCTGTTTTGTAACCTCGTACATCTTCATGGCCACGGTATCCGATTTAGCAGCTATTGCGACCTGTTCCGACTGGAGGTTAAACTGTTCAACATCGAGGTAGAGATTCTGATCAAAGTCCACACGAGCCTGTTCGGTCTGCACCTGTGCCAGCTCGAGCGATGACTGTGCCATTCTGTATCGGCCCCGGCCCAGACCCCAGTCTAGTATTGGTAAAGTAATACCCACTCTTACAGTCTGTTGCTGATTAGATTTGTTATACGCTTCCGAAAATACCGGATCCTGGTCTCGAAGCCCGAATGATGCAATAAGGTTTGCATTCAGTCCCTTATCTGCTTTTGCCTGAGCTACATTGCTCTGCGCATTCAGAAGGGACAGCTGCTGCTCAAGCATCTCCGGATTATTCTTGTGGGCCATTTCCAGTACTTCATCAACATCGACCTGCAGATCGGGAATATCAGAAGGGAGTATAAGTTCTATCCTTACATTTTCGTTGAATCCGAGGAAAGATCTGAGACGTATTTCCCTGTCGCGGAGGTTCATCTCGGCTTCTTTCCTTGCAGTTTCTGAGTTCAGCCACGAAAGCTGCATCTGGAGTAATTCATCCTCGGCGATGGTTCCCAGCTGGTATCTTCCCTGGGCCATCCGCCAGAGAGTGTCGGCATTGAGATAGTTCATCTCTGCGATCTGCTTATTGATCTGTGCAGTGGCCAGTGAAAAGAAATACTGTACTGCCTGCATGTGAACACCTTCTATACTTGAGAGGAAATTCTTTTTGGCAGCTTCGTATTCGAGAGGTTCTATCTTCTTCTGCCATTTCAGGGAGTTATATCTGAAAAGAGGCTGTACGACTCTTATACTCAGTGGAGCTGTTATATATTTATTTGTTTCCTTCTCAAAATCATTTTCCAGGGTAAGGTCAGACTGCAGGGAAATTGTACCACCTGTAAGACCAATGTTCTGAGTCAGTGAAAGGGATCCGATAGTTTGCAGAATATTGGTCGATACATACTGATATGTTCCTGATTGTGAGTTCCATACTCTGCTGAAAGCAGTGCTGTAATCAGGAGTCGACCCTGAAAGTGTGAGTGAAGGCCGGTACTGAGCCACAAAAGTTCTGTACTGCCAGTAACTTGAACGAAACCGGTGCATGGCCATCAGGGCATTGGGTGATTGTACTTCAGAAAGCTCGATCACCTGTTGTAAAGTCAGTCTTTTTAATTCCTGGGCTGATATTTTATGTCCCGCGGTAAGTAATACAACAATTATTGATAATAAGAGTATTTTCTTCATTGTTAATATATTATTCATAACGTAATGATTCAATAGGATCTTTTTCCGAAGCTCTCTTGGCAGGTGAGTAGCCGAAAGCAATTCCTACTGCAGCTGAAACCCCGAAAGCAATAAAGATCGAGATAAATGAGACTATGGTCATGATACCTGCAACCTGTTCTATGATCTTGGCCATGACCACTCCAAAGAATATACCTATAAAACCTCCGGAAACACTTATAAGTACTGCCTCTGAAAGAAACTGGACCACTATATCCATCTTCTTTGCCCCGATAGCCATTCGTGTACCTATCTCCTTGATCCTTTCCATCACAGAGGCATACATAATATTCATGATACCTATGCCACCCACGAGAAGTGATATACTTGCAATGACCCCCAGGACTATATTAAAAATGTCCTTTGTTCTCTCCTGCTGCTTTAAAAGGAGCTCGGGGACAGTAATTTCAAAGTCCTTTACACCGGAGTGTCTGCGGCTCAGCATACGGCTCAGAACCTCAGTGGAAGAGTTCAGTTGTTCAGTTTCATGAACCTGAACCACGATTCTGTCGAGCTGATTATAATTTGTCTCTGCCTGACTACTGGCATCGGAGCTGCTGATAACGATACGTCCCATTCCTCCACCTCCGCCACCCATGATCATAATGTTACTTGAGGCTTCCGAGACTAGCTTGGTGTTCACAAGAGCTCTGTTCTGGTATCTGGAAAGCATGGTCTGAATGGGAATGTAGATGTTATCATTATACACATTCACTCCTTTCTCTTCAAAACCTGTAAGAGAGACTGTGGTTTTCTGTAGTACCCCTATCACCTTAAGCCAGATGCCGTTGAACTTGATATATTGTCCCAGGGGATCCACCTTGCTGAAGAACTTAGACCTGATGTTGGCCCCGATAATACAAACCGGTATTCCGTTCTCTTCCTGGTAGTCATTAAAGAATGCTCCGGAAACAAGAGGCAGGTTATAGAGGTAAAAATAATCGTTTGATACCCCGACAAGCTTGGCTGTATATTTTACTCCGCTCATCATGGCCGTGGAGTTGAATGATATCTCAGGGCTTATTCTCATTACAGAAGGAAGGGTTTCCCTGATTGCTTCCACATCGAGCATGCTTAGCCCGCGTGAGAATTTTTTGGTCTGTTTTTCACCCTCTTCCGACGACGACGATTCTTCCTGGACGATGGGGTTGATAAGAATGTTGTTTACACCCACCATCTTCATTTGTTCCATGATCTCCTGTTTGGCTCCCTTTCCGATGGCAAGCATGGCAATAACCGCTGCTACGCCAAAGATGATACCCAGGGCTGTGAGTATTGATTTGAGCTTGTTGGAGATGATCGACTCTACTGCGATCTCAATATCGTGGAAATATCTGAAGATAAATTTTAACATCTTTCCTGTATTTATTTGATCAGCTTATTGTCTTGGTTGCCGGGTCTGTCCGGAAGGCTGCTGGCCTCCCTGCTGTGTCTGACCCTGCTGGCCGCCTGTACGCTCTCTCGTCTCCCTGAATCTGCGCATTGCAGCCGTATCGATCTGTCCTCCGTTGCGCATATTCTGGAATTGTTCCCTCATCTCAGGTGTCATTTCACCACCAAAGCCGCCTCTTCCTCCCATTCCCCTGCGCTGGGGTTGTGTTGCCTGTTCTGCTGCCTTGCGCTCAGCTTCTTTCCTGATTTTCTCCTTTTCACGAATAGTTGGTATCAGCTCTTCTCCAAGCAGCTTGGTGTATCTCTCCGGTTCCTCGGGTGTGTTAAGGAATAACTGATCGCCGGGATTGATACCCTGCTCAACAATAATATGATTTTCATTAGATTCTCCCAGGACTACGATCTGTTTCGTCCCGTTCTTCATGTAGACGTAAGGGATGCTGTCGGAGCCGGCCTGAACACTTTCAAGAGGTATGAAGGTGACATCAGGGATAGACTTGGTAATTATCTTGTTCCCCGTCGTCATCGAAGGTCTGAGGATAAGGTCTGAACCATCAACCTTAATCAGGACCTCAAATACTTTAGCGTCTGCATTTGGAAGCTGTTCGCCTATGTTTGCAACACTAGTTACAGTACCGGTATATTTTTTATCAGGAAATGCATCCACGACAATATCAACTCTCTGTCCCGTTTTTACCTTACTTACGTCAATTTCGTTAACGTATGTTTTTGATATCATCGACGACATGTCGGGCAAAGTTGCAACAACATTGTCCCATGCACTTATTGATGATCCCACTTTTCTTTTTGTTCCTGTTCTGTCTCTCTTGTAAATAACCATCCCGTCAGCAGGAGCTGTTATGATGAACTTGGAAAGCAGTTCCTGCAGATCGGAAACACGCTGCCTTTGTTCGGCAAGGTTGTTTCTCATGTTTCTCATATCTGAACGAGCCTGTTCCACCCTTAGTGTGTAACCTCTCAGCGACTGTTCAAGAGAACGCCTGGCTTTGTCGAGAGCTATTTCTGCCTGACGCTGGGTGGTTGGAGGTTCATATTTCGACTGTTCAACTGTTATCTCAGCTTCCTCTACATTGAAACGAAGATTCTTTATATTATCTCTCAGGTTGCTCAGCGTAACTGCCGTATCAAGTATCTTGACCTCAAGGTTGGTTTCATAGGTCGTCAGTCTTTCGAGTTCATCCTTCAGACTGTTGTCAAATGAAGTCCTGTCAAGCGTTGCAACATAATCACCTGCTTTTACCTCAGTGCCCTCCGGTACAAGGTCTGTGATCTTTATGTCCATTGCCCTGATATTACGGCTCTGGGCAATCTGGGGACCATATATGTCGGTCGAATTCTCTGCCTGAAGTTCACCCGTGGTGGTGACTATAATATCGAACTGACCCTGCTGCGCTTCCACAAAAAGATTTAAAAGATCTTTTGGTGTCGCAAGCGCATTGTAGACAATAAGAGCTATTATTGCCACTGCTGCCACAATCGATGTGATAATGATTTTTTTCTTCATGGAGATTGTCTTGTTTATTTTCTAAAAACTGTCACAAAAGTATTTAAAAGGGAGTTTCTGCCGTTTTTCCTTAACAATATTTAACAGGGAACTCTTCTGCCTTTACGCTTCTTAAGACATACCATCCCTGCCTTTTATTCCGGACATTAAAAAAAATTTAGTGTTTTTTAACAATCATCTTTATCTTATCTACATAGCTGTCAGCCTCTTGCCGCGTCCTTGCTTCAGAATAAATTCTTATAACAGGTTCAGTGTTTGATTTACGGATCTGTATCCAGCCTCCCTCAAAGTCGATCCTCATCCCGTCTCTCCTGTCAATTTTGTACATACTGAACTCTTTTTCCAGGTCCTGTAGAATAAGGTTGAAATCGGTTCCGGGTGAAAGGTTCAGTTTGTTCTTTGACATTACATAGTCGGGATACTGGCGCCTGAGTCCGGAACATTTCAGTCCGCTCGCGGTAAGATGGGCCAGGAAGAGAGCCATACCTGCAAGGGCGTCACGCCCGTAATGAAGTTCGGGATATATTACCCCACCGTTACCTTCGCCGCCAATAATCGCTTCTCTTCTTTTCATCTCCTCAACCACATTCACCTCCCCCACAGGAGAAGAATAGTAAGTTCCGCCATGTTTCAGGGTTACATCCTCCAGGGCTCTTGTCGATGACATATTTGATACCGTATTCCCGGGAGTGTGGGACAGAACATAGTCGGCAACGGCCACAAGTGTGTATTCTTCGCCGAACATACTTCCGTCTTCACAAATGACAGCCAGCCTGTCGACATCCGGGTCGACGACAAAACCGATATGTGCCTTTTCTCTGAGCACAGTTTCAGAGATCGCCTGAAGATGCTCCGGAAGTGGTTCCGGATTGTGGGCAAACCTTCCATCAGCCTGCATGTTAATACCAACAACTTTTTCAACACCCAGCGCCTTAAGAAGATCAGGGACTATCAGGGCCCCGACAGAGTTGATGCAGTCTACAGCCACGGTCAATCCGGCAGATGAAATGGCTTTCGTGTCGACAAGATCCATTGCAAGGATCAGGTCTATATGTTTTTTGTTCCAGGTATTATCTGTTTTACAGGTTCCCCAATTTTCGTATGTGGCAAACTCAAAATGCTCGGAGGCCGCTAAACTGAGAACTTCTCCGCCATCAGCAGCAGAGAGAAACTCTCCATTTCCGTCAAGCAGTTTAAGTGCATTCCACCCAGCAGGGTTATGGCTGGCCGTAATAATGACACCACCGGAAGCACCTGTTCCCGTAACGGCAATTTCAACCGTGGGTGTGGTGGCAAGACCCAGGTCTGTGACATCGATACCCATTGCAGTAAATGTGTCGGCAACCAGTCTGCTTACCAGCGACCCCGACACTCTGGCATCACGTCCCAGTATTACCTTTAAACCATTCTTGTTCTTACTCTTCAACCATGCAGCATACGCAGCAGTAAATTTAACGATATCAGGCGGAGAAAGACTTTCGCCGGAAATACCTCCGATTGTACCTCTTATCCCGGATATTGATTTTATCAGTGCCATTGGGTTGAATTTTTGAATCCACAAAGGTATAAAAATCCCCAAATCAAAAATTGCCAAATAATTGTACCTTTGCGCCCTGAAGAAAGGTTACATGGGAATAAGAACAGACAGTGGCAGAATGGCAACCGGTGATAACAGCGACAAAGACAGGATAAGACTTAACCGTTATATCGCCAACAGCGGGATCTGCTCACGCCGTGAGGCTGACAAACTCATAAGCGGAGGCCATATCACTGTCAACGGAAAGAAAGTGACCAGCCTGGGTACGCAGGTATCTCTTTATGACGAGGTCAGGTACAGGGGCAAAAAGCTCACTGCAGAAAAAAAGGTATATATTCTCATGAACAAGCCTAAGGGATATGTGACAACTGTCGAAGATCCTCATGCCGAAAAAACAGTTATTGACCTGATCGGGAAATCCTGTCCCGAAAGGGTATATCCTGTCGGCAGGCTCGACAAAGATACCACCGGAGTACTGCTTCTTACAAACGACGGAGATCTGACAACCAGGCTTACTCATCCCCGTTACAATAAGAATAAGATTTATCATGTTTCCCTCGACAGAAATATTGCAGCGGCAGATCTTAAGAAGCTTACTTCAGGCATTGATCTTGAAGGAGAAACAGTAGCTGCCGATGCTGTATCATATGCCGATCCGGAAGACAGGACCCAGGTAGGCATCGAGATTCACTCAGGACAAAACAGGATTGTGAAAAGATTATTTGAGGCTATCGGGTACAGGGTAAAAAAACTCGACAGGGTTTATTTTGCAGGGCTTACCAAGAAAAATCTTCCCCGGGGTAAATGGAGATTTCTATCAGCAAAGGAAATCAACCTTCTTAAAAGAAGCAGCAGTTAATATTCAGTCATGGCACATCGTGCAGGTTTCGTAAATATTGTCGGAAATCCCAATGTAGGGAAATCAACGCTTATGAATGCACTCGTGGGCGAAAGACTCTCAATAATAACTTCCAAAGCCCAGACAACAAGACACCGGATAATGGGTATAGTAAACGGTGTTGATTTCCAGATTGTTTATTCCGACACACCCGGAATTCTTGAACCACGGTACGGTCTGCAACAGGCAATGATGAATTTTGTGAACAAGGCTCTTGCCGATGCCGATATAATACTATATGTCACCGATGTAAATGAAAAACCGCTGTCAGAAAAAGAATATACCTCCAGAATCCGTTCGTCGGGCATACCGGTTATTATTGCTGTCAACAAAATAGACCTGACAGATCAGACGGCTCTCGAAAAAATAACCAGTGAATGGATGTCTGCTTTCCCCGGATCACCGGTGATTCCAATTTCTGCAACCGAAGGCTTCAATCTTGATACTCTTCTTGATTCAATACTCAGAAGGCTTCCTGAAAACCAACCTTATTTCCCGCCCGAGCAACTTACAGATAAATTTGAAAGATTCTTTGTGTCGGAGATACTTAGAGAAAAGATACTCAGAAACTACAAGGAGGAAATTCCTTATTCGGTGGAAATTGAAATAGAAAGCTTCAGGGAAGAACCTCAGATAATTAAGATCGGAGCTGTCATTCATGTTGCCAGGGAGAGCCAGAAAGGAATAATAATAGGCCACCGGGGATCTATGCTCAAAAAAGTGGGCACCCAGGCCAGACACGATTTGGAAGATTTCTTCGGTAAAAAGGTTTTTCTCGAACTTTTCGTGAAAGTAACGAAAGAATGGCGCGACAGGCCTGCAATACTAAAAAGATTCGGATACCGTTAAACAATAACCGGAAAACAGGTATGATAGTAGCAATAGTAGGACGGCCCAATGTAGGAAAGTCAACCCTTTTCAACAGGTTAACAGGTTCGCGTGGTGCAATTGTCGACGAGATGAGCGGTGTTACACGAGACCGTAATTATGGTAGTTGCACTTGGAACGGAGTGGAATTTTCGGTTATCGACACAGGTGGTTATGTTGAAGACTCAGACGATATTTTCGAAGGAGAGATCAACAAACAGGTTCGCCTGGCAATCGACGAGTCGGATATTATACTCTTTATGGTCGATGTTACTGCAGGCGTACATGAACTTGACAAAGCAGTCGCCTCGATGCTGAGAAAAGCAAAAAGGGAAATTTTTCTTGTCGTGAATAAAGTCGACAACAACCAGCGTATTCTTGATGCAGCAGAGTTTTATTCGCTGGGCCTTGGTGACTATTATATGGTCAGTTCCATAAGCGGAAGCGGTACTGGCGATCTGCTCGACAGGGTTGTTGCAGCCCTCCCGGCAAAGAACAGGGAGGAAGCTGCCGATCTGCCACGCATCGCCATAGTAGGAAGGCCTAATGTAGGCAAGTCATCCCTTCTCAACACCCTCCTTGGCGAAGAAAGAAATATTGTGACACCGGTGGCAGGGACTACACGCGATCCCATTTACAGCCGTTTTAATAAATTCGGATATGAATTTCTCTTTGTCGATACTGCAGGACTAAGGAAAAAAGGTAAGGTGAACGAAGATGTGGAATTCTATTCGGTGATGCGGGCGGTAAGGACGATTGAAAATTCAGATATCTGTCTTATGATGATTGACGGAACCAGAACCCTTGAATCGCAGGATCTTAACATCATCTCGTTAATCCTTAAAAACAACAAGGGAATGATCCTTCTGGTAAATAAATGGGACCTGGTTGAAAAAGACACCAGTACGGCGAAATCATTTGAGAAAGAGATAAGGAATAAGACAGCTCCTTTTGTCGATTATCCCATTCTCTTCATTTCGGCAATAACCCGGCAGAGGACTCACAGGATACTTAGCCTTATAGCCTCTGTTAACACAAACAAAACCAGAAGGATCCCTACTGCAGAACTGAATGAGTACATTCTTGATGTAATTAACAGGAACCCGCCTCCCGCAATCAAGGGCAAGTATGTAAAGGTCAAATATGCAACCCAATTGCCTACACATGCACCCTCATTTGCTTTTTTTTGTAACCTGCCTCAGTATATAAAAGAACCTTACAAACGCTTTGTTGAAAACAGACTGAGAGAAAAATTTGAATTTACAGGAGTCCCGCTCAGAATTTTTTTCAGGAAGAAATGAAGCCTTATGGCGCGGTTTTTGATAATTTTGTAAAATTGTCAGTCCTATGAAAAGGATCAAGTACATATCACCTGTTTTAATCATTTTAACTGCTCTGATTGGGTGTAAAAAGATTGAAAGCCTTCCTGACACACCCTTTATAGAATTTACAAGTTTTATTGTCTTCGATACGACAGATATCCTGGGCAACACCTATAAAGGAGGAAGACTGAATTTTTACTTTGAAGATGGTGACGGTGACCTGGGGCTAAAGCAGCCCTCAAGTAATTATTCAGATACGTCAAACCTATTTTTCAAACTCTACAAAAAAACGGCAGGACAATTCGCTGAAGTACCCGAGGACGATTTTCTGAATCCTTCTGACTACAGGATCCCCTTCATGGACAGGGAAGGCCAGAATAAAATACTGAAAGGAACCATTACGGTGTCATTCCTCTATATCTTTTATGACGTCGGAGATACCGACACTGTTAAATATGAATTTTTTGTAAAGGACAGGGCTCTTAACACGAGCAACACGGATACTACATGTGAGATCCCTCTCTCTTTTAACGGGATATACACTTTTGAAGATTCCCTTTAGAAACGAAATCCTATCATAAGGATATCGTCAACCTGTTCATAATCTCCTGTCCATTCATCAAGATAAGCCAGAACCTGCTCCTTTTGTTTTTCCATCGGATGGGCAGTTATATCATCAATCAGCTTCTTAAGACGTGCTATTTTCATTTTTTTCCCGTCGGCACCACCGAACTGATCAGGAAGCCCGTCAGAAAACAGATAAACAGTATCGCCCTCCTTAAGGTAATACTCCTGGTCATCGAAATACTTCTCCATAACCGACTCGCCTCCCACTGAATACCTGTTACCTTTTATGTAAAGAGTCTCTCCGTCGACAACAATAATTACAGGCCTCATTGCCGAAGCAAATCTCATCTGCCGTTTTTTTGTATTAATCTCACAGATCACCATGTCCATACCATCATTGGACACCCCGAGCTCAATATTCTGGTTTAAGGTCGCAAATATCTGGTCATCGAGCATTTTGAGGATCTCTGAAGGACGTGTTATATGCTGTCGTATAATGATATCCTGAAGCAGGGTAGAACCTATCATCGACATAAAGGCTCCCGGCACGCCATGTCCGGTTGAGTCTGCACAGACCAGAATGAACTTTTCATCACTGACTTTATCGAACCAGTAGAAATCACCGCTCACAATATCGCGCGGTCTGAAAAGGATGAAGGCTTCCCTGAAAGTGTCTGTGAGCTTTGAAACATCGGGGAGTATACTCGACTGTATTCTTTTTGCATAGTTGATACTGTCCGTGATTTCAATATTTTGCTGTTCGATCTTGTCCTTCTGTTTCATGACAACGCTTGTCCGGGCCGCCAGTTCCGTTTCAAGGTATGCCTGTAACTTCTTCTGGGCTTTTTCCCTCTGCCGTATTATCAGAAGAAAAACTGATATTGTAACAAAAACCGAAGTTAAAACGAACCACCATGTCCGCCAGAAGGGTTTTTTGATCAGCAGGTCGAAAGAAGCCGGATTTTCAATTGTCCTTCCGTCTTCAAAAAATGATCTCATTTCAAATCTGTAGCGACCGTCGGTGGGTGTATAGCGGACCTCCCTCTCCAGTGAAAGAGGTGCCCAGTCCTCTTCATAATTTTTCAGAAAAGTCTGATAGTAAACTTTCTCCGGATCAGCCAGATGGATCCCGACATAGTTGACCACAATATTATATCTTTTCCTGTATGGAAGCGTATATGAGGACCTCAGAGGATATACCGAATCATTGATAGCTATAAAATTGATATTATTCAGCGGAGCACTGGTAGCCCTGATGTCACGTGAAGGATCGTAAGTAATAAATCCCTCGTTGGTCCCTATGAAAACCATTCCATCGGATGACTCGTAGAGGGCATGGGTATTACAAAGACCTCCTTTTGCGAAATCATTCCCGAAAGTCCGCATAACTCCGGTTTTCCTGTTATATCTTGAGAATCCGCTCTGGTGGCCTATCCATATCCTGTCGAGCGAATCGGCCATTATGCTGTAGCAGTAATCCGACATTAGCATGTCGGATCTTGAGTAAGATCTGAGCGAATCGCTGAAGAACTCAAAAATACCGTTACCTTTTGTTGCAGCCCATAGATGTCCGTCACTACTTTCACATACTGCTACTATTTCATTCATGGTAGTCCCGTACATAATCGCCTTCCCGGCTGTAACCCCTTTTCCGGGATCTATAGTATAAAGACGGTCAGCCTTCATTGCCAGTGCAGCAGTACCATTACCTGTAAGATATATCTGGTTGATCATATTATGGGGCAGGCCGTTAGAATTGTTGTAACGGCCGACCACTTTTACGGCACTGTAGTTCCTTTCCAGGATAACAACTCCGTTAAGTGATCCCAGCCATATATGGTCGTTATCAACATCAATGTCGGTTACATAATCCTCACTGGAATTACCGTTACGGTAGAACAACCGCAGTTTGCCCGATGTATCTCTCAGATAAACACCTCCTCCGCGCGTGCCTATCCAGATATTATTTCTGTCATCGATAAAGTAACATGAAATCTCATGACTGCCGGTGATCTGTCTGAGGGGAGTGAATGATCCCGCATTACCGGTCGTTTTATCGTAAAGCCAGAATCCCTCCGGAGTACCGAGGAAACTGTTCTTCCCATACTTGCCGGCAAATATTATATTGTTGGTTTCGGGAGTTGTGCCCGGAGCATGGTTGCTGAATGACAGAGAATTCAGCACTGATAGCCCATCACCGAAAAGCCCGATCCAGTAATTGCTTTCCAGGTCCTGAAAAACCATTTTTACATTATCTCCGGGAAGACCGTTGTTTTTATTGAAAGCCTTTATACTGGGAGAGGATTGGTCGGTGCCGGAAAAAGAGATCCGGAAAAGACCTGATCCGTTTGTAGACAGCCACAGGTTATTATCCCTGTCTTCATAAATTGATCCGATATCAAGGGTCTCCAGTCGGGGATCGTTATCAAACCTTTCAATAATGGCTTCTTCCCCTGAAAGATCAATTCTGAAGACACCGTTCCCGTTTGTTGCGGCGGCATAGACTTCGCTGTCTCCCACCTTCTCAATAGCTGTGACGAAAAAATAATTGAAACGGTTGAGCGTATCAAGAATTGTGAAATTGCCTCCTGAAAAGCTGCATCTGCTTATATTTTGCTGGGTTCCGAGAAGCAGATCACCCTGACCGGTAAAAGAGGCCGAGAGCATCATAATGCCGGGATCGATCTTGAAGGTGGTGATATTCACCGGATTTTCCGGGTCGATCTTCAGGATTGACTCAAGTTGAGGAATTACATATATAAAATTATCCGGTCCTTCAATTATGGAAGTTATCTCCCGGGTATTTGCCGCAGGCAACTGTAATAGCCTGTCATTTTCTGAGGTGTAAAATACTGTCCCGTCATTGCATCCAAACCAGAGCCTTCCGTTTTTATCCCTGATTGCTGCTGTAGTGTACCTGCCGGAAAAATTATCGGGAAATTCAATTCTGTAGAAGGTGAATCCGTCAAATTTTGTGAGTCCAGTTCCTGTGCCTGTCCAGAGATAACCGTTTTCATCCTGAACTATGGTATATATGAATTCTCCCGGGAGACCATTTTCCGATGTATAGTTTCTGAAACGATATGACTGTGGGTAGGCAGTGGGCTGTACTATCACAAGGCACCACAGGATACCCATAAGAATTCTTATTGATCTTGCTCTGTTCCCCTCCACAGATTATCCTTTAGGCTTAGGTATCTTGGTAACGCCAACTCTTGGCTGATAAACAGGAACGCCACCGATCGGAGTGCTGTAAAAAGGCATTGCCTCTCCATACTGGTTTTCGGTAGTGATCACGACATTATTGTTTTTCACCAGGGTTTGTTTCTTATGAAACTGGAAATCTAGCGAAGCTCCAATTTCCAGAGGATCTATCGTTATTCTTGATTCCTCCCAGTTATCTTCATTTGAGATCGTGGCGTTTATACCCTGTTTGTACCTCGAAACCACCAGGATATGGCCGTCATCATCCCAGTCAAAGTTTTTTTGCCTGATAAAAATTACTCCTGTATCAACATAGGGGTATATATGCGAAACGCTCATTGTATTGTTCCACATCCTGAATGTGTACTCATAAGTAAATGCATTACCTCCTTCTACAGGTACGTCGTTATCGGGGTTCCGGCTCATGAAAAATCTGTAAAGGTTTCCGTCGTCACCTGCTATTCCTTCAATAACAACCTTGAATAATCTAACCTTCCATTTATTGTTTAAATCGCCTGAAGTCGGGTTGAAAGGTCCGAAAGTATAGTATTTGTTATCGTAAACAGGTTCTCCTCCGAAGACTCTTGAAGCAAGAAGGGTTCCGCCTTTGTAGTTCATCCCTTTAAGAAGTCCCTTTGATTCCTCGTTGGCATCCGGATCGACTCCGGCTCCGCCATACACTGAAAATTGTGTCCTGCTGTTAAATTCACCCTGTATTTCGTCGTGTTCTCCCCCACAATCCGGATCAAAGACTCTGATATAAAACTGCTGGTTGAAATCCTGTGGAATACTGAAAAACCACACCTGGTAAAAGTCATCATCACCCCATGAGGTTTCTCCCTGCCTGCCAAAAGTCACAAGAAAAGGAATGTTCTCATCAACACCCGGAACAGCCTGTCCTGAAACAGGAGCTATGCTCCCAAAAAGAAGAGTAACGACGGTAATTATTATAAACTTACTAAGATTCATCAAACATGCGAAATTATAAATTTTCAAATTCAGGGATCTCCTGTAATAATAATATTTTTACAAACGCAGGATTCCCTTATAACACCATCGGGCCCGGGTTCAGCGGTAACAATCAGCTGGATGTTGTAGGTACCGGGTCTTAGATAAACCTTATCAACTTCCTTGCCAATAGCAATTGATTCATCGGCAAAATTCCAGTAATACTGTATTATATTCCAGCCCGGCAGATTTGTCTGCTCTGCATCGAACTTTATAATCTGTCCGGCCCTGGCTGTATCAGGGCTGGTGATATAGGGCTGTTCTTCATCAACTATATCGAGCATGTAAGTCTTCTGATTGTAAATAACTTCCTTTGTTATGAGGTTAACAGCATCGAGTCTGATAAGGTATGAACCGGGACCCGGATAACAATGAATTACTGCTGCACCAGTGTCTTTGGGGCTTCCGTCTCCAAAAGTCCATTCATACCTGAAAGGTATTGAATCGTACTTGATGGAATTTTCTTCGACCATCTGGTAGCAGTAGGAATTCTCAATGAGAGTATCGCATGATGCTTTTCTTATTATAATTGACGAAAATGCATAAATATCGTCATTCTTTTGCCTGTTGGAGGTAAAATAACCTTTGCTCATATCTTCTCCGACAATAAAGGCAAAATCATCATCGGGGGAGTTTATCGGGTCAGGCATAGCAACCGGATTATCCCATGCACCATGGTATAAGGACGTATAATAAACATCCATACCACCAGGTCCTCCCGGCCTGTCGGATGAAAAATACAGTCTTCCTGAAGGATGCATGAAAGGGAAATTCTCTGATGCCGTTGAGTTTACTGTCGGTCCGAGGTTTACGGGAACACTCCATTTCCCGTTAAGCCATTCGCAGTAATAGAGGTCTGCTCCACCAATACCTCCCGGCATATTGGAAGCGAAATAAAGGTATTTCCCGTCCCTGCTCAATGAAGGCTGTCCAACATCATATTGCTGATTATTATATTCAAAGGGTCTCAGAGAAACAAGGGATGAACCTTGCATCTCAGCAATGAAGATCCCGCTGTGGTTTATGAATTTACGTTTCTTCGTTATCCTGCCGGTTTCAACATCGCTGGTGAAATAAACGGTTTTACCGTCGGGCGCTATGCTCATGGGACCGCTGTTGAAAAGGGAGCTTCTTTCACTTTTTATCTCCGATGGCTTTCCCCACGAAGCTGAGTCTTGCCTTTCCGCAAACCACAGATTATATATCCTCCTTCCTTCAAATGTTTTCCTGTCTCTGACTGCACTGAACCTGCGGTCGCTGCAAAAGATAATTCCGTCATTGAAAACCACGGGTGAGATATCACTGAATATGCCTGAATTGAATGCAAGTCGTGATACCTTGTATATAGAAGGATTCTGTTCCTGGGCAGAGCAGTTCATTATTATCAGAAAGAGTATGGCTATATATGAAAATCGCTTCACCATAAATCAAAAATATCTTGGATTTGAAGCACTTACCTTTGATCCGAATTCATACCTGAGAATGAATTCAGTTGAGCCTTTAGAATAATTTGTCAGTCTGCCAGCCGGATAATCGTATGAAAATCCGATCATAAGCTGCTGTCCTATATTTACCTGAAGATGCGCTACAAGAACCTGTTCGGTTGTCCTCCATGAAGCACCCACCCAAAGGAGATCAGAAATAATGAAATTGCCGTTGATATCCAGTTGATTGATCTTGTCTGCATCATGCATCGACAGATCGAGCAGCATTGAAGGTTTGAATTTAAAGTCGGGTGTGAATGTGATCAGCCCTCCTGCCGAAAAGATGATGTCGTACTCACTGAAAGAATGGTATGCCTGTGTGGATGAACCTCCCGAGCTCCGGTAGAAGAGAAAGGAAGGAACCGATAATCCTGCAAATATGCGGTCGGAAGAATAATATACTCCGGCTCCCGCATTCGGAAAAACGTATGACACAACTTCCTCCGGAAAAACCGGATCAGGTCTGGAAACGCCAAGAAGCCCTGTATAGTCGGTGTTTGAAATGTCTGCTCCGGCCTTGAGCCCGAACGAAAGGCGGCTTTTTGCAAATCGTATATGATATGCATAAACTGCATATACATTTGATGAACGGGAGATTCCGTACTGCATGAAACGAGCTTCAAGTCCGAGCGCCACCTTGTCGTTCTTGAAAGGAGTGTGAAGGGAAAATGTCTGTAGTCTGGGTGCATCGGCAATACCCATCCACTGCATCCTGTAAGAAAGGGTGGCGTTGAGGGAACCTCTTGTTCCGGCATAGGCGGGATTGATCATCAGCCCGTTATGGAGGTACTGGCTATAAACCGGGTAGCCCAGTATTATCCTTCCCGAATCGGGTGCCTGCGATGTCACCCTGATGTGTATAAGTGTCAGAAATAATGATATTATAAATGCCGTTCTCCTCATCTTGTTCTTCAGGGAATATTTCTGATTTTTTCTGAAATCAATATCGTTTAAGTATTATGAATCCGCTTTTCTTTGATACTCTTCCCGGAACCCTGCCGGAACTCACCTTCAGAAGGTAGTAATATGTTCCTTCAGGGAGCTCGTCGCCTTTGAGGTTCTTTCCTGTCCAGTTTTCCCATCCGGAACTGCCTTCACCGTTCGATGTTGAATAAACAGGGCTTCCTGCACCATTGAGAATTGTAAGCTCAACCGTCTGCGTTTCGAAGTCGATACCGTTAATCAGTAAGGTGTCATTTACAAAGTCGCCGTTGGGAGAAATGGCTTCCTGGATCACAGGATTAGATATCACAACAGTAACGAGATCCTCAAATCTGCAGGCCCCATTCTCAACGGTCCATTTGAAGGTGTTTATCCCTGTTGACAGTCCTGTCACATCAGTTACATTATTCCCGGCCTGCTTCAATTCTCCCGTTCCTTCCTCAACAGTCCATGTACCTGTCTCAAAAATCTGTGTCGGACTTGCCGAAAGGCTGATTGCATTGTCGAACGACATAATGTTAATATCCTCTCCGGCATCAACAGCTTCTATTCTGTTATCGAACACAATTGTTACAGAATCTTTTGAAATACAGTTCCAGTTACTTTCCTCCCAGTAGAATTTGTACGTAACATTAGCGGTGGTAAACGAAGAATCTATTTTTATTGATGCATTGTAAAGTCCGGGGTCACCGCTTACAACTGCAGGCGGGAAGGTCCATGCACCTGCTCCATCAGAAGGAACTGCAGCGAGGGTATATTCCGGACCGCATATTCTGTCGTCGGGACCGGCATTTGCCACAGGGCTCCTGTACAACAGTGTGTTGCGTGAACCCGTCAGTGAAGCCGGGGGAGCTTCACATCCATTGTTGTCGGTAAGCGAAGTCAGTGAATATGTAAGAGTCTGAACTCCAGCCGTGGCTACAGGGGTCCTCAGAACAGTATGTTCCGGAGATGATATGCTGTTTACAGTCACAGGGGTAGTGTTCTCATTATAAACCAAAGTCCAGCCCGGTGCTCCTGTGAGCCTGATCTTAAGTTCAACATCCGATCCGCTGCAAATGGTGGTATCGTTTACTGTAGCAAGGATTGCCGATGGGAGCGCAAGAGTGTCTATAACAGCCACATCTGAAGTATCGATGCAACAATTTTCCGGCCCCGATCTTATTATCCTTCTGAACCAGGTTTGTTCAGTAAGAGGATCTGCAGGTGTGTAGTTCTGACTGCCGGCCCCGGGGATGGTTGAGAACAGAACATTGTCATTGCTGGATTGCCATTCCCACAGGGGAGTTCCGCCTGCTCCGCCACTGAGGGCAGATCCTGTTATTATTCCGGGAACGGTATTATAACAAACCTCCCCTTTGTCGGGAGCTATCGTATTATTTGTTATTGAAGGTAGTACAGTCACCATAACGGGATCACTGAACTGCCTGCAGGCACCAGATATGACTTCCCTCCTGAACGAGAGAGTTGAACTAAGTGAGGGGGGATCATAATTCTGCAGTGTTCCGGCCGCAGCAACCTGATCATTCACAGCAACAAAATTGTCGGTGCTTGAATACCATTGATATCCAAAAGTACCGTCACCGCCCGAAGGTATGCTTCCCCTCAGTTCTTCAGGATCAGATCCGCTGCAAATAGTGGTGTCGGGTTCAATAAAATTATCTGCAATCGGATCGTGGACATTTACAGCTACATTGTTGCTTATATTCACACACTCTGATGAGGTTACCACGCGTCGGTACCATGTTGAGTCGGTAAGTGCAGGCGGTGAATATGGTGTCTCAACCGATGAAATGTCATTCCATAAACCTCCGGCGGTACTGTCCTGCCATGCGAATGAATAATTTACATTATCACCACCTGAAGGTGCTATTCCCGTAAGACCGGCCGGTGTATCTCCATAGCAGATCGTCTGATCGGCAGAAATTTCGTTGTCCTTGATACTGAACCAGCGGGTGAGAAGGATCGGAAGGCTTCTGTTTATACAAACACTGTCGGGACCGGAGTAGACAACCCTTCTGAAATAAATTTTTTCTGTAGTCTCAAATTTCGATGTATCGGGCAGGTAATCAGCTGCAATATCTGCTGCTGATGTTGATTGCCATGTTCCTGACGCCGTGCTGTCCTGCCACTGGAAATCGTAATCTCCTGTCAGACCTCCTGAAGGACCGGTAGCACTTAGTATATCGAACAGTGTGCCTTCACATATTATGGAATCGGACCTGACAATATTATTACCGGTTACCGTTGGCAGAACCGTAATCTTTACCGAAGGACTGTAGTCCAGGCAGCGGCCTGAAGTGACTTTTCTGGCATAATAAGTCGTCTGTGTCAGGGATGAAGGGTCGTATGAATCCTGGCTGAAGGTGCCTGTTGCCGTTGATGATCCGGGCCAGTCAAGATCATCGTTGTTCTGAAGCCACTCATACTGGTAGATTCCGTTGCCGTTTGAGGGCCCTGCATTGAGTGGGATCAGGCTTTCAGGATCCTGCCCGTAACATATTACGGTATCCTTACCGACGATATTGCCGGTAATAGCGGGTTGTACGATCATTTTTACCGCCTTGCTTGAGTCGACGAGGAAGGTGGAATTATCCTCCACACGGCGTCTTATCCAGAATGTTACAGGTTCAGGTGCGGTAGGAGTATAATCTTTTGATGTTGCACCTAATACAGGTTCCCAGGGGGCTCCGCCGGTAAGGCTTTTAAGCCAGG
>Ga0116151_10000265_pt1 | contig 47407 bp, 39 predicted proteins | sample AD_UKC117_MetaG_FD_89893 | JGI IMG/M metagenome (GOLD analysis project Ga0116151, IMG submission 89893) | Active sludge microbial communities of municipal wastewater-treating anaerobic digesters from Hong Kong - AD_UKC117_MetaG | ecosystem: Engineered > Bioreactor > Anaerobic > Digestate...
GCGTACGTTTTCTGCTGCGACAGCCGCGCGTCAACAGCGAAACTTGCAATCGATGCGGCGCTTGTGCCGCGCGCTGTCCTGCAGGCGCAATTGACGCACAAACGCTTGCAATCGAAGAAAAGAAGTGCCTGCGCTGCGGCGCATGCGTGCAGGTCTGCCCGCGTTCGGCGCGGGACATGCGCTTTTACACAAAAGCGTACGAGAAGATTTTTGCGGCGGCGGGGAAGAAGCGCCGCGAAAACCGGTTTTTCCTTTAAAGGCACAATCTGACGCTGCACATTCAAAATAAAATCAAACGATGCCGTGAACACAAAAAGGAGGCGCAATTCTGCGCCTCCTTTTTGTGTATCTGTATGTCGGCTTATTCGCTGATCAGGCCCTGCGCAACAAGATACTCGCGCGCAACGTCCGAAGCTTCTTTTTCTTCAACGTCGACCGCATAGGTCATGCCGGACATATCGTCGCTGCTGACCTGGCCGGTGAGCATTTCAAGCACTTCCTCAAGGTTAGGCGCCGTCTCGGCGTAGTCTTCAAACAGTCCGCCGCGTACCACCAGAACACCGTTATATTCCGGGAAGAAGTTCAGGTCGTCCGTCAGGATGACGAGATCGTATTTACGGTTGAGCCCGTCGGTCGTGTAAACCTCGGTCACATCAAAATTGCCGTTGGCAATCGCCGTGTATTTGAGGTTGATGTCGATGGACGAATAGTCCGCAAACGACATGCCGTACGCCTCGATGAACGACCAGTAACGGTCCGTGAACTCCTCGGAGAAGAAGTTGGACTCCGCGCCAAATGTCAGCTCGGAAGCGACAGGCACGAGATCGCTGCAGGTCGAGAGACCATATGCTTCAGCGGTCTCCGGCATCACGGCGATGGCATAAGTGTTGTTCAGGCCAAGTTTGCCGAGCATAATGGCTCCAAACTGCTCCTGAATTTGCTCTTTTACATAATCATACAGGCTGGTGCCATCGGGGACGGCGCTTACGTCCTCCTGCAGCCACTGGCTCAGCAGCGTTCCGTCGTAGTTGAGCAGGATGTCACAGCCGGGGTCGTCCGCGGTGGCTTCTTTAAACTGATTGGTCAGCGACATCTGATCTTTCACGTTGACCGTGAGATCGGTTTTGTCCTCGACGAGATATTTTACGAGATAGTGCGCCAGAGTAACTTCGGAATAGTCGCCTTCATACAGTGTCAGTTCTGTGTTTTCCGCTTTTTTCGAGCAACCGACCATCGCGAAGACGGACAGCAAAAGCAGAGCAGCGAGTGTGATCGATAGAATTCTTTTCTTCATTTTTCTATCCTTTCTTTTTATAGTAAACCTAATATAACCCGGGTGCGAATCAATCCGCGTTCATCTGAAGGGACTTCCCGGTAAATTTCTGATTCAGCTTCTTTTCGACGATTCCCATCACTGCGTCAAACAGAATTGCCATCAGCATCAGCGAAAGCGTGCCGAGCGCGATCCATTTCACATTCATTACTCGGATCCCTTTATAAATGATGGATCCGAGTCCGCCGCCACCAACGGACGCGGCAAACACGATGGTTCCAATTGCATTGACCGTCGCGATGCGAATGCCCGTGAACATCACGGGAAACGCCAGCGGCAGCTCCACCTTAAACAGCCGGTAAAAGCGGCTCATACCCATGCCGCGCGCCGCCTCTTTTACGCCGGAGTCTACCTCGGAGAGTCCGAGATAGGTGTTTCGCACGATGGGAAGGAGCGAATAGAGCGTTACACCGATGATGACGGTGAGCTTCCCCGCGCCAACGAAGATCATAATAATCCCCAGAAGAGCGAGCGAAGGCACGGTCTGCAATACGTCCGAAACGAACAGAATCGCTTTTCTGCCACGCGGGAAATAATAGGACGCAATGCCGAGCGGTAATCCGACGACGATGGAGCAGAACACGGCCGCGATCACCATTGCCAGGTGTTCCAAGACGATGGAAAAGCTCATGCCTACTTCACCTCTTTCCGAATACCGCGCGGAGTCACCTTTCGCTGGAGCACATCGATCAAAAATCCAAGCAGAATGGCGAGTACAGCAGCGGGAATCGCGCCGAGCAGAATGATGTCGTTTCGGTTGATGTTGATGCCCTGATAGATGAACTCGCCAAGCCCGCCGAGTCCGATCATTGCGGCCAGCACGGTCCAGCTTACGGTGTAGATGGTCGCCATCCGAAGGCCGCCGATAATCGTCGGCATGGAAAGCGGCAGCTCTACCTTAAAAAGAATCTGTCTGCGGTTCATGCCGCAGCCGCGTGCGGCTTCCACGTACTTCTGCTCGACATTTGTAATGCCGACATAGGTGTTTTTCAGAATGGGGAACATTGCATAGATGGAAAGCGCGATGATCACCGTCATAGGCACCATGCCGAGATACAGAAACAAAATACCGATGAACACGATGCCCGGAATCGTATTGAACACCGAAAGAATCGGCAACACGATTTTGGAATACTTCGGTGCGCGCGAGAGCAGAATGCCCAGCGTCATTCCCAGTATGAAGCCGAAGAATACCGAGACAAACACATACATCAGGTGAATGCCGATGTTTCGAATCAGTTCGTCGCCGTACATGTTTAAAAGTTTCGCAAGACCCGTCAAGCGCGTCACCCCCAGAGCCTTTCGGCGATTGCTTTTGCGATGCTGGTCTTTGTGATGATACCCGCGACGGTCCCGTCTTCGTTGAGCACGATGACGTAGTTGGCCTTGGTGGAAATCAGCATGTCGAAGCAGCGCTTTGCATCGTCCGTCGTGCGGAAGGTTTCGCGGTCGGTGCGCAACAGGTCGCTGATGGTTGCGTCCTCTTTGCCGTGGGGCTGAATGTCCTCGACAGAGAGCGTGCCAAGATAGCGGTCGTTTTCGTCGGTAACGATCAGCGAGTCCACGTTGGAGCGCATCATCTGCGCGGTGCAGGCACGGATTCCTTTATGAATGCCGACCGTTACGACGTTCGTTTTCATAAAGTCCGCCGCCGTCAGGGCGGAAGGGTCCGCTGCGGCAATGTGCTTGCCAAGGAAGTTTTTCACCGTCTCGTTCGCGGGATTTTTCAGCATTTCCTCCGGCGGCGCCATCTGGGTAATGTGACCGTCTTCCATAAAGATGATTACGTCCGCAAGGTTGAGCGCTTCCTCCATGTCGTGCGTAACGAACACGATCGTTTTTTTCAGCTTCTTCTGCAGGCGCATGATCTCGTCCTGCAGCGTGCTGCGCGTCATGGGGTCCAGCGCGCCGAACGGTTCGTCCATGAGCACGATCGGCGGGGAAGCCGCCAGCGCGCGCAGAACGCCGATGCGCTGCTGCTGTCCGCCGGACATTTCCGAAGGATATTTCTGCGCATACTGTTCATACGGCATGTCGACCATCTCCAGCATATCGTGGACGATTCTGTCGCAGCGCTCTTTATCGTACTTGAGCAGTTTCGGCACGACCGTGATGTTCTGCGCGACCGTCATGTTCGGGAAAAGACCAATCTGCTGAATGACGTAGCCAATCCGCCTGCGCAGCTGCACGCGGTTGATCACGGCCGTGTCGTCGCCGTCGATGAGCACGCGCCCGCCGTCCGGCTCGATGAGGCGGTTAATCGTCTTGAGCGTCGTCGTCTTTCCGCAGCCGGAAGGGCCGATCAAAACGGCGAACTGGCCGGGGTCTATTTTAAAGCTGATCCGATCAAGCACCGTCGACTCGCCGTAGCGCTTGGTCACGTTTTCAAATTGAATCATCCGATTCCTCCTGTGCTTTTGTTTGCTGTGCGTTTTCTGCGGGCGCGCCGCTTAAAAACCGCTCCACCGACGAAACGGTGGAAGCGTCGCCGACAAAGACGATCACGTCCCCGCCGTAAAGCTCGGCATACGGTCCGGGCGAGGCAATCACCCCGTGCGCGCGCTTGATGGCGATGATCGTCGCACCGGTCGACTGCCAGAAACGGAGCGTGCCGATGCTTTTGCCGATACACGGGGAATCCGCCGGGACGCGCACTTCATAATTCGGCAGGGACTTCACCGCGGCGGACGCCGTATCCTGCGACTTGATGATTTCGGAATACAGTTCCACAATCTGGCGGTTTAAATCGTTCTGCGCCTGCAAAAGCTGTTTGAGCTTTTTGCGCAGGGCGATCTGCTCGTTCCAGCCGTCGAAATTCTTGAGGTACCGTCCTGCATTGTCCACCGAAAGGATATATACGCCGCTCTTGTCCTTGATATCGACGACCTTCATGTCCGCAAGCAGTTTGAGCGCCCTGCGGATTGTTTCAGGCGAAACGCCGTATTCGGAAGCAAAGAGCGAACGCCCCGAAAGGCGCTGCCCCGCACGTAAATCACCTTTTACAATGCGTTCAGCGATGTCGAGCGCAATGCGCAGATACTGTGGGGAAAGTTCAAGGCTGTTCATATGATTTAAACGACCCTTTCGAAAATTTGGCACAAATTCCCGCAAAATATATCAAAATTATAAACTAACAACTCGTATTCGTCAAATGATGTGTCAGATCGTGCCCTTTTCAGCACGCAGATTTTCGCAGGAGGGTGGACAAATTTGAAAAAAGAAATCTGGGGTTGACAAAGCAATTACTACTGTATATTATTTAATAGTACTGTTTAATGTATAGTAGTTGTTTTGAACTTTGTCACCGGGAGGCGAAGGATGAATACACAGTATAAAAAGGGCGTTTTGGAGCTTTGCGTGCTCTCGCTGCTGCACGAAAAAGACCGGTATGGTTACGAAATATCGGAAACGCTCGCAAAACAAATCGACATTGCGGACGGAACGGTGTATCCGATTCTGCGCAAGCTTAAAAGCGACGGGCTGGTCACGACATATCTTTCCGAGGCGAGCGGCGGCCCGCCAAGAAAGTATTATTCGCTTACAAATCTGGGTCGCAAAACTTTTAGTTTCGACAGAGCGGAATATCTGAAATTTGCAAAAACCATTGAATCCATATTGGAGGGGACCTGATATGACGAAGACGGAATATTTAGAGCAGCTCAAGGGCGGATTAATCAGGAACAACGTGCCGGACACAGAGGAGATCGTTTCGGAATACGAACAGCACTTTGCGTTTAAACTGGCGGACGGATTTTCCGAGGAGGAAATCGCCGCAAAACTTGGTGCGCCGGGCGAAATCGCCGCACAGTTTCAGGGCGCGAAGACGACCGGCAAAAAGAAACCGGGTGTAAAGGCCGTACTGATTACCGGGCTGGCGCTCCTTGGCGCCGTCGAGGCCGCGGCGTACATTGCATTTTTCGCGTTCGTAGTCGTGCTGTTCGCCGCCGCGGTTGCCTCGGCGGCTGCAGGCGTTATGCTGATGGCCCGGCTGAACATCGCGGGACTGCTGCCAAGCATGCCGTATGCAGGCGCGCTGCTGCTTGGCATCTGCATGATTGCGCTGGGCGTGCTGTTTTGCGTTGCGGGCGTCTACAGTTTTTCAATCATGCGTCAGTTGGTGCGCGCCAGTCTGCGCTGGCGGAAAAACGTGCTCGGCGGCGCGCTGCCGAACCTTCCGTCCAGCCCGCAGTTTTCGCCGAAAACACGGCGCGCGCTGCGCACGCTTCTGCTTCTCGCAACCGTCGTGTTCGGCGTCGCGTTTATTGCGGGCTTTGCCGTGCTCTCCATACAGGCCGGTTCGCTCGGGTTCTGGCATGTGTTCGGCTGGTTCGTCCGCGCCTGATAAGCAGGTCGGCAATTAAACTAAGAAAAGTGCCAAACAGGTGATACAGCATGAAAACAATTTTGATTACCGGTGCAACTTCGGGCATCGGTCTGGCAAGCGCACGTCTTTTGGCAAAGGACGGTTACCGCATTATCGGGATTGGACGGGACGCGGCAAAGTGCGAAACGGCAAAGCAGTCGATTTTGAGCGATGCGCCAAGCGCCGATATAGCGTATTTCACCGCGGACCAGCTTCAGCAGCGTGAGGTAAACCGCGTCTCGGCCGAAATTGCAGATTTTCTTGACGCGGAATGCGGCGGGGAGCTGTTTGCCCTCGTCAGCAACGCCGGCTGCGTACGAAGCTGGTATACGACGACGGAGGAAGGCTACGAACAGCAGTTTGCGCTGAACCATCTCTCCGGGTTTTTGCTTGCATACCATATGCTGCCGTACCTGCTGCGCGCAAAGGGCAGGGTGCTGATCACCGGCAGCGAATCGCATAAACACATGAAAATTCGCTGGGACGACGTGATGTTTCAACGCGGCTACCATCCGCTGCTTGCGTATAAGCAGTCGAAATTGTGTAATCTCTTGTTTGCAAAGGCGCTCAACGACCGCTACGGCTGGCAGGGGCTGCATGCGTACGCGGTCGATCCGGGGCTTGTCAAAACGGAAATCGGCTGCAAAAGCACCGGCGGGATTGTGAAATTTGTTTGGGAACACCGCAAACGGCACGGCGTTTCGCCGGACGTACCCGCCGAAACATATGCGTATCTCTGCGCGGCGGAACCTGCGCCGGAAGAACTGTATTATCACCTTTGCAAAAAGCAGACTTACAGCGCGGAAGTCAACTGGGAAAATGCGGCGCGGCTGTTTCATTTGAGCGAGCGTCTCTGCGGCGTGCGGTACGACGAAAGGATGCAGAAGCAATGAACGTATTGATCACGGGCGCATGCGGCGGCCTTGGAAGGGCGCTCGCTATGGAATGCGGAAAAAGGAATTGGCGGCTCTTCTTGACAGATATCAACGAAAACGGCCTTCACTCGATTCAGCGTGGGCTGGAACGCAGCTTCGGCGCGTGTGTGGCGGCCAAAACATGCGATTTGACCGACGAACACAGTGTGGACGAACTGCTTGCCGCAGTCGACGCGCAGGGGATCTGCTTCGACATGCTCCTCAACGTTGCCGGGCTGGACTGCGAGGGCGCGTTCCTCACGCGAAAAAGCAGCGATCTTGTGCGGATCGTGTCGCTCAACAACGAAGCGACGCTGCGCATTACGCATGCGATTTTGAAACGGCGAAAAGCGGACAAAGCGTTTTCTCTGGTGTTTATTTCCAGCCTTGCCTCCATGTATCCGATGCCGCTGAAGGCGACGTATGCCGCTTCCAAGCGGTTTCTGCTGGACTTAGCGCTCGCGCTCCGCCTCGAACTCAAAGGGCAAAACGTCCGCGTGCTTGCGGTCTGCCCGGGCGGGATGCCGACCACGCCGGAAGCGCTGCGCGGCATCGAAGCACAGGGGTTCTGGGGCAGCGCGACGACCAACCCGCTGGAAACGGTTGCGCGCCGCACGATCGACGGCGTGCTGCGCGGCAAAAGCGTCTATATCCCAGGCGGGCTGAACCGCGCGCTTGCGTTTGTCGGTGGGCTTCTGCCGCGCCGCTGGGTCGCCGCGGCAATTTACAATCGCTGGAGCAGGGCGCAGAAGCACTGGCTGAAAAATGACGCACCGGCGGACACATTCGCCGCATAAGCGAAGGAGGAAACGTAATGTACCGAGAAAAAGGATTTGCCTACTGCGGGCTTGCCTGCTGTGTCTGCAGCGAAAATGCGGACTGTGCCGGCTGCCGTAACGGCGGCTGCAGCGAGCGGAACTGGTGCGAAATCCAGCGCTGCTGCCGCGCAAAAGGTCTTGCCGGCTGCTGGGAATGCGCGGAGTTTCCCTGCGGCGCAGGCATGTTTCAAAAGCCGCGCCTGCGGGTGTTTGTCCGGCTGCTGCACGAACACGGCGAAAACGAACTGGCCGACTGGCTGGAACGCAACGAGCGCGCGGGCATCATTTATCACGATCCGGGAAAGCTGACCGGCGATTACGACCGCTGTAAAACGGAGGAAGAAATCGAGCGTCTCGTAAAACACGGCGAAGCATGGTGAAAAAGCGCATCCGAAACGCATGTTTTATCGCCGCTTTTGTTGCTTTTTAACATTTTGTTTGTTAAAATATTCCGTATGAAACTTCAATATGAATGTATTTCCTGTATTGTCGCCCAGGTGCTGACGGTTGCAAGGATGCTCTCGTTCGACGAAACGCATACGGAAACTGCCGTAAGGGACACGCTTTCCTACCTCAGCCGTGCGGATTACGCGGGCTGCACGCCGGAGTCGATGGCCGAACTTTGGGAAATCCTGCTTAAGGACGCAGACAGCGACGATCCCTACGAACGCATCAAAGAACTCTGCAACCGGGAAGCCATGAAGATGGAGCAGCGTACGCGTGAAGCGATCCATGCGGCAAAGGACCCGTTTGCAAAAGCGCTGAAATACGCCATCGCAGGCAACCTTGTGGATTATGGTCTGGAGCACCCGGTTGCGCTGGAAGAACAAAACCGCCAGATCGACGAAATTTCTTCCCGCCAATTCGCAACAGACGACAGCCCCGCGCTGAAAGAGGCGCTCAAGAAAGCCGAAAAGATTCTTTACATCTGCGACAACGCGGGTGAAATCCTGTTTGACAAACTCCTGATTGAATATATAAAGGAAGAATTTCCGCAGGCGGAGGTGGTCTGCGCCGTAAGAGGCAAGCCGGTGCTCAACGATGTTACAAGAGCGGACGCGCTAGCGGTCGGCATGCAGCACGTCGCCCGCATCGTCGACAACGGCGACGGCTCGCCCGGAACGGTGCTGCACCGCACCAGCGACGCATTCCGGAAGGAATACCGCGCGGCGGACGTTGTGATTGCAAAAGGACAGGGGAACTATGAAAGCCTTTCCGGCGAAGATCACGAGAATCTTTTCTTCCTCTTCATGGCGAAATGCGGCACTATCTGCCATGTTGCAAATGTGCCGAAAATGAGCATCAACTGCCTGAAAAATGCAGCGCCGGCGGATTAGCTTCGCGCCGATGAACCGGCATGCTGCAAGCGGGAATCTTCAGAGGTCTTTGCAGAAAAATGATATATACCGGAATCGCAGGAAACAGTCCTGCGATTCTTTTCTTTTCGCTTGACAAAAGGTTAAAATGTGTTATATTATAACATCATAAAGAAATAATCTATCAATCAGATCAAAGGAGGCAAACATGGCGACGCCAGTCATTATGCCGCGTCAGGGGCAGTCGGTTGAAAGCTGCATCATCACGGAATGGAAAAAGAAGGTAGGGGACGAAGTCCACGTTGGGGACGTTTTGTTTTCCTATGAAACGGACAAGTCCACGTTTGAAGAAGAAGCAAAGGCGGACGGCACGCTGCTCGCCGTTTTCTATCACGAAGACGACGATGTGCCGGTCCTTCTGAACGTCGCGGTCATCGGCAAACCCGGCGAATCGTTCGCGGAGTTTGCGCCCGACGGCGCCGCACCGGCGGAGGAAAAGCCTGCCGAAGCGCCCGCCGCGGAGGAGCCGAGCGCCGCACCCGCTTTGAAAGCGACCGCAGAACGCGCCGAAGGTGTGTCCCCGCGCGCAAAGGCCGCCGCAAAATCGCTGGACGTCGACCCGGCACTTGCCGCACCGACCGGCCCGCACGGCCGCGTAATCGAGCGGGACGTGATTTCGCTTGCGGCGCAGAGCCGCACCGGTTCCGGCCTTGGCGGCCGCACGACCGAGGCGGACAAAGCGGCTCCGGCGGAAACGGCCGCAGCCGCGCAGACGCTTGCCGCGCCGGCCGCACCCGACTACGACGAAATCAAAATGCCGAACATGCGCCGCGTGATCGCCAAGACCATGCATCAGAGTCTCAGCGAAATGGCGCAGCTCACGCACAGCACTTCGTTCGACGCAACGCAGGTCCTCGCTCTGCGCGCGCACCTCAAAGCCGCGCCGGAATCGATGGAACTGCCAAAGATTACAATCAACGACATCATGCTCTTCGCTGTTTCGCGTATCCTCATGAAACACGAAGCGCTCAACGCGCATTGCCTAGGTGACAAAATGCGCTTCTTTAAGCACGTTCACCTCGGCATTGCGGTCGACACGCCGCGCGGACTCCTTGTTCCGACGCTGTTCAACGCGGACACGAAGTCGCTTGTGCAGATCGCGACCGAGTCCAAGCAGCTCATCAAGGCCGCGCAGGAGGGGAGCATCAATCCCGATCTGCTGCAAGGCGGTTCGTTTACGGTCAGCAACGTCGGCGTATACGGCATCGAGAGCTTTACGCCGGTCATCAATCCGCCGCAGGTTGCGCTGCTCGGCGTTTGCAGCATTACCGAACGCGTGCGCACGGTGGACGGGCAGATCACGACGTATCCCGCAATGGGGCTTTCGCTGACATACGATCACCGCGCGGTGGACGGCGCGCCCGCTTCGAGGTTCCTCAAGGACCTCGTAACGGCGCTCGAACACTTCGATCTGCTGATGATCGGTTGAGGAGGAAACAGAAATGACGTTTGATTTAATCGTTCTCGGCGGCGGGCCCGCCGGTTATCTGGCCAGCGAGCGTGCCGGTCACGCCGGCATGAAGGTTTGCTGCATCGAAGAGCGCAGCGTCGGCGGCGTATGCCTCAACGAGGGCTGCGTGCCGACTAAGACGCTTTTGTACTCGGCCAAGATTTTCGACGGTGCGGCGCACGGGGAAAAATACGGCGTAAGCGCCGAAGGGCTTTTCATCGATCACGCAAAGGTGGTCGCGCGCAAGGATAAAGTGGTCAAAACTCTGGTTTCCGGCGTAAAAGCCGCGCTGAAAGCCAACGGTGTAACGGTTGTGAACGCGCGCGGCAAAATCACCGGCAGAAACGAAGACGGCTACACGATCGAAGCGGGCGGCGAAACCTACACGGGCAAGCGGCTGCTGATCGCAACCGGATCGTCTCCGGCGGTTCCGCCGATCCCCGGCCTGAAAGAAGGCCTGGGCGCGGGATTCGTCTGCACCAACCGGGAAATTCTGCAGCTGACCGAAAAGCCGGAGCATCTCGTCGTCATCGGCGGCGGCGTGATCGGCCTGGAACTCGCCAGCTACTTTAACTCGATCGGCACGAAAGTCACCGTCGTTGAAATGCTCGACCATATCGCGGGCGAAAACGACGCGGACCTGGTCGGCATCCTAAAAAAGACATATGAAAAACGCGGCGTAACGTTCCTGCTCTCGGCGAGAGTGACCGAGGTGAAGGGGAACGCCGTTTGCTATGAAAAAGACGGGAAGCCAAACGAAATCGTCTGCGATAAGGTGCTGCTTTCCATCGGCAGGCGCGCCAACACGAAGGACGCCGGGCTGGAAAGCATCCATGTCCTGACCGAACGCGGCGCAGTCGTGACCGACGCACACATGAAGACCAACCAGCCGGAAGTCTATGCCGCGGGCGACGTCAACGGAAAGTCGATGCTTGCGCACACGGCCTACCGCGAAGCGGAAGTCGCCGTCAACACCATGCTCGGCAAACACGACACGATGCGTTACGAAGCCGTGCCGGGCGTCATCTACACCAACCCGGAACTCGCCGCCGTTGGCGAAACCGAAAAAAGCGCCGCGGCGAAGGGTCTGGACGTTGCCTGCGTCAAGCTTACGATGCGCTACTCCGGACGCTACGTCGCGGAAAACGAAGGCGGCGACGGCATCATGAAACTCATCGTCTCCAAAGAGACGAAAAAAGTGCTTGGCGCACAGGTGCTGGCAAACTACGCCAGCGAGTTTATCGTGACGGTCGGCACGTTCATCGAACTCGGCCTTACGGTGGACGAAGTAAAAGAGATCGTTTTCCCGCACCCGACGGTTTGCGAAATCGTCCGCGAAGCGGTATTTCAGTTTTAACAGAGCGGGCGGATAAAACCGCCGGAAGGAGAATCCCAAATGTCGAAGCAACTCTATGTAGACCCGAACGTCGTGCGCAAGCCCGAGCCGCTGACGGTGCCGGAAATTCCGGTCAACGTATACCAGCGCACGGTCAAAGAAGAAAAGAAAAACTTTACAAAAGACGAGTTTCTGCATATCTACCGCGACATGTGCTACATCCGCGAGTTCGAGACCATGCTCAACCTCATCAAAACCACGAACGAGTACATGGGCGTGCAATATAACCATCCCGGCCCGGCGCACCTCGGCATCGGGCAGGAAGCGGCCTACGTCGGCGCGGCCTACGAACTCACGCTGGACGATTTTACCTTCGGCTCGCACAGGAGCCACGGCGAAATCCTTGCAAAGGGTCTTCGCTCGATTCAGATTCTGGACGACGAAAAGCTCATGCAGATCATGGAAAACTTCTTTGACGGAAGAACGCTTGCGGTCATCAAGGACAGCGGTAAAACCGTCAAGGAAATCGGTATCAACTTCCTGCTCTATGGCATGATGTGCGAAACATTCGCCCGCAAAAACGGCTTTAATCAGGGGCTCGGCGGCTCGATGCACGCGTTCTTCACGCCGTTCGGCATCTACCCGAACAACGCGATCGTCGGCGGCAGCGGCAGCATCGCCCCGGGTGCGGCGCTCTATAAGCTCGTCAACAAAAAACCGGGCGTGGTCGTCTGCAACATCGGCGATGGCGCAATGGCCTGCGGCCCCGTCTGGGAAGGCCTCATGATCTCCGCCATGGACCAGGTGCGCAAGCTCTGGGGTGAAGACGGCGGCGCGATGCCGATCATCTTCAACATCAACGATAACTTCTACGGCATGGGCGGCCAGACCCGCGGAGAAACGATGGGCTACGACATGGTCGCGCGCATCGCGGCGGGCGTTCTGCCGACGGCGATGCACGCCGAACGCGTGGACGGCTTTAACCCGCTCGCGGTCATCGACGCATACCGCCGCAAAAAGCCGCTTGCAAAGAGCGACGGCCCGGTCATGCTGGACGTTGTGACCTACCGCTTCAGCGGCCACAGCCCGTCGGATTCGAGCACCTACCGCACCAAGGAGGAGATCGAAGCCTGGGAAGCGCAGGATTCCATCGTGTCGTTCGGCAAGCAGTTGATCGAAGCGAAGGTCTGCACGCAGGCCGAACTCGACGCAATCTGGGCGGCGGTAAAAGAAAACATGCTCCGCAACATGAAGCTGGCCACGGACGAGAGCGTGTCCCCGCGCATCGACCTCTTTGGAAAAGAAAACGACTACATCGGCAACCTGATGTTCTCTAACGGCAGCGTCCGCTCCTTCGACACGACGCGTAAACCGAAAATGCTGCTGCCCAAGGAAGAATGCCCGCGCGTGCAGCAGATCGCAAAGAAATCCCGCTTCGGATTGGACGCAAACGGCAAACCCGTAAGCAAAAACCGCGTCTATCAGCTGCGCGACGGACTGGCCGAACCGATCATCAACAAATTTTATGAAGACCCGACTCTGGTTGCGTTCGGTGAAGACGTGCGCGACTGGGGGGGCGCATTCGCCGTCTACCGCGGCATGACGGAGGCGACCCCGTATCCGCGCCTGTTCAACACACCGATTGCGGAAGCCGGCATCGTCGGCGCGGCGATCGGGTATGCAATGAGCGGCGGCCGCGCGGTCGCGGAACTGATGTACTGCGACTTTTTAGGCAGAGCGGGCGATGAAATATTCAACCAGCTCTGCAAATGGCAGTCCATGAGCGCAGGGATGCTGAAAATGCCGGTCGTGCTGCGCATGAGCGTCGGCTCGAAGTACGGCGCGCAGCATTCGCAGGACTGGAGCGCGCTCGTCGCGCATATCCCCGGCCTGAAGGTCGTTTTCCCGGCCACGCCGTACGACGCAAAGGGCCTTATGCAATCCGCGCTCAACGGCACCGATCCGGTGATCTTCCTCGAAAGCCAGCGCATCTACGACATGAGCGAGTTGTTCCATAAGGAAGGCGTACCCGCGGAAGAATACGAAATCCCGTTCGGCGAGCCGGACGTCAAGCGCGCAGGCAAGGACGTTACGATCCTGAGCATCGGCGCGACGCTCTACCGCGTGACCAAAGCCGCGGACATCCTCGCGGAGCAGTACGGCGTTTCCGCCGAGATTATCGACGCGCGTTCGCTCGTTCCGTTCAACTATGAACCCGTAATCGAGTCCATCAAGAAGACCGGTCGCATCGTCGTCACGGGCGACGCCTGCGAGCGCAACAGCTTTATGCGCAACCTCGCAAGCAACATCGCCGAACTCGCGTTCGACTATCTCGACGCACCGCCGGTCGTCGTCGGCGCAAAGAACTGGATTACGCCCGCGCACGAGCTCGAAGACGCATTCTTCCCGCAGCCGGAATGGATTGTGGACGCAATTCACGAGCGTATTCTGCCGCTGCCCGGCCACGTCTGCACGCATAACTGCACGGAACTCGAACAAATCCGCGAGAACAAACGCGGCATCTGATTCGTTACAAAATAGCGGCAAGTATGATATAATACTTGTCGCTATCTTTATATGATCTTCGTAACCAATACGAAAGGAATTTATATATATGAAACCCATCGAACAAAAGGCAATCACAACCATGCGTTTTCTCGCCGCAGAAGGCGTTCAAAAGGCAAAAAGCGGCCATCCCGGCCTGCCCATCGACGCGTCGCCCATGGCATTTACGCTCTGGAAGCAGATGCGGCACGATCCGAAGGACCCCCAGTGGGCGGCACGCGACCGATTCGTGCTTTCGGCCGGGCACGCCTCCATGCTGCTGTATTCGCTGCTGCATCTCTTTGGCTACGGTCTGCCGCTCGACGAGCTCAAACAGTTCCGTCAATGGGGCAGCAAAACGCCCGGCCATCCGGAATTCGGCCACACGGTCGGCGTGGAAACCACGACCGGCCCGCTGGGACAGGGCTTTGCTACCGCGGTCGGCATGGCCATGGCGGAAGCGCGGCTTGCGGCGGAATTCAACCGCGACGGATATCCCGTCGTCGATAACTACACCTATGTTTTAACCGGCGACGGATGCCAGATGGAAGGCGTTGCGTCCGAAGCGGCTTCGCTGGCCGGTCATCTCGGCCTTGGCAAACTCATCACGCTCTACGACCGCAACGAAATCACCATTGAAGGCGGCACGAGCCTTGCGTTTACAGAAGACGTCGGCAAGCGCTATGAAGCGTACGGCTGGCAGGTGCTGGAGGTTGAAAACGGCGAAGACACCGAAGCGATCTATGAAGCGATTCAAAAGGCGAAGGCGGACAAGGAACATCCTTCGCTGATCATCGTGCACACCATCATCGCCTACGGCACCTCCAAGGCAAACTCCGCCAGCGCGCACGGCGAACCGCTCGGTGAAGAGTGCCTTAAGAGCATGCGGGAGTTCTATCACTGGGACGAAGAACCCTTCGGCGTGCCGGACGAAGTATACGAATATTTCACCAAGCTGCAGGAAGGCTACACCAAAGCGCACGAAGCGTACGACGAAATGTTCGCCGCATATCAGAAAGCCTATCCGGAACTCTACAAAAAATGGCTCGAATGGCACGAGCGCAAGCTGCCCGCTTCGCTTAAGCAGGACGAACGCCTCTGGAACGTTACGGACGCAAAAGCGACACGCGCGTCCGGCGGGGAAGTCCTCAATATCTTTGCGGAGAAACTTCCGAACCTCTTCGGCGGCAGCGCCGACCTCGCGCCGTCTACCAAGACTATCATGAAAGGCAAGTCTTTCTTCAGCAAGGAAGACCGCACGGGCGCAAACATCCATTTCGGCATCCGCGAGTTTGCCATGTCCTGCGCCTGCAACGGCATTCAGCTCTACGGCGGACTTCGCCCGTACTGCGCAACGTTTATGGTATTTGCGGACTATCTCAAGGCCGGACTGCGGCTCTCCGCCATCATGAGCCAGCCGGTCGTGTATGTGCTCACGCACGACAGCATCGGCGTTGGCGAAGACGGCCCGACGCACGAGCCGATTGAGCAGATTGCGTCGCTGCGCGCAACGCCGAACGTAAACGTTTACCGTCCCGCGGACGCAAAGGAAACTTCCGCCTGCTATATTGCGGCGTTTGAAGGCGACAAACCCGCCGTGCTCGCGCTGACGCGCCAGAAGCTCCCGCAGTTTGCGGAAACCGGCGAAGGCGCACTAAAGGGCGGCTATGTGCTCAAAGATGCTGCAAACGGCAAGCCGGACGTGATCCTCATGGCCAGCGGCAGCGAGGTTCAGCTGATCTATCAGGCGGCGGAACTGCTTGAAAAAGACGGCGTGTCCTGTCGGCTCGTTTCCATGCCCTGCATGGATACCTTTGAAGAGCAGGACGAAACCTACAAGGAATCCGTGCTGCCGAAGAACGTGCGTGCGCGCGTAGCCGTGGAGGCCGGGTCGTCCTGCAACTGGGGCCGGTATGCCGGGCTCGACGGCGAATATGTCTGCCTCGATCACTTCGGCGCTTCGTCGCCCGCGGCGACCATCTTCAGGGAGTTCGGCTTCACGGCGGAGAACGTTGCAAAAGCCGCGAAAAAGAGCCTGAAGAAAGCGAAATAAACTCGTTTTTCGTCAATGCAGAAAGGACCGCGTTTGAACCGGATTATCGTTACAAACAGCGTTGACCCCTATGAAAACCTTGCGCTCGAAGAGCTTCTCTTCGAGACGCAGGGCGGAGGTGCTACGCTCTATCTCTGGCAAAACCAGCATACGGTCGTCATCGGCAGGAACCAAAATGCCTGGCGCGAATGCCGCGTGGAACTGCTCGAAAGCGAGGGCGGTTTCCTTGCGCGGCGTTCTTCCGGCGGCGGCGCGGTGTTCCATGACCTCGGCAACCTGAATTTCACGTTCCTGCTGCCGCGCGGCGATTACGACCTTGTGCGCCAGCTCTCCGTTGTGCAGAAAGCCGCCGCGCGCTTTGGGATCGAAACGGAATTCACCGGGCGAAACGACCTTGTGCTCACGGAGACAAAAGCGAAATTTTCCGGCAACGCATTCCGCTTTACGCATGACACGGCGCTGCATCACGGCACGATCCTGATTTCGGCGGACATGCAGAAGCTCTCGCGCTATCTTGCGCCGTCGAAGATGAAGCTTGAAGCCAAGGGCGTCAAAAGCGTCGTCAGCCGGGTCACGAATCTGGCCGACCGGAATCCGGACTTAAACGTTGAAAAGATGAAAACCGCGCTGATCGAGGCATTCACGGAAGAGTACGGCGACGCGGCCCCGCGCGGCGAAAACGCGGTCGATCTCGAGCGGCTTGGCGGTATCCGCGCAAGATACGCTTCCTGGGAATGGCGCTTCGGCAACACGCCCGCGTTCAACGCTTCGTTTGAGAATCGCTTTGATTTCGGCTGTCTGGAACTTCTGCTCAACGTAAAAAACGGTGAGGTCGCTTCGCTGACCTGCTATACGGACGCAATGGACGACACGCTTTCGCATCGTCTGAAAGAGCGACTTTCCGGCTGCGTATACGGCAAACGGCAGCTCTGCGAACGGCTCCGTACAGGCGCAGAACCCGACGAGCACGCGATTGCGGATTGGCTCGAACAGCAAAACTTCTAGTGTTTCAAACAGCAAAACAGGCGGGGAAAACCCGCCTGTTTTTGAACCGTCAAAAAACTTCTTTTTCGACGGGGTAACCACTCTTTGCCTCTCGCCTTTCGGGCTCCCGGGCGGCAAAGACCACAAAGAAAACGCCCGAAACGGGCGATCCGTTGCGCCGGATAAACCGGCGCAGCCGGAAAAACGGGTTAAGGGCTGCGGCCCTTAACAATCCCAAAGACTTTTGGTGCGGACAAAACAGGCGGGGAAAACCCGCCTGTTTTTGTGGTTCTTTGTATTCTGTTACTGATCGAGTCCGATGTCGATCAGCGTGTCGCTGCCGCCCGTAACTTTCGGCAGCGCGCCGTCCCACTTCTGAATCGTTTCATACCGAATCAGCATATCGTTGAGCGACGCGGTAATGATGTTGTTGCTCTCGGCGTTGGCTTCCGCCAGCAGTTTGATCTTGTCCGCCTCCGCCTGCGCGGCAATGACCTGCTTTTCCGCTTCGGTGTTGGCGACGACGAGTTCCTGTTCCTGCTCGGTGCGCGTCTTGATCAGGTTCTGCTCGGCGACCTGCTTGGCTTCCACGGCGCTGATATACTCCTCCGAGAAGTCCCAGTTGATGATGTTGAGGCCGTCGACGTAGATTCCGTAATCGTTGAGTTTGGCATTCAGGCTGTCGTCCAGCAGCACGCTGACTTCACCGCGGCTGCCGACGAGTTCCTGCGCCGTATAGTTTGCGGTAACCGCCTTAAGCACCTCATTGATTGCAGGCGTAATCAAAACGTCCTCATACCCGAGCCCGACGTCCGCATAAATCTGGGAACTCGAGCTTTTATTAATGTGGTAGTTTACAGCAATCACGGTGGATACCGTCTGCAGGTCCTTGCTGAAGGCTTCGGTCGTTACCTCTGTTTTCACGATCCGGTTATTGATCGTAACGATCTTTTGCACGAACGGAATTTTCAGGTGGATGCCCTCCTGCATAACAACAGGGCTCGCCTTGCCGAACGTAAGCACAACGCCGGTATGCCCGGCTTCAACCACAACGATGCTGCCGCTGATAATAACGATCAGCAGAACCGCCAGGACAACGGCCATGGTGATTTTCCCCGTGGACACGTTGCCCGCCTTGTCTCTGAACATAACACTCTCCTTTTTTGTTTTTTTCAGTATAACACACCTGCTTTGCATGCCAAAAGGCAAATTCCTGTGAAATTGTTCCGTCCCGGTAGCAAAAGAAGCGGCAGATCAAACCGCTTCTTTTTTGGAGGATGATACAGACCATTGCGTTTGGCTGTCTTATGATAAACGCACCGCGGGGTTCTGGTTCCCGTTTTCGCGTGCGTTTGCGCACATAATTTGCTTACTTCTTTTTGCTGTACGGCGTGTTTTCAAGCGGGAGTTTGATCCGGAACTCGCCGTCGCGCAAATAATAGGCAAGCTGCACGGCGGGCGCGGTGGGGATGGAGCAAATTTCGCCGATGCCCTTCGCGCCGCAGGCAAGACCGTCCTTTGTGGCTTTGCCGACGATAATCGCCTTCACGTCCGGCGTTTTATCGGCTTTGAAGAGCCCCAGCGTCCCGAAACGCCGGGCCGGTTTCCCTTCCACAACAGGGAAATCTTCCGTCAGCGCATACCCGAGGCTCATGACCACGCCGCCTTCAATCTGCCCCTCGAGGGAAAGCGGGTTGACCGCCGTGCCTACATCGTGCGCCGCGGTGACCTGACAGACGCGCCCCTCGTCGTCCAGCTCGACGACATGCGTGGCGTACCCGTAAGCGATATGCGAAACGGGATTCGGCTTTTTGGAACCAAGCGGGTCGGTCACACCCTCGTACTCGCCGTAAAACTCGCGGCCTTCCAGCGCCTCCAGCGACCCCGCTTCGTCCATCGCAGTTTTCACGAGTTTCGCCGCGCGTACGGTCGCTTCGCCGGTAAACAGCGTCTGACGGGATGCTGTAGTGTTGCCTGCGTCCGGAGAAAGTGCGGTGTCAGGCGTATGATACACAATCTTTTCAAGCGGCAAGCCGGTGATTTCTTTGACGAACTGTGTCTGGATGGTGCCCATACCCTGACCAATGCAGGCGGCGGAGGAGTGCAGGTGCAACTTCCCGCCGGACACGGCGATGCGTGTACGCCCGAAGTCCGGAACCCCTACGCCGAGGCCGGAATTTTTCATGGCACACGCAAGCCCGGCCTTCGGGTCGCGTTCGAACACATAACGCACCGCGTCGAGCGTTTCGACCAAAGCTGTCGTTGGATCCGCAATCTGCCCGTTCGGAAGCACCTGTCCGGGACGGATCGCGTTTTTATAGCGGAATTCAAACGGGGTAAGCCCGACCATTTCGGCAAGGAGGTTCAAATTGCACTCCGTGGCAAAACAGCTCTGCGTCACGCCGAAACCACGGAACGCACCGCCGGGCGGGTTGTTGGTGTAGTAGGCGTATCCTTCGATATCGACATTCTGATAATTATACGGCCCGGCAGCGTGCGTGCAGGCGCGCTGCAGCACGGGCCCGCCGAGGGAGGCGTATGCGCCGGTGTCCGCAATCAGCCGTGCGCGCATACCGGTCAGGTTGCCTTCTGCGTCGCAGGCGGTGGTGAACTCCATCTCCATTGCGTGCCGTTTCGGGTGAATCAGTAGGCTGTCCGCGCGCGTAAAGCGCACCTTAACGGGACGTTTGGTCAGAAAGCAGGCCAGCGCGGCGTGATGCTGTACGCTCATGTCCTCTTTGCCGCCGAATCCGCCGCCGACCATCATGGCGGAAACGCGTACTTTTTCTTTTGGCAGACCGAGCATCGCCGCACATTCCTTGCGCGTTTGATAGATGCCCTGATCGCCGGAATACACGTGTACGCCGTCGCCTTCGATCTCGGCGACCGCGCATTCCGGTTCGAGGAACGCATGGTCGGTAAACGGCAAGCTGTAATGCTTTGTTACGACGTGCGCGCTGTTTTTAATCGCCGCGTCCGCGTCGCCCCGTTTGAGCACTTCGCGCGTTAAGAGGTTGTCGCGGTCTTCATGCACGCGCGGCGCACCCTCTTTGCGGGATTCTTCGGGCGAGAAGACGGCGGGGAGGGGCTCGTACTCCACCTTGACCGCCGCTTTTCCGGCGGCAAGCGCTTCCGCGTTTTCCGCCACGACCAGCGCGATTGCATCCCCAAGGAAGCGGGTGATTCCGCCGACGGGGATCATCACGTCGTAGTCCTGCACGAGGTGGCCGATCACTTTTTCGCCCGGAACGTCGTCCGAGGTGAAAACGCCGACCACGCCCTCAATTTCCTTTGCTGCGCTCGTGTCGATCGAGAGTACGCGCGCACGCGGGTATTCGCTGCGAACGGCTGAACCGAGGCACATGCCTTCAAGGTAGATGTCGTCGGCATATTTCGCCTCGCCAAGCGTTTTGCCGTTGGCTTCGATACGGCGAATGCTTTCGCCCAGCGTGCCGGGCAGTTCGCCGTGCGGAACGTTGGTGTTTTCGCGAAAGATCTTCGCGGCGAGCAGTACGGCCCTTTCGATTTTTTTATAGCCGGTGCAGCGGCAGATGTTGTTTTTGAGTGCTTCTTTGACCTGCTCCAGCGTCGGGTCGGGAGTTTTGTCGATCAGCCCTTTTGCGCTGATGACCATGCCCGGCGTACAGAATCCGCACTGCACCGCGCCGGAAATTGCGAATGCATAGGCGTATACGTCCCGTTCGCGCGGAGAAAGTCCCTCCACGGTAATGATGGACTTGCCTTCCAGGCGGTCGGTCTGCTGGACGCAGGACTTCATCGCTTTTCCGTCGATGAGCACCATGCAGGTGCCGCATGCGCCCTCCGAACAGCCGTTTTTAACGCTGGTCAGGCGGAGCGCATCGCGCAGAAACACGATGAGCTTCTGGTTCTTGTCAACGGTTACGGTTTTACCGTTAACGGTGAAAGTGGACATTTAAGTTCCCCCTCGAGTAATATGCCTGCCTCAGAGCAGATAGCTGTAGTCCCAGATGACGGCGCTGATGAACTTTTCGATCTTCGGGTCGATTTCGTTTGCGCCGAGACGAACGACGCGCACATCGTCGAGCCGCAGTTTGACCTTGCCGCCGCCCATCACGAAGAAGCCTTTGTTTTCGCTCTCGTCGAACTCTTTTTCAGTCGAGAACAACGTGAACTTTTCCTTGTACGGCGAGCTGTCGTACGGGCAGAACACAGTGCAGTTGCCGCATTCGTTGCACATGCGGTCCACATGCAGAATCTGCGGCATCTCGCCCTCGCCGATCGAAACGGCGATGTTCGCGCGGTTCGGGCAAACCTGTACGCAGCACTCGCATATGGTCGAGCATGCAAGGCAGCGCTCGGTTTCCTTGCCCGCGCTGTCGTACACGGCAAGCGAACCCTGTTTGAGCAGGCAGTTGCCTTCACAGGCCTTCGCTTCTTGCGGAACGGTGACTTGATAGTCGCCGACAATCGCGTCGGCGACTTTCCTTGCGTCTGCAATGGCTTCCACAACCGTCGCCGGTCCGCGGTTTGCATCGCCGATGACGAATACGTCTTTTACGCTGGTTTCCAGCGTCGCAGGATTCGTTTTTACCCGGCCGCGTTCGCTCAGTGCAATCCCGTTGTCGGTGAAGTCCTTTGCCTCGACCTTTTCGCCGATTGCAGAAATCAGAAGCGAGCAGGGGAGGGATACCGTTTCACCGGTCTCTACGCTGGCGGGCCTGCCGCTCGCGTCCGGCTCGCCCAGAACGCAGACCTTGCAGATCAGCTTGCCGTTTTCCAGCTTCACGGGCGATAAAAGCTCTTTAAAATCAACTCCGTCGTCTTCTGCAAGCTGGAGTTCTTCTTCGTCCGCCGGCATATAACGCTTCGTGCGGCGGTAGACGATCGTGCTCGTTGCAACGTCCTTGCTGCGTTTGGCCGCGCGCGCCGCATCCATTGCGGTGTTGCCGCCGCCGACGACGATCACGTGTTCGCCGATTTCCTTCAGCGTTTCGGCTTTGTACTGCTCCAGGAAGTCGAGCACATTCATGCTTTCGCCCGTTTCAAGCCGGAGCCTGCCGTGCGCCCATGCGCCGGTTGCATAGACGATATGCGTGTAACCGCTCTTCTTGAGTTCTGCTGCAGACGGTGCTGCGGCGCCGGTTTTAATCTCCGCGCCCATCGCCTTGACAAGTTCTGCGTCGCGGTCGATTCCGAGCTGTCCGATGCGGAATCCCGGTATGACATAGCGCACGATACCGCCAAGCTGTTCGCGCTTTTCAAAAATCGTTACCTCTGCGCCCTGCCGCCCGAGGAAGTAGGCCGCGGCCATGCCGGCGGGCCCGCCGCCGATCACGGCGACCTTTGCGTCCGAGGTGCCGGTGGGCTTGAGGCTGCCGATTACGTCGTCATATCCGCGCCGCGCCGCAAGCAGCTTGCAGTCCCGGATATGGACGCTCTCCTCATAGAACCCGCGCGTGCATTTATCCATGCAGCGGTGCGTGCAGATGCGGCCCGTGATAAACGGAAGCGGGTTGCGCTCAAGAATCAGTTCCAGCGCTTTAGCGTATTTCCCGTCGCCGACCAGACGCACATATTCCGGGATGTCCTGCTCAATCGGGCAGCCGTGCGAACAAGGCGCGATAAAGCAGTCGGTCAGCGGCACTTTTTCTTCGATCTTGCGAACGGGCAGGGGTTTGATGGGTTTCGTATGCCGCTCGTCGCTGCGCGCGCTCTTTGCCATATACGCCACCTTGCCGACGGATACGCCGTCGAAGGGGACGTAATCCATGCGGACGAGCGAATCGGCAATCTGCTTGGCGCGCTGATATCCGCCGGGTTTGAGCAGCGTCGTTGCCAGCGTGACCGGCCAGATACCCGCGCCGAACAGATCGGCAATGTTGTTGTAGTCCGCGCCGCCGGAGAAGGAGAGGCGCATTTTCCCGTCGAATTCCCGGCTGATGCGGTGAGCCAGCTCGATGGTCAGCGGGTAGAGCGAGCGCCCGCTCATGTACATTTCCTCACCGGGCAGTTCGTTTCGCGCGATGCCGACGGGGAAGGTGTTGGTGAGTTTGAGACCGAACGTAACGCCTTTTTGCTCCGCAAGCGACACGAGGCGCTTGAACATCGGCACGGCGTCGCGGTACTGCAGGTCGTCGTTAAAATGGAAATCGTCGAACTTCAGGTAATCGTAGCCCATGTCGTCCATGGTCTTGCGTGCAAACTGATACCCGAGCAGGGTTGGGTTGCACTTGACGAACGTGTTAAGACCCTTCACGTCGATGAGATACGTCGCAATGCGCTCAATCTCCTGCGGCGGGCAGCCGTGCAGCGTGGAAAGCGTGATGGACGAGCAGATGCGCGGCGGAATGCCTTCGATATATTTCGCATCCACCTTGGTAAAGCGCGAAAGGTTTTCCTTTGCCCATTCGCGGCATTCCTGCCAGATCGGCGTGGACGACGCGTTTTTGAGCCCTTCGATGAACGCGTCGATCTTCGGGCTGGAAATCCCTTCGAAATTGTAGCCGACACTCATGTTGAACATAAACCCGTCCGGACGGCCAAGGTCGAATTCCCAGCCGATGAGTTTGATTGCAAACCAGGCCTTGACGTATTCGTCAAACGCCTGCTGCACCGTCAGTTCGGTCGACCACTCGACGTTATAGCCTTCGTCCGCGGCGAGGATACACGGCTTTGAAACGGGAAGATCCTCGCCGTCGAGCGTCTGGACAGTCTTCAGCTCAAAGAAGCGGCATCCGGCATAGTATGCCGCAATGATGTTCTGCGAAAGCTGCGTATGCGGTCCGGCGGCCGGTCCGAACGGCGTTTCCAGATGTTCGCCGAACAGGTCGAGTATTTTATCCTTCTGCGCGGCGAACGGCCGGCGGATGCCGAACACGCTGCCCTGCTTGTGTTCTTCGAGTATCCAATTCATCAGATCCGCAAACGGGATAGGCGTCATACGATCGGACATGCGAAACCTCCTGTTACCTATTGATATGTATCTGCCGGGTTTTTGCCATGCGTTAAAGCGCCGCCGGGCGGCAAAACCGCACCGTTCAGCCGTTGATCGATTCCCAGAGTTTGGCCGCGCTGGCGCGGCATTCCTTCATAACGGCAGCTTCGTCCGCAACCAGCACCCTGCGGTCGCGCATGAGCACCTTGCCGTTGCAAACGGTCGTGACCACGCTGCGGCCGTTCATGCCGAAGAGGATGTGACCGTTTGCGTTGCCGCCGTCCATCGGCGTGAGCGGGTCGTAATCGGTGACGATCACGTCCGCATACGCGCCTTTTTTCAGCACGCCGAGCGGACGCCTGAAAAAGCGTCCCGCAATGCGCGGGTTGTTCTCAAACAGCATTGCCGGGATTTCTCCCCATGCGACCGTCGGATCGCAGAGGTTATGCTTATGGATAATGTTGCCGACTTTGTAGCTTTCGAGCATGTCGTTCGTATAGCCGTCCGTGCCGAGGCCGAGCAGAATGCCTTCCGAAAACAGGCGGATCACCGGGCCGCAGCCGATGGCGTTGCCCATGTTGGATTCGGGATTGTGCACCACCATGGTGTCCGTCTCCTTGAGCAGGCGCATTTCCGCGGGGCTGACATGCACGCAGTGGATGGCCAGTGTTTTTTCGCCGAGAATACCAAGCTCGAAAAGCCGCTCCACAATCCGCTTGCCGTATTTTTTCAGCGAGTCGACCTGATCGCCGGGGCCTTCCGCAACATGAATATGGAAGCCGGTCGTGTCAGGCGTATGCTTTTTGCAGAGCGCGAGCGTTTCGTCCGAAAGGGTAAACGCCGCGTGCAGGCCCATCATGCCTTTGAGCATGTCGCTTTCGTCGGTTTCGGCGCGCCGGATTATGCGCTCGTTTTCGAGCACGGCTTCCATCATCTTGGCTTCGCCGTCGCGGTCGGACACCTCGTAACAGAGGCTCGTGCGTACGCCTAGGTCCTTTGCCGCGTCCGCCAGCATATCCAGACTGCCGGGGATATCATAATAGCTCGCATGGTGATCAAACACCGTCGTCACGCCGTTTTTGATGCTGTCGATATAGACGGCATACGCGGAAAGCCGGTCGTTTTCCTTGGTCAGCAGCCGGTCGATCCGCCACCACATGCCTTCGAGAATATCGTTGAAATCGTGCGGGTTGTATCCTTTAATGGAAAGCCCGCGCGCAAACGCGCTGTAAATATGGTTGTGCGCGTTGATGAGCCCCGGCATAATCACACCGCCGTGCGCGTCGATGAACTCCGCTTCCGGATAGCGCGCGCGCAGCGCGGCGGTTTCGCCGACTTCCGCAATCACGGCGCCGTCGGTCACGACCGCTCCGTTTTCAATAAAAAGCCCGTCGTCCCTGGTCACGAGCCTGCCGTTTCCTATCAGCAACATAGCTTCGTTTCTCCCTTCAAGATCTGCAAATTATCCGAAATGCTAAAAAAAATGGAGCGAACCGGCGGAAAAGCGGCTCCATCCGATTACCATTGTATTATACTATACGTTTTCTTCTGTTCGCAATACGATTGGGGCTTGAAATACAAAAATATTTATGGCATAATAATTTTGTTCAGTACTCTTTTTCCTTCGCAATTGCATTTTGCCCCCGTATGTTGTAAGATAACCACGTTGTTTTAAAACTAAATGTAAAATCCAGAATAAAATATCCTCAAAATTACGGTTTGGAGTGTTCCAATGAAACGTATTGAAGGTTATCGCTGCACGATTTGCGGCAGAGAATATCCGTTCGGTCCGGAGCTCATGACTTGCCCGGCCTGCGGCGAAAAGGGAATCCTGGATATCGTCTACGATTATCCGGCAATCCAATCGCTCCTTTCCAAAGAAACCCTGAAAAAAGACACGAATAACAGCATGTGGCGCTATCGCGCGCTCATGCCGATCGTCGGCGAAGGTCTCGCCGATTTTCTGCGTATCGGCTGGACGCCGCTGTACCGTTCGCTCCGCCTCGGCGCGGAAATCGGAATTGAAAAACTGTTCATCAAGGACGACGGGCTCAACCCGACCGGCTCGCTCAAGGACCGCGCGAGCGGGGTTGCGGTCGCAAAAGCAATCGAACTGGGGTACGACACCGTTTCCTGCTCTTCGACCGGCAACGCCGCAAGTTCGCTTGCCGGCAACGCGGCGCGCATGGGTCTCAAGACCGTGATCTTCGTGCCGGAGCGCGCGCCGGTCGGCAAGGTGGCGCAGCTTCTGATTTTCGGTGCGAACGTCGTGAGCGTGCGCGGCGATTACCGCCAGACGTTCGAACTGAGCAAAGCCGCCATCGAAAAATGGGGGTTCTATAACCGCAACGCGGGCATCAACCCGATTTTGACGGAAGGTAAAAAGACCGTCGCGCTGGAAATCGCCGAACAGCTGAACTGGAACCCGACCGACTGGGTCGCGGTCTCCGTCGGCGACGGCTGCACGATCGGCGGCGTATACAACGGCTTCTACGATCTGCTGCAGCTCGGCATGATCGAGCGCATCCCGAAAATCCTCGGCGTACAGTCCACCGGCTGCTGCCCGTTTGTCGACGCGGACGCGCGCGGCGGGGACCTCGTGCCCATGCCGGAAAACACACTGGCCGACAGCATCGCCGTTGGCGTACCCCGCAACCCGAAAAAAGCGCAGCGCGCCGTCCGGGACAGCGGCGGCAGATGGATTGCCGTTTCCGACGACGAAATTCTCTCGGCAATGCGTCTTTTAGGCCGCACGGAAGGCGTTTTCGGCGAACCGGCCGGGGTCACGGCCACCGCGGGCGCAAAAAGGGCGGTGGAGCAGGGGATCATCAAGGCGGGCGAAAGCGTAACCGTCATCTCGACCGGAAGCGGTTTGAAAGACGTTAAAAACGCAATGAAGGCGGCGGGCGAGCCGTTCCGCTGCGAACCGGACATACATGCGCTGGAGGCAAGCGGAAGAATCAAATAAACAGATAGTATATTATCGCGATTTATGCATTTTTATTTGCATAAATATGAGGTTTTTCTTCGAAATATGTTACAGGCGGTTGTATCATTCCTGAAAGAATGATATAATATACAGCGTTTGTTAGGTTGTTTCACCGGGAATCGGTGTTGCAATAAATCAAATTTAAGCAGGAGGAAAACATGAAAAAGATCATTGCTCTGGTTCTGGTTGCAGTATTGGCTTTTGCGTTTATCGGATGCGCTAAGACTGCCGATACCGGCGAAGATGCGCTCAAGATCGGCGTCATCCTCGTCGGCGACGAAAACGAAGGCTACACCTATGCTCACATCGAGGGCATCAAGGGCGCCATGGCGAACCTTGGCATCACCGACGATCAGGTCATCTGGAAGTATTCGATCCCTGAAGACGAAACTTGCTATGACACCGCGGTCGACCTTGCCGAGCAGGGCTGCTCGATCATCTTCTCCAACAGCTACTCGCATCAGTCCTACATGGTTCAGGCTGCCGAAGAGTATCCGGACGTCGTGTTCTGCCCGGCCACCGGCGACACTGCCGCCGTCTGCGGTCTCGACAACGTCATCAACTTCTTCCCCTACACCTATGAGTCCCGCTACGTATCCGGCGTCGTCGCCGGTATGAAGCTCAAAGAGCTCATGGACGCGGGCACCGTGACCGATCCCTATATCGGCTACGTCGGCGCTTATCCGTATGCGGAAGTGGTCAGCGGCTATACCGCGTTCTTCCTCGGCATCAAATCCATCGTGGAAGACGCGCATATGGACGTCATCTACACCAACAGCTGGTTTGACATGACCAAAGAAGCGGAAGCCGCCAACACCCTGATGTCCAAGGGCTGCGTCATCATCGGCCAGCACGCAGACTCCACCGGTGCGCCCTCCGCCGTTCAGGCCAAGCTTGACGCAGGCGAAGTGCATTACAGCATCGGCTACAACGTAGACATGCTTTCTGTCGCGCCCACCGCCGCCCTGACCAGCGCGCAGAACAACTGGTCCGTGCTTTACACGGATATCCTCACCGCCTTCATCAACGGCGAAGACATGAAAGCCGACTACTCCGGTGGTTACAATGAAGACGCCGTTATGATCTCCGCCCTGGGCGAGAGCTGTGCGGAAGGCACTGCCGAAAAGGTTGAAGAAGTCATCGCCGGCCTGAAAGACGGCTCGCTGCATGTCTTCGATACGGCCACCTTCACGGTTGGCGGCGAAACTCTGACGTCCTCGACGTTCGATTTCTCCACCATGAACGCGGATTACACCGCCGTTCAGTATGAAGGCCCGACCGAAGAATGCATCTTCGACGGTTATTTCCATGAGTCCGAATTCCGCAGCGCTCCGTACTTCGCGCTCCGCATCGACGGAATAACAGAGTTGAGCTAACAAATCCAAACGAAACGGGAGAAGCGGCCTTTCGGCCGCTCCTTCCGTTCAAAGCAGAAAGGATGACACGCTTGGAAACCAAAACGGCGGTCCGTATGGAAAACATCACCAAGACGTTTGGGTCTGTGGTGGCAAACGATAAAGTCAGCATCGAGATTCGTCACGGCGAAATTCTTTCGCTGCTCGGCGAAAACGGAAGTGGCAAAACCACGCTGATGAACGTACTCTCCGGCATCTATCTGCCGGACAGCGGTAAAATTTTTGTGGATGGCAGGGAAGTAGCCGTTACTTCTCCCAAGGATGCGTTCGACCTTCACATCGGCATGATCCATCAGCATTTTAAACTGGTGGACGTGCTGACCGCGGCGGAAAACATCATCCTCGGGCTGAACGAGTCGCCTCTTGTCGACTTGAAAAAAGTCCGTTCCGCCGTGAAGGAAATTTGCGATCGTTACGGGTTTGTAGTCGACCCCAACAAAAAAGTCTACGATATGTCCGTCTCCGAAAAGCAGACGCTCGAAATCGTCAAAGTCCTCTATCGCGGTGCAGATATTCTGATCCTGGACGAGCCGACCGCCGTGCTGACGCCGCAGGAAACGCAGAAACTCTTCTGCGTCATGCGGAATATGAAGGCCGACGGAAAATCTATCATCATCATCACGCATAAACTGCACGAGGTTCTGGAAATTTCCGACCGCGTCGCGGTGCTGCGTAAAGGGCAGTATATCGGGGACATTCCAACTTCGGAAACAAACGCGCTCAAGCTGACCGAAATGATGGTCGGCCGCTCGGTTTCACTGGATATCGACCGTTCGGAACCGGTGGATCCGAAACCGCGTCTTATTGTAGATAATCTGACCGTCTGCGACTCGGACGGCGTAAAGCGCCTCGACGGCGTCTGCTTCACCGCATACAGCGGCGAAATCCTCGGCGTGGCCGGCATCTCCGGCAGCGGCCAGAAGGAACTTCTGGAAGCGATCGCAGGGCTGCAGTATTGCCAGGACTGCAGCAGCATCAAGTTCATTCCGGAAGGAAGCGAAGATCAGCGCGAGCTTTCCGGCATGCATCCGATCGACATCAAGCACCTCGGCGTCGCGCTGGCATTCGTACCGGAGGACCGTCTCGGCATGGGTCTCGTCGGCAGCATGAACCTGACCGACAACATGATGCTGCGCAGCTATTCAAGCGGGCACGGACCCTTTGCGGACCGCGTAAAACCCAGAAAACTGGCCGAGACCGTCGTTAAGGAGCTGGAGGTCATGACGCCCAGCCTGAATACGCCCGTGCGAAGGCTCTCCGGCGGCAATGTGCAAAAAGTGCTGGTCGGCCGCGAAATTGCCCTGGAGCCGCAGCTTCTGATGTCCGCTTATGCCGTGCGCGGGCTTGATATCAACACTTCCTATAACATTTATAATCTGCTCAGCGAGCAGAAGCGGAACGGCGCGGCCGTAATATACGTAGGCGAAGACCTGGACGTGCTGCTCGAGTTGTGCGATCGAATTCTTGTTCTGTGCAGCGGCAGAGTCAGCGGTATCGTCGACGCGCGCCATACGACGAAAGAAGATGTCGGCATGATGATGACGCATCTTGATGAGGGATTACGGGGATGAAAAAAGAAACGAAAGAACCGTTCGTGCGCATCAGCAAACGGGACGGGCTTCCGATTTGGCATGCAATGCTGATCCGCCTGATTGCGATTGTGCTTTCGCTGGTCGTCTGCGGCATCATTATCTACGCAATCGTCAAGCTGGACCCGATCGAAGTATACCGCGCGATGTTCAAAGGCACGTTCGGCACGAATAAGCGCACATGGGTCTGGATTCGCGATATCATGATGCTTTTATGCATCTCCGTCGGCCTTGCTCCGGCGTTTAAGATGCGCTTTTGGAATATCGGCGCGGAAGGGCAGGTGCTCGTCGGCGGCATCGTCGCGGCGGCCTGCATGATCTACCTCGGCGATTCGCTCCCGCTTGTTCTGCTTCTGATCATCATGTTTGTCGGCAGTGCTGTTGCGGGCGGCATCTGGGGCGGAATCCCTGGCGTGTTCAAAGCGCGCTGGAATGCAAATGAAACGCTCTTTACACTCATGATGAACTACATCGCCATCCAGCTTACGTCGTTTTTTGTTGCGCAGTGGGAGCATCCCTACGGCAGCAACTCGGTCGGCGTCATCAACCCGACGACAAAGAGCGGCTGGTTCCCGTCGATCTTCGGTCAGTCGTACACGCTGAACGTAATCATCGTTATGACGATTGCAATCCTCATGTTCATCTACCTCAAATACACCAAGCACGGCTATGAAATTGCCGTCGTGGGCGAAAGCGAAAACACCGCGCGCTATGCGGCGATCAACGTGCGCCGCGTCATTGTCCGTTCCATGGTGCTTTCCGGTGCAATCTGCGGCATTGCAGGCTTCCTCGCGGTCGCCGGTGCAAGCCACACGATTTCAACGAGCACGGCGGGCGGCCGCGGATTCACGGCAATCATCATCGCATGGCTTGCCAAGTTCAACAGTTTTGTGATGATCCTGATCTCCGCACTGATCGTGTTCCTCGAACGCGGCGCAATCGAGATTGCGTCCCAGTTCCAGCTCAACGACTATGTGTCCGAGATGATCACGGGCATCATCCTGTTCTTTATCCTCGGCAGCGAGTTCTTCATCAACTTTAACGTTAAATTTCGCTCGGCGAAAACCAAGGAGGACGCAAAATGACCGAGTTCATCGCTTTATTCCAAGCTGCGATCGTCTTTGGCACCATCATCATTTACGGAGCGGTCGGTGAAATCCTTACGGAAAAATCCGGCAACCTCAACCTTGGCGTTCCGGGCGTGATGTACCTTGGCGGCATTGCCGGCCTGACCGGCGTGTTCTTCTATGAAAACGCCGTTGCGGACCCAAGCAAGTTCCTCTGCGTTCTGATTGCACTGGTCTGTGCGTTTGCGGTCGCCATGCTCGGCGGGCTGATCTTCAGCTTTCTGACCATCACGCTGCGAACCAATCAGAACGTGACCGGCCTTACGCTGACGATCTTTTCCGGCGGCGTTGCGAATTTCTTCGGCGGTTCGCTGATGAAGCTCGCCGGCGGCGTCGGCCAGATTTCCGTTGCGACGACCAGCGCGGCGTTCCGCGCCACGCAGACTCTTACGGACGGCTGGGGTATCGTCGATAAGCTGTTCTTAAGCTATGGGTTTATGGTCTATCTCTCGATTATCATTGCAATCTTTATGGGATGGTTTATCAACAAGACCAGCATCGGCCTCAACCTCCGCGCCGTGGGTGAAAAGCCCGCCACGGCGGACGCAGCCGGTATTTCCGTCACGAAGTATAAATATCTTGCGACCTGCATCGGCGCCGGTATTTCCGGACTTGGCGGTCTGTATTACGTGATGGACTACACCAAAGGCACCTGGGCGAACGACGGCGCAATCGAGGCGCTTGGATGGCTGGCCGTCGCGCTCGTCATCTTCGCAACATGGAAACCAAAGCGTACTATTTGGGGCGCATACCTCTTCGGCGCACTGTTCTGGTTGTATTTCTACATTCCGGGACTGACGAGAAGCTCGCAGGAAATCTTCAAAATGCTGCCGTATCTGGTCACGGTATTCGTGCTCATTATGGTGGCGCTCAGAAGAAAACGCGAGGATCAGCCGCCGACAAACCTCGGCAACGCTTACTTCCGCGAAGAACGTTAATTTCCGTAAGGACAGCGAAAAGCCTGCGAAGCGAATTCGCGGGCTTTATTCATAAGCAGGATACAAACAATAAATTTCAGCGAAACAAAAATAATTTTTGTATTTTCCTGCGATTTCTGCAAATGGCGGTTGAATTGGCCGCCGCGCAAGGTTATAATGAAGGCACAGCCAAAAAATATATTTATTAAGAAAAAATCTGTTAGGAGCGTGTGGTATGAAGTACGATCGGATTTACAACTTTTCTGCGGGCCCGGCCACGATGCCCGAAGAGGTGCTCGAAGAGATCGCCGCGGAAATGATGAACTACAAAGGGAGCGGTATGTGCGTCATGGAGATGTCGCACCGTTCCAAGGTTTTCCAGACCATCGTTGACGAGGCGGAAGCCGACCTTCGCGAGCTCATGGGCATCCCGGACAACTATAAGGTGCTCTTCATTCAGGGCGGCGCAACGCTGCAATTCGCGATGATCCCGATCAACCTCATGAAAAACGGCGTCGCTGACTATATCCAGACCGGTGCATGGTCGAAAAAAGCAATTGCGGAAGCAAAGAAATATGGCAAAATCAGCGTAGTCGCCAGCAGCGAAGATAAAAACTACACGTACATTCCGGACGGAAGCGATCTGCCGATCGACCCGGATGCGGATTACGTCTATATCTGCGAAAACGAAACCATCCACGGCACGACCTATCCGAAACTGCCGGACACCAAAGGACGTATCCTGGTTTCGGACCAGTCTTCCATGTTCCTTTCCAAGCCCTGCAACGTGAGCGATTACGGCCTGATTTACGCTGGCGTGCAAAAGAACGTCGGTCCCGCCGGCATGTCGATTGTCATCGTCCGCGAAGACCTGATCCGCAGCGACCTGCCGGAATGGACGCCGATCTACATGCGCTTCGATACGCATTCAAAAAACGACTCGATGTACAACACGCCGAACTGCTGGGCAATTTACGTCTGCGGTAAAGTGTTCAAATACCTCAAGAGCATCGGCGGCCTGAGCGAAATGCAGCGCCGCAACGAAGAGAAAGCCAAGATTCTATACGACTTTCTGGATTCCAGCAAGATGTTCACCGGCACGGTCGTGCCCGGCTGCCGTTCGCTCATGAACGTTCCGTTCGTCACGGCTTCCGCCGAAACGGACGCGGAAGTCGTCGCCGCAACGAAAGCCGCCGGTTTTGAGAACCTCAAAGGGCACAAGAGCGTCGGTGGGCTGCGCGCTTCCATTTATAACGCAATGCCGAAGGAAGGCGTGGAAGCGCTGGTCGCGTTTTTGCGCAAGTATGAAGCCGAGCACACCAAGTAAGCGAAACGGATAAAGGAGAAACGGTTATGATTAAGATTCTTGCTACCGACGGCATGGACAAATCCGCCATTGCGGACCTCGAAGCGAAAGGCTGTCAGGTAGACGTACAGTTTTACGATCCCGATGCGCTCTGCACGGCCGTTGCAGATTACGATGTGCTCGTCGTGCGCAGCGCGACCAAGGTGCGCGAGCCGCAGATCGATGCGGCTTGCTCGGCAGGGAAGCTCAAGCTGGTCATCCGCGCGGGCGTCGGCATCGACAATATCGACAAAGTCTGCGCGGAGGGACACGGTATTTCCGTGTGCAACACGCCGCGCGCAAGTTCGAACGCAGTCGCCGAACTGGCGCTGGCGCACATGCTTTCCGTCTCCCGTTTCATCTCCGCCGCGGGACATTCGATGCGGGAAGGCAAATGGGAAAAGAAGTCGTATGTCGGCATAGAACTCTCCGGCAAAACGGTCGGCATCGTCGGTTACGGCCGCATCGGCCAGGCGCTGGGCAGCCGCTGCCAGGCGCTGGGCATGAACGTGCTCGCATACGATATCTACAAGGTTCCCGAGCTGGAATGCGACACCATGAAATATGTCGAAATGGACGAACTGCTTGCCAATTCGGATTATATTTCCCTGCATGTGCCGTCGCTCCCGGGACAGCCGGTCATCAACCGTGAAACGCTTGCGCAGATGAAGGACGGCGTCGTCATCATCAACACCTCGCGCGGCACCAACGTGGACGAAGACGCGCTGCTCGAAGCGCTCGAAAGCGGGAAGGTGTTTGGCGCAGGGCTGGACGTGTTTGCCGAGGAACCTGCCAAGAACGCCGCGCTGTATTCGCATCCGCACGTAAGCTGCACGCCGCATATCGGCGCATCCACAAAGGAAGCGCAGAAGCGCATCGGTCAGGAGATTGTAGCGCTGATTACCAGACAGTTCGGCCTGTAAAAAATACCCTCTCCCGAACAACACCGGCGCGTGTGCACGCGCCGGTGTTTTCTTTTGCTTTTCAGTCTTTGTGCAAACCTGGCTTCAGCACCCGTATTCCCCGTTGCAATCCAAGCCGTGCGGCCGTATTGAGCCCGCCGGAACGCGACGCGCCTGCCGAGGTTATGCGTGACGCGGAATCTTGTGTTGAATTTGTCCGTACATACTATATATAGACTAAAATAGTGCATGCAACACAAAATATTGTGTCTAAACGTTTGTTGATTTATGAACTATTTATAAACAAAATACATGAATATACGCCGCATGCATCCATTATTCATTTTGTGTAGCATTGTCACACTTGCAAGAACTCTTAAAAACCGCATCCTTTGCACGTTTTTGATTTTTGGTTCACGATCATGCAAAGTTTTCCACAGACTGTCCACTGAATATATCAATATCTGGTATGCAGCAATCTCCCTTGACACAAGATATATGCGTAGATAAACTAGTATTGCGATAAATCAAGGGGGCGTACATATATGTTTCAGGAAATCATCAAGCGTGACGGTCACAGGGAATCCTTCGACCGCGTCAAAATCAAAAATGCAATCTGGAAAGCGGCGCAGGCCGTCAACGGTACGGACGAACTGCTCTCCGAGAAACTGACGGACGAAGTCATCCGCCTCGCGGAACTCCGCTATGCCGGCGGCATTCCGGACGTCGAGGGTATTCAGGACCTCGTGGAAAAGGTGCTTATCGAGGCGGGGCACGCAAAGACCGCCAAGGCGTATATCCTTTACCGCGAAAAACGCCGCGGCACGCGCGAAATCAACGCGCTGATCGGCGCTACCATCGATATGTTCGGCGACTATCTGGACGACCGCGACTGGGGTGTGAAAGAAAACGCCAACATGCAGCGCAGCGTGAATGGTCTCAACAACTATGTGCGCGAGGCGTTCACCAAGAAATATTGGCTGTACGAAATCTATCCGGTCGACGTCTGCAAGGCGCACGAAAGCGGCGATGCGCATATCCACGATCTCGGCTTCTTCGGGCCGTACTGCGCCGGATGGGACCTGCGTCAGCTGCTCTCCGAAGGATTCGGCGGTGTAGCAGGCAAGGTGGAGAGCAAACCCGCAAAGCACATGCGCTCATTCTTGGGGCAGATCGTTAACTCCACCTTCACAACCCAGGGTGAAACCGCCGGTGCACAGGCCTGGAGTTCGTTCGACACCTATTGCGCTCCCTTTATCTATTACGATAACATGACCTTCGAGCAGGTTTGCCAGTGTCTGCAGGAGTTTGTCTTCAACATCAACGTGCCGACGCGCGTCGGCTTCCAGTGCCCGTTTTCCAACCTGACGTTCGATATCCGCGTCCCGTCCACACTCAAGGACGAACCGGTGCTCATCGGCGGGAAATATATGGACAAAACCTACGGCGAATTTCAGGAACAGATGGACATGTTCAACCGTGCGTTCTGCGCCGTTATGCTGGAGGGCGACGCAAAGGGCCGCGTGTTCACGTTCCCGATCCCGACGCTCAACATCACGAAGGACTTCGACTGGTCCAGCCCTGTTGTAGACGATTTCATGCGCATCACCTGCAAATACGGCATTCCGTATTTTGCAAACTACATTAACTCCGACCTTTCGCCGGAGGATGCTGTTTCGATGTGCTGCCGTCTCCGGCTGGACAAGCGCGAACTGCGCAAGCGCGGCGGCGGGCTCTTCGGCAGCAACCCAATGACCGGCAGCATCGGCGTTTATACGATCAATCTGCCGCGTATCGGATACCTGGCCACATCGAAGGAGGACTTCTTTGCGCGCCTGCGCAAAATTGCGGCCCTTGGCAAAACGAGCCTTGAAATCAAGCGCAAAATCATCGAACACCAAACCGAGCAGGGGCTGTATCCGTATTCGATGCATTACCTGCGCAACATCAAAGCGCGCAGCGGGGAATACTGGACGAACCATTTCAACACCATCGGACTCATCGGCATGAACGAATGCTGCCTGAACTTCATCGGCAAGGACATCGGGAGTCCGGAAGGGCTGGCGTTCTCGCTGGAGATCATGAACTTCCTGCGCGATCTGATGATCGAGTTTCAGGAGGAGACGGGGCACAGCTACAATCTCGAAGCAACGCCTGCCGAGGGCACAAGCTACCGCCTGGCCAAACTCGACCGCGAAAAGTATCCGGACATCATCCAATCCGGCATTGACGAACCGATGTACACGAACTCCTCGCAGCTTCCGGTCGGTTATACGGACGATGTGTTCGAATGCTGCGATCTGCAGGACGAACTGCAGTCGCTCTATACCGGCGGCACCGTGCAGCATCTTTATATCGGCGAGCGCATCGAGGACATCGAAACCTGCAAAACGCTGATCCGAACGCTGTTTGAGAAATACAAAATGCCGTATATCTCCATTACGCCGACGTTCTCGATCTGTAAGGAACACGGCTACATCGCGGGCGAGCACTTCACCTGCCCGACCTGCGGCGAAAAAGCGGAGGTTTGGTCACGTGTGGTCGGTTATCTGCGGCCGGTGCAGAACTACAATCCAGGCAAAAAGGAAGAGTACATGATGCGCAAGAAGTTCGTCATCTGAACCGCGCCGTTTCACCCGGCACGGATATCAAACCGCCGAGAGGAGACGTGCACAGGCGACACGTCTCCTTTCGTCATCCTTACAAAAGCGGCTCTAAAGAGGGAGGGACTATACGCGTATGCTGATTGCAGGCTTTCAAAAAAATTCATTCGTCGATTATCCGGGGCAGATTGCGGCCGTCGTGTTTACGCCGTACTGCAACATGAACTGCGTATACTGCCATAACGACCACATTCTGGGAAAGGATACGGTGCTGCTGGACGAAGACGAAGTATTCGGGTTCCTCAAAAAGCGGGCCGGCACACTCGGCGCCGTCGTGATTTCCGGCGGGGAACCGACGTTGCAGAAAAATCTGGAGCCGTTCATCCTGCGCGTGCGCGCGCTCGGGTACCTTGTAAAGCTGGATTCCAACGGCGCAAGGCCGCAAATTTTGCAGGCACTGATCGATAAAGGGCTGCTCGACTATGTGGCTATGGACGTAAAAGCGCCGCTGCAGCGCTACGGGGAGATTGCACGCGCGCCGGTCGATATAAACGCGATTCAAAAAAGCATCGCGCTGCTGGAAAACAGTGCCGTGCCGCATGAGTTCCGGCTGACGTTTGCCCCGCAGATCACGGAAGACGACGCGGTGGAAACAGCACGGCTCGTCAAGGGCTGCAAGCGGTTTTACCTCCAGCAGTATAACCCCAGGAACGAAACAGACCCGCCCGCGCATTCGCCGCAAACAGTACGGCATACGGCAGAGCGGATTCGGCAGAAAATCGGCGTATGCACGGTCCGCGGAATCGGTCCGGAAGCATAATCCTGCGCACAGCGGAAAAAGCGGCGGCAATTTGCCGCCGCTTTTATATGTATGCATAATATTATGAATATATTATTATAGATACGCTTGACAAACGCATATTCATACAGTATACTATGCCATGTTTATCAAACGGGGGGACGGAAATGACTTATACGTTCAGTTTCAAGTTTTTGAGCACATACGGGCAGTTCTTTGTGAGCGGCCTCGTTATGACGCTCAAACTTTCCGTGATCGCCGTTCTGCTTGGAACGCTTTTCGGCACGCTGATGGGCCTTCTGCGTGTTTCAACCAATAAACTTCTCAAGTTTCTCTCGGCAGTATATGTCGAGTTTGTCCGCGGCACACCGCTGCTCGTTCAGCTGTATCTGTTCCGCTACGGGCTTATTATCGCGTTCCCGTCGCTGAGCAAGATGAGCGTGTTCGTTCCCTGCGTCATCGCGCTTGCGTTCAATTCGACCGCATACGTCGCGGAGATCATGCGCGCGGGCATCAACGCCGTGGACGCGGGGCAGATGGAAGCGGGGCGGAGCCTGGGCATGACGCGCAGCCAGACGATGCGGCGGATTATCCTGCCGCAGGCGTACCGCAACATCCTGCCTGCGCTGGGCAACGAGTTTGTAACGATCATCAAAGAAAGCTCGATCTGCTCGGTTGTCGGCGTATTCGATTTGATGTACATGGCGGATTTGGTGCGCGCCGGCACGGCAAGGCCGTTTGAACCGCTTATGGTCGCGGCGCTGCTGTACATGGTGCTCACGTTCCCGCTGAGCAAGCTCATGGGGCTTTTTGAAAAGCGTATGAAAAAGGAGGCGAGCGTATGAGCCAGCCAATGATTCAAACGCAGTCTCTCGTGAAAAAATACGGCAAGCTCACGGCGCTCGGCGGCATCGACCTGACGATCGGGCAGGGCGAGGTGCTCGGCATCATCGGCCCTTCCGGCAGCGGCAAAAGCACGCTCCTGCGTTGCCTGAACCTTCTGGAAGTGCCGACAAGCGGCAAGGTGATTTTTGAAGGCGTCGATATTACCGGCAAAAAGGTCGATATCAATCGGCATCGCCAGCGGATGGGCATGGTGTTTCAGCAATTTAACCTGTTCAACCATCTGAACGTGCTGGAGAACATGATCATTGCACCGATGATGACCAAGCACGAGTCGCGGCAGGCCGCAACTGAACGCGCCATGCATCTGCTCGGGCGCGTCGGCCTGAAAGATCGTGCAAAGGCGATGCCGCGCCAGCTTTCCGGCGGCCAGAAACAGCGTATCGCGATCGTACGCGCGCTGAATATGCAGCCGGACGTCATGCTCTTTGACGAGCCGACCAGTGCGCTCGACCCCGAGATGGTGGGCGAGGTTCTGGACGTGATGCGCTCTCTGGCGGAGCAGGGCATGACCATGGCAGTCGTAACACACGAGATGAACTTTGCCAAGGAGGCATGCACGCGTGTGCTCTTCATGGACGAAGGAAAGATATTGGAGGATCAGGTTCCCGCGGAGCTCTTTGGAAATCCGCGGAGCGAGCGAACCAGGGCGTTCCTTTCCAAGGTGCTCTGAACAACTGCTTAACGATTAAATTTTACAAATAAAAATGGAGGAAACAATCATGAAAAAAATCATTGCAATCGCATTGTGCATCGCCCTTGCACTCGGCGTTATGAGCGCGTGTGCAAAAACGGCCGACACGGCCGAACTCACGAAGCTCGAACAAATCCAGCAGGCGGGCGTGCTCGTCGTCGGAACTTCGCCGGACTACCCGCCGTATGAATTCGTCATTGCGGGCGACGACGGCGAAATGGAGTATAAGGGCATCGATATCGACATCGCCAACAAAATTGCTTCCGACCTCGGCGTGGAACTCAAAATTGAAGCCATGGATTTCAGCGGCCTCGACAGCGCGCTCCAGATGGGGACAATCGACATGATCCTTGCGGCGTACAACGCCACCGACGAACGTGCGGAAGTCATGGACTTCAGCGACGTGTACTACATTGACGAAGTCTGCGCGCTGGTCGCGGGCGACACGGCGGACAGCTATACCGATCTTGCAACCAGCTTTGACGGCAAGAAAGTCGGCGTCCAACTCGGCACCACGCTGGAAACGGACTACTTCCCGCAGGCTGTCGGCGCGGAAAAGGTCGCGCTCAAGAAAGTCACACAGCTGGTCGCCGAACTCAAGGCAGGCGCGCTGGACGCGATCTTTGTTGAAAAGCCCATCGCCGAATCCTACATCAAGAACAATCCGGAACTTGCAATTGCGGAAAGCATCGTGTTTGATGCAGAAGCGACCGGTTATGTGGTCGGTCTGCCTAAGGGCAGCGACGAGCTCGCCGCCGCAGTCAACGCCACCATTGCAAAGCTCGCCGAGAGCAACGCGATCGCCGGGTACGCGGAAGCCGCGCAGGACATTCAGGATCAGGCGGTCCTCGACTAGTTCGCCGGTAAAACTGAACGGATAAAACGAATCGCCCGGTTAACGGGCGATTCGTTTGTTTTGTATTTTATCGCAATGCTTTTGGCGTCTTAAATTACTTATCCTGTTTCTTTTCCCGGCGCAGTTCGCGGGCGCGTTCCCAGTTGGTTTGAATCCGCTCGCCAAGCGCAAAGATGCGGTTCCGGTTGAAGTATAGAATCAGCACGCCGGCGACCAGCAACCCGCACAGCAGCGCAACCTTCAGGTAATCGCCCTGCAATATCTTATTGCCGATCGCACAGAGCAGCAGCAGCGTCGGAATACTGCCGAGATACACGGAAATTGTAAAGCGCAGCGTCGTTATTTTTGTGCGCGCCGCAATATACGGCACAAGCCCGTTCGGGAGCAGCGGCATCAGGCAGGAAAGCGCAACGACAAACCCGGGATGCTGCGCGTTTGAAATGAACTTCAGCTTTTTTGTGCGGTTGCTGCCGGAAAAGAGCTGGTCGATGCGGTTGCCGAGGCGACGCGCCGAATAAAACACAAGGAGATTTGCCAGCACGTACCCAAGATGACAGATTAAAAACCCTTCAAGCGTGCCGAACACAAGGCCAATGGCAATCTGAATCGGTCCGCCGGGGAAAAAGATGCTCAGTATCTGGATGAACTGCAGCAAAAACGCGAGCAGCACGCCGCGGATACTGCCGAAACTCCGGATATACGCCTCAATCTCCGTCTGATCGCCATGCTCCAGAATATCGAAAAATCCCGGCAGTATCGCGTTGAGCGCGATGACGACAATCAGCGCAATCACCGCAAGCGCGGCGACGAGGCTCGCAATCCTTATGATTTTTTTTCGTTTTGAAGAGGGCTGTGCGGGAGTTTTAGAAAGCTCCATATCGTTTCATACTCAATTCGTTTTTCTTTCCGTCATGAAAGCCTGTAATCCGCTTTCAGGTATTTTTTCTGCCACTTTTCAGAATAGCAGACGTCGTTTCCTTCCGTTGCACAAAGCGCGTACAGGTCGTCGCAGATCACGCGAATGACGTCGAACAATTCCAAATGCTCCAAAAAACTCGCCGGAATTTTGTCGTACCCCAGGTATGCGCCGAGGATATTGCCGGTAATCGAACCCGTAGAGTCGGAATCGCCGCTGTGATTGACGGCGGCAACCAATGCGCCGCGGAAGTCGTTTTGATATTTTAACGCACAATAGAGGGAAATTGCAACAGCTTCTTCCGCAACCCAGCCTTCGCCGATCTGGGCGATGGCGGCGGGGGAAGCCTCATCCGATTTTGCAAGTTCGATTGCGCGCCCAAGCAGCGCGTTGAGCTGCTGTACCTTTGCAAACGAACCAAATTCCGTTTTCATGGCATAAATGCAGTCTTCCGCAATGTCGAACAGCGCGCTGTCCCCGGAAAAATCGCCGTATACGCATTGATTGATGATGTGCACCGCCGCAGCCGCAGAAAGGAAGCCGAGCTGGTGTCCGTGCGTCAGCGCGGCAGATTTTGCCCCATAGAGATCGACCGCTTCAACGGGATAGTGCGCGCGGTCGAAAAACAGCCCGATCGGCGCGCAGCGCATCACGCCGCCGCAGCCTTTGCTGGTGTTGATGGAATACTCCATCGTGCCCATGATCCCGGTGGAAAGAGAACGCAGGCAGGTGCCGCCGGGTGCGCGCACGGAATGCATCTGCTGCACATTGTAAATCCAGCTCGTTACGTCGCGGCCTTTTTTCGGGCCGAAACGCTGGGTGCGGTGCCAGTCCATATAAGCATTATGCAGATGCCGTTCCAGTGTCCGCTCGTCGCCGAGGAGGCGCTTGTTCGTCTCTGCAACAAGGATACCGTTTGCGGTGAAGAGCGTCATCTGCGTGTCGTCCGAGACGATTGCGCAGCCGTCTTCAAGCTGCATGTCGGTCAGGCCGTTTTCTCCATACTGCTCGCGGATTTGCTCGATGTTCAAAAATTCGACCGCATAACCGAGCGCATCACCGACCGCGCCGCCAAACAAACAACCCTTAAATTTATCGAGATCCTTCGTTTTCATCGAACGCCTCCTGTAAATTTTGATGCTGCCGCCGGTGCCGTGCGCTTTTCTCTGCCGCTCAGCGCAGCCTGCCAGAGCGGCGGCTCCGTCCTTTTCTTCGCCTGTTGTTCCGAATCTGCAGGATCAGCGCGACCGACAGAAGAACGGCGGCCACGCCAAGAATCACACCCCATTCCCAAGCGGGAAGGGCAAACAGCCGATTCGTCTGCGTCGTGCCCTGCGTGCTTGGGACCTCCGTCGGCGCAGGGCTGATTTCTATAATCTGGCTTGCAAACGAAACGTTCTCCGCGGCGGTCAGCGCCGCCGTAAAGAGGGTTTCGCCGTTATACTGAAAAGCGGCCGTGCCGCAGAGGTCGCCTTCGCGCACCGGCGCCGTGAGCGGCTCAAACTCCGTAATCACCGTGATCGACGACAAGTCGGCCTTGATCGCCTCTGCCGACACATCCGAAAGATGGATGCTCTCCGGCGAAAAGACCTGGTTCAGCTTTACGGTTTCCTGCTGGCCGCAGCTGACCGGAGCTTCCAGATCGCATGTGATTCCCAAATCTTCCGCAGACACGTCCACATACCGCGTGGTCAGCGCCAAATCGAGCAGTGTGATGGATTCCCGGTAAACCTGCGACATGCGCGAAACCTTGCTTCCGCCTTCCGTCAGTCCCATCAGCACCGCTACCACGCTGCCGCCGTCCCGGCTGGCGGAGGAAACGAGGCACTTCCCGCCTAGTTCCGTGGAACCGGTTTTTACGCCGGTCGCATACGGATAAAAAAGATCGCTGTCCTCGGGATCGGATATAAGCTTGTTGGAATTCGTCATTTTGAGCGAGCGGGACCGCATGTCGTTTGGCTCAATCGTGTAGTTCACCGTTGAAACGAGCGTTCGGAACATTTCGTTCTGCATCGCATAGCACGTTAAAACAGCCATGTCGCGCGCGGTGGAATACTGTCCGCTTTTATAAGCGCCGCTTGCGTTTACAAAGTTTGTGTCGTCCATTCCAAGGGCCGCCGCCTTTTCATTCATCAGCTCGGCGAATCCTTCCACGCTGCCGCCGAATGTCAGCGCAAGCAGCAGCGCGGCGTCGTTGCCGGATTCAAGCATCAATCCATACAACAGCTCGCGAACGGTCAGTGTTTCGCCTTTGATTACGCCCATCAGGGAATTCGTGTCCTTCAGCGTTGCCGCCTGACCTGTCGCCGTTATCTGCTGGTCAAGATCGTCGCAGAGCTCCAGCGTCAGGATGCAGGTCATGATCTTCATCGTGCTGCCGGGGATGGTTGTTTCGTCTGCATTTCTTTCAAACAAGACGACGGAGGGATCATTTTGGTCCACAACAATGTAATAGGGCGTTTCGATGCCCGAAAGCGGCTCTTCGTCATCCGCAAGCGCTGCGGAAACCGGAAGCAATATTGCAGCTGTGAAGAAAACGGCCGCCAGAAAAAGAATTGTACGTTGAATCATTTGCCTTCCCATCTACTTTAATCTTATATTATTTTAGCATGACGCCGCTTTTGTGTAAATCTAATATCGTGCTTTACATGATTGTATTCCACCCTGCGATTCGATATAATAATACGTATGAGTAAGGATTTCCTGTTAAAAAGAACCGTATCGTTCATGCTTGTCGCCGCGCTCCTGCTTGGCCTTTCAGGCTGCGGCACATCCGCGCAGACGACGGTGCAGACGCCTTCTCCCGAAGTGGCGATCATTACCGCCGAACCTGTAATCACGACGACGGACGCCGTCGTCCTGCCGCTGCCGGACACGCAGTCCGTGCCGGAAGGATACACGCTTGTGTCGGGCGAGGAGGACGGGGCAAACGGTTCCCTTTTTGCTTTTACCGATCAGCAGGGCGTCGTGCAGTATCGCGTATACGGCGGTTACAGCGAGTTTACGGACGGCGTGGAAACGCAAACGTTTTCCGGCTTTTATCCATCGGACGAAACCGGCGCAATTCTGAGCGATAAGGACGGATTTGTGGACGCCGGCGCCGAAGCGTTCGGCGTATGCAGTCCCACTGCGCTTCCGGACACGCTCCGCCTCAAAAACGCGTACCATGCGCTGGATACGGAAGGCTTCTTTGCGGACGATTCCGGCAACGTGTTCGTTTACGGTTCCGTCGGTGAATCCGAAGCCGCGGTCTATCCCGCGTCTGCCGAGGGTAAAACCCTGTCCGGCGCGCTGGCAGCGCAGGAAACGATCACGGTGCCGTCCTATACGCCGGACACCATTCCGCAGGAAGACGGCGAACGCATGCTTGTTGTCTATATCGGCACGCAGTCGGTCGTTTGCTATGTCGCCGTGGACGGCGAGTGGACCGAAGCGCGCGTGATGATCTGCTCGACCGGGCGCAGCGACGATCTGACCCCGCGCGGCACTTTTTCGCTGGTGCGCCAGTATCTCTATAAAAAGATGGGGCAGGTACACGGCGAAAACGTCTATGCGCAATACGCGAGCCGCATCACAGGCAGTTATCTGTTCCATTCGGTGCCGATTGGCGGGGAAAAACGCTATTTGCAGGAATACGGCAAGCAGCAGATGTTTATCAAGTATTACGAGCGGCTCGGTACGCCCGCCTCCGGCGGTTGTGTCCGCCTGCGCTGCATCGACGCGTACTGGGTCTATATGAACTGCGCGGTGGGGGACACAATCATCATCACGGACGACAACGGCCCGGACGCGCCGGAAATTCCCGCGCTGATCTATGAAGAGCCGTATATGGACAGCGATCATGAATACGGCTGGGACCCGAGCGATCCGGACCCGGACAATCCGTATCATGCAATCTACACGCCGGAAGTCGTTCTGGACGGGCCCGTCGCCGACAAATCCGAAAACGACACGACCGAGGACACCGGGAACTGATTCCGCATGCAGCAGCCGCAGCGCCGGCGCTGCAGGACCGAATGCGCTGAATCACTACAAAACGTTGTGTGCAGCCGGCATACAGAATATCCGTTTCCACTTGCGTTTTTGGCTTGTTTTTTTGCCGAATCGCTTTGACATTACAAAATCGCCATGTTATCCTATAAGAAAAACCGACGGAGGAGATAGATATGAAAGCACCTGCGAAAAACTTTATTCGCGAACTGCAATCCAAGGACATTAAGTTCGATTCAAAAGAAATTGACGGCGGTAAAGACTGGGTCATGGTGCGCTTCACCGGCAAGAACTGCCCGGCGATCACGACACAGTTTTTCTTTGATGCGGACGGTCAAAGCGTGAGCGCAAAATGCTTCACCATCTGTCAGGTTCCGAAAGATAAACGCGCCGCCATGCTTGAGTCGGTCAATACGCTTAACGTGAAATATCGCTGGCTGTCCTTCTATATCGACAACGACAGCGAAGTCACCTGCAATGCGGACTCCGTGCTCAATGCAGACACCTCCGCCGAAGTTTGCTTCAACCTGCTCGTCCGGTTCATCACCATTGTCGATGAAGCGTATCCCGAGCTGATGAAGGCGCTTTGGAAATAATCGGATTCGTCTTTCAGCGGAGCCGCCGGACAGTCCGGCAGCTCCGCTTTTTCGTGCCCGGCAAACCATCGGCTAAAACTTTATTTTTTAGCCGGTGGCAAGTCTGAGATGCGGCCCGGGGCGCCGCGTACCGCCGCCCGGTCCGCCCGCAGTCGTCTTGAAAAGCGAATTTGAATCGGAAACATTCTATTGACACGCGCCTTTTTTTTCGGTATCATATTGCCTGCAGCCTTGCCCAGTTCGTCTAGTGGCCTAGGACGCCGCCCTCTCACGGCGGTGACAGGGGTTCGACTCCCCTACTGGGTACCAAACGCCTTTGAGCCGTCCGAATCAACTGGACGGCTCTTTGCTTTTACGGCGGAACCCCGCAAGGAGGTATGACAGTGTTTTTAGAAACCATTGCACAGATCAAGCCGAATGACGATCCGCTCGAAAGCGGCTATTTTGAGAACGAGACCGTCGCGGAGGCGGACTGCTCAAAAGTCGATTTCAAGTCGACACGGTTCGTTGGATGTAAGTTTGAGAAATGCGATTTTCGCAGCGCGGGATTTTACGGCACCGTGTTTTCAAAATGCGATTTTTCCAACTGTTCGTTCCCCGAAAGCTACTGGAAGCAGTCGCGCGTGGAGGACGGCAGGGGAGACGGCGCAGACTTCAGCGAAAGCCATTTCAAGGAAACGACGTTCTCGAGCTGCTCTCTTTGTTTTGCGAATTTCACAAAATCCGCCTGGGAATACTGCCGCTTGGAAGATTGCCTCTGCAAAGAAGCGTTTTTCATGGAATCGCGGTTAAAAAAGTTTACGCTGGAAAAAACGGACCTGACGCGCGCGGATTTTTTCCGCACGCAGCTCAAAGGAATCGACCTTTCGAGCTGCGTCATCAAGGGCATTATGGTGTCCGACACATACCGCGAACTGCACGGCGCAAAGATCGACGCGTTTCAGGCGATCGATCTGGTTTCCCTGCTGGGCGTAACAATCGTTTGATCGGGGGGGAAGAAAATGCCGGCCGAAAAAGCGTATCACATCGAACCCATAACGGAGCGGAACATTGCGGAGGCGGCAAACGTGCACGCCGCTTCCTGGCGTGAATCGCACAAGGCGATCTGCACGCCGGAGTTTATTGCGCTGCACACCGCTTCGCGCCAGGCGGAGTATCTTGCAAACGAGATGCAGAAGGGGAAGCGCCTGTTTTTGCTGCGTGCGGCAAGGCCGGTCGGGATCGTCTCCGTTCAAGGCAGTCTGATCGAGAATCTCTACGTCCTGCCGGACGAGCAGCGCAAAGGATACGGAACGGCGCTGCTGGACTACGCAATCGGGCAATGCAGCGGTGTGCCGACCCTGGGCGTTCTTTGCACCAACCAGAACGCGCGCGCGCTTTACCTGCGGCGCGGCTTTGTCGAGACCGGCAAAAAGATCAAATACAGCGAAACGCTCTTCGAGCTGGAGATGCGGCTTGAGCCCGTCAAAAAACCAATTTTTTGACGAGGGGCAACCGGCACAGCCGAAACCAGCGGGTTAAGGGTGCGGCCCTTACCAATCTCCAAGACTTTTTTGACAAGCTAAAAGCGCGGCAGAACCGCGCTTTTATAGATGATAATGGATTGTATTGTCTCTCTTCTTTGTGTGCCGCAGCCCGCGTTTATTTTATGTGCGGCTGCAGCTTATGCCGCTGGTGCC
>Ga0116151_10000266_pt1 | contig 47365 bp, 29 predicted proteins | sample AD_UKC117_MetaG_FD_89893 | JGI IMG/M metagenome (GOLD analysis project Ga0116151, IMG submission 89893) | Active sludge microbial communities of municipal wastewater-treating anaerobic digesters from Hong Kong - AD_UKC117_MetaG | ecosystem: Engineered > Bioreactor > Anaerobic > Digestate...
CCGCTTCGTCCGCCGAGCATCCCCAAGTGCCATTCCCCCAGTTCCCATTCCACCCAACTCATCGGTAATCCTCAAATACTCAATAGATTAAAACACCTTGGAATTGTGGGGAATCGGGTGGCTTCAAACCGGGATTTTTTGAATCGTATCCAGCACGCCTTGGCTCATGGCCGCCGCGTTGGAATCGCCCGGTTGTCCCATGATGAGCGCGACGTTTCCTTCCACTTTCCCTTTGTGTTTCTTGAACCAATCCAGCATCGCCTCGCCTTGGAGTTTCCCGACCGCCCAGCTATCCTGCATGACCATCATGTCGAGCGGTCCATTGATCAGCATCGAGTCATAGCCGACGACTTTTACGCCCTCTTCGTTTGCTGTCTTGACCATTCTGCCAGCGGTGCCGGTATTCACCGGTTGCATGACGATGACCTTGCAACCCTTGGCCAGCATATTTTCAAACTTCGATAACTGTGCCTGTTCATCATTGTTCGCCGAATCGAACACGACATCGGCACCTAAAGATTCGGCTTTCGCGGTGAAATCGGCCTTGTCGCGCTGATAGCGCTCTTCCTGCATGGTTTTCAGCAAAAAGCAAACCTTGGGTTTATCCGCTCCGAACGTGTTGTGGCTCAGGGTTAATGTGAAAACGACGGATACGGCGAAAAGGATCTTAAAAGTTTTTCGAGTCATTTGATCCTCCTACGGGAATGGTAACGTCGTATTTTGAATCGCTCGAATAGCCGATGGCCGCGAACGGTTGGCCGGCATCGGTTTTGCCTAACGGGGACGGCTCCTGAGGGTTTTAGTATTTCGATTATAGGTTCTCCTCTATAAGTTTTCCGGATGGAAGAGAGCGATTAATGTTGTCGGAGATCATCACCGGCGACGCAGAAAATCCCACACCCACGCCCGCTGGAGTACCGCCGGGCGTTCGGGGCCAGTAATCGGTCTTGCGGGTCGAGACCGATGCTCCTCAGTGCCGTATGGGTGGCGGGTGGGCAGCTGCCAAGAGTCGGCGCTGAAGGGATTCGATGCACCGCTTTCTTTCCCCTCAGATTTGGCGGAACTGAACTCAGAGGCCATTTTCCAGGTCTTGCTCCATGCTGAACTCGCGCTGACTTCAGATTCAGATTGAGGGTGACTTTCTGCGAGATGGATAATTGCGGTCGAGAGAACATCCGGCAATACATTCTTTGCCGGGTCGATCCCGACCGGCATAATCTCGCTGGACGCCGCTTCCGGTACAAGGATGCTGGCCTGGGTAGGAGTATCCCACCGACTAGGGCCGGGGCTTACCTCGTCAATCAATTCCTGGGTACGTTGAGGTGATAACACCACGACGATTCGGCTCTTCCACTTTAAAGAAATGGTATGAAATCGATTCTGCCACTTGGCGCGGTGCTGATCGTCCCCGCCCTTCTGCTCGTCGCCTGCGACAAACCGGTGGCACAGAATGTTTCCAGTTCCGCCATGCCGGTCCCGAAGGTCACGGTTGTTCGAGCCAGGGCCCAATCCGTACCCCTGATCCACGAGCTGGTCGGCCGCCTTGCCGCCACGCGGGTTGCTCAAATCCGGGCTCGCGTCGCCGGTATCATTCTTAGCCGGGTCTACACCGAAGGCACCGACGTCAAAGCGGGCGACGTGCTGTTCCGGATCGATCCGGCTCAGTTGGAGGTCACCCTGCACGCGCAGGCGGCGGCGCTGGCGAAGGCGGAGGCTGACGCGGCCAATGCGGCCCTGATCGCGAAGCGCTATCTCGAGTTGCGCGAGAAGCGCACCCTGGCCCAACAGGACCTCGATACGGCCCTAGCCAACGAGCGCACGACGGCTGCGGTGGTCAAACAGGCGCTGGCCAATGTCGAGAGCGCCAAACTGAATCTCTCCTACGCCACGGTGACGGCTCCCATTGCCGGTCGCGCCGGGCGGGCACTGGTCACCGAAGGGGCGCTGGTCGGTCTGAACGAGGCGACCCCTCTCACGACCGTCGAGCGGATCGATCCGATCTATGTGAACTTCAGCCAGTCGGTGGCGGAGCTGGCATGGCTTGAGGATGCCGGGAACTCGCTCGGGCAAGGGGTGGACTCGCGGTCCGCGCCCAAGATGGAAATCGTGCTGCCCGACGGCACCCTGTACCCCCATACGGGCACCCTCGACTTCTCGGGCAAGAATGTGGATCCGACCACGGGAGCGGTCTCGCTGCGGGCCGTGGTGCCCAACCCCGCCAAGCGCCTGTTGCCGGGCATGTTCGTCACCCTGCGGCTGACGGCGGGCCGGATCGACCACGCCTTCTCGATCCCCCAGGCAGCCGTACAGCGGGACTCGAGCGGTGCCTTTGTGTTGATCGTGAACGCCGCTAGCAAGGTCGAGCAACGGCGCGTCGAGACTCACGGCATGACCCGCGAGGACTGGATCCTCACCGGCGCGCTTGCGGACGGCGACCAGGTCATCGTCCTTGGGCTTCAGAAGGTCAAGCCGGGCGCCGAGGTGAAGGCCGAGGCAGCAGCCGACACCGCTCCCACGGCTCCGGCCAAGTCCTGAGGTAGTCATGCCACGCTTCTTCATCGACCGGCCTGTCTTTGCCTGGGTACTGGCCATTCTCATCACCCTGGCGGGAACGATTGCCCTGCTCGATCTGCCCGTCTCCGCCTATCCCCCCATCGCGCCGCCCCAGGTCAGCATCAGTGCGAGTTACCCGGGAGCGAGCGCGGAAGTGGTCGAGAAAACCGTGACCTCGGTGATCGAGCAGCAGCTCACGGGGGTGGACAACCTGATTTACTTCGAGTCCACCTCTCGCTCCAACGGTTCGGTACAGATCACCCTAACCTTTCTGAACGGTACCGATCCGGACATCGCCGCCGTGCAGGTGCAGAACCGTCTGAGCGTTGCCTCGCCCCGTCTGCCCGATGAGGTAGTGAGAAACGGCATCGTTGTTGCCAAGGCCAACAACGACTTCCTGATGGTCGTTGCCCTGCAATCGTCCGACCCGACCATCGACAGTTATGCTCTGGACAATCTGATCGCGGCGCAAGTGCTGGACCCGATCCGGCGTTTGCCCGGCGTGGGCGGGGCGACCCAGTTCGGCTCGGGCTACGCGATGCGAATCTGGCTCCGGCCAGACCAGTTGCGCGGCCATGCCCTGAGCGCTGCGGGCGCCCTCAAGGCCGTGCGCGAGCAGAACATCCAAATCGCCACCGGAGCCATCGGCGCTGAGCCCAGCGTGCCCGGTCAGGGTTTTACCGCATCGGTCAGCGCCGCGACCCGATTCACCACCGCCGAGGAGTTCGGCGACATCATCCTGCGGGCCAATTCCGATGGGAGCAACGTACGCCTGAAGGACGTGGCCCGCATCGGTTTGGGCGCCGAAGCCTACGGACACGACGTGCATCTGGAGGGAGAACCGATCGCCGGTTTCGCGATCCAACTCGCCCCCGAGGCGAACGCCCTGCAAGTGGCCGATGCGGTTCGCGCCAAGATGGACGGGTTGCAGCGCTATTTCCCGGCGGGTGTCACCTGGATCACGCCCTACGACAGCACTCAATTCATCCGTATCTCCATCGAGGAGGTGGTCTACACCCTGTTCGAGGCGGTGGTGCTGGTGTTCTTGGTCATCCTGCTGTTCTTGCAAAACTTGAGGGCGACCCTGATCCCGACCCTGGTGGTGCCGGTGGCGCTGACCGGAGCGTTTGCCGGCATGTACCTGTTCGGCTTCTCGATCAACGTACTGAGCCTGTTTGGCCTGGTGCTGGCCATCGGGCTGGTGGTGGACGACGCCATTGTGGTGGTGGAAAACGTCGAACGGATCATGACCGAGGAGAGCCTTCCCCCGAGAGAAGCAGCGCGCAAGGCCATGGACCAAATCACCGGGGCGGTCATCGCCATGACCCTGGTGCTAGCGGCGGTCTTCATCCCCATGGCGCTGGTGAGCGGCAGCGTGGGCGTCATCTACCGCCAGTTTGCCCTGACCATCGCTATCTCCATGGGGATCTCCGCCCTCATGGCCCTGAGCTTCACTCCGGCCCTGTGCGCGAGCCTGCTCAAGCCACCGGCGGCGGAGCACAACAGGTTCCTGCGCGCGTTCAACCGCTTTTACCTTTGGCTCTCGCGCACCTACCTGGCCCGAGTCACCCAGGCGGTGCGCCACACCCCGCGCTGGATGGTCGCCTTCCTTGCCTTCACCGCGCTTGCCGGATTCCTGTTTATGCGCTTGCCTACCAGCTTCCTGCCCGAGGAGGATCAGGGCTATGCCTTCGCGATCATCCAATTGCCACCGGGAGCCAACATGGAGCGCACCGGCCGAGTGCTGCGTGAGATGGAATCGATCCTGAAGCGGAATCCGGCGGTCGATAAGGTGCTGGACGTCGCCGGATTCAGCTTCGTGGGCCAGGGCGAGAACGTCGGTTTGGGCTTCATCCGTCTCAAGAACTGGAGCCAGAGGACCGACCCGAGCCAGCAAATCCAGGCGTTTATCAGGCAGGCCAACGGTGCTCTGCAGGCCATCGAGGGGGCTCGAATTTTCGTGGTGAACATGCCGACCGTGCGCGGCCTGGGGCGCTTTGGCGGCTTCGACTTCCGTCTTGAGGACCGCGCTGGACTCGGTCATGCCAAACTCATGGAAGCGCGCGACGCTCTACTCGGCGCGGCGGCCCGGGATCCGGTCCTGTCCGGCGTTCGCCCGAACCAGTTGGAGGATGCCCCCCAATTGCATCTAAGTGTCGACCGGATTCAGGCCCAAGCCATGGGGCTGTCCCTGGCGGACATTTACGCTGCCATCCAGTTGATGCTGGCCCCGGTCTACGCAAACGACTTCAACTACGAGGGGCGGGTTCTCAAGGTTCTGCTACAGGCCGAAGCCCCATTCCGCAGTCGCCCCGAGGATCTGAGTTATTACTACATCCCCAGCAGCAAGGGCGGCATCGACGACATGGTTCCCCTGAGCAGCATCGTCAAGGCCGATTGGAACCTTGCGGCTCCGGCCATCGACCACTTTAACGGCTACGAGGCGATCCAGATCAACGGCGGCGCTGCTCCAGGGCACAGCTCCGGCGAGGCCATGGCCGCCATGCGGGCCATCGTGGAGAAGGACACGCCAGCGGGGATCGGCTACGAATGGGCCGGCGCCTCGTTGCAGGAGATCATCTCGGGCCAGCAGGCCCCGTTGCTGTTCGCCCTGTCGCTGCTGGTGGTGTTTCTGGCCCTGGCCGCGCTTTACGAGAGTTGGTCGATCCCGGTGGCGGTCATGCTGGTGGTGCCGCTGGGCGTGCTTGGCGCCCTGGGTCTTACCTGGCTGCGAGGTCTGGAGAACGATGTCTATTTCAAGGTCGGGCTCATCGCGGTCATCGGCCTGTCGGCCAAGAACGCCATTCTGATCATCGAATTTGCCAACGCCATGCGCCAGGCCGGCCGTGGCCTGATCGAGTCGACCCTGGAAGCCTGCCGGCTACGCTTCCGGCCCATTCTGATGACCTCCATCGCCTTCATTCTCGGTGTGACGCCGCTGGCCATTTCCACCGGCGCGGGCGCCAACAGCCGGCACGCCATCGGCACCGGCGTCATGGGCGGCATGCTGGGCGCGACCGTGCTTGGCGTGCTGTTCGTGCCGGTCTTCTTCGTCGTGGTGCGGCGCCTGCTTGGGGATAAGATGGATCAGGCCAGCGAACCGGCTCCGATTCAGCCTGAGATCACAGGGCTTTGAATTTGAAACATTCAATTCGGTACCGTGCAGGACTCCCCAAAGCCGGCAAGGTTGCGTGCATCATTGTAACGTGTCCATGAATGGGCGTAACTGACTCAGGCGATCCACGGTCGGATCAGCCCCGTTATTGCCGGTCTTGCAAAATTCCAGTTCCTGCCCGACCGCTCCGCAGGAAATCGCAAGGGTTTCGGCTTGAACCAAATGGGTGCTTACCAACATCGCGCCGAATCCAATGAAACCCAAAATACCGGCCAGCCGCAGATTCATCATGTTTCTCCCCTGTGGGTCATCAGGTTTCGAAGAAGCAAGATTATTGCAGGAAACGCAGGACTCGCGCTCGGTCCGGCAACGCCGGAATCGCGCCCCGCTCCAAGGTGGCGAGCGCACCGACCGCGTTGGCGAAGCGACACAGCTCGCGCAGGCGCGTTTCGTCTTGCAAGACGGTCGGATCGGCGAGCAACCCTTGCAGCAAGCCGGCCACAAAACCATCGCCCGCCCCGGTCGCGTCGACCGCCTCGACCGTGAAACTGGCGACCTCACCGGAGAAATTCGGAGTGAAGTAGACGCAACCGGCACGGCCCCGCGTGACTACCAGCAATTTCAACTCGTCGTGCCAGAGTGCCTTGCGAGCAGTGTCTAGATCGCCGAGTCCGGTCAAGAATTCGCTTTCGTCGTCGCTGAGCTTGACGACATGCGCTTTCTTGAAACCCAGCAACATGCCGTCCCGCGCGGCGTTCGCGTCCGGCCAGAGCGGCAGCCTTAGGTTGGGATCGTAGGAAATCAGGCAGCCGGCGGCGCGGGCAGTATCGACCGCGTACAAGGTCGCGCCGCGCGACGGCTCGCCGATCAGACTGATCGAGCCAAAATGCAGTAGCTTGGCACGGTTGATCGCCTCGACATCGACTTCCCTGGGATTGAACAGCATGTCGGCGCTGGGGTGGCGGTAGAACATGAATTCTCGTTCACCGTCCGCCCGCAGCGAGACGAACGCCAAGGCGGTGCGCGCTTCGGTCGAGAAGCGTAGCGGGCTGACATCGACCCCCCTCTCGGCCAAGGTATTGGCGAGGAAGTGGCCAAAAGCATCGTCGCCCACCTTGCCCATGAACGCGCTCGAAACGCCGAGCCGCGCCAGTCCGACGGCCACGTTGCCGGGTGCGCCGCCCGGTGCCTTGACGAACGCCGGCGCGTCGGTTAGGCCGGTACCGGTAACGGTGGGAACGAAATCGATCAACAATTCGCCCAGGCAGATTGCATCGGCCATGTGAGGGCTCCTCTGTAAAAACGGTGAAGATCGGAGATCGGAACCCGCAAAGCGGTTTCGATCTCCGCGTCGGCTTACTTCGTGATCCAACCTTGGTACTGGGCGACGTTGTCGCGAGTAATCAGTTCGACCGGAATCAAAATAGTGGCTTCTTTCGGCGTTTTACCCTGCTTGATCTGGTAGCCGGTTTCGACGCCTTCCTTCGCCATCCGCAGCGGATTCTGCGCAGCGGTCGCGAGGAACAGGCTGTCCTTGTCTTTCAGCGCTTCCACCGCGACGGGCGCGCCGTCGACGCCGGTGATGAACAGCTCGGTGCGCTTGGCCTGCCGCGCCGCCAGATCGGCGCCGGTGGCGGTCGGGTCGTTGATCGCGAACACGGCGTCGATCTTAGGGAAGGCGGTGAGCAGGTTGCTCATCGTCTCCAACCCCCCTTCGCGGCTACCTCGGCCGTTCTGGTTGTCGGACAGAATCTTGATGCCGGGATTTTTCGCGAAGACCGCCTTGCAGCCCTTGATCCGGTCCGTCACGGCGGTGACGGGCGGACCGTCGATGATGACCACGTCGCCTTTGCCCTTCAGTCGGTCGACGATGAACTGACAGGCTTTTTCGCCGGCCTGGACGTTGTTGCTGGTGATCATCGCATTGACGCCTTCGGCGGCCGCGTCCACGGCGATCACCGGAATATTCGCTTCCTTGGCCCGCAGGACCGCCGGCATGATGCCTTCGGGGTGGACGGGGTTGAGCAGAATCAGGTCCACCTTGGCCGCGATGAAGTTATCGATTTGGTTGGTCTGCTTGCCCAGATCGTCATCGGCGGAATCGACGGTCACCTTGACCTTATCGCCGCCGAGTTCCTTCGCCTTTTCCTCGGCCCCCTTGGTCAGGGTGACGAAGAACGGATTGCCCATGTTGCCCATGGACACGCCAACGGCTTTCAGGGGTTGATCGGCGGCGAGAGTCGCGGTGGAGCAGGTTAGCGCCGCGAGGACGGTCGCGGAAATCAGCGTCTTGTTCATGATGTTTCTCCTACGGGGTTTGGGACGGATCGATGGAAGGGGATCGTTGTTTTCAAGTCCGGGCGCCCGGACCTTTGCGTCGATATTTGTCGAGCGCGACCGCGATGATGATGACCAGTCCCTTGACCACCAATTGCCAGAAGAACGACACATTCATGAGGGTCAGGCCGTTGTTGAGGGTGGCGATGATCAGCGCGCCGAACAGGGTGCCGACTACGGTGCCGATGCCGCCGACGAAGCTGGTGCCGCCCAGGATCACGGCGGCGATGGCGTCCAGCTCGTAACCGGTGCCGAGCACGCCGTTGGCGCTGTACAGCCGGCTGGTGGTCATCACCCCGCCCAGTCCGGCCAGCAGTCCGCTGAAGGCGTAGACGAACAGCATCACCTGCCCGACCTTGATGCCGGTCAGCCGCGCCGCTTGCGGGTTGCCGCCGACGCCGTAGATGTAGATGCCGAGCACGGTATGCCGGAGCAGGAACCAGGTCGCCAGCAGGACGAGAAAGGCGATCACCACGATCCAGGGCAGCGGTCCCAGATAGGCGTTGCCGATCCAGGCGAAACCGATCTTGCTGTTGATGACGGTGGTGCCGCCGGCCAGCAGGTAAGCCAGGCCGCGCAAGGTCGTCATCGAACCCAGGGTGACGATGAACGGCGGCAGACCCGCGTAGGCGACCAGCAGACCGTTGATGGCACCCAACACCAGGCCGATTAGCAAGGCAAGCGGTACGGCCGCCCAACCCAGATCCGGCAGCAGCGACACCACCATCGCGGTGACCGCCGACACCGCTAGCACCGAGCCGACCGACAGGTCGATCCCGCCGGTCAGAATGACCACGGTCATGCCGGTGGCCAGCACGATGTTGATCGACGCCTGCCGGACGATGTTCAGCAGGTTGTTTTCGGTCAGGAAGTTGGGCGCGATGATCGCGAACACGATGGTGATCACGATCAGGACCGGCAAGATGCCTGCCGTCTGAATCAGGTTCGCCCAGAATTTCGGGTCGGGGGTTTTCGCTGGAATAATGGCTTGTTCGGTCATGAGTGCACCATTTCGGTCGTGCCCGTCGCCAGGGCCATGATGTTTTCTTGAGTGGCTGCCGTACCGCTGGAACCGCCGACTTCGCCGACGATTTCACCTTCCCGCATCACCAGGATGCGGTCGCTGATGCCGATGACTTCCGGCAGTTCGCTGGAGATGACCAGCACCGCCACGCCCTTGGCGGCCAGTTCGCTGATGATTCGATAGATTTCGGCTTTGGCGCCGATGTCGACGCCCTTGGTCGGTTCGTCGAGAATCAAGACCTTGGGATGAATGGCAATCCAACGAGCGATCAGCAGTTTCTGCTGGTTGCCGCCGGACAGCGCGCCCGCCGTGACGAAGGGACCGGCGACGCGTACCCGCAGATCCTGGATCGAGCCGGCAGTCAGTCGTGTCATGGCAGCCCGATTGAGCAGGCCGCCCGCTAGCGCATCGCGGCCCAGCACGCTGATGGTGATGTTCTCGCGCACGCTCATGTCGAGAAACAGTCCTTGTGCCTTGCGGTCCTCGGTCAGGTAGGCGATGCCGTCATTGATCGCATCCAGCGGATTGCGGAGAGACAGGCGTTTCCCTTCCAGCCAAATTTCGCCGCCGGCGCTGCGGTCGGCGCCAAAAATCAACCGCGCCAGCTCGCTGCGGCCCGCGCCGACCAGACCGGCCAGCCCCAGCACTTCGCCGGCGTGGAGCGACAAGCTGCACGGCTTCACCCGCCGGCCGCCGTCGGTGAGTCCCTCGACCTTCAGCGCCACTTGGTCAGTGGCGTGGCTGTGCTTGTCGAACAGGTTGGAGAGTGGCCGTCCGACCATCATCTGTACCAGCCGCTCGGCCGACAGTTCGGCGCGATCCAGCGTGCCGACGTAGGTTCCATCACGCAGCACGCTGACTCGGTCGGACAGTTCGTAGATTTCCGCCATCCGGTGGCTGATATAAAGGATGGCGATGCCTTCGTCCCGCAGCCGCTTGATCAGCTCGAACAGGCGGTCGGTTTCGCGAGTGGAGAGGGCAGTGGTCGGTTCGTCCATGATCAGGATGTGGCTGTGCTGATGCAGTGCTCGAGCGATTTCCACCTGTTGCTGTTCGGCGATGGACAAGGTGTTGACGACGGTATCGGGACCGAACTCCGCGCCGAGCCGTTCCAGCACCTTGACGGTTTCTCGGCGCATGATCGCCCGATCGGCCAGCACGCCGAACTGCTTCGGTTCGTGACCGAGATAAATGTTCTCGGCCACGGTCAGGTTGGGGGCAAGGCTCAGCTCTTGATAGATGATGGCGATGCCGGCCGCGCGGGCCGCCTTCGGGCCGGCGATGGGCGTCAATTGGCCATCGATGCGAATTTCGCCGCCGGAATCGGCGGTGTAGGCGCCCGAGAGAATCTTCATCAGCGTGCTCTTGCCGGCGCCGTTTTCGCCCATCAACGAATGGATCTCGCCGGTCCAGGCTTGCAGTTGCACGTTGTCGAGTGCTTTGACGCCGGGAAAAGTTTTGCTGATGCCGCGCATGTCCAATGCGGGTGTGCGAGCTGGGGTAGTGGTTGAATTGGGAGAAACGGGAATGGTTGTCATCTCATTTCACCTCGCTATCCAAGCCCATCGACGCCCGGTAGGCGGCGCGCTGCTTGTCGTGCCCGAAGCGGTCGGTCAAGGCGTTCCAAGCTTTGGCTACGTTGTTGAGCGCTTCCTGAGGCGAGATTTCGAAGCTCAGCGCCCGCGTCAACTGCACTTCCAGCGCCTGGGTGTAGGCGTAGTGACCGGGGATGCGCAGATCCAGAGCGACGTTCGGCGATTGCAAGCTTTCCCGTTGCGCGTCCAGATACAGCGTGGCTTCTTCGGGGGTAAACAGCTTGAGCCACCGCTCTCGGTCGAAATGGCTCTGCCGGTAGGGGTTGATACCCGCTTGCGGCGTGACCACTGCCTCGCCGCTGACGTCGGGACTAGCCAGCCAGGCGATGAAATTCCAGGCCGCCTCGATGTGATTGCTGTTGGCGGGAACTGCCGCCTGCCAGCCGCCGAAGGCCAAGAAGGGCGCGTGGCTGACTGTCGGGAAGGCGTCCCACTGTTTGGTCTTATAGTTCCAAACTTGCTTCGAGCCGGGCAGCATGGCCGTGCCGACTTTGCCGGGAATCAGGCTGGTTTTAGCGTCGGCAGCGTTGACGCCGGTATCGCCCCAATCGAAGTTCATTGCCACCGAACCGCCGGCGAAGATGTTGTGGATGTCGGCCGAGGTGAAGCCCAGCGCGCCCGGCGGCGCCACGTTGAGACCGTTGATGTAATCTTCCAGCGCTTTGACCCAGCCCGGATTGTTGATCTGGGCGTCCAGGGTGTCCGGGTCGAAGAACATGGAACCCGGCAACTTTGGATGGTGGGTGTAGGCAGCGGCGTGGGTGAAGAAGTACCAGAACTGCTCGCCGCCGCGTCGGTAAGCCTCGGCGGTGCCCCACAGATTGGCCGCTGGCCGATTGAAGAATTCGGCGATCTGGTAGTACTGCGCCCAAGTCGCGGGTGGCGCGAGATCGTAGCCGTATTTTTCCTTGAAGCGTTGCCGTTCCTGCGGATTGGTGAACAGGTCCAGCCGGTAGTACAGAATGTGCTGATCCCCGTCGATGGTTTGCGACAGGTAGCGACCGTTCCAGACCATCAGGCGGTCGCGGTAAACCGGCAGGATGTCGTTCCAGGACTCGGTCCCGCGCATCGAAGCCGGCATGTCCGATAGATAGGGCGCGAAATCCGGCGTCCAGAACGGGCCAAAGGTGATCACGTCGAATTTGCCTTCGCCCGCGACCAGGGCGCCGAGATAAGTCTGGTAAAGCTGATCGACCGGAAATTCCAGGATGTTGATCTTGCCGCAGGTCCGTTTTTCCCAGCCTTTGGCGGCCATCTCGATGGCGCTGGCGATGAACGGCCGGGTACGGGTGCCGACGTCTAGGGTGACGCCGCTGTAGTTCGGATTGCATTCGTCGGCCGCCGTCGTCGCGACCAAGGCTAGGCTCAATAAGCCGGCCCGTATGACAGTTGAGGATGCTTTTTTCATGGAGCTCGCACCTCGACGGGGTAGGGTTTCAGGAATAGCGGAGTGGAGAGCTATCATCAGATGCACTGGAGGTTCCCGAAGCGCGAACCACATGCCTGCGCTCCGGGCTTTTAAGTTGCGGCGCTTGACTTAGAAGTAGTGCCGAGTCCCAATGGAAACAACGTCTTGATCGCCGTAAAGGGGCGTGTTGGCATCCCGACCGCTGTACTCAACCCAAATCAGGGTCCGTTTGCTGAAGTTGTACTGGTAGCCGAGCCGCCAGTTATCGATCGTATCTTCGCCATCGATACCGGTGTCGGTCTGGCCGTAAGCCGCTCGGAGAGTGTTGTTGCCGAAGGCATACTGGCCGGTCAGATACCAGCTAGAGGCATCATTACCGGTGGCGAGCGGCACGCCGTTAACGCGGACGTGGCGATCGAAGTTCACGTCGGCGAAGTCCCCTTGCTCGTAAATCAGGCCGACCAGCCATTGGTTGGTTTTGTAGCCCAACCCGAGGCCCCAATTTGCCAAATCAAGGTCGGCGGTCCGGCCCTGACCCATGTCCATAGTGCTGTCGCCGTTGAGCTTGATGTAGGTCAGCCCGGCAAAGTAAGGGCCCTGGTTGTATTTGACGTTCACGCTCCAGATATCGATACCGTCGGACATGTTTGGAGTCCCCAGTACCGTGTCCCCCATGCCGTCGAGTACCAGCATCGCTTCGGCGCTGAAGCCGTTGAAGATCGGTGTCTGGTAATCGATATTGTTGGGTAGGGTCGAGAGCGCGCCGTTCACGTTGGTTTCCTGGGTGACCGTGCCGCCCAGGTAGGTCGAGCCGTTGAGTATCTTGGAACTGTTCCAAATATCGATCACATTCAGCACCTTCCAGTACGGCGTATCCTGGGTACCCAGGGTCAGGGTGCCGAATCCACCGGTCAGACCGGCGAATTTCTGATTGAGGCCGCTGAAGTTTCCGCCTTCGGTCATATCGACGCTGAATTCCCACATGTAGAGAGCCTTCATGCCGCCCCCTAGATCCTCGGTGCCTTTGATACCCAGCTTGGAGCCGTCGTCGATCACGTCCCAATAGGGATCGGTACCCTGAATATGGTTGTCGATGTAATCCACCGATAGCCGGGCTTCGCCGTATAGGGTTGTGTCGGCTTGCGCGGCGAGGGGGGCAGCCAGAGCAGCCGTCACTGCCAGCGAAATAGCTATTTTTTTCATGATCTTGAATCCTCGGGGAGTGAGCGCCTAAAACAAGCAGTGATACATGTTTCGTTAAGAAACATGTTTGTAAGCCAGTAGATATTGCGAACGTCTGTCACGAATCCTCCGGCGGTGGTTTGGTGGCTTGTCACTGAGTGTCTTGTAATCGTTATCATCATTAAAAATAATAAAATATCGATATTTGATTGAGTAAATTTGTAATCGATTACTTTTGATTTGTCAAGCGATGCCCAAAAATTTTGCCAGAGGGGCGATGGCGGCCCGCCAGTTGAAAAATTCTTATTGTTTAATGTTGATATAGATCAAGTTTTTTGTAAACTTGGCGATCTGTATGGAGTCATCGCGAAATGGATTTGCGTGCAAGTCGCTTGCTGATGTGTAAAAATAGATGTAATCGTTTACTTACTACCGAGGAGTGGCACAGATGGCGCAGATCAAGGATGTGGCGATGCGGGCGGGTGTTTCGGTGGCGTCGGTTTCGCGCGTACTGGCAGGCCATGCTGGCGTGAGCGAATCGATTCGCCAGCGCGTGCTGATGGCGGTCGAAGCACTAGATTATCGGCCGGATCTGGCCGCGCGGCGCTTGCGGTCGCGGCGAACGGACACCATTGGCTTGATCGTGTCGGATATTCGCAATCCGTTCTTCACCGAGGTGAGCCGGGCTGTTGAAGATGTGGCGTATCAGCATCACTTGCGGGTGATTCTGTGCAACGCCGACGAAGATTCCGAGAAGGAATCGCTGTATCTTGATCTGATGCGAGATGAAAACGTGAGCGGGGTGATTCTGTCGCCCACGCTCGCGGCGCTGGCCGGTTTCCGCCCAAGCGATTATCCGTTTCCGGTGGTGCTGGTGGATCGTTGCAACCGCGACACCACCGCTGACGCGGTGGTGCTCGACAACGTTGATGCGGCGTATCGGCTAACGACACACTTGATCGACAGCGGTTATCGGCGGAATGTCTTTTTCTACGGCACGACCAGCGCTACCGGCCGCCAGCGACGCGAGGGCTACGCGGCGGCGATGGCCGCGCACGGGTTGGAAGCCCAAGCCGAAGCGTTGCCAGCGACTGTGGACCGCGCGCGAGCCGCCGCGCGCGAGCGATTGCACCGTCGACCGCTGCCCGATGCATTGGTGGGTAGCAGCGGCCTGATCTTACTGGGGCTGACCGAAGCGTTGCGGGAGGCTCAAGTACGGTTTCCCGATTCGGTCGCGCTCGCCGGTTTCGACGATCTGCCCTGGACCCGGCTGGTGGAACCGGGCATCACCGTCATCGCCCAGCCGATCTACGATATTGGGAGAGCGGCCATCGAGCTGCTGCTCCAGCGGATCGACAAACCGGAGCAGGCAGTACGCCGCGTCGTCTTACGTGGAGAGCTGATCGAACGCGGGTCAAGCGCGAAGCGAGTCCAAGCGACCGGCTTGACATCGATAGCATGATGATCTCTGACTCAACATTCTGTTCGATCATGTCCGCGAAGCAGCGACTAGCACATGGTGCGCTGTGGTCGCGGGTCCAGCGACGGCAAGAGGAAGCGCTTGCCAGCGGGGCTTTGAAACCCATCGACACGGCACTGGAGTTCATCGAGGACGATGGCGTGCGCTTCCTGGTTCGGGTTGTCGCGAACTTGGCGCGTAAGGACGCGGATCGGTTGCGCCAAGTCGAGCAAAGTCGTTCGAGCGGTGCATCGACCAACCCTTTCCTGCCTTACGAGGAAGCACTATTCGTCGCTGATCTGTCCACGACCCATTTGACGCTGCTCAATAAATTCAACGTCATCGATCATCATCTGTTGATCGTGACCCGCCGTTTCGTCCAGCAAGAAACGCTGCTGGACTTGGCTGATTTTCAAGCACTTTGCCAGGTGCTGGCCGAGCGCGAGGGACTGGGTTTCTACAATGGCGGCGCGGCGGCCGGCGCCAGCCAGCCGCACAAGCATTTGCAATGGGTGCCCTTGCCGTTGGTCGATGCGATGCCGTGGGGGCCGTTCGACACCTTGTTGCGGGATGCCGTTCGCGGTGGCGCCGAGACGGTTCCAGGGTTGCCTTTCCGGCACGCGTTCGCGGCGTTGGATCCGGCATTGGCGGAACGGCCATTCGCATTGGCGGAAGTGCTGCACGAACGCTATCGGACCCTGTTACAGAGGCTGGGCATGGGCCCCATTCGGATCGATGACGAAATCCGCCAGTCCGGGCCTTACAATCTCCTCGTTACTCGCGACTGGTTGTTATTGGTGCCGCGTCGGCAGGAGGAGTTTGCGGGAATTTCGATCAATGCCCTCGGCTTTGTGGGTTCGCTGTTCGTCAGAAATCGGGCGCAACTTGACACGCTGAAGAGCCGAGGTCCGATGGCCGTGTTGCGAGCAGTGACTTAAAATCTTTCGGCTGCGTCCTGCCTTCGCATCCGCTCACTGAAAACTCACACGGAAATTTTGCATGTTGGATCCATTCATGATCGCGCTCGGCCTACAGGCCGAAGTTCCGGCGCCCGGCCAGGCGCGGGTGTGGGGCACCATCCGGCCAGAGTTTCTCAATAGCTGGGGATCGGCACACGGTGGTTTTCTATATTCGGTAGCCGATGCTGCCTTCGCGCTTGCCTCCAATTCGCACGGGATCCTGGCTGTCGCGCTCGCCGCGCACATCGAATATCTGCAACCCAGCCAGGTCAACGCGGAGGTGGAAGCACGGGCGACGGAAATACATTTGGGACGGAGTACGGCGGTGTATCAGGTGGAAGTACGCAGCGGATCGACCCTGCTCGCGATCTTCACCGGGACGGTTTACCGGCGGGCCGGTCACAGGGCTACGCTGTCGGCCGACCGGTAGGAAGTTCCACGGGAAATGCCTGTTCGGTTATGGAGGAGGGGCGGGCTCGCCGTCAGTGTCTCTAGATGCTGCTACTGAGGTGATACTGATATTGTGCGCGTGTCATGGAAGCGGTGTCCGCCTGCAACGTGGCGTTCTTTCCGCTTGGAGGCTTGCTGAGGAGTTATTGGTACGACGCTGTGACCCTAGTCTACACTTTATTATGGTTCGGTTATGCCTCGGAGGCACCTGTCATGAATGATGATACCCCTTCTTCGAGACCTCGCCTGGTGTTCGATGATCCGTTTCGAATTATTGGCTATGTCGGTGAACCGACCGATGAAGTGGGCGTTTTGCTCTGGTCCGGTATCGATCCCTACCGCTACTTCAAGCGAGGCAATAAGTCGGAGATGGAGTCGTTCCGGCATTTGTTGACGCTCGACTATGCCGGGCAGGTGGTGGCTTGGCAGTCGCTGGATCCCGGCGACCATGAACACCGCTGGTCGGAAGCGCCCCAGGAGTCGATGGACAGGCTAAACGACCATATCCGCAGCACGGAACCTTTGCGATATCGGCTGGCCCAACCGCCTGCTCCTTCGACGCCGTAAATACCGCACGATCCTTCTTTGTTTCCCTTGCATGGAAGCACTGACCCACGACGAGGCCAAATTTATCATGTTGCCGCAGACCATTCCCGAATCTAATTATCTGATGCGGATGGCAGACGGGACCATCAAACAGGTCAATCCGTTCACAGGGACGGAAGTATGGACTGTTCCTGGTCGCGGCAATCGTCCGCTCGGCATAAAGCCCCCCAATCCCGTTCCTCTCGACCGGACCCGAACCGACGCCCATTGCGCCTTCTGTGCTCGGCTGTATCTGGACACGCCACCCGAAAAGGCGCGGCTGGTCAAAACCGACGATAAATACATCACCCTGCGCCATCTCCTGGCCGATGCCGTGTTCGATACGGTCGCCGAATTTCGGCGCCTGCCCAACCTGTTCGAAATCATTTCCTTCGACTATTGGCGGAAAAACTTTGGCTATCGGCTGCCGGATGCCGTCGAGCTGCACAAACGTAACTATCTGGCCTCCGAATCGGGGCGCCAGCACGTTCTCAGGATGTCCGAGCAACGGTTGAAGGCCGCCGGGTTCGATGAATCGGCCTGGGAGCGGATGTCGGTGGACGAGCGCTTGCAGTTCGCTAACGCTTTTTTCGGTGGTGGCCACGAACTGATCGTCGCCCGGCGCCATTTTATCGACGGCGCTACCCATGATGATCAACTGGCTTCTTCTGGGACCTTGACTCCCGAGGAACACTACCAATATCTGCGCTTCACCATCGATGCGATGCGCGATATTTACGTCAACAATCGCTACGTTCGCTATGTCGCGGTGTTTCAGAACTGGCTGAAACCCGCCGGTGCCTCTTTCGACCATCTGCACAAGCAACTGGTTGCCATCGACGAGCGCGGCAACCAGAATGAAATGGAGTTGCAGCGGGTTCGGGCCAATCCCAATCTCTATAATGAGGCCGCCATCAACTTCGCCGCTTACCGGAACCTGGTAGTGGCCGAAAACGATTACGCGATCGCCTATGCCGGTTTTGGCCACCGCTTCCCCACTCTGGAGATTTTTTCCAAAAGCGAGCGCAGCCAACCGTGGAACCACTCTCCGGAAGAACTGCGCGGCATGTCCGATTTGATTCATGCCTGCCATGCCGCCACGGGCACCGATGTGCCCTGCAATGAAGAGTGGTACCACAAACCGCCCGATGTGGACGTGCCCATGCCGTGGCGGGTATTGATCAAGTGGCGGGTATCCACACCGGCCGGCTTCGAGGGCGGCACCAAGATTTATGTCAACACCCTCGACCCTGAGAGTTTGCGCGACCGGGTGGTGCCACGGTTGTTTCAGCTAAGAGCTCAAGGCCGGATCGCGCCGATGATGAAGATTGCCACCGAATGCCCCTGCGTACCGAATTGTCTCAGGTACAATCCGGCGGTACGACAACAACAATCCGATCACCCCGAGTTTCCACCATTGTCCGGTGGCTAGCGGGAATGACCCTTTTCGATCGAGCCATGCATGAATGCCTTTAACACCGAGCATGTCCTAAGCGTCCATCACTGGAACGACGCGCTGTTTAGCTTTAAAACCACCCGCGATCCGGGACTCCGCTTCCGTAACGGTCATTTCGTCATGATCGGCCTGGAAGTGGACGGTCGTCCGTTGATGCGGGCCTACAGCATCGCCAGCGCCAACTACGAAGAGCACCTGGAATTTTTCAGTATCAAGGTGAGCAACGGTCCGCTCACCTCGCGGCTGCAACACCTGGAGGAGGGTGATTCGATTCTGGTCGGTCGCAAGCCGGTGGGGACGCTGGTGATCGACGATTTGCTACCCGGCAAGCGACTTTTCCTGCTCGGTTCCGGCACCGGCTTGGCGCCGTTTCTGAGCATCATCAAAGATCCCGACACCTACGAGCGTTTCGAACAGGTCGTGCTCGTGCACGGCGTCCGTCACGTCAGCGAGCTGGCCTATGCCGATTTCATCGCCCATGAGCTGCCAGTCAACGAGTTTTTGGGCGAGCTGGTTCGTGAGAAGCTGATCTACTATCCCACTGTGACGCGCGATCCCTTCCACAATCGGGGTCGGTTGACCCATCTGATTGAAAGCGGCAAATTGTTCGAGGATCTTGGATTGCCGCCGCTCGACCCTCAGCATGATCGAGCGATGATCTGCGGCAGTCCGGGCTTGCTGAAGGATACTTGCGCGCTGCTGAACGCTCGCGGTTTCAAGATATCGCCCCATATCGGCGAGCCGGGCGATTACGTGATCGAGCGGGCTTTCGTTGAGAAATAAAGCGGAGATCGGGTGGGAACACGCTGTGAAGAGGCGATTCCCACCCGCTATCGTGTAGCGGGTGTTCCCCGCTTCAGCCGTACAGTGGCGCCAAGCCCAATTGTGCGTGAATGCCGTTGACGATCTGGGGGTCCAGGCCCAAACCTTGCGCGAGTTGTTGCATGTAGTGGCTTTCGGCCGGCGTATCAAGGTTGATTGCCATGAGGGATGCGGCGTAGACCTGCAATGCCATATCCCGCGTGATGTCGGCGAAAAAATCGAAGTTTAACGGTTTGTTCAGCTCATCCTGGACGAACGTCGCTTCCTGGGGGCCGAGATCGGTCAGCTTGGAAACGATCTTTTGTTGCTCCTCGGCATCGATCTGGCCATCGGCCTTGGCGGCATTGATCATGGCTTTAACCAGAGCCAACGCCTGTTGATGGGCTTGAGTGGCGTCGGTTACCGTCGATATCCCTTGACTGTGGGGCGCCAACGTGTCGGCCAGTCCCGAGAACGACGATTGACCGGCCCTGCCATTGCCTTGGGCGAACATTTGTAACGCAGCCATGACCAAGCCACCGAGCAATCCTGAGCTGGAGCCGCCTTGGATTCCTCCTTGCGCTCCGCCACTCCCAGTCAGGCTGCTCAAAATGTCCGCCAGGCCACCGCCGGCTCCACCCTTTGCGCTGCGACCTGCGAGACCGCCGAGGATATCGGCCAAGCCGCCACCGGTTCCACCGCTTGGGGCACTGCCGCCGGTCAAGCTGCTCAAAATGTCGGCCAAGCCGCCGCCGGTTCTACCACCCTGCGCGCCGCCGCTCAGGCCACCGAGAATGTCGGCCAAACCGCCGCCGGTTCTACCACCCTGCGCGCCGCCCGCCAAACTACTGACCAGTTGACCGAGAATCTGGCCACCCAAGCCCGAGGATGTTGCGTTATTGCCTAACAGACTGCCCAGTATTTGCGTTGCATCCATCTTTAGATCCTCCACTGATTGCCGCGGGGAGGGTGGCTGTCGACGCCATCATCCCCGCAGGAGCGTTCTCTTGGGATTCAGCCCAGCGGAATGCGGATTTTCTGGCCGACATAAATCTTGTCGGGATCCTTGATGACTTCTCGGTTGGCCTCGAAAATTTTGGGATAGGCGGAGGCGCTACCGAGGAATTTTTTGGCGATGGCCGACAGGTTGTCGCCCGACTGGATGGTGTAATACTCCACCTTGTCTGCCTGTGGCGGGGCCTGTACCTGATCCGCTGACACCTTTGCCACGCCCTGGACATTGCCTGCCATCAAAACGGCTTTTTCCATGGCCTCGGCGCTGGCTGCCTCTCCGGAAAGCTTGACTTCGCCGTCCTTGAATTCGACGTTCAGATTCTTGATGCCGGGATTGGCGGCTTCGATCTCCTGTTTGATCTTCTCGGCGGGATCATCGCCCGCGCCGAACAGCTTTTTCCCCTGATTGATGACGAAATCAAATAATCCCATGACGATCTCCTGTGGTCTTTGGTTGTGCGAAAAGTGAGTTGCGAAGAATCAATATTCGCTTGATCGAACCGTTCAAGCGCCGGGTAAGGGAGGTGGCATGTTGGCGAAGAGCGTATTTAACTCCATGACTTCGCCTGCCGGAGTCCAGTTAGCCATGCCTTGGGTCCACACCAGGGTGGTGCGGGTCAGTTGACCGTTTTGTGCCTGCTGTTGCAGTTCGTCCATACCAAACGGTCCAGCCTGCTGGTTGTTCACCGCCACGAAATAGCGGCTGGCGGTGGGTAGGGGTGGAGGGGTCGCCGGTGCCGGTTGCGGTGCCGGCTGGGCAGGACGGGCCAGCGTCTCGCTCAATCGCTGAGCCATCGCCAGCCCTAATCCCATGTTCATCGCCTCGGAGCCGCCGCTCGGGTTGGCGGCGGCATCGCGCATGGCTTCCGCCGCTTGGAACTGGGTGTATTGGTCGAGATTGCCGACGATACCCATGCTGCTGCGTTTGTCCAGGGCGGCTTCGACTTCCTTCGGCAGCGAAATGTTTTCGACCAGAAAGTTAGTGAGTTCCAGCCCCACCGCCTCGAATTCCGGAGCGATCCGTTGCAGCAGAAACTGACCGAGCTGATCGTAGTTGCCCGCTAAATCCAGGGCCGGAATCTTCGACTGGCCGAGGGTGTTGGTGAAGCGCGACACGATCATGTTGCGCAACTGGTTGGTGATTTCGTCGGTGGTGAAGCGGCCGTCGGTACCGACGATCTCGCGCAGGAAGGCCGGCGCATCCTTGACCCGAATCGCGTAGCTGCCAAAGGCCCGCAACCGAATCGGCCCGAATTCGGGATCGCGCAGCATGACCGGATTTTGCGTGCCCCACTTGAGGTCGGTGAAGCGACGCGTGCTGAAGAAATACACCTCGGCCTTAAACGGGCTTTCGAAACCGTGTTGCCACGCCTGCAAGGTCGAGAGGATCGGCAGGTTGTTGGTTTTCAGCTCGTACATGCCCGGCTGAAAGGTGTCGGCGAGCTGGCCTTCGTTGACGAACACCGCGACCTGCCCCTCGCGCACCGTCAGCTTGGCGCCGTACTTGATTTCGTTGCCTTGACGCTCAAAGCGGTACACCAGGGTATCGTTGGAGTCGTCCGTCCATTGGATGACATCGACGAATTCACCGAGCAACTTGTCCCATAATCCCATGATCAGCGACCTCTAGCGGGTGGTTGGGTTCTGGCTCGCGCGGCGGATAGTGCCTGCTGCAATTCGCCTTCCAGCGTTTCGAGTTGGGCAGTGGCTTCTTTCCGGCGGCGGCGACCTTCGTCGGCGATGCGCAAGCTGTCCTCAATGGTGGCGATAAGGGTTTCGTTGGCCTTTTTCACCGTTTCGATGTCGAACACGCCGCGCTCGATCTCGGCACGGGTTTGGGCGTTCGCCTGCCGGAGATTATCCGCGTTGGATTGCAGCAGTTCGTTGGTCAGGTCAGTGGCAGCCTTGACGGTTTTAGCAGCCTGGCCGGAGCGGTAGATGGTAATAGCCTGAGCCAGTTGTTGCCGCCACAGTGGCACGGTGTTGACCAGGGTCGAGTTGATTTTATTGATCAGGCCCTTGTCGTTCTCCTGCACCAACCGGATGCTGGGCAGGCTTTGCATGGTCACTTGTCGGGTCAGCTTGAGGTCGTAGACCCGCCGCTCTAGATCGTCACGGCTGGCGCGCAGATCGTGCAAAGTCTGGGCTTTAACCATGTCCTGACCGGCGGCGATCTCCCGTTCCAAAGCGGGTAGTTCTTCGGCATCCACCTGTTGCAGCTTGGCCTCGCCTGCCGCGATATACAATTCCAGGGTGTGAAAATAGTCGAGATTGGCATCGTACAGCCGATCCAGCGTGGCGACATCGGTCAGCAACTGGGTTTTGTGCCGTTCCAACGAGTCGCTGATCGTGTCGATCTGGTTACGGACGGTCTCGTACTGCTGGATGATTTTGACGAGCGGCTTGGCTTTGTTAAACAACCGGGCGAAGAAACCGGGTTTCTTGTTCGGATCCAGCTCGTCGAGATCGAAACCGCGTAGCACCGCAACCATTTCGTTCAGCGAGGTGCCAGCGGGCCCGGTGTCCTTGTTACGCACCCCTTCCAGCATTTTGTCGGAAATGGTGGTCAGCTGCTCCTGGGCCTTGCTGCCGAAAAAGATGATGGAGTTGCTGTCGCGAAGATCCAGCTCTTTTACGAGGGCATCGACTTGCTGCCGATCTTGGATAGGCGCCGGGGCACGGGCAGCCAAATCCTGCTGGATCTGCGGCAGGGCAGCGGCGAATGCTTCGGGCAGTGCCGGCAGCGCGGGAAGGGTGGCGGCGGAGGCGGACTCTGGCGTGGTGGTCATGATGATTCGGTTCCTTTCAAGCGGCCAGGGAAATTTTGGAGTGAGGGGTAGCCGAAGCGGGGGCGCGTGCTGGCAAGAAGACCGATGGACGGGTTTTAGGCCGCGCCGTCAGACGACTCCTTCCCGTTTCAGTTGGGTGTTCAACACCTCAAGTTGCACGTCCAGATCGGTGACGTCGGTTTCCAGCAATTTCTGTTGTTGTTCCGCAAAGACTTCCTCGATGGTGGTCAGTACTCGGCGAAAGTTGTCTTCCAGTTCCGGCGCGGTGACCCGCCCGTGGGTTTTGGCATAGCCTTCGGTGACCTGTTTGGCACCGTCCAGATAAACGTTGAGGAATTTGCGGGCGCGGCGCAGATCGCGCGGGTCTTCCTCCAGCATCGTCAAGATTTGTCGGGCCTGAGCGGCGATGCGTCGCAGCCGGCTGTTCAATTCGGCGTTGCCGATGTTGCGGGTGGCTTGCTCGATGGCCGAGATGGAGGTTTCGGCCTGTGCCAGCGCCTCCAGTACCCGGTCGGTGGTGTCCACACCCTCGCTGTCGGTAAAACGTTTGGCGCCGCGTGGATCGAAGCCGTAGGTGAGATGGCAGCCCAGCAGGGCGGCCAAGGCGAAAGCGACCGCCATCACTGGATGATAGTGCGCGCCGCTCCAGGCGGTCAGGCCCGTGGCAAGGGCGATAAGGCTACCGCCGAAGGTTTTGAGCGGCCAAGGTGCCTTGGCAACCCGGCGGCGGTCATATTCAGCTTCCGTCCGCAGGCCGCGCCGCAGCAGCAGCGCCCCTCCCAGGAATAGTCCGTAGCAGACCGTGTTGTCGAACAAACCGGCGAGATTGCCACGCGCCAGTGAGGCGACAGCAGCGAACAGCACCGGCAGCGGCAGCAGGAACATCAGAATTCCTTTGGAAGAGGGAAAACGGTCCGGGATCCGCCGATAACGTTCGGCCATGGTACGAATTCTCCATCTAATCAGGAAAATTAGGGCAGTCAGCGGAATCAGGACGGTGCTGGCCCATAGCAGGAGGCGACCCATGACGACAACTCCAGAAGGACTCCAGGCGTTTAATGGGTCAACATGGAGGAAATCGTCGTTGCGCTAGGCGAGCAAGACGCCAGTAACGCTTGACAGGAGGCGACGCCCACGGCGGCGAAAATTAGCAACAGGCCAATGAACTTACGCAAGAAATCGGGCATGGCGACGGACTGCCTCAGTGGTCGGTGACACTTAAACTATAGCATGTTGCCGGTTGTGCCCAATCGAGCCAGCGCCCGGTCGAGTGCTGCTTCAGGATCGAACAGGGATTCAGCCGGCGCTTGAAACGTTCGGTGTACAAAATTGCCATCTGCAACTGGCGCGTACAGTGCCCGATAATGGTCCGGTCGGGCAAGCAGATCGTGGATGCCGGCTAGCAAAGCCTCTACGTCATCTTCACGGGTGTAGAGGCCGAAGCTGGCGCGTACCATGCCCTGCCAGGGTTCGAGCAGCGTTGCCGCGTCGTTCGTGTCGAGATCAAGATCGAGCGCCCACAGCTCCGGCTTCAGCAGCTCGCGGACGTAAGGGTGAGCGCAGAAACAGCCATTACGGACCGCGACGTTGTGATAATCGTTCAGCACAGCGGCCACTAGTCCGTGTTCCAGCCCCGCCAGATTGAAGGCAACCGTGCCGAGGCGTGGCGTGCGTTCCAGATCGAGATCACCGTATACCCGCACGCCCGATATGGCGGATAGCTCGCCGAGCAGACGCCGGAGCAGTGCCTGCTCGGCGGTGTGAATCGGCTCCATCCCGATTCGTTGCAGCACGTTCAGCACCGCGCCCAGTTGTACAGCGCCAACGATGTCGGGCGTGCCGGCTTCCTCGCGATCGGGAAAACGCGCGCTGATCCGATAGCCGCTCAAATACACGTCATCGACCATGCCGCCGCCCACTTCGTCGGGCTCGTGATCTTCCAGCAGGATCTGTTTGACCACCGCCGCGCCCGGTGAGCCTGGCGCGTACAGCTTGTGGCCGGAAAACACCACGGCGTCCAGCTCTCGTTCCGCCGTGCCCGTGTCGCTGATCGGCAGCGCGGCGTGGGCGAGGTGTTGGGAAGCGTCCACCACCACCCAGGTACCGTGAGCGTGCGCTAGCGCCGCGATGTCATGTACCGGGTTGACGATACCGGTTACGTTGCTGGCCGCCGCCACCGCAACGTAGTTGACCCGCCCGGCATATTGCTCCAGCAATCGCTCTGTCTCCACGAGATCCACCGCGCCCAACGTTGGTGCCTGGCCGGTCAGCGGAACATGGATAACCTGGCCGGCATGCTTGCGGTGCGGTAGGTCGTTGGCGTGATGCTCCATCAGCGATACCAGAACCACGTCCCGTTCCGGCCGACGAGCCGCTAGCGCTCGCGCCAGTCGGTTAAGCGCGGCCGTGCAACCGCTGCCAGCGAAGAAAGCCGTATAACGTTCTGGGTTTGCCTGGACAAACGTCAAGGCTTGGGCGTGCGCCCAGTCGTAGGCGTGGCTGGCGATCCGAGCGGAAAAATGCAATTCGCTGTGCGTGTTGGCGTAGTGGCACAGCAATTCATCCGCCACCTGTTTGGCAGGGCGCAGCGTCAGTGTCGAAGCAGCCGAATCAAGATAGCGGCGCGGCGTCGCCCGACCGTCGGCTAGCCGATAGTCTGTGTCGAGGCCGATGAAATCCCGTCGGACAGAATGGATCGATATGGATTTCCGCATGTTGCTCGCCTTGGAAGGTGGCGCTCGAAAAAGTCGATGTCGGGAGTATGGCCGATTCCCGTTAGACCGTGTACTGGGAGATATGACCTCACAAAGTGGTGACAATAAACGCGACATAAGTCCTACACTACTATATTTTATGCTACATTTGAGGACCGTCCTTCTATCGGATGACTCAGCAATCGTTAAAAAATACACTGTCATAATAGCGGCTAGTAATTTTTTAGATACGCTGAAGCTTTTTTTTAACGGGGCCAGCATCGCGATTCTGATTGCGACTGGCGTGTGGGCATTACATATTGTCGGTGTTTTTGAGCTTCCCGATGCGGCTATTTACGATCTACTCGTGCGCTACAGCCCGGCCAAATCGGCGACGCCCCGGGTATTGCTGGTCGGGGTCGATCCGGGGGATCGCAACGCCGGTGACCAGACTTGGCTGCGTGTTCTAGAGACATTGGAGAAGCTGGAGGCGCGGCAAATCGTGTTCGCCTTTGCGCCTCCCAATGCCTCGCCCAGCTTTTACCGGCGCGCGTTCGCGGCAGGTGGGCGCGTTATCTTCGGGCGTGGTCTTATCCCCGACCCGTCCGGCGATCCCGACGAAACCCGGCTGGAACCGTGGCCGGTTGCGGTTGGCACTCTCGACCGGGAACCTCCGTTTGGCGTAGTCGCGCTACCGCCGGTCGATAAAGGGGTCTATCGCCGCCAGTACGCTTGGCATTCGCTGCAAGGCCGACATTATCCAGCCCTGGAAGTCCAGGTCGTCAGTCAGCTGGCGGATGGTCGGCCACCATTGCCCGAGCAGTCGTACTGGGTCAATTTTCAGGGCGGTCCGGCCTATCCACCGATGATCGCCCTGCAACGGCTGTTGCAGGGTGGCCTGATCCCCGAGCTGGTCCGGGAGCGCAGCGTTTTGATCGGCTCGCTGCCCCCGCCCCAGACGCCGGACCTGCACACCCCTCTCGACCGGATGGACGATGCCGGCATACCGTTGCTGGCGTTTCAAGGTTACGCGCTCGAAACCCTGCTCCGCGATCAGCCGATCCGGCCGTTATCGGCCCCGGTTGTCCTCGCCATCCTGGTAGTGGTGGTTTTCGCCAACCTCATCGTTTATCAGTGGGGATGGCTACGTTTTGGGTTGTGGGTGACCGGCGTCTTTCTGGCAATCTACGCAGCATCGGCCTGGCTGGCGTTGCGCGCGCAATGGTGGCCGCCAGTAACAGCGCTGATCGTAGTTCAAGCGGCGGTCTTCGCCGTGGTGTTTTGGCATAAATCGCTGGTTCAGGATAGGGCGCTGCGCTCGCTCGTCATTGATCTGGCGAGCCGATCGCACGAGCAGGCCCTATCGCCCGGATTCTACGCATCCCCCGAGCCTTGGAACCAAGTCGTCGACCTGGTGCGGCAAACGCTCGACCTCGATTGGCTGATCTTCCTGGAACGCATTCCCGATCAATATTACGTCCGGGAAATCGCCGCGCTGAATTGCCGGTTCGCCGATATCGACGAACGCCGCCGGGATTACCGGCGAGTACCCTACAGTGACGCCATGGCCGAGCGCAGGACCGTGCGACTGGAGCAACGACTGTTTCTGAAAGCGGATGCCGCCATCGATCAATATATGACACCCCTGCTGTTCGGCGGCGAGCTGCTGGGTTTCTGGGCGATGGGCGTCTCGCCCGACAAGGTTGCGGCCAATCCTGACTTTTTCGCGTTGGTGGACGATTTTCGCGATCAGATTGCCGAAATGCTCTACCACCGTTTGCAATGGCAGCAGCGACAGACAGCGCAAACTGGCGACGAGAGGTTCCGATACCTGCGGCTCGAGGGCGGTGAAAACGTGCATCACGCGCTGCGGCAAGCATTGCGGGTGTTCGAAAGGCGATTACTCAGGTTGGAACAGGTTTTCCAGGAGATGGGAACCGCCGCCATTTTTTACAACCCGTTCGGTCGGGTGTTGCAAGCCAACGAGGCGATGGCTGCGATCCTGCGGCAGGGCCGACTGCCGGCTTACGAGATGACCGCTCTGGATTTGCTGAGTACGCTATGCGGCATCGACCTTTCCGAAGGGCGACAGGCCCTGCGGCGGGTTTTCGTCGATCACCAGACGGTGACCTTGCCCGCCGGCGTGCCCGACGATACTCGGCACCGCTATACCTTGCGTGCCCAACCGGTTCTGGTGGCCGAAGACGTGCGGCCACCCGGTGAGGCGGCGGAAGCCCTCCCGTTCCAGCTTCAGGGCGTCCTCATCGAACTGTTCGACGTGACGACCTTGCACAATCTGAGTCTAGTCAAGGCCGAGCTGACCGAACGAATCCATCAACGGCTGCGCGATCATCTGCAGGCGATGGTTCTAGCAACGGATTTGCGCGAAGCGGAGCAATCCCCGGAAAACAGTCGGCGATCGGTGCGGTTGATTCTGCACCGACAGGTGGAAACAGCAGTAACCTTGCTCAACCAGGCACAAAAGTATCTGTTGACCGATTTGACCGCGCTACAGCAACTGGATCGCTATCCGGTCGAGCCACGGGCGCCGTTACGTGCGGTGCTGGGAGAACTCGCCGGACGGGCCGACGAACGGCAGGTGCGGGTGATCGTGGACATGCCGGAACTGCTCAGCCTGGTCATGGCCGATGCCGATGCCTTGCGGGAGACTTTAGAAGTCTTGGTAGCGGTGCTGATCGAGGATGCGATGATCGGGAGCCAACTGACGATCAAGTTGCAGGAACAGGCGCGATGGTTGGTTTACGACTTGCGCAACCAAGGATTCGGCATGCCTGACGCCAAATTCCAAGCCTGGCTGAGCCGCGACGACAGCGAAGCCACGCCGCTGTTTCGGCGGCTGCGGGTGGTCCGGCGGCGAGTCGCGGATTGGAACGGCGTCTTGCAGGCTTCCAGTGCACTGGGCGAGGGCGTGCGGTTTGTGCTGCGCCTGCCGTGCTTCGGGGGCGAGGAGCGAAGCGATAGCGACGACACCACGCGCAGCCAGTTGTATCTAGCGCAGGCCGAGAACAGGCGGGTTTTGGTCGTGGACGATAGCAAGGTGATTCGGCGGCTGGTTACCTGGTCTTTACGGAAAGAAGGGTACGATGCCCGCGCCGCCGCCGACGGGCGGCAGGCGATCGTATTGATGCAGGAGTGGGTGCCGGACCTCATCGTGTTGGACATGATGATGCCGATCATGGATGGCTTGCAGTTTCTGGAATGGCGCAACCGGCATTATCCGCGCCTGCCGGTCTTGGCGCTGACGGGCATGAAGCGTCCGGATGTCGAAGAGCAAATTCTGGCGGCTGGCGCCGACACCGTGCTGTTTAAGCCGATGCAGATGTCGGAGTTGCTGGCCAAGGTCAAGCTGCTGTTGGATCTTGGCGATGCGCCACCGGCCCACTGACAACCTGTACCGATCCATCCTGATGAAGATCCTGAAGTGCTCGAAGCTCTGCGCCCAATGCGCGCTTGCCTCTGGAAAGCGCGAGGGGCAGAGGGTCAGGTTGTCAAAACGGCATTCTCGCTCCCGGCTTTTTTCCCGGCGGAAGCGGGACGATTGCGCGTAAGGTTCGAACGGAAATCGGCCGATCATGCCCGCGGCGCTATTTCCCGAAAGCCTGGCCAGTTCCGTTACCACCACGGTGTGGGTTGGCGTGATGGTCGCTGTGTTTTTTACCCTGCGTTTCGGCTGGAATTTGTCGGGGCTAGTGGTGCCCGGCTACATGACCCCCCTGCTGTTGGTCAAGCCGTTGTCGGCGGCAGTGGTGTTCACCGAGGGGGTCATTACCTACCTGCTGGTCCATGGTTTTTCCGAGCGCTGTTCTCGCTACGGCGTTTGGAGCAGCCTGTTCGGGCGGGATCGCTTCTTCGGTCTGGTGCTGGTCAGCGTGGCGGTGCGGCTGGTCGGCGACGGTTGGCTGTGGCCGGCGGTGGGCGAGCTTTGGAGCGATTACTTCCGCACGGACTTTGATTATCGCGGCGAGCTGCACAGCTTTGGTCTGATCGTCGTATCGTTGATCGCCAACCAATTCTGGAAGACGGGCGTGCGTGGTGGGTGGATACCCGTGTGCGCGACGGTCGGCCTGACCTATCTGATCGTCCGTTACGGCTTGATGGAATTCACTAATTTCAGCATCGCTAACCTGAGTTATGCCTACAACGATCTCGCCGCTTCGCTGCTGGCCGCGCCCAAGGCGTACATCGTCCTGTTAACCACGGCCTTTCTGGCCTCCCGCATGAACCTTTACTACGGCTGGGAATTCAACGGCATCCTGATTCCGTCGCTGCTGGCGTTGCAGTGGTACCAGCCGACCAAAATCCTGACATCCTTCCTGGAAGCCTTTCTTGTCCTCGGCATGGCCCGCTTGCTGTTCAGGGTTCCCGCCGTCGCTGGCCTGCACCTGGAAGGGCCGCGCCAACTGTTGTTTTTCTTCAATCTGGGGTTTTGCTACAAGTTGGCGCTCGGCTGGTTGTTGCCGCTAGTGTGGCCGACGGCGCCGGTCGGGGACGCCTACGGGTTTGGTTACCTGCTCACCACCTTGATCGCCATGCGGATGCACGACAAGGAAATCATTGCCCGCCTGACGCGTGCCACCCTGCAAACCTCGTTGGTGGCCGTCGGGGTCGCCAGCGTGGTGGGGTTCGCGCTCGCCCTCTTGTCGGAACATCGGCCGTGGCTGGAACAGCCGGCGGTCGGGACCGGCGCGATCGTGCGGTCGGCCTCGCGGTCGCTGTCGGAACTGTTGAACGACGACAGCGTGCGACTCCGCCGTTTCTGGTTGCAAGCCGGCACGCCGGTGCCGCTGCCCATGGAGCTGGCGGCGTTCGAGGCGGGTATCGAGCAATTGCGGGCGTATCTGGGTGGTGACCGGACCGCCCTCGACCGCGCCGCCGAGCGGCTGGCCGCCGCCAGGTATCGGATCGACTGGGTCGAGCGACGCTATCTCTATCTGCATGAAGAGGAACCGACGCGCGGCTGGGGATTTTACGTGCTTGATACCCACGCCGCCGATAACCTGGTGATCGAAGTTCCGGCACCGTTGGACGAGCGGGGCGCGCTGGCCGCCGCTGGCGGGCTATTCGGCGCTCTGAAAGGGCGTGCGCTAGCGGTTGCGGGTGCCCAGCGCGCCATCAATCCCAACGGCTCGCTGGATGTGTTGCGCAGCCGGGACACGCTGTTCCAGCGGTTCCATCAGGTCATGGCGCGACGGGATGTATTGCAGGTGCGCGCCTATACGGCCCGGAGCAGCGAAGAACTAGCCGGTGTACCGGCCGAGGCGTTCCAGGCGGGAACGATGTCGCCGCCCACCACCCTGTGGGTGCGGGCCAGCTTGCCGCCGAGCTTGAATCTGGCACGGTTGCGAGGATTGATCGACGAACTGCCGGTTAACTGGGCCAGCACGCCATCGGCCAATTTGCAGCGGGCGACGAGCGAGGATGGGTTTGCCGAACTGGTGCTGAACCGTACCGATCTGCGTCGGTTACGGCTGTCCGACCGCATCGTTCCCCAGGCTGAAGCGACGTTGCAGGTGGGCGATATCCGGATCGACGGCTATCTGCGGGAATGGTTGCTGGCCGACAAGCAGCGCCTGGCCGGGCGCGGCACCGACCGATACCGCCCGCCGCGACTGGAGGATTTGCTGTATTTCGACGAGGAAGTCTTGACGCCGTTGCTGGGTCTGTCACGGAGCGCTCGCCCGAACGGCGAGTGGAGCGCGGCGGGACTGGTGGAACTGCGGGCGCTTGCCATCGCCGCCCGGGGAGTGGGTTACGATCTGCTGCGGTATCGCCACCGCGCCAGCGGCCAGGAGTATCTGATTCTGACCGAGGAGGAGGCCAGCAGCGAACGCCGCTATTGGGGAACCTACGTGTTCCGGCTGGGGGGGGGACGAAATTATCTGGTGGCGGTTCCGCATCCCCTGTTCGAGATCAACAGCTTCGAATACGGCGTCTCCCTGTTCGAGCGAATGCAGGCGAACGTTTTGTCGCTGGCGGGTGCCCATCCCCAGGCCAACCGGGATGGCACCGCCGATGTGACGGTGGCCGCCAATGCCAACAGCCTATTCACACTGGTCGGTCAGGTGGTGTTGCGAGAGGCCGGGGACGCGCCCTGGCTGATGGTGAGCGTGCGGGCCTATGGCGTTCGGCCAGGGATACCGGCGCCGACCGCCGATGCGGTGCTGGCCTGGGGAGATGGAGCGGTAAGACCGGATTCCCTCGGTCCGTTGGAGCAACAATTGCTAGCTGCGCTGAACGAGGATGGCCTGAGCACGCGGTTCGTGGACGGCGCTCCCGAGACCGCCGGTTACGAAGCGGCCGGCTCGCCACAGGCGCGCTATCTCAGCGCTGCCGCCAACAAAGCGTTTTGCACGGTCTGGCTGTCGCCGCGGGTCCGGGCTGCCTTGAGCCAGCAGGGTGAGAACGCCGTGCAGGAAATCCAGTTCGCGACATTGGGAATTCCCACCCGGCAAGACGATCTCTATCACTATCTTGCCAGTCTGCCGACCGCGATCGAGGGCACCCCGCCGCTGGCTTGGCGGGAGGCGGCGCGGGCTTACATCGAACGGCGCGATATCCTCAATCTGCGTCAATTGCGCGATTGGCCAGGGTTCCGTTACGAGCGTCTGATCGATCGTGACACGCAGCAGGCGTTTTTGTTGGCGCTCGACGCTGCCGGACGCCCGCGATTGGCGGTGAATCTGCGGCCGCGCCAGCCGGATGCCGAAGTGGTCGCCGGCATGCCGCCCCAGGCCGCCGAAGTGGAGCGGTTCAAAAACGCCCAGGCGGGTTGGCTGTTGTTCGGCACGCCATGATCCGCTTGCTGGGCTATCTCCTGCGCGGGTTGTTTGGACTCGGCGCGCTCGGCTGGGCGGCCTGGTGGGCTTGGCCGTCGCTGGAAACGGCCCGGCAGCGTTTCGACCCGAGCGGCACGGCCAACGCCGATCTAGCCCAACTCGCCAATGCTGAATCCGACACCGCGTACCCGCTGGAAGAGGAACGCTGGTTAGAATTTTCCATTCCGGGCCAGAGCAGCGGCCTGAAAATGGTGAGCAACGCTAACCTGGATGTCCAACAAGCGGCGCAACCCGACATCGAGTGGCGCTACGCGCTCCATTACCAGCTCGTGGATGATTCAGGCCGGTTGCTCAGGGACACCGTTTATCACTATCGGACGGCAGTGAGCTGGTACCGGCCACCGGGTGGGTCTCGACCGCTGACAGCGGTGTTTTATCCGGATCGCCGGATCGTTCCCGCCGATGGCCGCGTACTGATGATCGATCTCGCGGAAGTCCCCAGCGCGGCGCGGCTGCGGCTGAAGTTGGCCAGCCACGCGCCCGAAATCGAAGGCGTGGTAATGCGAGTGTACACTCAGCAACACCTGTTCGATCCGCCTGCCGCTTTGCGCTGGCAGCGCATCGTCCGCCGCCAGCAGGAAGCGTTGGCGCGAGCCAGCGTCTATGGTCCGGAATTACTGCGCCAGAGCGAGCAAATCCAACTGTTGCGCCAGCGTTGGAATCCGGTGGGCCCCATCGGGATCGAAGGCCGGGATTATCGGATCCAGCGGCTTTACAACGCGCTCGATATCGAAGCCGAACCGTCGCGCCCACTGGTCATGCCGGCAGGTTTGTACGTGGACCGCGATCTGCGTGGCACGCTGCCGATTCCGGAACCGGGCGGTTGGGTCAGCTTGGAGTTTTCGGAGATCGATCCAATACCGACTGGGGCCGGCGCCAACGGCGCGGCCGTCCCGACCCCGGCCGAGGTGGAATTGGTTTGGTACGGCCACCAGCCGGGCCCGCCCGTCGTCTATCGGACTTCCCTGAATGGATCGTCAGCTACGCTCTGGTTGGAGAAGCTGGGTGCCGGCCTGCTGGAAGTGGTGGCGCCGCGCCCGCTCATCGTAAATGCGGTTGGCTATCAGGCGGCTGGCGAACCGCTCGATCTGTTGCCGGAACCGCTATACCTGCGGCTGTATCGGCTGCAACCGGATTTGCCGCTGGAATTTGCCATCGCGCACGTCGGTGAACAGCCTACGCTCTGGCGAGTGGATTTGCGGCGGGCTGTGCCGGGCTCGACCACCGAAGCGACGGTGCGCTACGAGTGGCTCGACTCGCGCGGCGCGACGCTGCGCCAGGGAAACCTGACTCCAAACGACGTGGCTTCTCCCTACGACCGGCTACTGGATGGGACCGTGCTGGCCGGACGCGTTTCCGAAGCCACCACCTATGGATTCGCCTTACCGGCGACGGTTGCCCGAGTGCGCCTGACGACGACCGCCGCTCCAGTGTTGGCGAACGCCTATACCCGGCCGGCTGACTTGCGACGCGAGCTGCGGGCACCGGAGGACTATCAGCCCGTCAGTGCGGGAGAAACGCGTGGTCAACCGGTGTGGTTTCCGGTGCTGCCCCTGGCGGCGGCGGCGTGGGCATGGGACGGACGGACGGTGCTGCTCGACCGGCAGAGCCGTCCTCCCCAACGCGATCCGGAGATTTTGGCGGGGCGCTACGACTGGCAGGATTATGATCCCCAGGGCGACTGGCGGGGCCGCTATCTGCTCAACCCACGCAACCCGCAAACCCCGCTGCGCGATCAGGCGCTGGATACAGTATTCCAGCCGCTGGCCGCCGGGGTTCCGGTCCGGCTGGAACTGCGCGGTTCGCCGGGTCGGACGATGCTAGCGCCCACCTTCTTGGTATTGCGCGATACCGAGCGGCCTGACTCGGTACAGATCAGCGTGGACGGTCAGCTGGTTTACGCCGGCGTGCTGGTGCTGCGGCGCACGCAACTGCGATTACCGCCGTTACCGGTCGGTGCTCACACGGTGCTGGTGCAGGGCGCGGGGCCGGCCCGCTGGTTCGTGAATTACGCCGGTGGCGGAGTCGGTAGCCTGAACCGGCGATTAGCCTATCGCTTGGATCGGGAGGGGCTGGAGTTCGTCTATGCCAAGGCCAGTCCGGACGTGGAAGTGCTGTCTGGCGTTTTGCAGACACCGTTCGGCACCGACCGGCGCGCTCGGTTGCGGGCGAAGATTCAAATGCCGGATCGCGTCCCTCCGGGGCTGTTCACCCGGCCGACCGTGCGCGAGTGGTTATACGACCTGCGACCCGACAACGGCAGTCCGGTGCCGGTGCTGGATACTCCCGCCGAGCAGGCGGGTCTGGGGCAACGGTTTTTTTTGCCGCTGGGCGACGATGCGCCGCCCGGCGACTATCGAATCCGGCTGTGGCTGGAAGAAGGCAGCGGATATCTGACGCTTTATCGGGTGACGCCGGGCCTGCCGGTGGTGCTCGAACTGTTCAGCGAGGAAGGACGACCGTGAAAGAGATCATCGAAGAAACACGCCAAAGTTTCCGAGAAAAACCGGTTCCGGAAACAAGAACCGTTGGACGACGCTGGCACGGCGGGTTGGTCATCCTGCTGGCGTTATCGGCACCCCTGCTTGCCGCCGCCCGTCCAGTGACCCTGGAGAACCTGTTCCGGGATAGCCAGGGCCGCGATTATCAGTCGCCATCTCCAGACGAACTGCGCCAGGCCGAGCAGCTCTTTCAACGTGCGTTCGCCGGTCGGATCGAGGCGGCGGACTGGGCGGCGCTCGGTTTCCGGGTCGAGCGATTAACCGAACAGGGCGGTGTTTTGACGGTGATCCGGGAAGCGCCCGACCAGCGGCGCGGGCGCGGTTTTTATGCCTTCGTCGACTCGCCGGTCAGCGCTCCGATCCTGCAAGCGCCACACGCCCTAAGCGACCGCTATACCGGCATCATCGCCGTCGAGCTGTTTGCCAGCGGCCGTTTTGCCGCTGGTGCCTGGAGTACCGCGCCGCGCGGGTATCAGGATGACGACGAGGACGTGGACGCCGACATGGCGCACCGGCCGGACAGCTACTTCATAGCTTTCAGCCGTGCCGCTGCCATGTCCCGACCGGTCAAGGTCGTCGTGCAGTTGCACGGATTCGCCGCCGACAAACGCAAGACCGAGGCTGGTCGCAGGGCAGGGGCCATCGTCAGCGCCAGCCAGCGCCAACCGACGCCGGTGGCCGAGGAGATCGCTCGCTGCTTGGGCGGCGTGTTCGCCGAGCCGGTACTGCTGTATCCCCTCCAGGTCAAGGAACTGGGTGGATTGACCAATCAAATCGCCCAGACCTTGCGGACGTTGGATCATTCCGGTTTCGTTCACCTCGAACTGGCGCAACCGCTGCGGGAACAACTACATCGGGACGCCGAAGCGCGGCAACGGTTCGGCGCCTGCCTGGCTGGGACGCGACCGTGAGGCGACGGGGTCGGCTTCGCTGCGGGGCCTTGCTGGCGCTGCTGCTCGGCGCGGGAGCCGAGGCCGGTCCCGATCAGGTGCAAATCGACATGGTCGGTCGCTACCCGCTACCGTTGCGCTGGGATAACGTATCGAGCGAGCCGCTCTGGGTGGAGGGTGCCAAGCCGTTTTCCGCGCTAGGCAGCCGGGCTCGGGATGGGGAACGGCACGAAACCCGAATGCATCGGGTACGTTTGGCGCCGGGCGAGAACGTGACGGTTTGGGTGCCGGCCAACGAGGGGCTGCGGGTTTATCGGCCCGATGGCCGTTTGGCGTTGGCGGATCTGGAAATCGCCGTTTCCAACGGTTCTGGGCTGTATGTCAGCGCGCCGACGCAACCTTCGACACAAGGCGATTCGCTGCTGTTGCCGTCCGATTGGCCAGAGGAGCGCTTGGCGCGAGTAAGCCGTCCGGCACGGGCCAGCGAGGCAGTGGAAGTTGCGCTGTTCGTGTCCCGACGGGAGGCGTTGGGCGAACTGGCGCCGTACCGTGACGTGGCGCGGCCCGAATCGGGGTCGGAACCGAAACCGGCATTGGCGCCGGAAGCGCGGCCGGTATTTGCAGCGGCTGCCGCGGCCCAATCGCCGCAAGCCCCTGCCGAGGAAGCACCGCCGCTGGCCGGTGTACCGGTTGCATTGCTGCGCCCGACTGACGAAGCGACCGCGCAGCCGTTCTGGCCGCTGCAAGCCCAACCTCCGCTGCGAATCCGCCTGCGAGGGCCGGCGCGGCTGGCTTTGGAACAGCGGTTGCGCTATCTGCCGGGGGAAACCCAGACCCGGCAAGCCTATCGAGTTTACGCCTGGCTGGACGGCCGGCCCTGGCAGGCGCTGGATTTCGTGGCCGGCCCCGAGATGCGCCGGGCGGTTTGGGTGGACGGTTGCGTCGAAACGCTGGGTCGCCTGGAGACTGGCTATCTGGAGCTGCCGGACGGTGACCACGAATTGACTTTAACAGCGACGCAACCGCTTCACGCGCGATTGTTGATCCAGCGAGATCCCGATTATCTGTTTCCCAGCTTGAACGCGCCAAAGCTGACCGCCGCCGAGGCTCGCGCCGCGCGACCGGTGGCGCACGGTTCGATTTGGGATTTGAGTTGGGCCGAACTGAGCGTTCCACCCAACGCATTACCCTTGGCCGAGGTGGATCGAGTCGCGCTGCGGCTGGGGCGCGATAACAGTTTCCGCGACGGTGGACTGACAGCGGCGATGGTGGCGCGTCAAATGGCGCTCGCCCACCGCGAAGTCCTACGACTGACCTCGCAAGCACAGGATTTAATGAGTCTATTTACGTCTTACCGCGCTTTGTTACCAGTTGCCAAGCCGACTGTTGTGCCACCTCGGTTCGGCTGGTTGCGCAATCGTCGCCTGCTAGGTTTGACTGAGCAAGCGCGCGAATTACTGATCGCGGAACGCTTTGACGACGAGGGACTGGATGCGTTGACTTTGGCCCATTTCCTCGAATTGACGCCGGGCGCGGAACTGGAATATCGCTTGCCGGAACGACCAGCGCCATCGTTGTTACGTGTCACGGTGGAGCCGCACGCCACTGACGATGCGGAATTTCTGCTGCGCTACGACGATCAGCCTCCGCTGCGGCTGCGATCACGGTCGCCAGAGCTGGCCGCGCGGCTGTTTTCGCCGGCAGCGAGCGAGGTGGCGCTGGCGCTGGTGGGCGAGCGGCACGGCGTGCCCGCCGCCGGCACCCTGACCGCGCCGTTCGCCGCGCAGCGCCCGCCCGGGCCACTGGTCGCGGCGGCCTCGGTGGAAATTCCGCTGCCGGCAGGCGTACGGCGAATTCGCTTGAGCGGAGCCAGCCAGCCGTTGAACGTGGCCTTGCAGTATCGTGCCAGCCGGCCCTACCAGCTGACGGAAAGCGAGTATCTGGAGATGAGCCGGCAACTGGGCACGGAAACCGTTTACCGACGGTTCCAAGCGCAATTGCAGCGTGCGAAAACGACGGCGGAACCATCCGGCGGCGCGGCCGCGCCTGCCGCGTTTTTCGCCGTCGAACGGGACGCCCAGCGCGAGTTGGCCAACCACTGGCTCCCTCTGGTTCGCCTGCTGCGGGAGCGCGGCAAGCGACTGACGACGGGGCTGGCGCTGCCGGCCGCTCATCCGCCCCCGCCTCCGGATGCGGACCAACGGTCTGCCGAGGCTCGGCGTCTGGAGCGGGCCGGGCAAGCGCTGCCCGCCCTGGAACAATGGAGTGCGTTGACCGGCGCGAAAACCGCCAGTGCCCGGACCGAGGCGGTTTTGGGCCAAGCACGAACTTTACGCCAGTTGAACGAGGAGTTTCTAGCCGAACAAATGTTGCGCGGGACATTCCTGTACGACCCCGAACCGGCGGTGCGCGAGCAAGCTTTCGCGCAATTGCAGCGGGATTACGAAGCGACGGCGGATGAAGACAGTGTGCTGACGCTGGTCGGCACCGCGGCGATGCGCCAGCCGGAACCGAACCGGTTGCGGCAACTGGCGAGTGTATTGCTCGATCAAGGCGATCCCGAATTGGCATTGCCGGTACTCCTGGCGTTGCCGCCGGCGGAGCGAACGCCGCCGCTGGTGGCGCGCGCCGCTTATCAGCTTGGCTGGTGGCAGGTGTTCGAGGAAACCCTGTCGCACTGGCCCGATCCGGCGCAACGCCGGCTTTGGGAAGGTTATCGCGCCCAGCAGCGGGGCGATTATCGGGAAGCCTTGCGGCTGTGGCGGGAAGCGGGTGCCATCGGGCGGGAGCCGGCCGAAGCTCTGGAAACCGGTTTGGCCATCCGTGACCGCCTGCGGGATTCCGACCCAGCGGTACGGGAACGCGCCGTGGCCGACTGGGCGCGCTGGCAAACCCGGCAACCCGGCGTCCACGTCTGGCGGGATGCCGGTCACTTGCTCGACGACTACGCGGGGGCCGTCGCCCTGTACGCGCCGGATCGCGACCGATTCGGTCAAATGTTCCGCGCCCTGCCGGGTCGGCCGGTCAAATTGGGGATTTACGGACCCGCGAAGCTGCGCATCGAGGGGCGCTTGGTTCATCCGGCCGGCGCCGCCGATCTGCCGGCGGTGGATGACTGGTTGTTGCTGCGCGATGGTGACCGGGTGGAACGGTTGCCGATCAATGCTGACCGACCCAGCCAAGGCTTGTTCGTCGTCGGTGATGCCGCCGAAGTGCCGGGCCGGCAGAACACCTTGGATTACGTGGTCGGGCCGGGATGGCATGTCGTCGAAATCGCGGCCCAGCAGCGGCCATTGCTGGTGCAGGCGTCCATCTGGCGGCCGGAAATTTCGCTGCTGGTTCTGCCAGAACTGACGCCGGCCTCGGTGACTGCGGCGGCACTCGGCTTGGCCTACGGTGAACCGGAACGGAGCGAACCCGACTCTTGGAGTTGGCTGCCATTCGGGAAATTTCACATCCGGCGGGATGAAGCGCCGCAGGAAACCGGGCCGGCGAATGCCGGGTTGCCGGTTCAGGTCGTTACGGGTTGCAAGCTGGAGCCACGGGCTCTGTACACGCTGCCGTCCGTTTCGCTGGAGCCCGCCGCGCGGACGGAGTTGTTGAACCGGCTGGCTCAGTTCAATCCTCCCGATTTAGCTTGGCCCACGTCGCCACCGACCGCCGACCAGGCATTGCGTCAACGCTTAATCGCCTTGCTTTGGGAGGTAGAACAGGCGCCGGCTACTTTGGCGGAGCGCTTGCCGGAAGCCGAGCAGTGGGTGGCGGCCCAGCCGGGGGTGCCAGGCGTGGAAACGTTGCTGCGCCGGCTGCGGCAACGCGCCGAATGGGAACCGGTGACCGCCGTCGCGCAAAGTGCCGGGATCCGTTCCATCGAGACGCCTGGCTGGCAACCGGAATCACCCTTTCTGCGGGTCCGCAAAGCACTGACGCCTCCGGTCGCGTTGGACGAACAGGTGTTGGCCGGCACGGAGCAACTCGGATTGCTGACCACCAATCCGACACCTACCCGGCTGCGGGTGGAGTTGCGCGTGGCCGACGTGCGGTACCTGCCTTCCCAGCCGCTGAGCGCGTGGTATCGACTGGACGAGCAGCCGGAGCAGTCGGTCACGCTTACGCCGAACGCCCCGAGCGATTCGTTCGTCCTCCAGGTTCCATCCGGCCAACATGTGTTGCGCATCGGCATCGTCGCGCCGGTCGCCAACCAGTATTTGCGAGCGCGGGTCAGCGAATTGCGGGGCCATGCCGCGCGTCCGGTGACCGACGATCTCCGGCGCTTCTATCAGGTCGCTACCGCCGCCGAACCGCTCCGGGTACCGGTGATGGGACCGGCTTGGCTGCGGATCGACGAACTGCGCGACGGTCGGCTCGACAGCCGCTATCAGTATCTCGGTTCCGGCCTGAACACGTTGGAGTTGCGACCGGCGCCGGGTCGGGCAGAGGCACTGTATCGGTTGCATGGCCTACAGATTCTGGACGCGCCGCGCGAGGTAACACCCCCGCGAGTGGTGCGCTGGACTCTGGAACCGCCACCACCGGCACCCGCTCAAGTTTCGACGGTTCCACCACCGAGCGCCTGGGTGCTGCAAGATCGCTATGCTTTGGGCGAACAGGAGGACGGTAGCTGGTCGCTGGGCACGACCTTGGCGCGCGCCTTGCCGTCCCTTGATGAAACCAGCAGCGGCCAACCGCCTGACCAATATCTGGAAACCGTGCTTGGTTACCGCTATTTCGATGAGTGGCGGCGTAATTATTACGATGCCGACGCGCTGTTTCGCCTGCACCGCGAGGGCAGCCCCACGTTCGGCTTGCTCGGTTCCTGGCAGCACCGGACCGAATGGCCGGGCGTGTCGTTTCGGTTGAGCGGGGAGCTGTACGCCCAGCAGTCCGAGGCTTGGGCCTGGAACGCGACGACGCGCGGCCTGGTTTGGCAGGTCCGGGATATCGACCCGAAGACTTGGCACGCGCCCGGTCTGAGCTTCTTTTACCGGGATCTCCATCAGCAATCCGGCTACGACTATGAACCTGGCCGTGTGGATCAGGATGTGCTCAGCGAATACAAGCGTTTTCATCGGCGCGGGCTGGTGCTATCCGACACGCTGACGCACCGACCCTGGCTGGATACGCTGTGGTACGCCAGCGCGGCGCTAACCTCGGACGAAGATTGGAATTTCTTCGACCCGGAACACGCGAGCGCTACTGTGGGCTGGAAACAATTGTTCGGCGACTGGGAAGCGCAGGCCGCTTACCAGTGGACGTACTATTTCGCGCAGGGTGATCATGATTGGAATCGGCCCGAAGCCTCGCAAAGCGGCAAGTTGCGGGGCGAGGTGCTCTGGGAAGGCGGCGGGGGTGATCAGGGGCGCCTGCGCGCGGGACTGGCATTGCGATACGACATCGACTCCCGCGAATGGGGCTCCTGGTTATCCGTCGAATGGTTCCCGGACCGGGGTCGAGGCTATCGGGATTTCCGGCCCGGCGCCGTGGATTTCCGAGACCTGCGCGAGCGGATGCTGCCGCTGGAGTTCAACAACCGCATGGATGAACCGCCGGGCGAGGACCGCGCACCGTGACCGTGCCACCGCAACCCGCCGCGAAAAAATGGCGCAAATGGGTAGAGCCGCCGCGTCTCCGTCTGGCGTTCGAGCGGCTTGAGATCGAAGCCTGCCTGCAAGAGGGTTTGACGCCCGTTCTGGCGCGGGCGTCCCGGACCTTGCTGGACGAACTGACGAGCGCTTTTCGGCGCGACTGGCCCGGCGTGCGGGACGATCCGCCGGACTGGGCGACGCCCTTCGCTCTCCTCTATCGGCTATTGGTCTTTCTGCGCCACGAGCTCGACCAGCGGCAAGACCTGATTCGCCGCCTGCGGCTCGATTACGCGGATTACAATCGCCGTTATCTGGGGGCGGTCACTGCCGAGGAGCGCCAGCACCACATGCTAGCCTTCGCCAAAACCCTCGGTGCCAGCCGCCGTCGATTGGCCGGCGACCGCGCCGCCTTCCAGCGCTGGTTGGGCCACGACACCCTGGTGGAACGCTATCAGCGCCGGCATGCCGCCCACGATCGCCGGCTGGCGTTTGCCCTCGAACGCCTCGGCGGCATCGGCGCCCGATTGCTGGAAAAGGCTGGACCGAGCCAGGGTCACGGGTTGCTGTGGCCGCGCCTGGAGCTGGAACCTCTGTTGTTGCCGTTGCTCGCCTACGACGGCGATGCCCGCGTCCGAGTCGCGGCGTTTCGCGCGCTGGCGCGGACGCTGCGCGCGTTGCCGGCGGATCAGCGCGAACTGCCGATCAGCGAGGGGGCGTTGCGCTACATCTACGGCTCGGCGCTTGACCAGCGGCGAATGACCTGGATTCAGGCCGAAGCCTTGGCCCTGCTACCGCATCTCGATCTGCCCTCCCTGGTGACCGCTCTAAAGGCGCGGCTCGATCGGCCCGGTACGGGCGACGATCTATTCGTGCGTCGCCGAGCGGTTCTGTTACTGGGCGAGTATCTAGAACGGTTGCCGGAATTGGCGGAACTGCTCCCCGTAGTGTTGCAGGATCCCAGCCCCTACGTCCGCCAGGGTTTGGCCGAGGCGTTACCGGCCATGCCGGCGGCGACAGCGCTGCCCGCTTGGCGGGAATTGCTCCTGTCCGACCCGGTGCCTCCGGTGCGTGCTGCTGCGCTGCTGCAAGTGACTTCCCTGCTGGCGGAACCAACGTCGTTCGACAGCTTGTTGGAGGGCGTGGCGACGGCCTTGGGCCAGGAGCGGGACGCTTGGGTGGCGCGAGTCGCGTTGCAGGTGATCTGGCAGGTGCAATGCCAGCTGCTGGCGGACGAGCGCGAAGCCGAAGCGGACCGCTGGACGATGGGTTTGTTGCCGGCGGTGGCGCATTTACACCGCCACGCCGCCGATGCGGCGATGCGGCGCTGGGCAGCGCAAGCCCGCGAGCGGCTGTGGGCGTGGGCCGACCCTCAACGGCGGCGCTGGCTGGCGGCACTGGCGGAGGAGGTGGCCGCCGTTCCAGCCGGCCGGCGGCGGCGCCTATCGCGGGCGCTGGCGGCCGTGGGGGACGCGACGCTGGGTCGATTGCTGGCGCTGCTGGCGCAGGATGATCACGGCTGCACGGTCGCGCGCGGTTGGCTGGGAACATGGGTGACACGCGGCCAAGTGCTGCGATTCCGCACCTGGCGCTGGCTGCACGAGCTGCGTCATCCCGCTACCGACAAGCGGCAAGCGTTTCGGCATACCGTGGGCCGGGTGTATCGCGGCAACCTGTACGCGCCTTCCGGCATCCTCGCCGAACTGGCCGAGACCAAGGTGCCCGGCGAGCCGCTGTATTGCGGCACCGAGTCCGGTTGGCGACCCTATCTGCCGCTGGTGGACGAGTTGCTGTCTTGCCTGGATCAGTGGGATCGGCGATTGCGCCGCTATACCAGCGAAGGCGTGACCGAAATCGTCGCGCCGCCGGCATTGTGGCGGCGTTTGTGGGCGCGAACCGTGCTGACCGCGCGATTCGCCGGCTACGCGCGGCTGCGCAACTGGCAGGAAGGCGCGCAGGCCGACCCGTCCAGCTATTTGGCGGCGGTCGTGCGACTGGGGTTCGCGATCCGTTTTGTCCCGTATCTCGCCGCCGAGGGTTTCCCCGAAACCACCGATCCGTTGGTACAGCGATTTTTTCCTGAACCAGCCCCCAGTGCGGTGGCGATGTCGACCGGCATTCAGGAGGCGGCGGCCGCGCCTTTGTGGGTTGGTTCTGGCCAGGCACTGGCGTTGTGGCCGCTCGGCGACTGGTCGAGCCTTTGGGAGCGATTTCGGGATTATTTCTTCTCGGTTTACCAGAATTCGCTGTTCGACCTTGGCGTGTTTCTGGCGGCGCTCGGCGGTTTGTTTTTCGGGCGGCATATCGTCGTCAACGCGCTGATTCGACGAGCGCGCAACCGGCTGCCGCTGTCGATCGGCGGTTGGGGCACGCGCGGCAAATCCGGCACCGAGCGACTCAAGGCGGCGCTGGTCAACGCCCTCGGTTTCGGCGTGATGTCCAAGACCACCGGCTGCGAAGCGATGTTCCTGCATGCCGATCCCTACGGCACGCTGCGGGAAATGTTTCTGTATCGCCCATACGACAAAGCAACCATCTGGGAACAAGCCAACGTGCTGCGACTGAGCGAGCACTTGCATGTTGAGGTGTTTCTCTGGGAGTGCATGGGGCTGACCCCCGCCTACGTCTTCACCCTGCAACGGCAATGGATGCGCGATGATCTGGCCACCGTCACCAACACCTATCCGGATCACGAGGATGTGCAAGGGCCGGCCGGCTACAACATTCCGGAGGTGATGACCAACTTTATTCCCCGGCACTCGACGCTGCTGACCAGCGAGGAGCAGATGTTGCCGATCTTGCGCGATGCCGCCGGATGCTTGGGCACCCGGTTGCGAACAGTCGGCTGGCTGGAGGCCGGCCTGCTGACCCCGGACGTGCTGGCGCGCTTTCCCTACGAGGAGCATCCCTACAACATCGCGTTGGTGCTGGCGCTGGCCGAGGAACTGGGCGTCGAGCGGGATTACGCGCTCAAGGAAATGGCCGACCGGGTGGTGATGGATATCGGCGTGCTGAAAAAATACCCGGCCGCGTGGGTGCGAGGCCGGCGGCTGGAGTTCATCAACGGCATGTCGGCCAACGAGCGCTTCGGCTGTCTGAACAACTGGGTGCGCATGGGATTCGACCGGCAGGACCGTTACCAGGAGCCCGGCGTCTGGATCACCACAGTGGTCAACAATCGCGCCGACCGCATTCCTCGCTCGCGGGTATTCGCCGGCATCCTGGTGAACGATGTCAGCGCCGACCGGCATTTTTTGATCGGCACCAACCTGGACGGCCTGCAAGGCTATATCCGCGAAGCCTGGGAGCCGTATATCGCCGGGCTCCGCCTGTGGCCGGCCACGGCGGGGGCGGAGTCCGCCGAGCGCATTTTGGAGCGGCAGGCGCACTGGCAGCGGATTCCCACCGAGGAACAGCATTTGCGCGAGCGTTTGGCAGCCTTGTTGCGGGGGTTGGACATTGCGGACGTTCCTGAACCGCCAGTCAGGTTTTGGCGGGAGTCGGCCGCCTTACGCGATTATCTGACGGCGGCCGGCGCGGTGGAGCACGGCGAAACCATTGCAATGCACCTGATGGAGGAAGGCCAGTGTTATGAAGAGTATCGGGCGCTGGCCGAGCGGGTGGCAGCGGCCGAACCTGCCGGTCGGCCGGTGCTGGAGGCCACCTTTCACGATCAGTTGTGGCGCTGGTTTAGCCGCAAGCTGGTGGTGATCCGCGACCCCCACGCCAGCGGCGAGCAGATCATCGACCGGATCGTCCGGGAAACTCCGCCGGGCCTATTCAACCGCATCATGGGCATGCAGAACATCAAGGGGCCGGGGCTGAACTTCGTCTATCGCTGGCAGGCGTGGCAGGATTGTCACAATGCCTGCGAACGGCTAGGCGATTCCGATCTGGCGACGGCCCGGCAAGGGTTGCGCGAACTGGCCGGGCTTCAGGCGTTCGGCCAGTTGAGCGAGCAGAGGGTGCAGGAAACGGTTTCGACAGTCCGACATCGCCCCGTTGCGCAGAGCGAGCAGTTTCAGGCGGAATTGACCTTGATCGAATCCCGCTTGGAGCAGGCGGCGGCAGCGGTGAAAACCCAACTGCAAACCAACCTCGGTGGCCAGCCCGATAGATTGGCTCGGTTGCTCGGCACCATTGAGGCGTTTCTGGATGCCGGCGACGCAGTCAGGCGCCGCAAGCTTGCCGACCGGATTTACCGGGATTTGGCGGAGGAGCGCATCGGCCACCAGCGAGCAGCCCTGGAGTTGCAGGCGCTGACTCAGCGTCAGAAAGGAGGCTGGCTGGAGAAGCGGGTGCGAGCCTGGTTGGCGGCATTGCACGAAGGGCGAGGCGACGGCGTGAGTAGCTGATTTATGGCGCCGATACAACCGCTTGAGTCTTTTGAAAACGTTCGGTGCGCGCCGGCTCTTTTATCCTGAATTTGGCGTTCTGTCTGCGTTTATCGCGGGTTACAGTAGGGAGCGACGACTGCCGCACCGCGCGCGGCCTCTCTTTACCTCGACGATACCTTCGGCGATCATGTGGTTACCATGTAACCTTCAATCAAAATGTCAAGAATTATCAGGGTAGCAGGTTGGTCAGGGCGGCCGCGAGCGAACGTTATTTTCGTCCATGGCTTGGGAGGTCATGCCTACGCGACGTGGCGGCGCAAGGCCGACGACGATTCGTTCTGGCCGCTATGGCTAGCGCAGGATGTCGAGGGGCTGGCCGTCTATACGCTCGGTTACGAAGCACCGCCGTCCAATTGGCTGGGCACGGCGATGCCGTTGCAAGACCGTGCCGTCAATATCCTCGAATGCCTGCTCGGCGAGGCCGGTCTGCGCGATGGCCCGATCACTTTTATCTGCCACAGTCTCGGCGGCCTGCTCGTCAAGCAAATCATGCTGGATTTGCAGCGGCAGAAAGGGCAGCGGCCCGAAGCCGCCACACTGTTGGATCGCATCACCCAGGTGGTGTTTCTGGCCACCCCGCACACCGGATCGAGGCAGGGTAGCTGGTTGGAGCGACTTCGATTCCTGGCCTGGCCTTCCTCGATAACCAGGATGTTGGTCGCAAACGATCCAACCTTGCGGGCCATCAACGTGAGCTATCGAGGGCTGGCGAATGAATTGAGGGATACCCTCCACCACCGGATTTTCTACGAAATACAAGGCACGCCTGCGGGCGTCATCGTTGATGAGGCCAGCGCCGACCCTGGATTGCCCGGCCTTCCTCCCATTCCGATCGACGCGGATCATATCGGCATTGTCAAACCGGCGGATCGATCCGCGTTGCAATACGTGCGCATCCGCGACTTCGTCGCCGAGAATCCACCGCCGGACGAACGGACCGGTTTCGAAATTTCCCAGCTTCCCGCGCTGAAGTCCGAGCGGCCATGGAATATCGTCCCGAAGTTGCTGCGGATTGCACTGCTGGTTCTGCTCTGCACGATCGCGGGCGTTCAAGCCCTCATTGCGCCTGCGCCAATCGATACGGGAAGCATCGAACAAAACACGAGGAACATCGAACAAAAGCTGGATGCGCTAGCCGAGAAACTGTTCGCCCAAAGCGCGACGCGCTCCGTGCCGGGCGCCGAGAAATCGGTCGGTAAAGCCGTCGCCGCCGCCAGCCAAGGCGCGGCTGAGGGCGACGAGCGGATGGCGACGGCGCTGGCCCTGCTGAAAGAGAACAGGATCGCCGAAGCGGAAGCGCTGTTCCGCGACGTCGCCGCAGACAGGGAGACGCAGGCCAAGCAGAACGCCCGAGCCGCCGCCATCGCCTACCGCAACCTCGGCGCCATCGCCGGCCTGCGCGACCCCAAGCAAGCACTCGACGCCTACACGAAGGCCGTTGAGAATGATCCCGACGATCTGGAAAGCCTGCTCTGGATCGGATCGCTTCAGCTCGAACGGGGCAATTTGCCAGAAGCCGAGTCGCGCTTTAAGCGTGTCCTCAAGCTTGCAGCCTCCGAGAACCAAGCGTGGTTCATCTACTGGGTACGGATCGGGATCGGCAACGTGCGGATGGCGCAAGGCAATCTGCCGGAAGCGCTGAAGACCTATCGCGACGGCCTCGCCATCCGAGAGCGGCTGGCCCAGGCCGACCCTGGCAACGCCGGCTGGCAGCACGA
>Ga0116151_10000271_pt1 | contig 46784 bp, 32 predicted proteins | sample AD_UKC117_MetaG_FD_89893 | JGI IMG/M metagenome (GOLD analysis project Ga0116151, IMG submission 89893) | Active sludge microbial communities of municipal wastewater-treating anaerobic digesters from Hong Kong - AD_UKC117_MetaG | ecosystem: Engineered > Bioreactor > Anaerobic > Digestate...
TACGCTTATGGCGGCAATGGCTGTATGTATGTCACCAGCAGCGGCAGCATAATTCGTATGCAATTTCCGGTCACGCTGCCAGACGGCGCCATTATAAAATCGATGGATGTGGTCTATAATGACGCTTCGGCCAGTGATTTAACCATGTGGCTCACCGCCTATGACCCATTTTATGCCGCTAATGATTTGGTGTCTGTATCCTCTTCTGACAGTTCGGGAGCCGGCGTCAGCAGCAGCGCGGAAATTACCCATACAGTGGACAACAACCTCAATGCCTATTCCTTGAATTATTCATGGGCTGGCGTGCAAGATAGCACCTTGCAGATTTGTGGCATACGCATCAACTATATCGATCCGTTTTTCACAACATTTCTACCCGCCACCCTTAAAAACTAAGGGTTTCCGTGTTTTGAGTAATCAGTAGGAAGGTTTCAGAAGACCCGAAGGGTTTGAACCCTAGGATACTCGAATCAATTGATGCAAAACCCTTCGGGTCTCATGCTAAACCCTTTTGCGGTTTACTTAACTTGAGAAGATTGGACCCATCTTCATGAAAAGATACTCATATACGCTTCTGATTAACTGGCAAGTCTTATGAACGTAATCGGCTCTTTGGAATTGTGGGGGTTGTGATGTCAACCCCCTCAATTCCTAAAGAGCCACGTTGTTTTTAAGGAGACATAAACTGTGGACATTCGTAAGGCAGTAGTCTATGTTTTTCAGGACCCTCGTTGGCTGGTCAAGATCGTGATTGGCGACGTCATGATCCTATTGAGCTTACTAATCGTGCCCTTCATCTTCCTGCAGGGCTATCTGATCGAGATCATTCGTAACGTGATGCGTGGCGAAGAGCATCCCCTACCGGAGTGGGACAATTGGGGCGCAAGGTTCAAAGATGGTCTAAATCTGACTATCGCCGGGTTAATATACACCGCGCCGCTCTGGCTGGCCCTGTGCTGCAGCGTTGTGTCAGTTCTGCCCGCCGCTTTGTCCGAAGGCAACCTTACCGAGACGACCGCCCTGCTTTCGGTTAGCGGTTTTAGCTTGATGGCCTGTCTGGCCTTCTTGTTTCTTTGGGCCTATGCTGTGATAGCCCCAGCCATCGCCATTCAATATGCGCGCGAAGACACATTGGCCGCCACACTGCGCTTCGGCGAAGTATTTGCCATTGTGCGCAAGCATCTGGGCGATATCATCTTGGCTGTGGTTGTTATTATGGTCTTGGGCGCCGCCCTAGGCTTTCTTGGTCTCATTCCCCTGATTGGCTGGCTCTTCTCCGTAGGCGCTACCATTTACGTGTTTTTCGTCACCGGCCACCTGTACGGTCAGATTGGGGCCAAAGCCGGTGGTCTGCCCAATCTCATCGAAAAGGCGCCCAACGATCTGGTGTAATCGGCAGTATTCAATTATGAACATGTCTAACCTTATGCCTCTTTCCCAGATTGACTGTCAAAACCTCTCGAACCGCTAAGAATACCAAGAGCGCGGAGGTTGTATCAGAGAAAATCTCCACGTTTGCCACAGTAAAAGTGTGAGATTTGTCAGCCAGGTAAACTGCAAAAAGGTTTGGGAATTAGACCTGAAGGATTTTGCACCAATTGAGTCGAGTATCCTAGGTTTCAAACCTTTTGGGTCTCCTGAAACCTTTCTACTGATGACTCAAACAGGTAGATGATTACAAAAACGGTTAACTCATTTTCACGAAGGCGGGAATTGCCGGGTGATACGGCCGTGCAAAAAGCCGTATCGTATGGCGGGTGTTTGATGAGATAATTCGGCCTGTCCGAACCAACATCCTGCATCCCCTTGTTGCGGCCTCACCCATCAATCCCATAGTTAGGAGACAAGTATGAAAAAGAATCATTTGTTGCTCATTGGCCTCGTCATTGGTATTGTTTTTACCCTTCCCCTGCTCTGGATTGCCCCCGTTCAAGACTTGCTGGCCGACTTTCCGGCTGCCAGTCAGGCAAACAGCCCTGCCGGCCCTGCCATTGCCGCCGACGATGGCACCCCGACGCCGTCGTCGCCTACCTTGTTTAACGGCGATGAAGTGCCGCCGGCCAACTTCCCCGCCGAGGCCCAGGCGCCCAATTTGCCCACGCCCATTCCCGGCGAAACGCTTGTCTATTTTGTGCCCACAGACAACGACGCCACGGCGACCGTCTTATACCTCTACAATACCGATACTGTCGATCACATCGTGGCCTTACGCGGGTTTAGCTACAATGGCGTCCTGGTTTATTCGCTGAATATCAACGTCGGCGCTACCAGCTTTTTACGCCTGTCCAGCGATTCCATTGTCTCCGCGCCGCCGCCTAGTTGGGCAACCCCGGCTCCCATCATCACCAACTTCACCGACTTTACCTACTACGCCAGCCTTTCCCTGCCAAAAGGCGTCAAAGCGGAAGGGTACGTCCTCTTTAATCCGGGCACCGGCACTGTCGATCCACGCAAGGACCAGGGCGCAATCCCCTTACGCTTTAGCTCCGACCCGGCTACCCTGTTCCTGCCCGCCGTGCAGGACAATCCGTAGTAATTGGGCACTGTAAAGCGGCATAATGATGCCTGATGCGTAACCCATAAGATTTTACGCATCAGGTATCCTATTTCATGGAAAGCGCCGTCAAATTGAATAGACTCACAAAAATTGAGCCTGCGGCAATCTAGCGGGATGGTGTAGAGGCTAGACAGGTGGGTGAGATGTGGGCCACATGCACGGCCGTTTTCTCCGCCTGTATAGTCCGTTGATTGTCGCGGGCGAGGCGGCGCGGATAAACAAGTCTCGTTTGCCTCAGGTATTACCGCGCCGCCCGGCCCCTACAAAGGCTGCGGCATAGTCCAATTATTTTCTTAACATCCAAAAGATTGCCGCCAGCTCACGCCGATCAAGTTCCATTTAGATTAAAAGTTCACAAAAGCCATTACGGCATATACCCATCCGATAAAGTCAGTAAGAAAGCAACGATGGCTGCTTCTTCCTGTGCCGTAAGCCCCAAATTCCCCAATTCAGCCACGTTGATATTCATCGCCACTTCTGGCGCCGGCCAGCAGTTGGCGGCCAACGCATCGGCCTCCGTATAGGAACCAGGGCAAACAGGCAGCAGATCCCGCGTGTTATAGAAGTGGACGATGCCCGCCAAACTCTTGAAGTAGCCATTGTGGCCATAAGCTTTGATGATGCAGTCAGGCTTTGTGGGGTCAGCTTCACATGCGTTTTTACCAACATTTCGCAGCGTGGGCACTTTTTGCTTACCCATATTCGCCGCGGCATACAGTTCATAATCTGCCCGGGTCTGTAGAAACTCTCCCAAACCATAATCAACCCAATCATAACCGGCCGGGTTAAAGGCAATGTTTTCATAGAAAGGATTGTCTGGGTTGCGGGGCACTCCCAGGTTGTCGAAGGTGTAATCCGTAAAGAGCGGCTGTTGGCCATTGCCGGTGTGGCAATTATGGCACTTACCTTTGCCCCGGAAGAGAGCATACCCTTGCTGCTCTAGTTTGGTTAATTTGACTTTACCGGTGAAGGTCAGGTCGAACTTGGAACTGAAAGCGTTTACCTCGGGGGAGCCTTCGTAAGCGGCAATAGAAAGGGCAATCGCGTCATAAGCGGCATCCTCGTACCCGGCGGCGCAAATCTGGTTACCCCAAACCTGCTTGAAGAGGTCTGCGTAACTTGAGGCGCACACCCGGCTCACCACGTCTGCCGGGGTTAAGAGTGCCTGTTCGAGTGGATTGAGGAATGGACCTTGAGCCTGATCGGCGGCCGGATTACCCAGACGCTCGCCTGTGGCCCGGCCGTCCCAGAAATTACCGCCAATAAACAGCGCGTCCTTTTTGTCGATGACAAAGTGCAAGACCGGGCTTTGGGTCGCATAAGCTGCGCTGGGCGGTTTGCGATTGCCAAAAAGGTCAGGGTTAGAACCGGGGTAAACGGCCGTTGTCATATTAACGTCTGAGTCTGGCCCCGTCCAGCCAGCTTCTGGCGCGTGACAGGTGGCACAAGATTGATTGTCGTTGACAGACAACTTTTGGTCGAAAAACAGAGACTTGCCGAGTTGTTCCATAGGCGTCAGGACGGTGCCCTGGGCGCCAACAGGCGTGAACAACAAGGCGAAGAACAGCAGCAGGGCGCCGGCTGCTATCCAAACGAAGATACGTTTGTGATTCATACAACAACCTCCTTTCTCAAATTGTTAAGCGATGAGAGGTAGGATGGATTATGAGTATTATTTTGGGTAAGTAATCTAAATGGAAATCGGCTCCCGACTCAATGCCAAAATTATAAGCGAAGACATCGCCTTGATAAAAGTGATAATCGTCACATTTGCCGGCGGATTCTGGCAGCGCAGAGTCAGGCTATCGACTGCCAGGGAAGACAGGTCCGGCCAACGCCACCAGCGTTGGCCAGGCCCCAGATGCCTTTTATTGGGTGAATCCGTCCTCGTCGATGATTTATCAGTAGGAGCCAGGCACATGAAGGCCTGCGGCCGGTGTCCGCGGGCTGAAAGACGGTCAACGCAGCCGCGAAACGCCTGATTGGTTTCCTTTCGAGGAGACAACATCAACGCAGGCTTCACCTTAAGAAAAGAAGGAATATCCGCCAGCTAGAACTCCCTGATTGACGGAGTGGCTTACTTGTTTTATTCTGTGGCCAGCTATCCGCAGCAATGAGTGGTTTGGAGGTTTCTATGGAATTAGGCGCATTCTCAGTAAGTTTAAGTGTGCAGGATATTGGGGTGTCTCAGTCGTTTTATGAGAAGTTAGGCTTTCAAGTCTTTGGCGGCGACGCAGCGCAAAACTGGTTGATCATGAAGAATGGCGACTGCGTGATTGGTCTGTTTCAGGGCATGTTCGAGAAAAACATCTTGACGTTTAATCCCGGTTGGGACGCCAACGCCAGGCAGCTCGATTCGTTCACAGACGTGCGCCGTTTACAGCAAGAATTGAAAGCTCGGGGCGTAGAGATAGAGACGGAAGCGGACGAAAGCACAGCGGGACCGGCGAGTTTTGTGATCATCGATCCGGACGGCAACCCGATTCTGGTCGATCAGCACGTTTAATGGCTTAAATGGAAGGCCGGCCGTTCCCCAAATGGGTTATTCAAACAGCGCTTGAAACTGGGGCAGGTCGGGGTGCGCGGCGGCAAACTCCACGGTGACGTGGACCTTGTCGGGTAGAGCAACGTCCATCAGGCAGACGGCGTCCGGGGCAGACGGCCGTTCCACAAAAGACACATCCATAATCTGGCGGCGCGGGATGTAGGTGAACACGCCGCCATGCGTGGCGTCGAAGTTGGTGCGGACAGCCTTCGCTTCCTGGATCAGGATCAGCTCATTGTCGGTCAACACGGCGAGGTGCGCCGTCTTGTATTGGCGGTAAACCGTGCGCTTCAAGAAGCGTAGCGTTTGCAGCGTCACGTCTGGTTGATAGATAACCCCGTGAATCGTGTCGTGGGGGCGGATGCTGGCACGGCCGTAATTCATGAACTTGTAATTGACGCGGTCCAAAAAGTCGAAAGGCGACAGGTCTGGTTTTGTCGCCGCGCCCAAGCCGTTAACGTCGCCATAGGCCGCCACCCGGACCGCTGCCTGGCGTATGCGCTCGATCACCGGCATAAACAAGGTTTCTACGGCCGTGTTAAAGGGCAGCCGGATCAACCCGGCGGCGGCGCGGATTTGCAGCCAGGAATTCAACAAGATCAGCCCGCGCTGCATGGCAAACACGTCGCCAAACTCGCAGGCATAACTGACAATCTCCTCTTGCTGCTTCTCTAGCACAACCAAGTGCTCTGCAAACAGGCAGAGCAGTTGGGCGTTTCGGGCCTGAGCCTTAGACAATTTGTCTTCGGGCAGGTAAATCGTATAAGGGATTGGTTCGTGGGGCTGAGGATAGGCGGCCTGAAAGGCGGGGGGAACCTCGGCCAGGGTTTCCACGCGTCTGGCCCAGGTGCGCATGGTCTGGGTCGACGAGGTGTAGGCATACCATCGGGTATCGACGCTACTTGTAGACATTGGCTTCTCTCCTGGTGGCTTGGATCAGCCATCACCTTTAAGTATACCGCAATTCAAGGCAATTGCTGCCCTGGCAGGGACAGTATGCTGCTGGATGGTGGAAGGGAAACGGCCGTAAACAAAAACGGCGCTTACCCTTAGCAACAGGGTAAGCGCCGCACACTACAGCGTCTGCTTCAGCACTGACCGCTTAATCGGCGGGCAGCAAGTAAGCTTCTGAATCAGCCGGACTGTCCTCCAACTGACCGGGATGCTCAAACTGGCTGTTGTACAGTTCGGCATAAAAGCCGCCACGGTCCAACAGTTCCTGATGTTTGCCCTGCTCCACAATGTCGCCATCACGCATCACCAGAATCAGGTCGGCGTTGCGAATGGTGGACAACCGGTGGGCAATGATGAAGCTGGTGCGCCCCACCATCAGCCGGTCCATGGCCTTCTGAATCAAAATCTCTGTGCGCGTATCCACCGAACTGGTCGCCTCATCCAAAATGAGGATTTTCGGATCGGCCAGCACGGCGCGGGCAATCGTCAGCAGCTGCATCTGCCCTTGCGAGATGTTGGTGGTTTCCTCATTGATCACCATGTCGTACCCATCCGGCAGCGTGTGGACAAAGTGATCAACGTGGGCGGCCTGGGCAGCGGCAAAAACTTCCTCGTCGGAGGCTGTAGGACGGCCGTAACGGATATTCTCCATGATCGCGTCGTTATACAGCCAGGTATCTTGCAGCACCATGCCAAACCAGCGGCGCAAATCCTGCCGCCTGAACTCCCGGATGTCATGGTCGTCCACCAAAATCGCGCCATCATTGACGTCGTAGAAGCGCATCAACAGCTTCACAATGGTCGTCTTGCCCGCCCCGGTCGGGCCGACAATAGCCACCTTCTGTCCCGGCTCGGCCACCGCCGACAGATTATGGATAATCGGCTTGTCGGCGTCGTAGCCAAAGCGCACGTTGCGGAAGGCCACGTGACCGCGCAGCGCTTCCAACTGCACCGGATTCTCTGCTTCCTTCACTTCTTCCGGCTCTTCCAGGAATTCAAAGACGCGCTCGGCGGCAGCGGCCGTTTGCTGCAGCACGTTCGAGATGTTCGCCAGCTGCATCAACGGCTGGTTAAACATGCGTACGTACTGGATGAAGGCTTGAATGTCGCCCACGGTAATCGCGTTGCGCACCGTCAGATAGCTGCCCATCACCACCACCGCCACGTAACCCAGGTTGCCGATAAAGTTCATCATGGGCATCATCAAGCCGGACAAAAACTGCGATTTCCAGGCTACGCCGTACAGCGTGCCGTTATACTCTTCAAACTGGGCAATACTGCGTTCCTCGCCATTGTACGCCTTCATCACCCGGTGGCCGCCAAACATCTCCTCCACATGGCCGTTCACGTGGCCCAGGTAATCTTGCTGCTGCTTGAAATAAACCTGCGACCGGCTGACGATGAAGGTGACCACACCCAACGTCAACGGGATAACGATCAAGGACACCAACGTCATCAGCCAGCTGATAGACAGCATCATTACCAGCGCGCCCACCACGGTGATCAGCGAGGTAATGATCTGCGTCAGACTTTGGCTGAGGGTCTGATTGACCGTATCCACGTCGTTGGTAATGCGCGAAAGCACCTCACCTTGCGTCGTTTTATCGTAGTAGCTCAAGGGCAGCGAATTGATCTTGCGGGCGATCTCTTTGCAGAAGCGGTAGGAAATGTCGGTCGACACGCCGGCCATAATCCAGCCCATCAGGTAGGCAAAGATAGCGGAGACCACGTATAAGATCAGCATAATGAGCAGGATGCGGCCGATGTAATTAAAATCAATCGAACCGGTTCCCGCAATTTCGGCCATCACGCCGTTGAATAACGCCGTGGTGGCATTGCCCAGCACCTTCGGGCCAACAATGTTAAACACCGTGGAGGCAATCGCGAAGATGATGACGACAGTTATTTTTATTTTGTAGGCGCCCAGATATTGCGCGAGTTTGATCATGGTGGCTTTGAAATTGCGCGCCTGATCCCCTTTGCGCATGGCGGCCATCGGGCCGCCCTCCCCAGAGCCACGTCTTGATTGCATCATCATGATGACAATTCCTCCATACTGAGCTGCGATAAGGCAATTTCCTGGTAGGTTTCGCAGGTGTCCATCAATTCCTGATGAGTCCCTTTGCCCACGATCCGGCCCTGATCGAGCACGATGATTTGTTCGGCGTTTTTGACGGTGGAAATGCGCTGGGTAACCACCAGGATGGTGCTGCTGCTGGTCGTTTCGCGCAGGGCGCGGCGCAGCGCGGCATCGGTTTTAAAGTCTAGCGCGGAAAAGGTATCGTCAAAGATGTAGATGGGCGCTTGTTTCACCAGGGCGCGGGCAATGGAAAGACGCTGCCGCTGGCCGCCGGATACGTTGGCGCCGCCCTGGGAAATTTCGGCCGTCAGGCCATCCGGGTTGCTAAAGACGAACTCGGCGGCCTGGGCAGTGGTAACGGCCGTTGCCAATTCCGCCTCGCTGGCATGTTCATCCGCATACCGCAAATTGCTCTCGATAGTGCCCGAGAACAAAACGCCCTTCTGCGGCACGTAGCCGATCTTGTCACGTAAGTCGTGCTGGGTCACCTCGCGGATGTCAATCCCATCCATCAAAATGGCCCCATCGGTCACGTCATAAAAGCGCGGGATCAGGTTCACCACCGTCGATTTGCCAGACCCCGTCGAGCCAATAAAGGCTGTCGTTTCCCCTGGCCGGGCCACAAAACTGATGTTGTGCAGCACGTCGGTATCCGCGCCGGGATAACGGAAGGATACATTGCGGAATTCCACCGCACCGGTAAACGAGCCATTCAGCGACTTCGGTTCCGCCGGGTCTTTAATTACCAGGTCGGTCTCCAACACGTCGGCAATCCGGTCGGCCGACACAGACGCGCGCGGCAGAATGATGAACAGCATCGACAGCATCAGGAACGAGAACACGATTTGCATGGCGTACTGCAAGAAAGCCATCATGTCACCCACCTGCATGTTGGACTGCGCTACCTGATGCGCCCCCACCCAGATGATTACCACCGACAAAACGTTGAGGATAAACATCATCATGGGCATCATCACCGCCATAATGCGGGCGATGAACAGGGTGTTGGCCGTCAGGTCCACGTTGGCTTTGTCGAAGCGATCCTCTTCGAAGGACTGCATGTTAAAGGCGCGAATTACCATCATGCCGGACAAATTCTCGCGGGCCACCAGGTTGAGCCGGTCAATCAGCTTCTGCACGATGCGGAATTTGGGCATGGCGATGGAGACGATGACCGCTACCATGCTGATCAGCACAATCACCGCCACGGCAATCGTCCACCACATAGATGAGCCTTTGCCCACAGCCCGGATGATGCCGCCCACCCCCATGATTGGCGCGTAAAACACCAGGCGCACCATGAACATGGTCACCATTTGCAGTTGGGTGATGTCGTTGGTGGAGCGGGTAATCAACGAGGCCGTCGGAAATTTATCGAATTCGGCGCTGGAGAAATTTTCCACCTTGCGGAAGATGTCGCTGCGCAGATCGCGGCCAACGCCGGCGGCAATTTTGGCCGACAGATAGCCGACGCTAATGGAGGCGGCAGCCGACAGCAACGTCACCACCAACATGATGCCGCCCACCCGCAGGATGTACAGGTTTTGCAGCCGGGCTACGTTCATGCCCAGCGCGTCGTACTCCGCTTTGACCTGGACGATGGCCATCTGATTGACCATCGACTCGCCCAATGCGGCGAAGCGCTCGTTCATACTGGCGGCAATTTGCGCGCGCTGCGGCGACGGCAGTCGCTCGATCACGGCAAACAAATCCGTGCCCGGGGGGATACGCGACAAATCAAAGGCCCCGGCGCCGCCCATCTGCGCGGCTTTTTCCGGGTCGGCCATAATCTGCTCCACCGTGGAAACGGCCACCAGGGATTGGGCAATGGGCGTGGTGATCTGGTCTAATTCTGCCTGGCTGAGGTTGTTGAGCACGTAGATAGGCTCGGTGGCCAGGAGCGGGTAAGTGTCTACGTACTGCGCCGCGGCGGCGGAACCGGGTTGGACCAGGGTGTAGGCATTGCGCACGGCCGTTTCATCTTCTGGGCTCATAAACAGCGTAATGCGATTCATGGTCTGGACGCGCATGGCCTCAGGCACCGGGCTGTCCACGCCGCCTTGCTGAATGCCGGTATTGATGATCTGCGAAAGATAATCGGGCAGCGCCAGGTCAAAATTGGCCTGGGCAAACAACAAAATAACCGAAGCCACAAACATCATCATGTAGGGCTTCAAGTACCTTCTAATCCGAAGCATAGTCCTAGTTCTCCTTTCAGAGCTTAGAATTCAAGCCTTCACGTGACGGCCGTCAGGCGCTCACCGCACAGTCATCCTGGCTCATGGCCTTGACATGCGCGCCCAACTTCTGCAGCAGACGAGATAACGTTTGCCGTTCATCCTCGGTAAGTGTGCTGAAGCAGCGGTCAACCGTACTTAGATGATCGCGGGTATGCTGGCCGACCACCGCCCGGCCGCCATCCGTCAGACTGATGTTAAAGCGCCGGCGGTCATGGGGATCCAGGCGGCGCTCCACCAGTCCCTCCTCTTCCAAATTACGGATGAAGGCGCTCATGGTATTGCGGCTTACGCCCTGCCGTTCGCTAATTTCCGACGGGTTCAGCTCCCCCTTTTGGCCGATTTGCTCGGCAAAAAAGAGGTGCATCAGCACCTGGTACTGCGCGTAAGACAGCCCTGCTTCATCTACGCTCCGCTCGCGCATGTGGTAGATCGAACGAAACACGTAACCCAACTCATCCATCAAGTGCAGCGTTTCCGGATCGATGTCCGGATGGAAACTTTGCATGAACGCCATCCACTTTTGCCGCTTATCTTCGTTTTGCATCCAGTTTTTTTGTCTCATAACCTTTCCACAAAAAAATGACAGCCCACTAAACCGCTCAACAAGCGCGGGTGTGCTGTCCGGCAATATTACCGCGCAGAATTATACGTAACCGAACTATTCTGTCAAGTACAATCTTTTCTTGGCTGTACGCCAACGAAGGGTGTTCATCATTCGCTTTTCGGCTCATTCAGGTCGCGGCGCAATCTGGCACGGCCGTTTCCCATATGCTATGCTTGGCCTCACACTGGCAGCCAGGCACAATCCAGCCGCCCGTCTGCCGCTCAGCCAACAAAGACAAACCGCATTTAAATAAGGAAGAGACGATGGATAACCAATACCTGGAGTTACAAAATGAATTGGCCGGCAGCCGGCAGGCGCTGCAAGATCTGCTGGCGGGACTGAGTGCGGCGGAATGGGAAACGGCCGTGTACACCGAAAACGCCACCTGGCAGGTCATCGACCTGCTGCGTCACCTCACCGAAGCGGAAAGCTCCATGCTCCGGCTGATGACGCTCATCCGCGACGGCGGCGCCGGCGTCCCCGACGATTTCGACCTGGATCGCTGGAATGCCAGCCGCATCAAAAAGACCCTGGGCAAATCTACCGACGATCTTCTGGCCGAGATGGCGCAAAATCGTGCCAATCTGTTGGCTTTCATGGCCTCGTTAGACGAGACCGATTGGGGGAAAAAGGGGCGGCACGGCAGCGGGCACGTGCTGAGCATCGCGGAAATTTGCGCCGTCATCGCCGAGCACGAAGCAACCCACACGGCCGACATTCGGGCGGCGCTCGGCAAATAGGCAAAAAAAAGGAGATGCCTCGTAAGCGGGCGCTTACAAGAGCATCTCTCGGGGGGGGAGCCAAATATATTGTAGCATAATTGTGATTAAATGCAAATTTATTATGATATTTTGTTTAATTAGGGGCAACGACCGTAAAACACCAGGGTAGCGGGCAAACTGTTACCTGCCCGCTACCCTGTGCTTGACCACATTTACCCAACGTATGGGCGTTTGTCTCGTTTGGGCGCCGGATACTCTGTTATGGTATCGGGATGTAAATGGCCGTTCTTTGTTTTGCCATTGGCCGGTTTGGGGCGGCGCGGCTCCGTGGGCAGGGCGGTCATCATGGGAATGTGCAGGGCGACGCCATGCTGCCCCATTTCCCGCAACTGCTCCAGCCGCAGCAGGCGCTCCATCTCGGCGTCTGAAAACTGGCTAATCGCCTCGTGCAGCCGGTTCAGGGCCTCGGCTTCGCTGGCCGCGTAGACTGCCCGTTCGTGGGCTTCCTCCAGAGCCGCCTGCACACTCTGCGGTAAATCAACGGCCGTAATCATCAACCGAAAGACCTCAATGCCAAAGGGGGCCAGTCGCTGGCGCACCGACCGGGTCAGTTCCCTTTCCAGCGGGCCGCGACGGCCGTTTTGGCACAGGGCCGCCACCGTGTGCTCGTTGGCCAACACGGCCACGCAGTTGTTGACGTGATTGCGCAAAAAGGTGGCCGGGCCTTGCGGCAGCAGGCGAGCCAGCCTGGGTCGTAATTCGGGCTGGATGGCGGCCGGATTCACCTGATAAGAAAGCGACCATTCGACCGTTACCGTCACCCCTTCTTTGCTCTGCGCCTGGCGGCAGCTGCCTTTCACGCCGGCCGGCGCGGTGGAAATTGTGGTGACGCGCCGTTCCAGAGGCGCTTTTAGGAAATGACGACCGGCGGGCAAAAAGCGCATGAAGGCTTTTGTTTCTACGTTGAAGGTAACGGCCGTTTCCATTTCCGCCACCCGTACCCACACATACTCGTTTGTCAGCCAGCCCACCCCGGCAACTGCCAACAGCACCAGGGTCAAAATTAAAACGAAGGCCACATCCCCCACGACCAAACCTACAGCCACCGCCACGATCACGGCCGTGGCGCCTAACAAGATTATGTTTTTAAGGTTCATGTCTATCACTCCTTCCGCACGGCAGTCCTGGCTGCGACTCACAACCAGGCAACACCTACACAACTACTCGGAATCGGACTTACTGACACCTCCTCTGGTCACCCAACCAACCTTGACTGACATAACGACAATTAGACGTCTTATTGTCTAATTAACGACATTATAAAGACAAAATTGGTCGTTTGTCAAGAAAATGGATGGGTAAAACAAAATCGCGGGGAGTTATAAGGGCAGCCTGGCAGAGAAGAACAACGGCCGTGTCGCCGCATCTGGTCAGGGAATGCGCAAAATGTAGCCTTCCCCACGCGCCGAGAGAATAAAACGCGGGCGCTTGGGGTCTTCTTCTAATTTGGCGCGCAGGCGGTTGATGCCCTTTTCTACCACCGACGCCGTTTTATTCGCCGACCAGACGTTAGCCAGCAGGTCGTCGGTCGTACAGACCTCATCGACATGCTCAGTCAGGTAGGCCAAGAGACGGTTGTCCAGGGGGGTCAGGGGGATCTCCCGGCCGTTAATCGCCACCAGGCGCTGCGCCGGCCGGTGCTCAAACTGGGTGGCGGGGCTTTCCAAGGGCGGTGCAGGCGCGGTCACGGCCGTTTGGCTCTGCAGCCAATCGCGAAAAACATCGGCAAACACGGCCGTTTGCCCTGCCCGCTGCTCCACCAAGCCCAAATGCCTGTGTAAATGCGCCGCCACAATTGGATCGGCAATCTGGCCGGCGCCGCCGGCCAAAGCCAGCAGCGCATCCTGCTCCGCCGGTGTGCGCCGCTGCCACAACTGCCGGCACAGCCAATCGACGTGCCCGTTCAGGCGCATGTCGCTGCGCACCACCTCATGGACGTTCAAACCGCCGCCGGATCGCTGCGCCACCAGCATGGCTTCTGCGGCCACTTTGAGCAAATCCGGGTGTCGGCCTGCCTCGGCCAGTAAAAATGCCAGACTGTCCGGGGAAAAGTCGCCCGCCTGCTGCTGGGCAGCCTGGCGGCATAACGCCTCGGCCTCTTCCGCCGCCAGCAGCGACAGCCAAAAGTCGTGGAACAGGTTGGTCAGAGGCGAAACGCCCAATTCGGGCATGTGGATTTCCGCCAGGCGCACTAACGGCCGTGTGCTGGTGATCACAAAAGCCAGCGATTCGGTATACCGGGTAACCAGCGCCCGCAGCCAGTCCAGATCATGGCGGCTGATGCCGGGCATCAGCAAATCGAAGTCATCGACCAGAAAGACCAGACGCTGGATCATGCCGCTATCCAGCAGCTGCTCAATTTCCATCTCCAGGGCGTCATAAGCGTCACGCGGTTCGGCGGGTACGGCCGTTTCGGTCACCGGCACATTCGCCCGGGCCATCTCCCGCCGCAGCTGCGCCACCAGCCACGGCCAAAACGTCTGCGCCGTCTGCTCGGGCAGAACGACCAACTGCACCCATACATACAGGCCGGTCATACCCGCCGGCAAGCCCACCTTCAGGCGGTAGAGGTGATGCAAAAAAGACGTTTTGCCAATGCGCGGTTCGCCAATCACGTTACAGTTTTGCGGCATCCGGCCGCCCAGCTTTTCGGCTACCCAGGTTGTTTCTCGCGCCCGGTCGCAAAAGGCAGTCGGATTCAAAACAGGTTCCCGGCTCAGAAATTCACTGCTCATAATCCATCTCCTTTAGCGCCCGCTTAACCGAGTAGTTGGCCCGCAGCCAGCGCTCGCACAAGGCTACCTTGATGCGGAATTGGTCGTCGCCCTGGTTTTCCAGGGTATCCATTTGCACCAGCTCTTGTAAAATGTCCCAGAGCTGCGCCTCAGTCAGCGCCGCCATCACGCCGCTTTGTTGAATTTGGGTCAGGGTCGTCCAACGGCCGTTCCCCTCCTGCCCCACCGCGGTAATCCCCGTCAGCGCCAACTTGTTGCGCTGCTGCTGGACATGATCATAGCTGATGCTGCTGCCCCACAGGTGATTAAAAAACTGCTCGCCCTGAAACGGCATCCACTCCCGCAGCACATGCCGCAAATCGCGGTCGCCAATCGCCACCCGCTCCTCCCGGTCTGCCACCGTAATCAATTCGCTGCATAACCACTGCAAGTAATAGGGATGGCCGGCCGTCAGCGCCACCAACTGGTCTACCACCTTTTCCTCGTATGTGATGCGCGGCAGCGGCTCCACAATCAACTGCCGCGCCGCCGCTTCATCCAGGCAGCCCAGTTTTTGATGGCGCGCCACCTCCAGCATAAACGACGCTTCCGGCTGGCGCAGCAGCACATCCAACACGCCGCCGCCGCTGAAAACGATGCTTAAACCCTGTTGATGCTGGATCAGGCTGCGCAGGTAGCGGTTGATGTCGGCCAGGCTGACACCCTCATCTTTTAGCTCGCCCAGCAGTTGAAATTCGTCCAAAATCAGGACGATGAGCTTGTTTTGCAGCGCCGGCACGTTTTCCAAAAAGCCGCGAAAATAACCCAGCGGGTCGCGCTTCATACGGTTCAGGTTGGGCGCTTTCACCCCCGGCGCGTCCAGCGCCTTCACGATAGCCCGGGCAATGTCCAGCAAAAACATCGTCGCCGAACGCCCGCTGAGGCGCTGCATATCGACAAAAACCGGCACATAATCGGCCCCGCTCACCACCGTCTGCCGGAACTCCAGCAGCAAGGAGGTTTTGCCGATGCGCCGCGGCCCCCACAAGAGCACGGCTTCACCCGGACGCACGTCGCGCAAATTGTTGACCAGGTTGCGCAGCTCCGCCCGCCGCCCGAAAAAGCCGCCGCCGCTAACAGGGCGCAGCGTGTAGGGATTGCCCAACTGGCGCGCTAAAATGGCCTGCTCGTGAATACGCGCCGGGCGGCGGGGCGTGTTTAAATCGGCCTGGCGCACGTCGGGCACGTCGCGGAGGCGTTTGAGCAGCAGGGCTTGCTGGTTTTTGGGCATTTCCTCCAGGGTGATCTGGATTTGCGCGGAGCCATCGGCCAGGCGGTCGGCGTGGAAACTGGTCATGTTCAGGCCGGTTTCGGCGATGATGTTGGTGACGTCGCGCACCAGACCGGTGCGGTCGATGGCCTGGAGGGCAATTTCTGACTGGCGCTGCACCTCCAGCAGATTCCACTCGGCGCTGATTAACGGCCGTAAATTCCCCACGCGCGGACAATCAGCCCGGTGAATGGTCACGGCGCTGTCGCGGGTGACGTAACCGACGATGGGGTCTGGCGGCAGCGGATGGCAGCAGCCGGCCAGCCGCTGCGGCAAATCCGCCTCGGCCAGCGAGACGATGGTCGCCTGCAGTGAGGGCAGCCCATCGCCGCGCCGCGACGCTTGTTTTAGCAAGTCGGCAATCTGGTCTGGCTCTCGCTGCTGCAGGCCAACCGCCACCAGCAGATCGTCGCGCGAGGCATAGCCCAACTGGTCGGCGACCGTTTGCAGGCTGCCGGATGCCTGGGCCAGCGCCAGAATGATGCCCTCCTGGCGCAGATGGGCGTCCAGCAGCGCCCAGCCTTTCTGGCTGGCCTCGGCCGGGTTTTGCGCCCGCAGCCAGCGGCGGATGGCGCTGCGCGCCCGGGTGGACTTGACCACGTTCAGCCATTCCGGCGAGGGGCCAATGCCGGCCTGGCTGGTGAGGATGTACACCACGTCACCGCTTTCCAGCGGGCGGTCGAGGGAAGCCATACGGCCGTTCACCACCGCCCCCGTACACTGATGCCCCAATCCCTGATGAATGGCGTAGGCAAAATCAATGGGGGTGGCCCCTTCCGGCAAAATTTTCAGGTCGCCGTCCGGCGTCAGCACGCTGATGTTGCCGGGCGGCGGCTCGCGCCAGTGGGGAAACTGCGGCAGGCGGTCAGTGGGCACGCCCAACCAACCGGCCGTAAGGCCCCATTCGGCCACCTGTTCCATCTCCGGATCGCGCAGCAGCAGGATGAGCTTCTCGTTGGGCTGGTAGCGCACGTGGGTGTGCAGGGAGCGGTAGCCATTGGGCTTTGGCGCGACGATGTAATCCTGGATGGTGTTAGGCAGCGGCGGCCAGAGCTGGTGGACAAATCCCAGGGCACGGTAGCAGTTTACGGCCGTTTCCGGAATGACGACGACGGGTTGAGCCAGATGCAGCGGGAACTGCCGGTTTTCCAGTGTCTCCAGGCGGTAAAGGGTATAAAAACTGACGCGTTTCATCTCCACCCGGGCGGGCAGATCGTGCGCCGCCAGATGCGCCTGAATCTGCTGCACGATGTCGGCGGTGGCCGCCTGGCGCTGGTCCAGCGGGTAACGCTGGTTAAGCTGCTGATAAATGTCCGGCTGCAGCACCTGAAATGATTTATCTTCCAGCACGCGCTTGATGGCCCGCATGCCCAGGCGCTCGGCAAAGGGCACAAAGATGTTGAGCGTGCCGGCGGCAAATGCGGTTTGCCGTTCGGGCGGCAAAGCATAAAGCGATTCAAAATTGTGCAGGCGATCGGCAATTTTGATGACCACGGCCAGCGGAGCACGCTGCAAAATCACGGCCACCCAGGGCAGGCGGTCGGCCAGAACGTCTTGTGGCTCGATGGCTTCGTCGGCGTCGACGGAAGCGTAGATTGGACCCAGGCGGCCCAGGCGGGCCACGTCTTGCAGCAGACGGGTCACGTCTGGGCCAAACGTTTGCTCGACCAGGGCGGCCGACGGGCAGTCGGCATATTTTTCTTTGCAGGTGTCATGGAGCAAGGCAGTGATGAGAACGGCCGTTGGCGCCTGCCAACCCGCCAAAATCGTGGCGACAGCTACCGGATGTTCGATGTAGGGCACACCGCTTTTGCGACTGTACCCGCGATGAGCCGTCTCCGCCAGCCGCAGCGCCTGCTCAATCTGCACAATGTCGGCCGGCGGCAGGTAGGCCGCCGCCATTTGCAGCAGTAATTCCATCGTGGTGGACATCTCGCCGAAAGACACGTTCAGGCCTTTTCCAAACCCCGGTCAATGAGGTGTCGCCAGGAGACCGGTGGTTTTGTCTCGAAGTGGATGGTCTTGACATTGCCGGCGCACCTCTTCCCTTGATGACCGGCATTGTTCACTTCATTGTAAGGGAGTGTGGTCGTTTTGTCTATATTGCGACTAATTCTCTTTTCGCCCACGGACGGCGACAACGGCAAAAATACTTCCGAAATCTGGCGGAGTACGGTATAAATGGGGCCTAAAGTTGGATTTTATCGGCAATTAATCAGCAAAACTGGAGTTGAGGAATCTGATGACACAAACAACACAAGCACTGGGAACGGCCGTTTACCTGCACACCGATTTCGAGACGGCTCTGGAAAAAGTAACGGTCGCTTTAAAAGAGGAAGGCTTCGGCATTTTGACCGAGATCGACGTCAAGGCTACGCTCAAGAAAAAACTGGACGTCGATTTCCGCCCCTACAAAATTTTAGGCGCGTGCAACCCGCCCCTGGCTTACCGCGCCTTGTCGGCCGCACCGGAGATTGGCCTGATGCTGCCCTGCAATGTAACGGTGTCGGAAGAGGAAGACGGCCGTATCCTCGTCAACCTCATCGACCCGGAGATCATGCTTGGCGTCGTCGACCTCCCCGCCCTCTCCGAAATAGCCTGCGACGCCAAAGAACGCCTCGACCGCGTTGCCGCGTCCCTGGCATAAAAAAAAGACCTGCCGGGCAAAGTCACCCGGCAGGTCTCTAACTCTAACTGCCAAAATTATTAAACGGCCGCTTCCTGCACCGGCGGCGGCTCGTTCATCAGCCGCTCAAACGTCTCACGGTCCAACGTTTCCACGTCTAGCAGCATATTGGCCAGCGCCACCAGACTGTCGCGATTCTTGCGAATAATCGCCAGCGCGCGTTCATAATTCTTCTGCAAGATTTTCCGCACTTCAATGTCAATGGATTGGGCAGCTTCTTCGCTGTAATCACGGTCCATACCCAGCCCCCATTCCTGGCCCAGGAAAGGATTATTGCGCTGGCTGCCATACGTCGGCAGCCCCAGCGAATCGGACATACCATACTGCGTCACCATCGCCCGGGCCAGACGCGTCGCCTGCTGCAAGTCGTTCGAGGCGCCGGTGGTAATCCGGCCAAAGAATATCTCTTCCGAAGCCCGACCGCCCAGAGCCATGGTAATCTGGTCCTCCAAAAACTCGCGGCTGTGAACCATGCGGTCTTCCGGCAGCGGCATCACGTACCCGCCCGCACGGCCGCGCGGCACAATGGTGATTTTCTGCACCGGGTCCGTATACACCAGATTAAAACTGACGACGGCATGACCCGCCTCGTGATAGGCCACGGTCCGCTTGTCGTCCTCGCTCATCACCCGGCTTTTCCGCTCTGGCCCCATCACCACCCGGTCAAAGGCATCCTGAAACTCCAACAGCCCTAACAACTTTTTGTTGCGCCGCGCCGTAAAAATGGCTGCTTCGTTAATCAGATTGGCCAGATCCGCGCCGGAAAATCCGGCCGTCAGCCGGGCAATGTCGGCAAAAGATACCTCCGGGGCAATCGGCTTGCCGCGGGCATGGACCCGCAAAATTGCCTCGCGCCCTACCAGGTCTGGCAAATCCACAAACACCTTGCGGTCAAAACGGCCGGGACGCATCAGAGCCGGATCCAGAATGTCCGCCCGGTTTGTAGCGGCAATGACAATGATATTGGTCTGGTTGTCGAACCCGTCCATCTCGACAAGAATCTGATTGAGCGTTTGCTCGCGTTCGTCGTTGCCGCCGCCCAAACCAGCCCCGCGCTGCCGGCCAACTGCGTCAATCTCGTCCACAAACACGATGGATGGGGCGACTTGCTTGGCCTTGTCGAACAGGTCGCGCACCCGGCTCGCGCCGACACCCACAAACATTTCCACAAATTCAGAACCAGAAATGTGGAAAAAAGGCACGCCGGCTTCGCCGGCCACAGCCCGGGCCAGTAATGTTTTGCCCGTTCCCGGCGGGCCGACCATCAAAACGCCTTTGGGGATGCGCGCGCCCACCTGGATAAAACTCTCCGGTTCGCGCAAGAATTTGATGACTTCGGCCAGTTCGAGCTTGGCCTCGTCGGCGCCGGCCACGTCATCGAAGGTGACCGTAGGCCGCTCGGCGTCGTTGAGATTTTTGGCGCGGCTGCGGCCAAAACCGAAAATATTGTTGCCACCGCCGCCCTGTGTCTGGCGAAAGCCACGCGAGAAAAACCAGATCAACAACAGCAGCGGCCCAATGATCATCGCCAGATTGAATAAATTATTCCAGGTCGAGCGGTCGACAACAATCAGCGTCACACCATTTTCGGACAGGACGTCCTGGGTTACGCCAAAATATTTCAGGGTTCCATCCAGGCTGCCGCCGGGGTCTAATGTGGTGGCCACTTCACGACCACTCGCCAGGGTAAGCTGGATGCGATCGCCTGTAACGGTGACCTTGTCCACACTGCCATCGAGGATCATGTTCATCGCTTCTGGCAGACTCACCTGCTCGGGACCCTCAAAACGGCCGCTTAACCACAGCTGCATGCCCAAGATGATGGCCAGCACGCCGATAATCCATACCCACACCGGTATGCCGGGGCGATTTTGCTTTTGTTGATCATTCATAACTCAAGTGTCCGGAAAAACTAATTTTCGTCAACTCATTATCCCTTATTCGCGTAGCATTCGCACGGACCTTCCAGTACCTCTAATATTTGCGGCTTTTCACGGCGGAACAAGCAACAGGCCCAGGCATTTGCAGCCTGAGCCTGTTTCAAGAAAGCTGTGTGGGGTGTCCAGCTCAGGCTGTGCGGACAACCGTGCGTTTTTTCTGGGGCAGCTGCATAGGTAGTTTGGTGCGGCGCACGCCGTCGAACTGGTAGAGGGCATTGGCCACGGCTCCGGCCGTTGGCACCAGGCCGATTTCGCCAACGCCTTTGGCTCCATAGGGGCCGTAGGGATCGGGCACTTCGACGCCGATGATTTCCATTTCCGGCATTTCTTTGGCGCGGAGGATACCCATCTGGCGCAGGCGGGTGGATTTGGGACGGCCGTTTTCCATCGCCAATTCCTCACTTATAGCATACCCCAGCCCCATGTGCAGTGACCCTTCCAACTGCCCCTCGAACAGGGTCGGGTTAAAGATTTTGCCGGCGTCGTGGGCGGCCGTAATCTTTTTAATCTGGCCGTCATCGTCCAACGTGACCAGTTGCGTGGCGTAGCTATACGAATAATGTGTGTAAACTTTTTCCACCATGGCTCCCGGCTTCGTGGTCCAGTCTACCACCCACTCGCCGCGGTAGGTCTTGCCCACCAATTCCGCCAGGGAATGATTTTTCAGGTCTTCCTTTAATTGTTTGCAAGCGTCGATGAGCGCGTTGCCCACCAGCGATGTGGCGCGCGAAGCGGTCGTCATACCGGCTTCCTGGTCGGCAGCCGTGTCGATCACCACTTCAATCAGGCGCGGGTCGATACCGGTTTCCGTGGCTACCACCTGCTGCGCCACGGTATTGACGCCCTGTCCCATCTCCGTCCAGCCGTGGTCGACGATCACTTTATCTGGGGCAGCGATGGTCACCTGGGCCGACGAGGCGTCGGGCATGCCGTTGCCAATGCCGGTGTTTTTCAGGCCGCAGGCCAGACCGGCGTATTTGGCGGCATAAAATTCATCTTTCACGGCCAGCAGCGTGGCCCGCGCCCCGGCCCCGGCTTCGATGACCTGGCCGGTGGCCGTCATGTCGCCGTCTTGCAAGGCATTGTCGTAGCGGAACTGCCAACGGTCGAAGTCGCCTTGTTCGCACAAGTCGTCGATCAGGCTTTCCAGACCAAAGATGGCCTGATTGACGCCAAAGCCGCGCATCGCCCCGCAGGGCACGTTGTTGGTGTAGACGGCGATGGCTTCCACGTCGGTGACGGGCACGTTGTAAGCCCCGGTGGCATGGCCCGCCGAGCGCTCCAGCACCTTCATGCCCACAGAAGCATACGCGCCCGTGTCGCCCAGGAACTTCACTCTGACGAAAGTCAACATCCCGGCAGCGTCGCAGCCGATTTCGTAATCCATCCAGATGGGATGGCGCTTGGGATGCATCATGATGGATTCGTCCCGGGTAAGGCGCACTTTGACGGGAACGTTGAGCAGGTGGGCCATCAGGGCGGCGTGCCCCTGCACGGTCAAATCTTCCTTGCCGCCAAAGCCGCCGCCGTTAGGCACCATGATCACGCGCACTTTTTCCAGCGGTAGGCCGAGCAGTTTGGCGATCTGGATGCGATCATCATAAACGCCCTGCCCCTGCGACAACATTTCCAGGCCATTTTCGGTGGGATAAGCAATGGCCGCTTCGGTTTCCATGAAGCCATGCTCGATCCATTGGGTTTCGAACTGACCCCGGGCGATGTAGGCGGATTGGGTTCGTGCTTCTTCTACGCTGCCGCGGCTGGTGTAACTGCGCGACAGCTTGTTGCCGCTCTCGTGGATTTGCGGGGCGTCGGGGTCCAGAGCTTTGTGCATGTCGATGAGCGGTTCCAATACTTCGTACTCGATTTTGATGAGGCTGGCGGCCTGCCGGGCGATTTTTTCCGATTCGGCCACCACGCCAGCCAGTACGTCACCGACGTAGCGGGTGGTTTCGCCGATGGCAATCATAAGCGGCCAATCCTGGCGGATGAGGCCGATGGTGCGGTCGCCAGGCACATCTACGGCCGTTACCACGCGCACCACACCCGGCACTTTTTCCGCGGCGCTGGTATCGATGGCCAGCACTTTGGCCCGGGGATGGTCGCTGAAGCGCAGCGCGCCATAGAGCATGCCTTCCTTTTTAATATCATCGACGTATTGGTGGCGGCCGAGGACGAGGTCTTGGGCTTTGTATTTGGGCAGGCGGGTGCCGACACGGCCGTTGCCGTTGGGCGGCGGGATTTCCTCTTCTTTGCGAATGGCGGCGGCGGCGTATTCCACCGCGTCAATGATCTTTTTATAGCCGGTGCAGCGGCACAGGTGGGGCGTAAGGGCTTTGGCGATTTCCTCGCGGCTGGGTTCCGGGTTCTTGTTGATGAGGGCGTTGGACTGCATGACGATGCCGGGAATGCAAAAACCGCACTGCACGCCGCCTTTTTCCACGAAAGCATTGGCGTAAACCTTTTGGCGGTATTCGCCCAGACCATCCGTGGTCGTGACGTGCCCGCCGGCCGCCTTCTGCATCGTGGTGACACAAGAAAGCACCGCTTTGCCGTTCAGATCGACGGCGCAGCAGCCGCAGGCCGCCTGTGGGGCGCAGCCATCTTTTGCTGTGGTAATGCCTTCGTGTTCGCGGAGATAGGTGAGGAGTGGCAGTTCGGGGTCGCCCTCATATACCCGAAGCTGTCCGTTTAGCCAGAATTCCATGGAGTCCTCCATTGACGTCATGTTCCCCAGGTAGTGGCTGACAGCCGAATGGCACGGGGAGTGTTTCAACGGTAAACCGTTAACTGGGAACAATTAACGATCGACCATTCCATTCGTCTCGCCAAGTACGCCAGCCAAGACAAGTCCACAATTTCTGGCGTGACTATCAATAGCGGATGTGTTTTCGAGGTGCAAGACGGCCGATTTTCCCGCCGCATGGTTAATAATAGCATAAGCAATGAAAGAAGGTAGAGGAAAACGGCCGTTTTTCTGTAAATAGCACATTTGTCACCCCTCATTTGTGACATTCAGCGCACGGCAACTTTTCGGATTTCACGTATATTTACAATTGCCTGTCATCCAATTATCTGGATAATACAGCGCGAAAGAAGAGAAGAGTTGAAGTTCCCCTGATAAGTGAGTCGATAAGGCCTCAAAAATCTTCTCACCTTATCAATCGATCCGAGGACGACGCCGGCGCAATCCCTGGCGTTACCTCTATGAGGCAGCGTGTGCAAAAATCAAAGCTGAATCGTCAATTTTTTGATCGACTCATTGATGCGCTGATGCCCGTTTTCGCCGTGCTGGCGGCTTTTGCCGTTGGCGCAGTTATTCTCCTCCTTCAAGGTGTCAACCCCCTGGAAGCCTATCAAGCCATGATCGTCGGCGCCTTTGGCAGCAAAAATGGCCTGGCCGATACCCTGGTAAAAGCCACGCCCCTGCTGCTGGTTGGCCTCGGTATCGCTATTGCCTTTCGCGGCGGCGTCATCAACATCGGGGCCGAAGGGCAGATCATCATGGGATCTCTGTTGACGACTTGGGTGGGATTGCAGCTCGGCGAGCAAGTTCCTGGCGTCATCGTGATCACCATCGGGCTGCTGGCCGGCACGTTGATGGGCGGCATTTGGGGCGCGATTCCCGGTTATCTGAAAGCGCAGTTGGGGGTGAATGAAATCCTCAGCACCATCATGCTAAACCAGATCGCCATCCAGATTGGGTATTATCTGCTACGCGGCCCAATGATGGATCCTGCGGAAATCGCTGCCGGAACCAACATCCCCCACTCCGCCCGCCTGATAAAAGACATCGACATGCCCCGCTTCACCGACATTGCCCAATCGCTGGGTTTGACGCAGTCGGCCAAGGACCTGAACATCCAGGGCTTTCTGGGCGAATTGTACGGCGTGCTGGTGGAGCCGACGCGGCTGCACAGCGGTTTTATTTTTGCCATTATCATGGCCATATTGGTTTACATTTTCCTCTGGCGGACAACCGTCGGGTATCGTATTCGCGCCGTGGGCCTGAATCGCCACGCATCCCGCTACGCGGGCATGAACGTGAAGCGGACCATGGTGCTCTCGATGACTTTGAGCGGCGCGTTTGCCGGGCTGGCGGGGGCGGTGGAGATCTTAGGGCTGCACCACCGGATGTTTGAGCCAACGGCCGTTTCCGCCGGTTACGGCTTCTCCGGCATTGTGGCCGCGCTGTTCGGCAAACTGCATCCGCTGGGCATCATCCCCTCGTCGATCTTATTTGGCGGCCTGCTGGTCGGCGGCGACAAAATGCAGCGGGCCATGCAGGTGCCGCAGGTGCTTATCACGGCCATTCTCGGTCTCGTGGTGCTCTTCGTAGTCAGCACCGATTATCTGGTGCGCAAGCGACAGAGCCGGCGGGTAGACACAAACAAGGGCAAAGAAGCAGAGGTGACGGAAACGGCCGTGACCAACCCCGCCCCGGAGGTCACCCCATGAGTGAAAATCTAACACTTCTCGCCATCATCTTAGGCATTTTGCACTCCGGCATCCGGCTGGCAACGCCCTACCTCTACGCGGCTATCGGCGAAACCTTCGCCCAACGCTCCGGCGTCCTCAACCTGGGCGTCGAAGGCATCATGCTCATGGGCGCATTCTTCGGCTTCTACGCCACCTTCCAAACCGGCAGCCCCTGGATCGGCCTGGTAGCCGCCGCCCTGACCGGCAGCCTGATGGGCCTACTCATGGCCGTGGTCAGCATCACCTTCCAGGCGGAGCAAGGCATTAGCGGCATCGGCCTCTATATGTTTGGCCTGGGCATCTCCAGCCTGCTGTTCAAAACAATGTTGGGCACGGTTGAAGGCGTTCAGGGCTTTCGTGAACTGCATTTTTGCCTCACCAGCAGCTTTTGCCTGGCCGACATCCCGGTATTGGGCGACGTCTTCTTCAGCCACAGCCTCCTCACCTACGGCGCGTTTGCCCTGGTGCCCATCGCCACCTACGTTCTCAACAAAACCACCTGGGGCCTCAAAGTGCGCTCCGTCGGCCAAAACCCGGAGGCGGCCGATTCCTTAGGCGTCAGCGTCACCGGCGTGCGCTATACCTCGGTGATTCTGGGGGCCACCCTGGCCGGTATTGCCGGGGCGTCACTTTCCATTTCCCTGCTGAATATTTTCCAGGAGAACATGACCAATGGCATTGGCTTCATCGCCGTGGCCCTGGTCTATTTTGGCAGTTGGACACCCCTGGGGGTAATGCTGGGCGCACTGCTTTTCAGCTCAGTCAACGCGCTCCAACTTTGGGTGCAGGTACTCAATTTACCCATTCCTTCCGACGTTGCCGTGATGCTGCCCTACCTGCTCACCATCATCGCCCTGGCCATTCCCTTCCGGCGTTCCTTGCAGCCGGCCGCGCTCACCAAGCCTTTTTCGCGCGGCGAAAATTGATTATCAGTTGATAGCAGATAGTTGTTAGTTGACAGTCTTCGTCCTCTCACTAACAACTACCTGCTAACAACTATCTACCTATATTTAAGGAGAAGAAGATGAACAAAAAGCTTTGGTTATTGTTAATGGCATTGGTGCTGGCGTTGGCCCTGGTGGCCTGTGGCGGCGGAACGACAACCGAAACGGCCGTAGAAACCGCCCCCACAGAAGCAGAGGTCGCCCAGCCGACGGAAGCAGCGGCTCCCACGGAAGCGCCGGCCGAAGAGCCGACTGCCGAAGCGGTCGCCGACATTTCCGCCGAGGCCGACACATCCGGCATCGAACCGATTCGCATTGCCATCGTGATGCCCAGCACGGTCACCGACCTGGCCTGGAGCCAGTCAATTTACGATTCGCTGCTGCGCATTCAGGAACAGGCCGGCGGCCCGGACGTGGTAGAAATTGCTTACACCGAAAATATGTTTAACGTGACCGACGCCGCCGCGGCTATCCGCGACTATGCGGCCAATGGCTACAATCTGGTGATTGCCCACGGCACGCAGTATGGCACGTCGCTCTTTGAAGTGGCCCCGGATTTCCCGGAGACGAGCTTTGCCTGGGGCACGGCCGTTGACACCGGCGCCGATCAGGGCATTGAAAATGTCTTCGCCTACGAAGCCCGCGCCGAAGAAGGCGGCTTTGTGAACGGCGTGCTGGCCGCTAACCTGAGCCAATCCGGCGTCTTGGGCGTGGTGGGTCCGGTGGAAGCCGGCGACGCCAAGCTGTACATCGACGGCTTCGTGGCCGGCGCGAAATCGGCTAAGCCCGACATCCAGGTCAACGTTTCCTACACCGGCTCGTTTGGCGACACCGCGCTGGCCGCCGAAGCGGCTAACACGCACATCGCCGCCGGGGCCGACATCCTGACCGGCTCGGCGCAGCAGGTGGTGGGCGCGATTGGCGTGGCCAAAGAGCAAGGCGTTTTGTGGATGGGCACTCAATCCGACCAGAGTACGTTGGCGCCAGACACCGTCGTCGCTTCCCAGTTGTACGACTGGGACGGCATCCTGACCGACATGATCAAGAAGCACCAGGCGGGTGAATATGGCGGGACCGCCTATGCCCTGACCCTGGCCAACGGCGGGCTGGTGATGAAGTTTGCGGACGGTTTGGACGCAACGGCCGTAGCCGCCGCTAATGCCGCCTCCGACGAAATCGTGGCCGGCTCGCTGGACGCGATGGCCGCCGCTGAGGAGGCCGCCCCTGCTGAAGAACCGGCCATGGAAGAAGCCGGCATGATGGAATATCCGGACATCGAGCCGGTGCGCATCGCCCTGGTTATGCCCTCCACCATCACCGACCTGGCCTGGAGCCAGTCCATGTACGACTCCCTGAAAGAGCTTCAGGATCACTATGGCGAAGATGTCATTGAAATTGCCTACACCGAGAACATGTTCAACGTCACCGATGCTGCCGCGGCCATCCGTGATTACGCCGACAGTGGCTACAACCTGATCCTGGCCCACGGCGCGCAGTACGGCACCTCGCTTTTCGAGATCGCCCCGGATTTCCCGGAAACCAGCTTTGCCTGGGGCACCACCACCAATACCGGCGCTGAAGAAGGCGTGACCAACGTCTTTGCCTACGATCCGCGCCTGGAACAGGGCGGCTACGTCCTGGGTGTATTGGCAGCGGAAATCACCCAGTCCAACATCATTGGCCTGGTAGGCCCGGTGGACGCCGGCGACGCCAAGCTGCATGTGGATGGCTTTGTGGCCGGCGTACGCGACACCAACCCGGACGCACAGGTCAACGTCTCCTTCACCGGTTCGTTTGGCGACACAGCCCTGGCGGCCGAAGCGGCCAATACGCAAATCGCCGCCGGAGCCGACGTGCTGACCGGCTCGGCGCAGCAGGTAGTGGGCGCGATTGGCGTGGCCAAAGAAGCGGGCATTCCCTGGATGGGGGTGCAGGCTGATCAATCACCCTTAGCGCCTGACATCGTGGTAGCCACCGTGTTGTACGACTGGCGGCCGACCTTGTTAGCCATGATTCAAGCCAATCAAGCAGGCAATTATGGTGATCAGGTCTTCCAGTTAACGCTGGAAAATGGTGGGCAAAGGATGATTTACAACGATAGTCTGCCAGCAGACGCCGTCGCCGCCGCCCAGGCTGCCGAAGCGGGCATCATCGACGGCAGCATTGAGATCGTTGCTGAACCCAGAAATTAAACTCTGATGCGTGATACGTGATGCGTAAAGTTTTTACGCATCACGCATCACGGACAACAAGCCTTTGACCTATGGATAACCACTCAAACCTTCTTCCATCTGGTTTACCGCGAATTGAATCGCTGGAAATGCGCGGGATCGTCAAAAAGTTTCCCGGCGTGCTGGCCAACGATCACGTAGATTTTGACGTCAAAGCGGGCGAAATTCATGCCTTGCTGGGCGAAAATGGCGCGGGCAAAAGCACGCTGATGAAGATTTTGTATGGCATGTACCAACCAGAAGAAGGGGAGATTTTGTTAAACGGCCGTCCCATCACCATCCACTCCCCCACCGACTCCATCAATCACGGCATCGGCATGATCCACCAACATTTTATGCTGGTGGACAACGTGACCGTGGCGGAGAACGTGGCCCTGGGCCTGAAATCGTCGCGCGGGGCGCGGCTGGACCTGGACGTGGTGTCGGCGCGCATCCGCGAGCTGGCGGAGAAGTATGGCTTGCAGGTTGACCCGCAGGCGGTTATCTCCAAGCTGGCGGTGGGCGAGCGGCAGCGGGTGGAGATCATCAAGGCGTTGTATCGCGGCGCGGCGCTGCTGGTGTTGGATGAGCCAACGGCCGTGCTCACGCCGCAGGAAGTGGACGACATCTTTGTCATCTTCAGACAAATGGCCGCCGACGGTCACGCCCTGATTTTTATCTCCCACAAGCTCAACGAAATCTTCGCCCTGACCGACCGAGTGAGCGTGCTGCGCGACGGCCGGATGATCGGCACAGTAAACACGGCCGATGTCACCAAAGCGGACCTGGCCAACATGATGGTGGGACGCGAGGTGCTGCTGACCCGCCACCGCCCGCCGGTAACCGTGGGCGACGCCCGCCTGGAGGTGGTCAATGTCAGCGCCAACAATGATGACGGCAAACCGGTGCTGAAAGACGTGAGCTTTGAGGTGAAAAGCGGCGAGATTTTGGGCGTGGCCGGGGTCTCCGGCAATGGGCAACGGCCGTTAGCCGAAGCCATCGCCGGATTGCAGTTTGTAGCCAATGGACAGATATTGCTGGAAGGCCAGGACGTCACCAACTATACCCCGGCGCAAATGTTCACCGCCGGCCTCTCCTACATCCCCGAAGAGCGCATGCACGATGGCTGCATCAAGGATTTCTCGGTAGAAGAGAACGCCATTTTGCAAGATTATGTGCGACGGCCGTTTAGCAATTGGATTTTTCTGGCTTTCAGGCAAATCGCCCAACACGCCCAAAAGTTAATCGAATCGTTTAACGTCAAAACGCCTAGCCGCGAGACGCCGATCAAAAATTTGTCCGGCGGCAACATTCAAAAGCTCATCCTGGCGCGGGAATTGGCGCGCGAGCCGCGCGTGCTCATCGCCGCCCAACCGACGCGCGGCGTGGACATCGGGGCCACCGAATACATCCACAACCAGCTTTTGCGCCAGCGCGCCGAGGGGCTGGCCACGCTGCTCATCTCCGAAGACCTGGACGAAGTGAAGGCGCTGTCCGATCGTATCCTGGTGCTTTTTGGCGGCGAGGTGATGGGCATCGTCCGGAGCGAGGAAGTCACGGTGGAGCAGTTGGGCCTGATGATGGCCGGGGAACGGGCGGAGCAAGTTTTTGCCGCCGTGTAAAAAGATCAAAAACAGACCTGACAGGTTTTGGAAACCTGTCAGGTCGTTGCATTTCTCTCAATGCCAGACGTTGGCGTAAGCGTGGTCACCCTTGAGCAGTTGGCCGGATGAAAAACGCTCCAGACTAAAGGGCGTGATGTCGACTGTTTGGGCACGGCCGTCCACAATCAATTCCGCCATTCACGCCCCCACCGCCGGACCAATCTTAAAGCCCGTGCCGCTAAAGCCGCAAGCCAGATAAAAGCCCTCCGGCCCGGCTGCCCCTAAAATCGCCCGCTGATCCGGTGTGATGCCGTCAAACCCGCTGTGGGCGCTGTGCAGCGAGCCTTCTTCCATCTGCGGGATGCGGCGGCAGATCCGCTCCACCGCCCGATCGACAAAGGCAGGCGCGGCATGGTCGGCGTCGCCATCAGGCGATAGGCCAATGGGGTTGTTGTCTTCCAGCCCGACCAGCGTCAGGCCGCCGGTTTCCGGACGGAAGTACATCGAATTGGCCATGTCGATGACGGTAGGGTGGCTAGGACCAACGGCTGACGGCCGTCGAATGAACAACGTATCGTGCCGCCAGGTATCGACGGGCAGGTCCAGCCCGGCCATCGCCCCCACCCGGCCGGCCCAGGGACCGGCCGCATTAACCACAATGGGTGCGTGGAAATCGCCTTTGCTGGTGCGCACGCCAGTAACCCGGCTGTCGGTGGCGAGAACGGCCGTTACCTCGCAATCCTGCACCAGCGTCGCCCCATTCTGCCGCGCCGCCGCCAACAAACTGGTTACCGTCGCCGACGGATCCGCATAACCCGATTCCGGCTCATAGGCCGCCACCTCAAAATCATCGGTCACAAACGACGGCGCCAGGCGGGCCACGTCGTCGGGCGTCACCAACAGTGATGGGATGCCAATTTGCTGGTGCATCGCCACGTTGGCGCGCAGTTGGTCGCTGTACGCCGGCTCCACAATCTGCAAAAAGCCGGTGCGCGTAAAGCCGCAGTCGCCGCCGACCATCTCGGCCCAGTTGCGGAAGTAGGCAAACGAGGCCCAGGCCAGCCGCGATTCTGGTTCGAGGTCGTAGTGCATCCGCACCAGCCCGCTCGACCGCCCGGTTGCGCCGGAAGCTGTGAAATTGCGTTCGAGGATAAACGGCCGTATCCCCTTGCGCGTTAGGTGAAACGCCAGACTCGCCCCATGAATCCCCCCGCCAATGATAATCACGTCCGCCCGTTGGTCCATTTGTTTACTCCTGACAGGTTGATTTGTTGATTTGTTGGTTTGCCTGTCAGCCAACCAACAAACCAACATACACCTACTTCTGCGCTGACTCTGCTCCCAATAGCTGAGCCATTAATTCATTCCCTTTAGGGATCAGGGTGACCTTGGTGTCGCCCTTCAAAATATTCTCGGTCTCCAAAATTTCAAACATGGCATTCGCCACTTCCGGATCCTTGGTGATCTGGTTGAGTGCCTCACCCACAATTTTGGGGCGCATCGCCTGCGCTTTGGCAAACTCAATCGCCGCCCGGCGTTCGGCCGAATTGGTGATGATACTCACCCGGTTCGCCCCATCCTGGCGAATAGCCGACGTCACCTGGCGCAGGCGGTTGACCACCTTCTCCTCAATCTGGCGGATCATGCCCCGGTCGCGGAAATGCACCTTGCGAATGTAGACTGAGCCCAGCCGATAGCCCCACTCCTCCGACTTGGGCGACACCTCAGCCCGCACCGTGCGGCTCATCACGTGGCGCGTCTCCAACATATCCTCCAGAGGCATATTGCTCAGCGTGCGCACCGTGGCGTTGCTCACGTTGGCCGACAGCGAACCACGCGGATCAGTGTTTTTGAACAGATAAGCCACCGGGTCACTGACTTGCATTTCGTACCACACGCCAATGCCCATCGGCGCACCCTCTTCGGAATTAACCGGCAGACTGCGCAAATACTGCTGATCCAGGCGCATATCCAGCACATGGCGTTTACCCAGCCAGTTAACTACCAAGGCGCTAGGCCCCATTTTTAACCACAAAAATTGCAGCCCCGGCTCCTGCAAAACGGCCACCACGTTGCCAAACAAGACGTAGACGTGACAGGTTCCTTCCCGCACGATGGCGTAAAAACCAAACAGGCGCAGGAAAAAGCGAACCAGCGGTTCCAGAAGAAAAAAGAGCAAAAAAGAAAAGAAAGCTGTAACGAGAATCATAGCGATGGTGTTCACTCTTCCACCTCCAGAATCACATTCTTGGCCTGGGTAAACAGAGACAGGCGCACATTACGCAAATAGGCTTCCAGAGCTTCTGGCCCGTGGTCTTTAATCATACGCAGCTGCTCGGCCATGGCTGTGAGCGGTTCCACTTCTGCCTGGGCGCGCAGGGTTTCAATCTCGACGGCGCGTTTCGACTGGACGATGGTTTGATCGGCCTGCGCTTTAGCCAGGCTGATTTCCGAGGACACTTCGTTATGGGCGGTGTTGATAGCGGCCAGGGCGGATTCGACCTCTGCCGGCGGATCGATGCCGGTGATGAGCGAGGCATCTAGCTCTACGCCATACCGGGCCGCGGCCGAGGCGCATTCCATTTCCATGTAATTGTTGATTTCGTTCAGGTTTTTGCGCAAATCGTTGATGGAAATGCCGCCCATCAAACCGGCGTCAACCTCTTCTTCATCTAGCACAGGCGTTTGGGACTCAAAGCTAGCAATTCGCTGGCGCAAAATGGAAATGAAGTAACCCATGACGTGAACGATGGGAGTTTTCACGCCAAACAAGTACGCATATAAGTTTCGCTCACACGGCCGAAACCGGATCTGCCCGGAGAGGCCAATGTTCAACTGGTCTTTGGTGACGGCATCCAATTCGGTGCCGCCGTGGTTGGCTTCAGGCGTCTCCAGGTCCAGGGCCATGTTGATGGTCTCTGTGGCGACCGAGACTTTGTGAACCTTTTCCCAGGGCCAGCGGAAATAGGGTCCACCGGGCGGAATCACTTTTACCAGGGGATAACTATATCGTTCTCTGTCTTTTTCATTCAAGACGTCAGCAATGGGATCGTCCAGGGTCGTGGATTTGCTGAGTCGGACAGCCCGGCCAAAGCGGGTTTTGACGGCACGCTCGTTTTGATCGACGGTGTAAAATCCGCTGATCACGTAGCGCAGGAAAAACCAGCCCAGGAAGCCGAGAAAAATACCGGGGCAAACTGCGGTCATAGCTTATGGATCTCCTTTTGTGTGATTTTGACTGTTGGAAACCTTGATCATTGGCTGACAGGCTCCAGGCGTTAACCGATAAAATCATTCCACCCCATCAGAAAACACGGAACAGTTCCGAACCCATAAAACCAGAGGAATCATACCACAATCCTGGTTCATTTTTCACGGCGTTTTGCTGCATTGAAAACCAAAGATTTTTCTTAGAGGCCGAGCCCCCAGGTGTATTCCAGGCTCCCAAAGGCCTGCCCCATCGTTTCTTTGGTAATGACACGGCCGTTTACCCGCCCCGTCAGCTCTTCCATGCGAAACATGAACTCGTTGTAGTTCCAGTGTGTGCGCAGCCAGCCGCCCAACACCTGGCGCTCCAGATAAAGGTTGGCGTGGCCATAGGGCGCGGCGCGGAAGGCGACAAAGTCTCCCTGTTTGTTGCTCACCTCTACATTAAAGTTGGGATGATCGCCGTTGTGACCAAGCACAGGGGTGACGCGGGCTGTATCAAATAAAATTTGTTCCGATGGACCGGCCCAGTCCCAAAAACCGGCGGGGAGAATGGAAACGGCCGTTTGCTCCTTGCGATTGCTGTCAAAAAAGCGGTAGCCGCGCCGCAGTAAATTTAGCCCCACGTAGGGCACGTAGGCAGAAAACATCGAGCCATCCGGGAACAAAGCCCAAATCCACTTCCAGGGAAACGTAGGCACGTTGAGGCAAACGCGCTGGAAATAGCCCAATCCCTCCAGCGTTTCCCGGCCGGTGGGCAGGTCAAATTCGCCGCGAAAGTGCATCCGCCGCCAGGCGATAAAGTGCGTGCCGCCCAGCGGCGTATCGATGTTCACCGATTCATGGGGTGAGTTATGAGTGCAGTCCAGGTCGCCCCAGGCCTCGAAATGGGCCGAGCCTTTCTGGCCGCGCACACGGGCGGCCAGGGTTAGCGGGCGGTCGGGCGAGCGATAAAATTCACAGCCAATAGGCTCGCCGTGCGCTTGTTCCGTCCAGCAGCCAATCGAGCCAGCCGGAGCGGAGAGGGTAGTAACGGCCGTGTTCCACACAAAGTTTTCGTAGACCTGACGGCCGTCGCAGTACCAGCCATTGGCCATGCCGCTGAACCGATCCACGCCGTTTTCGATAGACCGGTCCAGGTCCAGGCCGGGCAGCCAGGCGTCGTTGATGCGGATTTGCCGTCCGGCGCGGGTGGAGATGGAAAACATCAACTGGCGCGGACCGTAACCTTCTTTTTCTTTGGGAAACAAGATGAAAAACCACCAGGAGGAGGAAGTCGGTTTTTGCATGTGGGGCATCTGCGACCAGATCAGGTCGTAGACGCGTTGGTGCTCGGCCAGGGTTTTATAGGGTGGTGCGGGGGTAATCATACGTCTCCTTTCTGGTTAGAACGGGTGGGCAGACAGGCGCTGCCGATCTTTTAGCCCGACTATACCTGAAAGTTGACGATTGGGGAGAGGGAGCGGAGGCGGTATTCTCCTGTTTCAGGAGAGTAATCGATTCTGGCGGCGCCGTTCGGCTCGCCTAATTCTCGCTTTTTTCCGCCAGGCGATTGATCAGACCCGAAAAAATGAGGCTGTGAATGGGGTAGAGCACATACCAATAAAGCAAACCCGACAAGCCTTTCGGCGCAAAAAATGCGGTTTGCGTCAGGCGCGTGCGCTGTTCGGCCAGCGGTTCCGCCTCGAATTGCAGCCAGGCGCGGCCGGGGACTTTCATTTCCGCCCGCAGACGCAGCAAATGATCGGGATCAACCATTTCAACGCGCCAAAAATCCAGGGCATCGCCCACACGCACTTCTTCGGCATCACGCCGGCCGCGCCGAAAACCCACGCCGCCCACCAACCTGTCCAAAATACCGCGCAGCCACCAGGCCCAATTCATGTACAACCAGCCTTGTTCGCCGCCCAAACGGGAAAATTCCCGGAAAGCCGCCGCCGGCGGAGCGGAGAGGATTCGTTGGCGGCGCTCGATGATCATCCCATCTTGAGTGGTCAACAAGACCGGCACGGCGTCTCCCTGGCTGGTGTATAGGGCGTCACTCCAGGAAGTTTCCACGTCACCAGCTTCCAGGCGAGACAGGGCGCGCTGCACGGCCGTTTTGTAGGTCATCGGTTCAATCTGCGGAAAAAATTCCTGGGCAGCAGGGGAGCGCACCACCACTTCATTGCGCAAGCCCTCGATGAGCGGCCGCGCCATGGACGCCGGAATGGGCGTAACCCAATGCACCCAGTAGGAGGATAACCAGGGCGTGAGAACCGGCACGGGGATGAGTCGACGGCGTAAGCCGCGCACCTGGGCATAGCCCATCATCATCTCGCCATAGGTCAAAATGTCGTGGCCCCCGATGTCGATGATTTGCCCGGCGCTGGCAGGCGTGGTCAGCACTGCCACCAGATATTCCAACACGTTTCGAATGGCGATGGGCTGGACGCGTGTATAGACCCACTGCGGACACACCATCACCGGGACTCGCTCCGTAAGGTAGCGGATCATCTCGAATGAGATGCTGCCAGAACCCACGATCACGGCAGCGCGGAATTCGGTCACCGGCACGCCTGATTCGCGCAGCGCTGCGCCGGTTTCCTGGCGCGAGCGCAGGTGCGGCGACAAATCCGCTTGCGGGTCGCCCAATCCGCCCAGGTAGATGATGCGCTGGACCCCCGCAGCTTTGGCCGCCGCGCCAAAATCGCGCGCCGCAGCCAGATCGCGCTCGTGGAAATCCTGGCTGCCGCTCATGCTGTGAATCAGGTAGTAGGCCACGTCGATACCGGCCATTGCCGGCAGCAACGTCTCGGGCTGCAACACGTCGCCGACGGCCACTTCAACGGCCGTTGACCAGGGCCGCCCCTGCCAGCGAGCCGGATCGCGCACCAGAACGCGCAAATCGTAGCCGGCTTCCAGCAAACGGGGCACCAACCGCCCGCCAATATAACCGGTCGCCCCGGTGATGAGCAGGCGGCGCGCCGGGGAATTGTTCGGATTATGGGACATCGCTTACCTGAGTCAAACGTTCGCACTCGGCCCACAACTGCTGCCGTGCAACGGCCGTGCTGCGCGTGCGCAGATAAAACTTGTGTGTCGGCCGTTCGCGCCGGTCGAACCAAAACCGGCCGCTAACTTCGTCTAACTGCGGCGCGGCCGCCAACCAGATGATGGTGTCCGCGCCTTGCCGGGGTGAACGCAGTCCTAAGCGCATCACTTTGCGAAAAGTGGGCAGGGAAGTTTGCACGCCTGGCGTATCGACCCAGCCTGGATGCATGGTGTTCACCGTAACGCCGGTCGGCGCCAGCCGCGCGGCCAGTATTTCCGCCAGGACAACCTGGGCGCGTTTCGTCTGGGCATAAACCACCGTGCCATTGTATGGACGATCGCCGGCCTGGAACAGGGACAAATCCAATTTTTGGGTATACATGCCGCCCGAGGAAACCCAGATGATGCGCGCCGGGGCGCTGGCTTGCAGCATGGGCGTTAACAAATGAGTCAGCAAGAAAGGGCCGAGGAGGTTGGTAGCCAGGGTTTGTTCGATGCCGGCAGCGGTAAACTGCCGTTGGGGCAGCAGCACGCTGGCGTTGTGGATGAGCACATCCAGCCGGGTTTCTTGTCGTTGGAATTGGGCGGCGAATTGGGCAACGGCCGTTAAATCGCTCACATCCAGCAGGACCAGGCGCACCCGATCATCGCCGCCGCTTTCGGCCGCGATTTGTTCGCGCACCTGAGCGCCCTTTGCGGCATTCCGCGCCACGATGTAGACAGTCGCCCCCAAACGCGCCAGGCCAACGGCCGTTGCCAGACCTATCCCGGCAGTCGCGCCGGTCACCAGGCAGACACGCCCGGTCATGTCCACAGCCAGATCTGCTTTGCGCCAGCTCAACGAGCGCAACACATACCCCGGCCAGGTATAGCTTGGCAAAATTAATTGATCCAGCAGGTCATCTGCTTTACGAAAAAGCCATCGTCCCATGAAAAATCCAGTTGTGAGAAAAGGTTGGGGGAAAGGTCAACGCCTGGGACAGGTTTCACCGGGTGGTGAAACCTGCCCCAGCCAGAAAAATTGACGTTACGTCGGAACGGCGCGGTAGGTGAATGGCTCCAGATACGCATCGAACCCGCCTTCCACACCTTTGACAATCACGCTGATGGCGTCGTGGGAGTGCAGCGATTCTTTGTGGGAGGCAAACACGCGGAAATCAACGATACGGCCGTCGCTGTCCAGCCCTTCGTACAGCAAGCGCACAGCATCTTCCACAAATTTCAGGTTGGCGGCGTTCAGCTCGGCAAACGCCTGCTCATCCTCGCGCTTCACCATCACCTGGGTTTCCGTTTGCAGCTTGTCTCGGGCAATATCCACCAGATCTTCGATCATGAAATCGCCGTCATACTCCACGGAAATTTTGGCCACGGAGCGCTGGCTGTGCGGCACGGCAGCCACGCCGCGGAACAGATTGGCGTGCACGCTCAATTCGTAGCTGCACGGGCAGGCCGAGGAATAGACAAAGTCCAGGTGCATAAACTGGCGCACGCCGCGGTCGGCGGTGACGATGGTTTCCAGCACGACCGGGTAATACTGGTAACCGGCCAGACCACTGCGCAGGCTTTGCTGCTTGAGCGGATAATCGAAAGCGACGGCAATGCGGGCATTGGAGCTTTCCAGGTTTTTCAGGTAGCTGGTGACGACCTGCTGCAGGGTATGGGGGTTTAGTTCACTTTCGTCGTATTCGTAGAAGGTGCGCATGATGCGGCTCATGTTGATGCCTTTTTTGTAGGCATCCAGCGAAACCGTGCCGGTGATGGAGGCATGGATTTGCAGCGGTTCGCCTTCACGCGTGATAATTTTCATGGGCACTTTAAAGTTGTGGATGCCCACGTGCTGGATGGCAACGTTTGCACCGCGATTCTGATCGGTGTTTTGCATGTCGGGCAGGGTCGCTTTGTAAGCGGGCGTTACCATGAAGGATTGGTCGTAGCGCTGCTGCAAATCTTTGACCAGGCGCGTATCGGCAACCGATTCAGCCGGAGCTTGTGGGGCGGCGACGTGACCATTGTGGCCGGTGCGGTGGCTGTTTCCATTTTGATAGACGTGACGGCCGTTTCCATTCACGACCGGAGCGTGGCTGTTGATCGAATTTAACATCATTTTCTCCTTGTTTCGTTGACCAATTGAATTGGTTACCCACCCTTCCGCCGCCCGGCGGAGAAAGGCAGGCATCACACACTGGACCCACAGCAACCGCGTCTGCCGCAGAGAGGATCCAAGATATTTTGCATTTTTTCAGACGTTTTGAGGAATCTTTACCTTACCCTTTCATTCGACACTCAGAAAAAAAGGGTTATTTTCGGCTCCGCCACCACAATCCTGGCAGGCGGCTTAGTTTGCCCCAGGTGCCAATGTAGGCACGCTGGCTGAAGACGTCATAGTCGTTTTGTTCGATGGCATCCAGGATGCCTTGATATAAACCGGCGGCGGCGGCGATAGCGAAACGGCCGTCTTTATGCAGCATGGCAATACCCGGCCAGGCTTCTTCATAAAGCTGGCGATTCCGGTCAATCTGGAACCGCATAAATGCCCGCCAATTCTCGCTGACGATACCAGCCGCAATGTCAGCTTCTGTCAGACCAAATTCAGCCAGCTCATCCTGGGGCAAATACAACCGGCCGCGCTGCCAATCTTCGCCAACGTCCCGCAAAATGTTGGTCATCTGCAGCGCCAGGCCCAGCTTGATGGCATAAGGAATCGCCTCCGGCCCAGAAAAGCCAATGATGTGCATGCTCATTAGCCCCACCGTCGAGGCAACGCCATAGCTGTAGGTGGCCAGGTCTTCAAAAGTCCCGTACCGGTCCTGAACCATGTCCCGCGAGACGCCTTCAATCAGCTGCTCAGCATAGCGCAGCGGAATCTGATAGCGCAGGCGCGTGTCAGCCCAGGCCATCGCCGCCGGTTTATCAACAGAAGGGCGATGCGAAAACGCTTCCTGGTGCCATTGGTCCAATTTCGGCTGGACATCCCCCTGCGCACAATCCACAATATCATCAGTAATCCGGCAAAAAGCGTACAGGGCCCGCACAGCGTTTCGTTTTTCCAGTGGCAGGAGACCGGAAGCCATATGAAAGGAGCGGCTGTGCTCCGCGGTTACATTCTCACAATAGGCGTAGGCTTCCTGTAAAACACTCTCATCTGCAATCGGCGCATGACCGGCAGTTGCACCAACGTGCCACGCTTCACTAGCCAGCGATAATAAGCGATTTTCCCAAGTTCGTGATTGAGCAACCATTTCCCAGTCTCCTTGCTGAACAGAATGCAGTTTGTTTTGTAATACGTGGCCATCTTAGCAGAGTGCAATGCTTTTGTCAATGTTTTATGTGTGCAAATACTTGACAATTTCATAAATTCATGTTAATCTCATGAAATTGCAGGAATTTTGCAACGAGGATTACCGTAATGAATTTTAGTAAAGCGCCTACATACAATTTGAAAGTTGTTTTACAGGAAACTGATATTAAGCCAGACACCCTGCGGGCGTGGGAGCGCAGATACGGCTTACCGAAACCAAAAAGAACAAAAGGTAAGCATCGCCTCTACTCCGAGCATGATATTGCCATTATCAAATGGTTGATACTGCGTCAGCAAGAAGGGATGAGCATTAGCAGAGCTGTGCGACTTTGGCATAACCTGGAAGAAACTGGGCAAAACCCCTTAGACGACATTCCCACACCACCAATTGCCCATTCAGCCCAAACAAATAGTACCACAGTACCACTAAGTGTCAACGTCGCCGGCTCCACAATGGATGAGCTGCGCCAGACCTGGATAAACGCCTGCCTGCGATATGATGAGCAAGCTGCCGAAAATGCGTTGACCAGGGCTTTTGCCCTGTATCCGGCAGACGTTGTCTGCCTGGAAATCATGCAAAAAGGGCTGGTCCACATTGGCGACCTGTGGTACCGCAATGAAGCCACTGTTCAGCAGGAGCATTTTGCCTCTGCCCTGGCCATGCGCCGCCTGAATACGCTGGTAACGGCCGCGCCGCTGCCCAATCGGCCCGGAAAAATTATTGTGGCCTGCCCGGCAGACGAACATCACATTTTTGCGCCGCTGTTTCTGACCTTGATGCTGCGCCAGAAAGGATGGGAAACCATCTACCTGGGCGCCAATGTGCCGCGGGAATACCTGGAAAGCACCATCGCTTCCACCAACCCAGATCTCATCGTGATGACCGCCCAACAACTGCACACGGCCGCTTCCTTATACCAGGTGGCGGAATTTTTGCGCCAGGAGCGGATTCCTCTGGCTTTCGGCGGCCGGATTTTTAGCCTGACGCCTGCCTTGCGCAGCCGGATACCGGGGCATTTTTTGGGTGAAAACCTGGATACGGCCGTTCCCGCCATTGCTAATGTTTTGTCCAGCCGCCCACAAACACCCGATCCCAAACCGATTGATCCCGATTACAAACTTGCCAGGGACCATTTCCGCAAGCGCCAGGCAGCCATCGAAGCCAGTGTTTGGCAGGTGTTGCAGCAAGAAGACTTCTCTTATGAACACCTGACCAACGCCAACCTGCACCTGGCCCGCGACATCAGCGCCGCGCTGACGCTGGGCAGCGTCTCGTTCCTGGGTTCAGAGGTTGCCTGGACAGAAACCCTACTGCTAAATTACGAAATGCCGCCGGAATTGTTGCAACGGTATCTGGTTGTCTATTACGATGCCGCCCGGCAGATTTTGCAAGACGAGGGAGCGCCAATTGTCGCCTGGCTGGAATGCATCACCGAAAATAGCGAAATCCCCTGCAACTGAACCGCACGCCTTGACTGTTGCTGAAATCGAAGGCTTTTATGAAAACCGCAATCTGGTGGATACGACGCGACCTGCGTCTGCATGACAACGAAGCGTTAACGGCCGTTCTCGAACGCGCCGATGAGGTGATTCCCACCTTTATCATAGACCCGACTTTGGTGAACGGCCGTTACGCCGGCGAAAAACGGTTGGCCTTTCTGTGGGCGGGACTGCGGTCGCTAGACGCCGACCTGCGCCGGCTTGGCAGCTATCTGGTGGTGCGGCAAGGTGCGCCTGAGGCAGAACTGGGCGCGCTTATGGCCGAAACGGCCGCTTCAGCCATCTACGCTGAAGCAGACTATTCGCCTTATGCCCGCCGGCGCGACCGAGCTATCGCCGGCAAACTGCCCTTACATCTCGTCGGCGGCGTGTCGGTTCAGCCACCCACGGCCGTTCTCAAAGCCAACAACGAGCCCTATACGGTGTTTACTCCCTTCAGCAAACAGTGGCGGGCACGGCCGTTTAACCACACGCCCCTGCCCCACCCCGCCCACATCACGACGCCGGCCAACATCTCCGGCCAGCCGCTGCCCGAAGCGCCGGCCCTATCGCCCGACATCCCCTTCCCCGCCACCGAAGCCGAAGCACAGCGCCGCCTGCACGCTTTCAGCAGCGGTGCCAACGCTCCCATCTATCGTTATGCCGACCAGCGGAACCGAATGGACCTGGAAGGCACGTCGCAGCTTTCGCCCTATCTGCGCTTTGGCCTGATCTCCGCCCGGCAGGCGGTGTCCGCCGCCCACCAGGCCGGGCAGGACGCGCCGGACGAGAACGGCCGTCAGGGCGCAGACACCTGGCTCAACGAACTCATCTGGCGCGAATTTTATATCAATATTTTGTACCATTTTCCCCATGTGCTACACGAAGCCTTTAATCCAGCTTACAACCAGATCGCCTGGCAAAACGACCCGGAACAGTTCGCCGCCTGGCAAAACGGCCGTACCGGCTTCCCCATCGTCGACGCCGCCATGCGACAGCTCAGCGCCGCCGGCTGGATGCACAACCGCGCCCGAATGATCGTGGCTTCGTTTCTGGTCAAGGATTTGCTCATCGATTGGCGCTGGGGCGAACGCCACTTCATGCAGCATCTCGTCGATGGCGATCCGGCGGCCAACAACGGTGGCTGGCAGTGGACGGCGGGCACCGGCACGGACGCCGCGCCCTACTTCCGCATCTTCAATCCAATCAGCCAAAGCAGCAAATTCGACCCGGACGGCCGTTACATTCGTCGCTGGGTCCCAGAATTAACGGCCGTGCCCGATGCCTACATCCACGAACCGGCCACAATGCCGGCCGCCGAACAAAAACGCGTCGGCGTCACCATTGGCCGCGACTACCCCGCGCCCATCATCGACCGGCAAAAAACGCGCCCGCGCACCCTGGAAGCCTACCGGCAAGCGCGCGAGGCTGTATAATATTTCACAATTCACATGAGGGAGCCAGGTTAATGGTTGGCCTATTATCAGACCGGCGCGCTGTCCGGCGGCCAGCCATGATCATCCCCATAAAAGGAAAATAAACATGTCCCAAAAAGTAATTATCATTGGCAGTGGCTTTGGTGGCTTGGGCGCGGCGGCGCGCCTGGCTGCCCGCGGCTACGAAGTCGAGATCTTTGAGAAGCAAAATAAACTTGGCGGCCGCGCCTACGTCTTCGAAAAGAACGGCTTTAAATTCGACGGCGGCCCCACTGTGATCACCGCGCCCTTCATGTTCGACGACATCTTTGCCCTGGCCGGCCGCCGCCGCGAAGATTATGTTGATTTTGTCCAGCTTGATCCCTTCTACCGTATCTTTAACCACGAAGGACGCTCCTTCGACTACAACGACAACCCCGAGTTCATCGCCGGGGAGATCGCCAAGTGGAACCCGGCCGACGTTGCCGGTTACCAACGCTTTATGTCTACCACCCAGGCCATCTTCGAGAAGGGCTTTGTGGAACTGGCCGACAAGCCGTTCCTGAGTGTAGGCGACATGATGCGCGTGGCCCCGGACCTGATCAAACTGCAATCCTACAAATCGGTGTACAGCTATGCGTCGCAGTTTGTGGACAACGAGTTCCTGCGGCGGGTCTTTTCCTTCCATCCGCTGTTGATTGGCGGCAATCCCTTTGACGCGTCTTCAATCTACGCCATGATCCATTACCTGGAGCGGGAATGGGGCATCCACTACGTGATGGGCGGCACCGGGGCGCTGGTGGCGGCTCTGGCCAGATTGATCGAAGAATTGGGCGGCCGTTTTCATCTGAATACCGAAGTAGATGAAATTTTGGTAGACGGCCGTCGCGCCACCGGCATTCGGCTGGCTGATGGCACAGTCCACCGGGCCGATCACGTCATCTCCAACGCCGACGTCGCCTGGACCTACCTCAACATGATTCCCGGCAAAGCCCGCGGCCTGCGCAACTCCGACCTGCGCTACAAAAAGCTCACCAAATACAGCATGTCGCTGTTCGTTATTTACTTCGGCACTAAAAAACGGTACACCGACACCAACCTGGCCCACCACAACATCATCCTCGGCGAACGGTACAAAGGCCTGCTCACCGACATCTTCAAGAACAAGAAGCTGGCCGAAGATTTCTCTCTGTATCTCCACATGCCCACCCTCACCGATCCTTCCATCGCTCCGGCCGGGCACGAAGCCTTCTACGTCCTGTCGCCGGTCCCGCACCTGGGCGCCGACATCGACTGGACCGTCATGGCCAAACCATACCGCGACGCCATCATGCAGTTCCTGGAAGACAACTACCTGCCCGACCTCCAGGCCAACATCGTGGCCGAAACCCACATCGACCCACTGCACTTCCAAAATCGGCTCAATTCTTACATGGGTTCCGCCTTTTCCGTGCAGCCGGTGCTGACCCAATCGGCCTGGTTCCGGCCGCACAATCGGTCCGAAGATTTTGACAATCTCTATTTCGTGGGCGCGGGCACGCATCCCGGCGCAGGCTTGCCTGGTGTGTTGTCTTCATCTAAGATTGCGGAAGATTTAATTGTCAGCAGTGCGCCGCTGCCGGCAGCTTATCGCCGCCAGGAGAGACAAATCGCCTAGGCTAAGCGCCGGCAGCCGACTCAATTGGAGCACCTCCCGGACCTGTGATGCCGGGAAAAGGAATTCGATGACAGAAAAAGAGTCGCTCTGCCCGCTGCCTGTAGCCGACGGCGAGAGTGGGAGCAAAATATTAAAGGAGCTGCTGCGCGATCGGTCGCTGCTCACCTCGCTGGCGCTGATGCGCAAGCATGTGGGGCCAGCGTTTCAGATCACGCTGCCAGGGTTTCAGCCGGCCGTGTTCGTGGGGCCGGAGACCAATCGCGAGATCATGGTCACCAAGCGTGACCAGTTTAAGTGGCGCAAAGAGAGCGACCCGGTCGCCAAGCTGCTGCGCCACGGCGTGCTGGTGGTGGATGGCGAGGAACACGACGCCTTACGGGCGATGATGGACCCGCCGCTGCACCGCCGCCACGTTGTCGGGCACATCGACGACTTCTGGCGTTACACCAACGACGTGATTGCCGGTTGGGAAAACGGCCGTACCGTCGACATGCTCGTCGAAATGCGCAAAGTTGCCCTGCTCATCTTCGTGGGCACGCTCTTTAAAGTGGAATTTGCCCCGGACATGGCGCGCCTGTGGCAGCCCATCCTCAAGGCCATCCGCTACATTTCGCCGGGCATGTGGATCATCTTCCCCAACCTGCCCCGGCCGCAATACCGCAAGGTGGCGGAAGAACTGGACGCGTACCTCTACGACGTCATCGCCCGGCGGCGTGCCAGCCTGGGCCAGGAGCCGGTGGAACCGGGCGACCTGCTGGGCCAACTGCTGCAAAGCGACCTGGACGACGGCCGTATCCGCGACCAGATGCTGACGATGCTTATTGCCGGCCACGATACCAGTACGGCCTTGCTGGCCTGGGTTTTGTATCTGCTGGGCAGCCACCCAGAGGCCATGGCCCAGGCCAAGGCGGAGGTAACGGCCGTGCTCGCCTCCGCCAACCGGCCCCCCACCCTGGAAGAAATCAACCAGCTCACCTACCTGGACAACGTCATCAAAGAGGCGCTGCGCCTGTACCCGCCCATCCACGCCGGCAACCGCCACGCGGCCGCCGACATGGACGTAAACGGCTACCGGGTGACCAAAGACACGCGGGTGATGGTCTCCATTTACCTGGCGCACCGGGACGAGCGTTACTGGGACGACCCGAACCAGTTTTGCCCGCACCGTTTTGATCACACCCAGGAGGAACAGGGGAAACGGCCGTCGCTTACCTATGTGCCCTTCGGCGGCGGTCCGCGCAACTGCATCGGCGCGGCCTTTGCCCAGGTGGAAAGCAAAGTGGTGCTGGCGCGCATCTTGCAGCGTTTTGACCTGGAACTGCTGAACGGCGACAAAATCAAACCCCACATGGGCGCAACCCTGGAACCCCACCCTGGGGTAGACATGCGTGTCGCCTATGCCCCAGAAACCGATGATCGATAACCTGCTCAACCGGTGGCGGCACACCATTTACCTCACGTTGCTGGCCCCGCCGCTTGCGCTGCGCGCCGACCGGGCGTATTCGCGCCTGCCGCAGCTGCCGCCGGCCCCGGCCAGCGCCGCCCTGCCCATGCTCTCCATCGTCGTGCCGGCGCGCAATGAAGCCGATAATTTGCGCGCGCTGCTGCCTTCGCTGCAAGCGCTGCAGTACCCCGGCGAGGTGGAAATCATCGTGGTGGATGATAACTCGGAGGACGACACGGCCGTTATCGCCGCCGAATTTGGCGTGCGGGTGATTCGTCTGCGCAGCCTGCCGCCCGGCTGGTTGGGCAAACCCCACGCGCTGTGCAATGGCGCGGCCGCCGCGCGGGGCGAGTGGCTGCTCTTCACCGACGCCGACACCATCCACCAGCCGCACGGACCGGCGCAGGCGGTGCAGTACGCCCTGGAGCATGATCTGGACGGCGTCAGCCTGTTTTTGCAGCAAGAGTGCCGTGGTCTCACCGACGGGCTGGCGCTGACGGCCGCGTTTGCCGGCATGTTCACCGCCTGGCAGCCCAAGTCGTCCCATCTGAACGGGCAGTACATCTTGCTGCGGCGGCAGGTGTATGAGGAGAGCGGCGGCTTTACGGCCGTGCGCCACGAAGCCCTGGAGGATTTAGCTCTGGGCCGTTATCTGCGCCAGAACAATTACCGCGTGCAGATGATGCGCGGCGAACACGCCGCCCAGGTGCGCATGTACGCCACCCGCACGCAGATGTGGCAGGGCATGAACCGACTGGGATCGCAATCCCTGCGTTTTTCCGGCTGGCACGCCCTGTGGACCATCTTTTTCATCACCATCACCATGAACCCGCTGCTGGTGCTGCTGGCGGTGGTATCCGGGCGGGTGCGCCGGTTTTGGCTGCCGCTTACCTGGGGCGCAGTCGTGGTAAGCTTTTTGCCCTGGTCGCCGCGCTTTGGGCCGCGCTGGTATGCCGCGCTCTCCCCATTTGGCGCGCTGACAGTGCAGTTGGCCGGGGCGTGGGGGCTGTTACGCCGCCTGTTTGGGCGCGGCATTCGTTGGAAAGGGCGCACAGTGTGAGAGAGCATGAGGTAGTTCTATGGCCCTGAAAGATTTAGCGCTTTATAGCGAAGCTATCCACCAACCCTATTTTCAGAACGGCGGTCCCAAAGCGGCCGTGTTGGTGCATGGCTTTCCCGGCACGCCGGCAGAAGTACGGCCGTTAGCCGACGCGCTGCACGATCAGGGCTGGACCGTCGCCGCGCCCCTGCTGCCCGGTTTTGGCCCGCAAATTTCCGAGTTGTTCACCCGCCACAAAGAGGAGTGGGTAACGGCCGTGCAAACCACCCTCACCAACCTGCAAGCCAACCACGAGACCGTGCTGCTGCTGGGTTACTCCATGGGCGGCGCGGTGGCCCTTAACGTGGCCGCCCAAACCCCGCCCGACGGGCTCGCGCTGCTGGCCCCGTTCTGGCAAATTGGCGGAGCGGCGTCGGCTTTTCTGTGGCGCGGCATCCGCCAGCTTTTCCCCGAGATTCAGCTCTTCAAGTGGATAGACTTTTCCAACCCCAACATGCAGCGCCTGTTTGAAAACTGGCGTGA
>Ga0116151_10000274_pt1 | contig 46479 bp, 34 predicted proteins | sample AD_UKC117_MetaG_FD_89893 | JGI IMG/M metagenome (GOLD analysis project Ga0116151, IMG submission 89893) | Active sludge microbial communities of municipal wastewater-treating anaerobic digesters from Hong Kong - AD_UKC117_MetaG | ecosystem: Engineered > Bioreactor > Anaerobic > Digestate...
GAATCACTCGGGCCAGATGAGGTTGCCGAGGGTTCGCGGATCATAGCAGTAGCGGGGCGCGCGGGCCCAGTCGCTGTATTCGCCGCGGACGGGTTCGAGTCTGGCGACGTTGATTCCCCAGATGCGATTGTGAGTCGCGTCTTCGCCGAAGGACGCGATCGGGATCGCCAGTTCGGCGGTCCAGCCGTCATCGGTCTTTCTTACCGTGCACTCGGGCTGGGCGCCGGGCCATGGGCGAACCTCGCCGATCGGCGGGCTCATGCTGATACCGCGTTCGAACTTCGGGTTGCCGCTGCTCTTGACGACGAGATGGTAGAGATCGCCCGGCAGGACACCGCGATTCGTCGGATCGATCATGATTTCGATCAGGTCCTCGCCGACAGGGATCAGGTCGCGGTATTCCACGAAGTTGCGCAGCGTGGACTTCCTTTCACCCTGGCCGGCGGGCGCCTCGGCGGCGAGGGCGACGTAGAGCGTTTCGTCGTAGCGACCGAAATAGACGACTGTCTGTGATTCAGGCGCTTTGCGGTTGCGGCCGGGGCTGAGGCCCCCTGTGATGAGCCGAAAGTCGGCGGCCGCGTTGACGTTGGCCGGCGGCCAGTCCTCCAGCCTGCCGTCGATCGTCGGGCGTTCGCTCAGCGTGACGGCCTGTGCAACGGACGCCGCGGCGTTGATCGTGATCGCGCCGGACGTGTTCGCGTCGAAGATGATCTCCTGCGGAACGTGACCGTCGACCGTCGCATCGGGCAGGACGGGCGTGGCCATGATGATGGCGCCGCGACCCATGTTGAAGGGCTCGATCGGTCCGATCCGGACGGTATCACTGACGCGCCAGGCCTCGGGCGGCATTTGTCCGAAGTTGAGTTCGCCCGTCAGGGTTTCGGTCAGATCGTTTCGGATCGCGACGTCGTAACTGATGACGTATTGTGATTTCTCGCCGCGCGTGCGGTGTTCGAGGCGGGCGCCTTCGAACCAGCCTTCGATGCGACGACCCGCCTCCTCGAAGAATCGCCTCCAGCGGCCGCGCCCCGCGCCGCCGGCGACGTCCGCGGGTTCCACGCCATGGACGGCGGCGTCGAGTTCGTCGTCAAGGATGCGCCGGGCGAGGTCCCAGGCTTCGGGATCGTCGACGCGGCGATCCGCGAAGATGTCCTGGTAGTTATCGCCATAGTTCTCCGTTCCCACGGCCTTGATGAGTGAGCCGGCGACGATCTTGGCGGTCTCGCCGCGACCGCGTTTGTCGAGCTGCCGCATGCGGCGATAGTCGGCGAGTCCCTGTTGCAGTTCTTTCAGGCGCATCGAGGGGACGGGTTCATTGAGTCCGAAGGGTTTGCCGGGATAGATGAGCCACGTGTCACTCGGTTCATCCTCCTCGTCGATCGGATTCTCGAGGATGTTCTTCGGCCAGTCTGTCGAGTGGTTGAGAATGATCGCGTTGTGCCGCATCAGGAAGGCCTGCGAGGGAATGCTGCGCGCCTGAACGAGCGGCGCTTCGATTGCGAGCGAGCCTGAGTTGGGCGGATCGGGATGGAACCAGGTTCGCTTCCCAAGCGTCTGGAGCCGCTCGATCGTCGGCGGATCCTCGTAGCGGGCGGGCGTGGCCCAGATGTCGACGAGCGACTTGAGTTCGACGTGGCTCTGTTCCGTCCAGCCGAACTGCTCCATGGACTGCGGGGCGAGTCGCGTGGCGAAGGGCAGGCCTTCGCGAACGAGGCGCGTGAGCGTGGCCAGGCGCCGAACCATCTCCGCCTCATCCTTCGTGGGATTCTCCGACTTGGGGATGTCGAAGTACACGAAGGCCTGCTTGAGCCAGCCGCGCTGTTCGAAGTGCTCGACGCAGGCGGCCATGTATTCCTTGAGGATGGCGTTGTAAGTCGCCGATGATCGGCCGCCATAGGCGCCGGGATCGGGGTATGTCTCGTCGACCGGGAGCGGCCACTCCGCCGCCGGCGCGGCGCCATAGGCGGAACCATCGATCAGCGGGCCGAACATCGCGTCGTAGCCGGACCAGTCGATCGTGACGCGACCGTCGATTTCCTGGCGGAAGGGCGGCTTGAGGTCGGAGGTCATCGGAGAGAGACCGTGGGCGTGGAGGAGCCTGAAGGCGTCCCAGATGACCTTCTTCGCCTCGGGGGCGCCGAAGACCTGTCGTGGATTGTCGGCGTCGATCGTGGTCTCTGTCCTGATGATCGGAAGGATCTGGACGCGCGTGATGACGGGGATCGCCAGCGAATCGGCGACGCCCAGATCGCGGACGTTAAGGGCGACGGGGACGCGTCGCGTGGCGCCGCCGGCGGCCTGGATCACGATGGCGCCGCTGTATTCGCCGGGCTGGGCGCCGGCGGGCACACTCACGTCACACCAGAGCGTGACGGATTCGTCGGCGGCGACGCTGATGGGCTGGCCGTGGACCGGGGCGTCGAGGGGGACGAGGGCGTCGGGGAAGTCGCGTGGCCGGCGATGTCCGACGCTGCGGAAGTACCAGTTGGGAAATCGCTCGACGCGGATCGGATATTCGCGGTAGAGGCGGACGCGCTCGCGCGGGATCGTGGCGGCGCCCGACGAGAAGGCTTCGGCGCTGATGTTGAGGTTGTTCGCGCCGTTGCGTCCGCCGTCGAGGACGATCTGAAAGCCGATCACATCGCCGACGGCGCCGCTGGCGCGAATGACGCCGCTCTCGGGTTCGAAGTAGGGTGACGCGGCGCCCCGATGCTTCGTATTCGCCTCGACATCATCAGACGGCGCGGCGGCCCAGACATCAGGAAATCCCTCGGGCGTCTGCGGATTCACATTCGTGTTTCGCTTCGGCTGGATGCAGCCGGCGCTCACGAGCGCGATCGCGAAGGTGAGCGGATAAAGTCGTTGGCGTCGATTCGTCGCGAGTGTGTGTCGTCGGTACATATCGGGGCGCGGCGCCTCCTCATGGCGGGTAACTGATCCAGTCGGCGTGCGGCGATAGAGAGCGAACGCATGTGAGCGCTCGTGTTGGTCGCCGCCGCAGCTTGGGCGTATGATTCCGTTTCTGGCGGCGACTCCAGCGCGCGGGGTCCATTGGCGCGAGCCGAAGGATTGTACCCTCAATGACGGCGTGGAAAAGTCGTCGAACCGAAATCAAATGGCGTCGAAATCCAAATCGAAGGGCTCGTCCGGGCGATGCACGCCGAAAATGCCGAAGGGCGCGGGCGGCGATCTGTCGCTCCCCGTGATTGCCGTGGACGCTGACACAGGGATGAAGCGATCCCGGATGGGGTTGTGGCGGGCCTATGTCCTCATCGGCGTTCACGTGCTGATGGTCGGGCACTTTCTGCACTGGCTGTACGCGGGGAATACGCTGACCCCCGTCGAGCCGTCGGAGGCCGCCGAGTTCTTTCGCCGAGGTGAGATCAACATGGGGTTGATCTTCTTCGGCGTCGCGCTGGTCGCCACGCTGATCTTCGGCCGGTACGTCTGCGGCTGGGGATGTCATCTGATCGCGTACCAGGATCTGATGCTGTGGTTCCTGAAGAAGAAGCGCGCCCGGCCGAAGGCGTTTCGGACGCGGTTCCTCGTGTTCATCCCGCTCGTCATCGCCGCCGGCTGGATGTTCATTCTGCCGATCGTTGTGCGGATCTGGGCGGAGTTCTACGCCGAGAACATTGTGCCGCCGACGACCTGGCATCTGGCGCGGACGGGTTTCTGGGACACATTCCCGACGTGGCCGTGGGCGATTGTCAGCGTTCTGTTCGCCGGGTTCGGAATCGTCTATTTCCTGGGGCCCAAGGGTTTCTGCACGTTCGCGTGTCCCTATGGCGCGTTTTTCGGGGCGGCGGACAAGCTGTCGCCGATGCGCGTGCGGGTGAACGATGACTGCGAGCAGTGCGGTCACTGCACGGCCGTCTGCACGTCGAACGTGAACGTGGCCGAGGAAGTGAATCGCTTCGGGATGGTCGTCGATCCGGGCTGCATGAAGTGCATGGACTGCGTTGAAGTGTGCCCGAACGACGCGCTGTCGATCAGCTATGGCAGGCCCGCAATCCTGGCGAAGGCGTCGAAACCGGGCAAGCCGCGGCGATACGACCTGTCGCTGTGGATGGAGATCGTCGCGCTTGTTGTCTTCATGTTCGTCCTTGTGACGATCAATGGTCTTTACGGTCAGTTTCCGTTTCTTGTGTCGCTGGCGATTGCCGGCATCTCGGCGTTCGTGTTCATGAAGGGCGTCGGGCTGCTGACGTCGCGCGACGTGCTGCTTCAGAAGATTCGACTGAAGACGGCGGGGCGGATTCGCCCCGTCGGCTGGGCGTTCGGCGCCGTGACGATCCTGCTGTTCGTCGGCTATGCGCATTCGGCCGTGTGGCGCTATCACGACATCGGCGCGGACCATCCGGATTACAACGTCTGGAACATGCTGATGAATCGGGGATTCCAGGAGTATGCGCCGCCGGAGTACCTGGGCTGGCAGTATCAGCCGACCTACCTGGCGAAGATTGACGCGGCGCAGAAGCGCAAAGTGGACCAGGGGATCCGGCATTTTGAAGCGGCGAACGCCTGGGGACTGTTCGACACGCCGACGAACCACTATCGACTCGGCTGGCTGTATCTGTGCAGGAATGAACGGGATCGCGCCGTCGAGCAGGTGCGTCGCGCCGTGGCGCTGGCGGGGGATCGCGCCCTCTTCTGGAAGGAGCTGGCGAAGTTCGAAACGGCGGCGGGGAATGACGCCGCCGCCCGGGCGGCCTATGCGAAGGCGATCGCCCTGGCGTCATCGGAATACGAGACGCTGAAGCGCAAGAGCGGGATCGATCGTTCGACGGATTCGGCGGAAATCTGGGCGGACTGGGGCACGTTCCTCGCGTCGCGCGGCGAGTCGAAGGCGGCGGGCGAAGCGCTGGAGAAGGCGGTCGCGTTCGATCCGTCGTCGTCGCAGGCGGTCATGGCGCTGGCGAGGTTCCGTGAGGCGACCGGCGACGGCGATGGCGCGCGACGGGCCTACGTCGAGGCGATCGATCGTGTCGGGCCGGCGGCGGGCCTGGTGGACGGCGTCTTCGCGCTCCGCGGAATGACGCAGGATTTTGCGGCGGCGGCGAAGGACTTCGAACGACTCTCGGAGAAGTATCCGCAGGCGACGCTGCTGCGGCACTGCCTGGCGTCGGCGCTGATGCAGTCGGGAAACATCGATGCGGCGGTCAGGCTGTACGCCGAGATCGTCAGGGCGGACCCGGAGGACATTCACGCGCGGTTTGACTACGGCGCGATTCTCTTTGTGCTGACGGACCTGAAGGGCGCCGAGCGCGAATTCAGGGCGATCCTGGAGCGGCAGCCGAACCACGCCCAGGCGGCCTTTCGACTGGGCGTGACGTATCTGCGGATGGGACGATCGCAGGAGGCGCTGGCCGCATTCAAAGTGACGCGCGCACACGGGACCGCGGCGGACGTCGCGGAACTGAACGCCCTGATGCGGGACCTCGGGCTGGATCGCGGCGATTGAGTCGATCGTGCGGTACTCCTGGCGCGGGCGCGATCGCAGGGTTCGCCTGGTCAGCGCCGCGCGGGGACGCGCCGGGACGCGCGATCAGGCGGCGGCGGAAATTGTGGACGCGGTTATTGACGGGTCGCGCTCAGGGGCGTGGGGGGATGTGGACTTGAGATTTCAGATCTCAGATCCAAGTTCTGAAATCTCGGGTCCGGATCTCAAATCTTCGATCTCAAATCCGAACTTCCAACCCTGACCGGCAAAACTGTCATTCCGCTCGTACTTCCCGCGCCGCTCAATTCGTTGGCGCGTCGTGTTGCAGGCGTTGGTAGAGGGCGTCCAGTTGGTTGGTCATCGTCTCCCTGCTGAATTCGACGAGGCAGCGCCGGCGACCGTTTCGGCCGAGGCGCTCACGCATGGCGGGGTCGGCCGCGAGGGTTGTCAGCGCCGCGGCGAACGCGGCGACATCATTCAGCGGCGCGAGCGAGCCTGTTTCATTCGGGATGACGACCTCCGGAGCGCCGTCGATGGCGAAGCTGACGGCGGGCTTTTCCATCAACAGTGACTGTACGACGGCGCGGGGCAGGCCCTCCCATTGGGACGCGTGCGCCAGGATGTCGATGCCGCTGAGGAGCCGCGGGATCTCGCTCGGCGGGACAAGGCCCGTGATCGTCGTGCGATCGCGCAGGTTGCGCCGTGACAGCTCGGCTTCGTACTCGGCGCGCTGGGCGCCGTCGCCGATCCAGACGAAGCGCAGTCGCGGTTCAGCGCGGGCGGCGCGATCCATGATCTCGATCAGTTGTTCATAGCCCTTGTTGCGGAAGAGTCGCGCGACGGCGCCGACGACGACGGCGTCAGGCGGCGCGTTCCAGCCGGCGCGGACGGCCGCGGCGTCGTGGCGGGCGGGATCGAACGCGCTCGTTTCCATGCCGCTGCGAATCGTTGTGTATTGGTCGGGGCGGCCGATGTTCGCGGCGAGCATCTGATCGCGCATGGCGTCGGCGACGCAGACGATGGCGTGTGTGCGACGGGCGCAGAATCGCTCGGCGGCGGCATAGATGCGTCTTGTTGTCGCGCCCTGTGTGCGATTGAAGCTCATGCCGTGGACGGTATGGACAATGATCGCGGCGCCCGCCCGGGCGGCGGCGATTCGACCGAGGATCCCCGCCTTGCTGGAATGCGTGTGGACGACGTCGGGCCTGAGGGATGCGATCAGCGCCTGGAGCTGGCGCGTGGCGCGCCAGTCGTCGAAGGGTCGCACGGCGCGAAGGAGACGATCGGCTTCGACATACGCATAGCCGCCGGCCCTGGCGCGATCCACGAGGGAGCCTTCCGGACCTGTCGTCGGGCCCGTGATGAGCGTGACGTCGTGGCCTTTTTCGTGAAGGCCCTCGCAGCTCAGGATCGTGTTCTCCTGAGCGCCGCCGATGATCAGTCGCGTAATGATGTGAACGATACGCATGGCATTCGATGAGGCGTTGGAATCGTCGGCGAATTACGCCGGTGGTTCGAAGGCGTCCATATCGATGACATCGGCGCCGGGGGCGGACGACATGGGCTGCGCGTCGACGCTCGATCGCCGTTCACCCGCGGGGGCTTCGACGGCGCGGGCCTTCTCAAGCATGTCGGGCGTGGGATCCGGAAGGTTGGCGAGATCGTACCTCACCCATTGCAGGCAGAGGCCCCGGGCCGGGGCGGTCGGGCCCGCCCTGGCGCGATCCCGCGCGGCGAGAATGTCGGCGGCCGAGTCCGGTGACCAGTGACCGCGACCGAATTCGCAGAGCGTCCCGACCATGTTACGGACCTGCTTGTAGAGGAAGCCATCGCCTTCGATGTCGATGCGCACTTCCTCGGCGTCGCGATAGATCTCGATGCGATGAATCGTGCGGACGTTGTGTTGTCGATCGTTGCCGGCCGAGGCGAACGACGTGAAGTCGTGTGTGCCGACCCAGTGGCGTGCGCCGGCGCGCATCCGGTCAATGTCAAGAAGGTTCCAGACGTGGTAGACCTTCGATTGATTCATCGACTCGCAGGGTCGCGCGACGGCGTTGTGGATGCGATAGCGATAGAGCTTGGAGACGCTGGAGCGCGTGGCGTGAAACGTCAGGGGGACTTCCTGGACGTGGAGCAGCGTCATGTCCTTCGGAAGGCGCGATCCGGCGCTGCGCAGGATGGCGATGTCGCGCATCTCGGTTGGCGTGAGAACGCTGGCGACGTAGCCCGCGGCGTGGACACCGGAGTCCGTCCGGCTGCAGCCGAGAACGTTGACGCGATGGCGGAGCGTGCGGCGCAGCGCCTGTTCGAGGCATTCCTGGACGGTTCGCATTTCGGGCTGGAACTGCCAGCCGTGGAATTCGGCGCCGTCATAGGCGAGAACGAGCATGAGGTTGCGCAACATTGCCGGGCATGGTATTCGCTGGACGACGCCGCGTCATGGGGCCTCAGCGTCGGTGGTTGACGGGGGGCGGCGTCGATTCGCTGTCCGTCGGCTCGACGCTGATCGAGCCGCGATGCGTTGGTTCGCGCGACGACTGTCGGGCGTGTCGCGTTGTGGGGGCGACGGCGGCGAGTCGTTCGTCGTTGATCATCCAGTGTCGTGCGATCTGCCGGCCGCCCTGTGTCTTGGCGACGGCGAGCGCAATGTCGGCTCGCGCCATGAGCTCGTCGGGCGTGACCTTGTCGACGTCGTGGATCCGCCGGGCCATGCCGACGCTCAGCGTAAAGTGCTTCGGGCTGGTGCCGGCGTCAAAGGCGATGGCTTCGAAGGTGCGCAGGATGCGCGACGCCGTCGCGTCGGCGGTTGCTTCGTCGGAGTGCTTCAGAACGATGCCGATCGCGTCTCCGGCGATTCGGCCGACGCGGCATTCCATGGAGACGAGCCGTTTGGCCAGTCGCGCGAGCATGATGATGATCTCGTCGCCAAGATCGTATCCATGCTCGGTATTGACGGCGGACAGTCGATCGATGTCGCAGATCATCAGGTAGACGTCACGTTCTCTGCGCTGAGAGGACGTGATGGACTCCGTGACGTGCATGAAGAACTGCCGGCGGTTGTCGAGGCCCGTGGCCTGATCCGTCAGCGCCAGTCGCTTGTATTCCTCCCGCAGGTTCGCCTCGCGCAGGGCCACGTTGATTCGGGCGAGCATGAGGGTCTTTCGGATCGGCTTGGCGATGACGTCGTTGGCGCCGACATCGAAGCACTGCTCAACGATTTCGTCGTTCTGGATATTCTGAGTCGTGAAGAGGACGGGCGTGTCCGCCGTCATGATCCGACTCTTCAGATCCCGGCAGAGGTCGAGCCCGCGATGCCCGCCGTTGTCGACATCCAGCAGGACGGCGTTCGGCGCGTAACGCTCGGCGATGGTCAGGCCGACGTCTTCGTTCTCCGCGATAATGGTCCGAAATCCGGCGGCGCGCAGCAGCGTCGTGATTTCATTCGCGACGTCCTTGTCATCATTAATGATGAGGACCAAGGCGGAGTCGTGTGCTGGTTTTTCGTCGTTTCTCACCATCGTTGGTTTCCACCCACGGACTTGTGGCGTCGCCGCATCAACAAATCCCCGATTGTCATCGGACTGCCGGGGCGGACGCTTATCAATCAGCGGGCCGGGGCGTGCGCTATTTTGTGAGTGTCGGTGGCGTGGTTTGCCGCAACCCGTGTTTTTGCAGGAGGTTGTGTGCTTTCGCGTGATTTGCCGAAGGAATTCGTGGGTCTATAATCGTGGGATGAAGCAGGACATCGACCGGACGTTGTACACGCGCGAGCAGATCGATCGACGCGTCACGGAACTCGGGGCGGAGATCGCGGAGACGTACAAGGGCGTCTCCGCCGATCTGGTGATCGTGCCCGTCCTGACGGGATCGATCATCTTCGTCGCCGACCTGATTCGGCATCTGCCGTTCAAGATGCGGATCGGACTGATGACCGTCAGCCGATATCGCGGGGCGACGACGTCGGGTGGCGAGACGCAGATTTTGCGCGACCTGACGGTCGATATTAAGGATCGGCACGTCCTGGTTGTCGATGACATCCTGGACACGGGAAATACCCTTCGGACGGTCTCCGAACAGTTGCAGTTGCGGGCTCCCGCCAGCCTGCGGCTCTGTACGCTGCTCCGAAAGCCGTCGAAGGCGCCGAAAGACCTGGTCGCGGACTTCGTTGGATTCGACATTGACGACGTTTTTGTCGTGGGCTACGGCCTCGACTTCAACGATCACTATCGGAACTGGCCGGATCTGTCGGTCCTGCGTCCCGAGCTGTATGAATGAAGCGTGATCCGCACAACCTGAATCGCTTCGATCGGCGCATCCCCGTCCACAACGAGGGCGCGTCGAGCGGCGTGATGGAACTGCCGCTGACGGCGGTCCCGGCGCAGCTGCTGGACGGCGGCGAGACGGTCTATTTCGCCGTCAAGCCGTCGGCGTGGTTTGTGCTGATCGTGTCGGCGCGGTGGCTGGCCTCGGCGGTCGTCCTGGGGGTTCTTTCGTATACCGTGATCCCCGCGCAGTACTCGTGGTATGCGTGGCAGGCGGCGATTCTGATGGCCGCGGGTCGATTGAGCTGGGCGACCTTCGAGTGGGTGGCGCGTATATATGTGCTGACGAATCGGCGCGTGATGCGGATTCGCGGCGTGATGTCCGCTGAGATCTACGCGGCGCCATTACAGACAATCGAGCAGGCGGAACTGTTCGCCACGCCTGCGGAGCGCGCGCTGTGCGTGGGTTCCGTCGGATTCGAGTCGGCGACAATGGGGCCTGGCGCCTGGGAAATCGTGGCGCGGCCCGTCGAGATGCACGAGCGACTACAGCATGCGATCCGCCGCGCTCGCGGCGGCGGAAACGGGATAGGCTGAAACGATGAACGTTCAACGAGTCAGGTGGATCCGGGTGATGATGGCGACGCTGATGGCGTTCGTCGTCGCGGGTTTGGCGGTATCGGCGGGGGCCGAAGAGCCGAAGACGAAGAACCTCAACAACGCGCTCGAGCAGGTCAAGGCGCTGCAGGAGCAGGCTCGCAAGATCGAGGACAACTGGGCGATCGAGGCGATGCGGATCCAGGAAGCGCACAACATCATGTTCCGCCGCAATGGCTGGACGTCGGAATCCGACACCTTTGCGCTGAACCTGATCAATGAGATTTCCACCTATGGACCTTTTGAGACCGAAGCGCGGGAAAGCGTCTTTCTCAACGGCGTGCAGTCGCGATTCGGCCTGTCGGAAGACCAGGTCGACGTGCTGAACAGCGAGATGCGGCGCGAGTCGATGGCCTTCACGATGAAGCACTTCGACAAACTGCTTCCCGTTGCGATGGAGGCCGTTCAGGCCAAGTCGGCGGGCCAGCCCTTCACGCCCGAGATGGTGGCGAAATGGTCGCGCCAGCTCGAGCCGATCATGGAGGACGCCCTGTCAGGCGTCGATCGAGTCAAGCAGCGGCTGGCCTCGACGATGGATGATTCGCAGAAGGCCCTGCTCGAGAAGGACATGGAGGCCGTTCGCAAACGCCACAACGACATCAAGGCGAAGGTGCAGCAGTGGAAGAACGGCAAGTGGACGCCGTACGACTTTGGTCTTGAGAATGATCCCGCCTATGCCGGCGTGATTCGCGACTACATGCCGCCCGAGGACGCGCCCGTGGCGAATCGCGAAGAGATCGTCATCGAAGTCACGCGCCGCGATCAGTCGCTGTGGGCGAAGTATGTCGCCGACTTCGTCAACAAGTACGACTGCGATGAGAAGCAGCGCAATTCGGCCATGGCGATTCTGAAGGACTCGGAATCGGAAGCGGCCAGGCACCTGGCGGCGAATGGCGAGGAGCTGGAATACCACGAGCGTCGCGCCAAGGAATCGCCCAGCGAACGAAAACGCGCTTATCACGCGAAGAAGGCCGACCAGCTGCGGCGGCCGATCGAGCAGATCTTCGATCGCATGTGCCGCCGGCTCGAGTCCAACGTGCTCAATCGCGAGCAGCGCCGACAACTCGCCGCTGACAAGGCCAAGGACGTCAGGAAGCCGGGCCGAGCCACGAAGGGTAAGACGGCGGCGCGCAGTCAGTAAGCGCGCATTCACGCCGCCGCCGCCCATCCATTCCGGCCACACCAGCAACTTCGCATTTCACGGACGTCGTGTCCCCCTTTTCCGCCAGTGAAGGCCATTCGATGTTGCGGATTCGCGACTAACGATGGCGTTCCGACGTTCGGTTTGTCGTGCGCTTCCCTGCAGTGGTGGTCTGACGCGGACGCCGATTTGTGGGTCGCCGTTCCTTGTCGGGCGGCGGTGTATCGGCATTGGGCTCGGGGCGAAGTTTCGCAAGGCGATCGGGCGGAAGACGTTCATCAAAGCCGCGTTCGCCGCGGCGAGCTTCCTCTCTCAGGGCCTGATAGGTGGGATCACTGTTGAGGGCCCTGCCCATGCGCTGTCGAAATCGCTCTTCGCAATGGGTGATCCGGCCGACGGAACAGTCCAGCGCCTTTGCCAGCCTGCGAATCGACATCCTGGCGTCGGGCTCGGGGATGCGCCAGCGTTCCTGGGCGCAACGTTCGATGACCTCCGGCGTCGTCGGGTTGCAGCGCGGGGCGCGCTTCATGTCGTCGATGACACGCGTCATGGCGCGCTCGACGCGATCCGCGATCAGGTCACCGATGCGCGGCTGATCCGGAAACTCGTCCTCTTCGGCGAAGCGGGCGGGCGGGGCGGACGCATCGCCCAGGCGCTGCACGATCGGCAATGGGGCGCCGGAGCGCGCATCGGCGCCGAAGGGGGCCGCCTTCGCGCGGCGGCGTCGCTGCGTGATGAAAGGGACGCGGACGGACGCGTCGTTCTCGTGGACGTAGCGGCTCAGGGCGAAGTGGATGCGGGCCATCGCGTAGGGCGCGAAGTGGCCGTGGCGCGAGGCGTCGTAGTTCCGGACGGCGTCGATGAGGGCGAGGCAGCCTTCCTGGAAGAGCTCGTGCGACTCGCGGCCATCCCGACGTCGGCGGACGAGATGGCGGTTCCGATTGAGCGTGTGCTGCACGAGACGCAGGTGCGATTCGACGGTCGCGCGCTGCCGATCGCTGAGCACATTCAGCGGGATGATGTCTTCTGCAGCCGTGGCCATGGGCGCCGCTCCTTTTGTGGTTGGAGAGGGTTCGGGATCGCTGATGTCGCGAGCGACGCGCGACCCGAATCATACCCTAACATATACCGAACACGAGGGCGGGTCAAACCTGATTCTTCGGGCGGTGTCACATCGTGGCACTGGGCTTCGGGGGCTGTGGTTTGTTGAGTCGGGCGGGCGTGGGGCGCCCGAAGGTCATCGTGGCGTTGATCGACGTGTCGATCCGCCACAAGGGCGCCATGTGCGTGGCAGTTGCGACGCCTGATGCGCCGAGCGGGTGGCTAGTCGGCGCGAGGCATGAGTCGCAGCCACTTCTCGCGCATGCGGAGGATGGACTGGCCGACGGTCATCTCAAGTATTTCTTCGGGCGTGAGCCACGCGAGTTCGTGCGACTCGTCGGAAATGACGTAGTCGGGATCACCGTCGATGCGGCAGAGAAAGCGGATGTCGTAGTGGAAGTGATGTGGCGTATCGCCGCGCTGCGGGATGGGATGCACGTCGAGGTCGAAAATGTCCGGCGACACGGGCGAGATGTCGGCGATGCCGGATTCCTCGACGGCCTCCCTGAGGGCGACGGCCAGCACGTCTGATTCGCCGTCGCAGTGACCGCCGAGCTGAAGCCACTTGTCGAGCTTGCGATGGTGCGTAAGCAGGACGCGGCCACGTTGTTCGTCGATGAGCCATGCGGAGCCCGTGATGTGCCCGGCGAGATGTTCCCGACGAAAGCAGTCCGGCGTAGCACGGACGAACTCGATGATTCGGCCACGCGACTCGATTTCGGCGGCGTCCGTCGGATGGTAGCGATCGAGTTTGGCAAGCAGGTCCTGGCGATGCATGGAATTCTCGTATGGGGTTCGTGGACGCAGTCGTGGTTGAGCGGCGCATCGTAGGGCGCCGGCGGAGGATGTCGAGATCGACGACGGACCGGTTGTCAGTCGGCGAACCAGGCGATGTCAAAGGCGTTCCGGATGAGGTAGAAGCCGCCCAGCCAGCAGAGTGTGACCAGCGCGATCAGAAGGGCGGCGCGGGAAGAGACGAACGCGCGGCGCTTCTCCAGAAGCGACACGACGCAGGCGATCGTGAGAAAGTAGGCGATGGGGAAGGCGAGCATGCAGATTTCCGTGACCACGTAAAGGGTGGTGACGACAAAGTTGATCGACGTCGGGTCGTCGCGATTCGCCACAGGCGGTCGCCCCAGCGAGATCCAGGCGGCGAACCGCGTCAGATGACACATGCCGAAGATCACCAGCGGCCAGAGCATTCCCACGGCGCCGACGCGCCGGCGCAACAGGCGGCGTGTTGGTGACGCCCCGTAGGAATCACGGTTCTCCGGGTCGAAGCCTCGGCCACACTCCGGGCAGCGATGCGCCGAGAGTCTGCGAAGATCGTATTGACAGTTCAGGCAGTACATGGGGGTTCGTCGTCGGGCGCCGACGACGGCGCTCGCGCTGACGCGGGTTGCGTTGCGCCGCTGTCCGTCGGACACGCCCGGCACTGAGTCTGCAGGGCGCCGAGGGTGGCGACGCGCGCTACGATGAACTGCAGGGCCGCGGGATTGATGTCCTCCGTGGGCAGGATCAGGAACTGATCATGGCCGTAGGTGATCAGCCAGTCGGTTCGCCGCTTCATGACGCGACGCGTGGCGTGCCAGGGAATGGGCGTTGGCGTCTCATTCATCTGTGCGAAGAGCACATCGTCGGTCAGGCGAATTGTCACACGCTGATCGCCGGCGCCATGGTTTCGTCGGTGACGGACGAAGAAGCGGACATGCGTCAGGATCGAGTAGAGCACGACGCAGCCGACGGCGACGGAAAGCGGGACGCGCCAGGCCGCAAAGCGCTCCATCGTCAGCAGGGCGACGATGTAGCCAAGGAGAATGGTGTTCGTGAACAGGACGCGGAGACCATAGGCCCGGCGCCAATAGCAGCGCAGCGCCGCGGCGCGTTGGCGCTCTGTAAGCGAATACCGAATCGTCCATCGCGCCTCATCGGGCGCCGGCGACGGTGGGGCCGTGGCGTGAGCAATCATGAGCCGGACCTCGCGGAAAAGCAGTCGGATTCCGGAATGTTCCAGAGCGACGGTGTCGCCAGCTCGACGCTGTTGCGCGCCGGATCGCGCACGTAGATCGAACGGGCGCCGTTCGGCCAGGCGATCTCGCGCTCGATGGGGACCTTCAGATCGCTGAGTCGCCCGCGCCAGGCGTCGAGTTCATCGGCGCCGATCGCAAAGCAGACGTGGCCTTCGCCGCCGGCGCCGTGGGTGGGCACATTCGTCTTTGTACCGGACGCGTCCCGTGTCGCCGTCGGGTCGAACAGGAAGAAGCAGCGATGGCCGACGCGGAAGAACACGTGTCGATCGTGCGATTGCGAAAAAGGCGCGAGGCCCAGCACCCGCGCATACCACGCGGCGGTCTCGCCGAGGTTCCCGGCGTAGAGGCAGCATTCGAGTATCTCGCGTACGCGCATTGCGGGGATCCGATCGGGCTCCGAGAGCCGTCGTGGCGTCGACGACGGCGACTTCACGGGAGTCTGGTGTTTTCCGCGACAAGTCGGCGTCGATGCGGGCAAAAACCGCCTTGGGTCGGATCGTCGCCGTGAGGGCTTTTCGCGGCTAGATTATCCGTATGCACACGCGTCAACGACGACATGGACGTCACATTCCCGGGATTGTATTGCTGATCTGGGGCGCAGGGGCCGTTTTTTTCGCGTCGCCATCGACGCGTGGCGAGGATCCGCCGTCGATGGTGGATCACAGCTCGGGGCCGACGACCCAGCCCGCGGACGCGCCGCCGGCCACATCACAGCCCGCCGTTGCACAACCCAGCGTCGACAATCCGGCGGACACGCCGCCCGTGGTTCCGCCGCCGGAGCCCGTCAAGACGACGAGCGACGAGAAGATCGACGCCCTGGTCAAGCGCGTGGAGTCTTCCACGCTGGAACCGCCGCAGAAGGAAGACGCCCAGGCGGCCCTGCGAGAGGCGAAGGCGAGGCTGGAAGAGCTTCGTACCTGGGAAGCGCGGGCGACGAGTTTTCAGGATCGCATCCGAAAGGCGCCCGACGAACTCGACAAGCTGAAGCAGCCCGATCCGACAACGCAGCCGACGACACAACCGGCGACCAGTGTTGAGGCGCCCCTGGAGGAAGTCGAGGCGCAGCTTCGGGCCGAGCAGGCGAAGCTGGACGCGGAACGCGAGCGGGCGACGAACTCGAAGGAAGCCGTCTCGCGTCGCAGCACGTTTCTCGTGGAGGGACCTAAGGAGATTTCCAGGGCCCGCGAGGAACTGACGAAGCTCGAGTCCCAGCCGGTCAAACAGGATGGCCCGGAGCTCGTTGTCGAGGCGCGACGGGAACGGCGCGTTGCGACGCGGATGACGCTGAACGCGAAAATCGCGGCCCTGGAGGCGGAGCTTCGATTCTACGAGAACCACGGCGAGCTGTTGCTCGCGGAACAGGATCGAGCCGTCCAGCGGCGGGATGCGCGCGAGGCGTTCGTCAAGGAGCTGCGATCTCGCGTCGCGGCGCTGCGTCAGAAGGCGGCGGAACAGGCGAGGGAGAAGGCGGAGGATGTCAGCACGCGGGTCCGCCGGATCTTTCCGAAGATCGAGGACCTGATCAGGGAGAACAAGTCGCTGGCCGACGCGCTGGCGTCCAACTCGCAGCAGACGGCGTCACTGACGACGATCGACGACCAGGTGAAGGCGGAGTTCGAGCGGGTCAAGCGCGAGTTCGACGAGGCGAGAGAGAAGGCGAAAACGGCCAATGTCTCGCAGAGTTTCGGCATCCTGCTGCGAAGCCAGCTCAATCGACTGCCCGACACGGATGAGTACCGGCGGCTCCGGGAGAAGCAGCGGAATCGACTCGATGAAGCGGCCTACGAGTGGAGCGGCTACAAGCCGGAACGCGATCGCCTGTCAAACACAGATGCGGCGATTGAAGACTGGGTGAGCCAGCTCTCGGACAAGCTGTCTGAGTCTGATCGGACGCTCGCGCGTGATGAGATCAGGCGCCAGGTCCTGCTGAAGAAGGAGAGCCTGGACAAGCTCATCAGCAACGATGACTACGTCAAACTCCTCAACAAGCTCGAGACAGACCTGACGAATCTGATTCGAGAAACGGAGGCGTTTCGCGACTTCATCAACGAGCGGATTCTCTGGGTGCGCAGCGGCCGGCCGATCGGAACGGATAACTTCCGAGGGCTGATGTCTGCGCTCGAGTGGTTTTTCAACGCGGAGAACTGGGGCGAGTTCTTCTCCGCCGCGGCGTCGTACTACGCCGTCTATTGGTTTCTCGGCATCCCGGCGCTGATCGTCGTCGGCGTGTTGTTCGCGATTCGTCGCCCCCTGCGCACAAAGCTCCGCGCGGCGGCGAACGCCGCGAACGAACCGCTCAGCACCGACTTCAGGATTACGCTGTCGAGCTGTTTCTACACGCTGCTGCTGGCGATTCCCTATCCGCTGACGCTCTGGTTCATCGGGCAGGCGTTCCTGCGGGTGCCGGAATCAGGCGATTTTGCCGGCGCCGTTGCGGGCGGATTCCACGCCGCGGCGATGACGGCGTTTCCGCTGCTGTTTCTTATTCACGTGTGTCGCGTTCACGGACTGGCCGGAGCGCACCTGGCGTGGGACGCCAAGGCCATCGGTATTCTGCGGCGCAATCTGATCTGGTTTGTCAGCGCGACAGTCCCTGTCTCCTTCGTCGTCGGCATGCTGAGCAACCAGGGCGTCGAAGCGCACAGCGAGACGTTCGGGCGCGACGTCTTCATCCTCGGGATGATCTTCATCACGATCTTCATCGCGCGGGTTCTGAAACCACGGGCGGGCGCCCTGACGCAGTACATGATCGAGCATCCGCAAGGTCGCCTCGTGCAGTTTCGGTACGTCATCTACGCGTTGTTCGTGTCGATTCCGCCGGCCCTGATTGTCGGCGCGGCGCTGGGGTACTACTACACAGTCCTGCGGCTGTCGGCTCGATGCTGGATGACAGCGCTCATCTGGATCGCCGCGATCATCATCTATCTGCTGCTGATGCGATGGCTGCTGCTCGCGCGACGTCGCATCGCGATTGACCAGGCGATGCGGAAGCGCGCCGAGGCGAAGGCCAAGGCGGAAGCCAGGGCGAAGGAAGAGGCGGAGCGCGCCGCGAGGGCGAGCGAGAAGGGTGAAAAGCCCGTCGAGGCGCCGTCGAAGCCCGTGCAGGCCGAAGAGCCGATGATCAACATTCCGAGCCTGAGCCAGCAGACGCGGCAGTTGATCGGCAGCCTGACGATCTTCGCTGTGGCCGGCCTGACATTCTGGGTGTGGAGCAGCGAACTGCCCGCCCTGAATATTCTGCACGACATCCGGATTACGGAATGGGATGTGAGCGTCGCCGATATCGGTCTGGCGGCGATCGCGGCCTTCGTCGCTTTCATCGCCGTGCGAAACATCCCCGCGCTGCTGGAAATCGCCGTGCTCTCGCACCTGCCTATCGACGCCGGGGCGCGCTACGCCGTGTCGGCGATTTCGCGATATGTCATTGGCACGATCGGCATCGTCGTCACGTTTGGTCTGCTCGGCGTTGGCTGGTCGAAAGTACAGTGGCTTGTCGCGGCCGTATCCGTCGGTCTGGGTTTCGGTCTGCAGGAAATCTTCGCGAACTTCGTGTCGGGCCTGATCATCCTGTTTGAACGCCCGATTCGGATCGGGGATACCGTGACTGTCGGGACGCAGACGGGAACCGTCTCCCGAATCCGAATTCGTTCGACGTGCATCACGGACTGGGACAACAAGGAACTCGTGATTCCGAACAAGCGGTTCGTGACGGACGAGATTACGAACTGGACGCTGTCGAGCGAGATCCTTCGGCTGGTGATCCCGGTCGGTGTGTCCTACTCATCGAATCCGCGGCAGGTGCGGGACGTGCTGATGCAGGTCCTGGAGAAGAACGGCAAGGTGATGACGGAACCTGCGCCGCGCGTCTATTTCCTGGGGTTCGGCGACAGCGCCCTGAACTTCGAGTGCCGGGCCTACTTCAAGTGCATCGACGACATGATGGTCGGTCGCCATTCGCTCTACGTGGAGATCTTCGAGGCGTGCCAGCGCGAGGAGATCGAGATCGCCTTCCCGCAGCGGGATATTCACATTCGCAGCATCAACGCGACACTGCCGATCGGCCGCGGACAGCTGAAGCGCGATTCGCTGGAGGCGGAGGCTGGCGAGGGGGCGTAGGGCGGAATCGCGGGTGGCGTCGCGCTCATTTCGTCGGGTCGATGGCCCGACGTGCGTCGCAACGTCTCTACGGTTGCTTTCGAAACGACGGATCGGGCGCGCCCGAGAAGCACCTGATGACCCATGGGTAGCTGTCCGTCACGAAATAGGCGTACGAGCCGTCGTACATCATGCCGTTGCACTCATCGAGATCGCCGGCGCCCGTCCATTCCCAGTCGTCGATGAATGTGCCGTCGTAGGTTCCGCCCGGGAAGGCGCCTTCGCCGCTCTGGCTGACGCGGGCGCCGCTCTTCAGCGTGTAGCCGGAGAGGACTTTGCGGATGACGCCATTGTCATTGATGTAGGGACCGTAGATCGGGAAACCGTCGGCGGCGAAGCCGATGACGGGCGACGCCGTGGCGCCGGATGTGTCGTACATGGCGAGCGGATCGCCATGATAGTGATAGGCGCCGTCAGGCTGTGTGTGGGCGTGGTGCGAGTCCGTGCCGAAGTTGTTTCCGCTGAACATCGGGTCATATCGCCAGGGCGAGTCGCTGTCGAAGCAGCCGATCTTCTCCTGCCCCAGCGGTTCATTCCCGACGCCGTAGCAGGCGGCGGCCAGCAGGTCGAGCTTGACGCCGTTGAGCATGATGGCGTTGTCGTATTCGAGTGAGAGCGCCGTCGGCGTGGCGGCGAGTTCGGGCGTGGCGTCCAGCGTGAACGTCTCATTGACCTCAGCGACGCGCGTCGCGAAGGAACCGCCGTTGTTGAAGTCGTGATTGGGGATCGAGTTGCTCGTCACAGTGCAGGAATCGCCGTTATCGACGATGACGATCGTCGCCGTGAATGAAGCGGATTCGCCGACATCCATGACGCTCGCCGTGTAGGCGCCGGCGTAGTCCACACAGGTCCCCGACATGTTCGTGAACACGGCGTCCGTGATGTCCGTGGTGTTGTCGTTGCTGTTGGTGTTCGAACTCGTATTGGTATTCGTGTTGGCGTTCGTATTCGTCACGCCGCTGGTCGATTCGCATTGCGAGCCGAGCGTGATGACGAGTGTGAGGGCAAGGGCGAGGGCGGTCAGCGATGGGCGAGTCATCGATTCTCCTTGGTGGGCCGCTTGACGCGTGATCATCCGGGGGGCTGTACGTTGTGTAACGCTCGTCGATCGTGTTTATTCGGCATTTCCGGGAAATTGAGGACTGCGATCGATCTCTGGCGCTATGACGACGCCGACGAATCATCGAATCCGTCAGAGGGGGCGCCCCAGCGCTCACCGCGCTCGATGCGGCCCTGAAGCGCGAGCAGCAACGCCTCCTTGCGTGCGGCGGAGGGCGACTTGCCGTCGATGGCGAGAAGCTGCTTCGCGGCCTTCGCCGATTTGCCGCTTCCCCTGACGCCGGAAAGAACCGTTCGGGACGCGTCCCTGAGCGGAACGGCGAGTTGTGTGTTCGTCTCCAGCAGCAGTCCAGTAATGGCGTGCGCGTCGCGTGGAAGCGCGGACTGCCTGCTGACCCACTCGTCGAGGATCTGCGAGACGACGAGAGCGTGCAGCGGGGAAAGGCGAGCAATTTCAGCAAGGGCGTCGCGCACGCGATTGAGTTTGATCCAGCCGCCGTCGGTGATTCTCGCCAACACGTCGCCAAAGGACTGTGAGTCGCAGCGACCGTCATGAATCGCCTCGATCAGCGCGTCAATCACGACTCCTCTGCAATCGGCGTCGCGACTGACTAGCGCGATCCACGCGGCGACAATCGCTATTTCGGAGATCGGAAGATCGACCTGAAACAGCGTCTGAAGCAAAGCGTGGTTGGGTTCGAAATTGGACGGTGGATCGTCGATACGGAGCATCATGGACTGGATGGCGGCGACCATGATGGCGTCGGCGTTCGCCGGCCAGATGTGTCCGAGCCACTCAAAATGCCACGCCGTGTTCGTGTCGTAGTAGGACCAGCGATCCGAATTCCGATGCAGCGCGATCAGCGGATAGCATTCATTGTCGACTTCCGACTTCGCCTTCGATGCGGATGAGATCGATAGTTCGGGAATCGTCACAACGAGGCTCATTTGTTCCCGGCGCGTATGACTGGACGTCCAGTTGAACGGCGGATTGTCGACGACATCCGGCGCGTCTTCGGGCAGGCTGAGTACGGCCAATTCGGTGATGGGACCGCGCGGTCGTCGGCCTCTTGCCGCGGCGATCCATATGTCGCCATCGTCGGCGTCCTTCTTTGTCAGGGCGTCCGCCGCGCCGAGCGCCCAGCGGATGGCCCGTGCGTATCTGCCTTTGACGGATTTCGCCAGGGCGAGCGCCTCGGCGCGATGATCGGGGGCGAGTCGCAACAGCCCCTGGATCAGATCCAACCTCGGGGCTTCCATGCCGCCTGCCGCCAGCGACTCGATGCGCCGGACAAAAATGCGCGGGTCAATCCAGCCGCGCGTGTGGGTCGGCGCCGCGAGGAGCGGCGCCGATTGTTCCTTTGCGACGCGCTGGACCAGTTCAGAGAGCCGAGCATTCCAGAAGGCGTTGACGCCCTCCTCCGTGACGTGTAGTTCGGGGACGGAGGCGTCTTTGCGAAGCCAGGCGCGAAGCAGGACGCGCAGCATTGTCGGTGTCATCAGTAGATGGCCGACAAGACTGCGGCCTTTCATGTCGGAGACACCTTCGTTGATGCGCTTCAGGAGTGGCCCCGTGACGCGTTCGAAATCATCGGGCTTCTGATCGCACAGGCGACTGATACCGTCAAGGATCCGTTCGACATCATCGACCCGATCCATCGCCTCGACGGCGTGTGACACGACCTGGATCAACTCGTCGAGCGATTCGATGGGTTGAACCGCTTCGACACCTGAGAGAATCGGGATGTCGTCCGAATCAAGATCGAGCGGCGGTGGGAAGGTGTCATCGGCAATTGCCTCCATCGCGGCGTCAACGCCCGCCAGGCGTCGCCATTTGGCGTCCATCGCCTTGGCGCGATCCAGCAGGTCCGCCTTCAGTCCTTCCGGAACTTCGCTTGTCGTCGCGGGCGCCGTTTCTAGATTCAGACCGAGCGACGCGATGACTTCGTTTGCGGCCGCCTGACAACTCGGAGCGACCTGTGCGAGGCGATCGGCGATGACGGGGCGGACATCGTCCGGCAGCTTCTTCGCGATGGATGCAATGAGCCTGATCGCGCGTTCGTGGATGTCCGCGGCTTCGTGCGAGCAGGCTTCGCTGGCGGCGAGGGCGATGGCGCCGTGGGGGGCGTCTTTCGCGCCGGCGATTTTCCTGAGCATCGTCAACGCGGTTTTGGGCTGGGCCTTCTGGCGACAGGTCATCGCGGGCGCGACGCCTCGAATAAAAGCGGACGCGTCGAGCATTCCGCACTTCTCGAGTTCTTTCAGGGCGTTGAGGGCGAACGTGACGACCTGCGGCGCCTGGTGAGCGAGCAGTTCGAGATAGATCCTCTGCCTCGCTGCCCGCTCGTCGAGTGTGGGTGCGAGAAACTCGTGAAAGTTCGCGAAGCCTGACAGCAGCAGGTTGTTTCGAATGCCGGCTGTAAGTCCTGACAGGCTCGCGTCGAGCAGGCGATCTCGATCGATCACGCCTTCGTCGACGAGCCTCTTCAGCGCGATTGGCCAGGTTTCATAGTCGCTGTTGTCCTTCTTGCTGTAATAGTCGTATTTGAAGGCGACGGTCTCGACTTCGAAGAGACGCCAGAGTTCGTTGTTCAGCAAGTCCGGATCGTCCCTGAGTCGCTGGCTCAGCGGAACAAACGGCGTCTCGTCGTTTCGATGCCAGGCGCCGGGCGCCGAACTCGCCATGTGTTCGATGTATCCGTCAACCGACGGTGACTTACAGACGCCGGCTCGGATCAGGCAACGAAGCGCGCCCCACCCGATGTCCTTGAATTCGCCCTTGAGTTTCTCTTCGACCCACGCGTCGATCCAGTCGGGGGAGCGATCTGACAGGAGTCTGGCGGCGGGCGGCGTCGCATACGCGTCCCGCCAGCCCATCGCGCCGATATTCTTCGTCTGGCTGAACGGGCAGACCGCGAGCATGGCGAGTTCGGCGATCGCCTGTTGTTCGTGGATCCTGGGCGGAGGCGTCTCGTCCAGCCAGCGATCGAGTCGATCGAGGCGCGTCGAGATCCACTTGTGTGTCTCGGGGTCGAATTTCGATCGCGCCGCGTCGATTTCCTTGTACAGCGTCGCGGCGAACTTCGACAGCCTGCGGCGTTCGCTCTCTTCGAGTGACGCGCAGGCGCTGACGAGACCATCGGCGTCCGCCCGGGCCACGAACTGCTCCAACTGCTCGGGCGTCATTCCGCCGTCTCCTCGTCGTCTGGCGCGACCAGCAGGCGCGTCGCCAGGATGTGCTTGCAGGGACCACGCTGGCCGAGGTATTTGCTGTACCACGGACAGGTGCAGGTTGCGTCGTCGCCGCGCAGCCTGACCTGGTGCTGGACGCCGGTCCCTGTGACCTGCGCGTCGGCGTCGTTGCCGTCACGCGTCAGCAGTTGGACCTTTCTGTCGTCCAGCAGCTTTCGGGCGGCTCTCAGTCGAGGCTGAAGCGCTTCGACCTGTTCAAGATCGAAGGGCAGTTCCCGATGGAAGTAGGCGCCGCTGGCCGCGTCGTAGCCGGCGAGTCCGCGCGCGCCGAGGACGGCGAGCGCCGATGAAATCGCGTCCGTCGAAAGCGATGTCCTGGCGGCGATATCCGACGCGTCGATATTGGATTGCCACGCGAGTTGCGCCCGGACGGGTGTGAGGGCGTCTGCCCAGGCGCCAATCGCCAGTTTCTCGAGGGCCTGCCCTTCACCGGAAAAGCCGCGATAGATCTCGGGGCTGACGAGCAGAAATATTGAGCCTGTCTCGAAGATCACCCGCCAGCCGCTGACGCCCGCGTCGTCGTCGGCCCAGATCTGAAGCGAATTGGCCGTCGCGAACAGCGGTTCGATGATGCGGATGCGTTCGAGGCCTGTGATTCGGATGGCGCCCTTGGTTTCGCGCTGGGACAGTCGCAGCGCCCTGCCGAACGACGTGATAAACGAAGGCCGTTTCGGGGCGCCGCCGCGCGGCAGAGATCGGATGAAGCGCCGCGCCTCGGCGACGGGCAATTCGTATCGGAGCGATAGCGCTGGCTGATAGGCCTGCACCTCGCAGAATCCCTTGATCCAGCGAATGGGCAGCTGGACTTTCTTCTCGATGATCTTCTCGTCGCCACGGGAGAGCGAAACCTCATCCGCGCCGACGGCGAGACGCGCGTCGTCTCGATCGTTCAGGCGACAGAGCGCGGCGCGCATCGGATTGTTGAAGTCGACGTTCGTCGTGCCTCGGCCGTGAATGTCACTGTCGAACGCCTCGGCGGGCAGATCGACGCGGGCATAGACGCCACAGCAGCCGGAAAAGCCCTCGAATCGCAGCACGCCTTCGCCGCTCGTTACCACTGGATCCATCATTGGGGGGCGCGGCAGGAAGAAGTGCGTTCGAACGACATCCGAAAGCGTGAGCAGCATGTCGCCGACACTTTTGGGATGTCGCAGTCGTCCATCGAAGAACCAGGGGCTCGCCTGGGGACCATCGCTCGTGGCAAGGCGCAGACCGAAGCCGTTCTCGAAATCGCCGACGCCGGAGGCGAAGGGGTATCGATACGTGTAGTCAATCGCAGCCGCGGCGCACATGGCGACCTCCGCTCCCGATTTGCGAGTACAGATTGTTGAATGCTACTTCTGGTCCGCGATGAGATGGTATCGCGCGGCCAATCGAATGGGAACAGACGAGTACCGCAGGATTCCGCGATGCGCGCCCGATGGATGCGCGAGACGGACCTCGTGCGGGTATTGTTGACGCGTAGGCGCCATAGCGATCATGTCGGGTCGATGACCCGACCTACGGGGCTGAAGGTGACCGCGGCAGGGGCATTCAGAGCCGCCGCGTCCCCGCGGCGACGGAAGGCGAGTCATCGCGGGTCGTGCGACACAGACGTTGGTTCGGCGTCGCGGATTTGCAGTGATTCGCTCGCAGAATATCGCCCTGAGGACAGGGCGGCTCTGACTGGGGTCAATTCGCAGTTTGAGAATTGACAGTCGCCACACTCAGTTCGCGGCGGCGCATGCAGGGCCTTCAAAGAGGTGGATGACGTGGCGGCCCTGCGCCCGTTCTGTCGGGTCGATGACTCGACCTAGGTGCTAAATGTGCATTCTGTCGGGTCGATGAACCGATCTGCGGCGCCCGGCCGACGGCGTCAGTCGCGCTTCACGAGTTTCGGGGCGTCGACGCCGTTGAGTTCGAAGGTTTCGCCCCAGTGCGGCATGATGACATTGCGGAAACCGTCGTCCCTGAGCGTCTGCTGGAACTGCGTCATCTGGTCCTCTTCGCCATGGACGAGCAGGACGCCCTTGGTCGTGTTGGCGTGGGGCGACAGCAGGCGGCGCATCTCGTCGCGATCGGCGTGGGCGCTGAAGCCGTTGAGGACGCTGACCTGCGCCTTGAGGTTGAACTTCTCGCCGAAGATGCGGATATGCCTGTCTCGCTCGACGATGCGGCGTCCGAGCGTGTGGGCGGCCTGAAAGCCGACGATCAATACCGTGTTCCGGCCGTTCTCGACGTTGTTCTTCAGATGGTGTCGGATGCGGCCCGCTTCGCACATGCCGCTGGCCGAGATGATGACGCAGGGCTTGGGGCTCTTGTTGATGCCCTTGCTCTGGTCGACGTCGCGGATGTAGGTGCAGTAGTCGCAGCCGAGGATGTCGCCCGTCTGGCGCATGAACTCCCGCGCGTCCCTGTCGAAGAGTTCGGGATGCATGCGGAAGACCTGTGTCGCGTTCACGGCGAGCGGGCTGTCGACGTAAATCGGCAGCGGCTGAATCTTCTGTTCCGCGATGAGCTGATGCAGGAAGTATACGAGCACCTGCGTGCGGCCGACACTGAAGGCGGGAATGATGATCTTGCCGCCGCGCGCCACGGTATCGTTCACGACCTTCGCCAGTTCGCCCTTCAGGTCGCCGCTTGGCGGATGGATGCGGGCGCCGTAGGTGCTCTCGCAGATGTAATAGTGCGCGTCGGGAAAGTCGGCGGGGTCGCGAAGGATGGGCATGTTCGGCCGGCCGACATCGCCCGAAAAGACGACGCGGATTTTTCGGCCGATCGGCGGCTCATATTCGACCTCCACGCTGGAGGAGCCGAGCATGTGACCGGCGTGATGGAATCGCACCTTCGTGCGGCGCGATACGTGAAACCATCGCTCCTGCGACACGGAGTGGAACTGTCGGATCGCCTGCGTCGCGTCTTCCTCGTCGTACAGTGGTTCGACGGGCGGCAGGCCCTTGTGTTCCCGCTTCCTGTTCAGGTACTTCGTATCTTCCTGCTGTATGTGGGCCGAGTCGGCGAGCAACAGCGCGCAGAGATCGCGTGTCGCCGGCGTCGTATGGATGGGCCCGTCGAAGCCGCGATTGACGAGCATCGGCAGGCGGCCGCAGTGATCGATGTGCGCGTGGGAGAGCACGACGGCGTGCAGCGTCCTGGGATCGAAGGCGAATGACTGGTTCTTCTCGATGGATTCAGATCGCTTGCCCTGGAAGAGACCGCAGTCGAGCGCGATGCGCTTGCCGTCGGCTTCGAGCAGATGGAGAGAGCCGGTCACTTCGCGCGCGGCGCCATAGGACGTAACAGTCAGCATAGTCATGAACCCTCGATATTGAACACTTGCGCAGGCGTGATTTGGTAGCGGAGGGGCGAGAGTGTGTCAAATTGCGGCGGCGTCCGGCCCGGCGGATTCGCAGGATCCGCACGGGTTTGAACACACTGTGTGTGTGGGCGTCTGACGCCTTCTGCGCCCGGATTCCCGCATGAGGGGCTACATGCCGCAGGCGCCGCTGCCGTTGCCGTCCGTGTCCTGTTCGACGAAGAGGACCGTCTGGCTGTCCAGGGCGTCGACACTTCCATCGCAGTTGACGTCGGCGGCAAGGATAAGGTCGCCGTTCGTGATCTCGCCATCGATGACGTTCGTGATGATGGCGCGATCGGCGGCGTCCGTGCAGCCGGAGCCATCGACGTCGCCCAGAACGCGGACATCGATGAAGGCGTAGCCGTAGCCGTAGTTGCCGAAATCATTGCCAAAAACGAACACTTCGATGTATTGCGTGAAGCCGTGCGGCGAGTAACCCGGACGATCGGGGGCGCGATAGGTGATCGACTCCGTTCCCTCGCCGGAGACGACGATCAGTTCGGCGCTTGGGTTGTCGATGGGCGCCGACGTCGTCCATGTAATGGTGTACGAGCTGTTGTTGAGCGGATCGTTGTCGATCATTGCCGTGAGCGTCACGCCGCAGTTCGTCGGCGGGACGGACATGCTCGGAATGTTCTCATAGATCCAGTCGCGATCCGACGTGACGCTGATCGTCAGCGGCTGATCGCAGGCGACGCTGGCGCATGACAGGTCATACGAGAGGAAGGTACCCTTCATAAAGTTGCAGGAGAGTTCCGTCAGGTCCATGCATGTGTCGTTGTAGAGGCAGCAGGCGCCCGTGGGCGGACCGCATGGCTCGCCGTCACAGGTTGAGTTGTCGCCGAGATAGGTTCCACCTTCGATTTCGCACGTGTCCTGCGTGAGCTCCGAGCTGCAGAAGGAGCCGTAGCAGCAGGCGCCCGTGGCGAAGCAGGCGCCGGGGCACTCGGTCTCGACACCACTGAACACACCCATCAACGCCGTGCACGACGGCTCGGGGATTTCGACGCAGAAGCTGGTGAGGCAGCAGGCGCCAACGATCGGCTCACAGGTGTCAAAGGCGCACGACGTGTCGTCGCCGTGGTAATAGCCGTTGAGGCTCTCGCAGGCGACTTCAGTGTTGACGAGGCACACAGTCGTCTCGCCGTCATAGAAGCAGCAGGCGCCCGTCGGCGGCGAACAGGGATCGTTGTCGCACGTCGTGTCGTCACCCAGGTAGGTTCCTCCGTCGAACAGACATTCGTCTTCTGTGATGACGGAGCAGGCGCCCAGTCGCGCCGAGAGCAGCGGGTTGAAACAACAGGCGCCCGTCGGCGGATTGCAGGGATCGCTGTCGCAGCTTGTGTCGTCGCCCTGATAGGCGCCGTCGAAGTTGGCGCACTCCAGCTCGCTCGTGATGACGCAGATCGCCGGGAGCTGTCCGAGCGTAATGTTGACGTTTGGCAGGCAGCAGGCGCCCGTCGGCGGCTGGCAGATGTCGAAGTCACAGACGCTGCCGTCGCCGAGATAACTCCCCTCGGCGCTGTCGCAGGCGTCACCACTCAGGACGACGCAGAAGGGACCGGACAGGTCCTCCAGGCAGCACGCGCCCTCATTCGGCAGGCACGTGTCCGTTTCGCAGATCGTGTTGTCGCCGAAGTAGGTTCCTTCGAGCTGGATGCAGTCCAGCTGCGTCCGGATCAGGCAGCTCGCTTCCCCGGCGCAGCAGGCGCCGGTCGGCGGCAGGCAGCTCGCGCTGTCGCACGTCGTTGTGTCGCCCTGGTAGGTTCCTTCTGCGGCCTCGCAGATGGCCTGTGTCGTGATATTGCAGACAAGGCCCGTGCAGCAGGCGCCCGTCGGGACGGGATTGCCCGCGCCGCAGTTGGTTCCGACGCCGTCGAAGATACCGCCCTGATTCAGGCAGAGTGTGAGCGTCGTCTCGACACAGGTGACGGAAATCTGGCAGGCGCCCGTTTCGCAGACGTCGCCGAGATTGTTGTTGTCGTCGTCCCGCTGATCGGGGTTGGGGATGGAGAGGCAGTTGTCGCAGGCGTCGGGAACGCCGTCATTGTCCACGTCGGGCTGGCAGTCATCGGGGATGCCGTTCTCGTCGCAGTCGTGGGCGTCGCCCAGGGCGATTTCCTCGGCGTCGTCCCTCCCGTTGTTGTTGCAGTCGTCAAAGGGGCGCTGGATCCTGATTACGATCGTGTCGCCCGCCGAGTAGTCGATGTTGAGTCGCAGTGTGACGTCGAGCAGGACCTCGCCCGGCGTGATGAGGTTGGAGATGACCTGCGAGGACGGCGAGCCGCCGATGGCGGTCGCTCTGACGTCGATTCGTTCCGCGACAGTGCGCAGAATGGCGACGCTGGCGCCGGCGCCGTCCGCGTCGAGGACGCGCGACGTCTTGCGAACGTCTTCCGACGAAAACGTGAACGTCGCGTCAGCGCGGACTTCCACGCCGGCCTCGTTCTCGATGATGACGAGGACGGAATCCGAGCCCACGGGAATCGGAAACCCGATGAAATCGGACAAGTCGCAGCCGCAACCTGTGTTGGCAATGAGCGAGGCCAACGCGAGGCCGACGAGCCACGTCGTCTTCCGGGCAAATCGCCCCATGTGAATTCCTCTCACTGTGCAGATAATCGTGACCCGGCCGGCCCCCCAAACGGGAAAGTCATGGATCGCAGCCGGCCGCTGGTGAACCCTTCATTCTATGCGAAGAAGTGGTCTAGTGAAGCCAGGTTTCCCCAACTGTGGCGCCATAGAAGCCCGAAACTGGGGAAACGGGGCGATATCGGCCCTCCGACCCGTCATCGGCCGGTATTGCCCGATTCGGCGCTTTCCGAGGCGGGTTCGCCACCGACCAGACAAGCGGGGGTATAACCCCCATAATAGCGACGCAATAAATGCGCTCACGAAACTTGGTTCGCCGCCAGCATGAGGAATGATCGTGTCCGCCATCCGTACCGCTGTGCCGTTCGTCTTTCTGCTCGCCATCGTCGTCAGCCGGCCGGCGTTCGCCGTGGATTCCTGGCTGATCGTCGAGTCGGACGTCGTCGATCCCGGCGCTGACACCTGGATCGCGTTCGTGACGGGAGACCGATTCCCGATCGGGGACGGAATCGTCGACCCGGCGCGCGTGGAGGGGCTGATGTCCGTCCATGGCAGGCAGAAGCGCCTCATCGAGGGGCTGAAGGCCGAGGACGACGCCGTCGCGGTCCGGCGTGTGTTTGACGCGCCGGGCTATCACGCGCTCGGACTCACGCTCACGCCGCGCGTCACAACACTCGACGGGGACATTTTCGATCAGTATCTCATCGAGGAGCGGGCGAATGAGGCGCTGCGAATGCGGCGCGAGTCGGGCGCCCGGCACGAGCCGGTCCGCGAGCGCTACACCAAGTACGCGAAGACGATTCTCCAGGTCGGCGCCCCCGAGGCGGAGGACGACGGCTGGATGCGACCCATCGGGCAGCGGCTCGAACTGGTTCCGCTGACGAATCCGACGCTCTGGCAGAGCGGAGAGACCGTCCAGATACAGGTCCTGCTCGACGGCCATCCCTGGCCCGAGGTGCCGGTCTCGGCGGGACACGCGGGGCAGCGAACTCGCGAGGATGTCGTGCGGACGCGGACGAATGAGCGCGGCGTCGCATCGATCCGACTGTCGCAGTCGGGGCACTGGTACGCGAAGGCGCACCTGATTCGGCCCTACGACGGGCTCGGCGAATACGAGTGGGAGAGTTTCTGGACGACTTACACGTTCCGCGTGAAGGGCAAAGTGGATGTCAGCGGTTCGATGCAGATGCTCCGTGCGATTCACGGAAGCATCGATCCGTGGGCTGTCGCCGGCTTCATCATGGGCGAACGCGCGTTGATCGAGCTGGGGCTGCCCTACGGGAGTGGTGACTTTCTCGCCGTGCAGCACAGCCCGAAGGCCCTGCCCTACACGGCGATGCTCGATGGGCTGCAGGCGGCGACGGGCGCGACAGTGGGGAAGCTGAATCTCAAGCTCAGCGAGGCGCCGGCGTCGGAGCTTCGCTGCGAGTTCTTCCATCTGGCGACGGGGGAGGGGCTGACCTATCGACTGAACGCCGACATTCTCGCGAAGCTCAGGGCCGTCGAAGGACACGACGCCGAGAGTCTGGCGGTCCGAATGATGACGATGTCGGGCGATGAACTGTTCGATGCGCCGTCGAAGCCGGAAAGTCCCGTGCAGGCGCCGGCGCCGAGTCGTGAATTGTCGCCGGAAGCGGCGGCCGCAAACATTCGCGCCCGGGAGACGGCGCTTCGCCCCCTGGTGCGACTGGTGCAGACGCGGCGGCATTCCCCGACGCCCACGGCGATTGAGGAGGGCGAGAGGCGCCTGGCAAGCAACAGCGATGTCGAACGTGAATCGGGAGAGTCCGCGACCCTGTCGAATGGGGGCATCGAGACGTCGAGTGACGTCCGGCGGGCGCGGCGATCGTTGGGGCTGGCGGAGTCGTTGTGGCGGGCGGATACGGGCTATGATCGAGCGAATTCCGAGGACAAGGAGGAAAAGGGGCTTCTTTCCCCTCCGAGTCGAACATCGGAGGTCCGCGTGACAGCGCGATGATCGTCGGCGACGCCTGGCGCGTCGCATGCTGCGCGCGGCGCCCGGCGGCGGTGTCGGTTTCGGCGCGGGTCGAAGATTCCCGAATCGCGCCTGTGATCCCCTGGTCTCGCGTTCGAATCATCGGCGATTGCGAGGGGGCGACCAGGCCGACACGTTCTGCGGAATCCGTGTTCATGGTCGTTCCTTTCTGAACAGAGGCGGGTTGCTCAGCGGGCTTTCCGATGGACGCCGGCGCCTCGCCCGGCAGCGGCGGCGGCGGTTGTGGGTTCCACGCCAGGTAGGCGAATGCGGCGCCGCCGGCGACGGCGAGGCCGATGCGGCCGGCGCCCTTCAGTCCACGTCTGATCCAACTGGTTTTCGTCTCGCTCATTCGATTCGCTCTTCCATTCGACGGTCGCTGAGATTTCAACGTCCGGTCGGCAATGACATCGACGCCTGCGGCCCGGCGGCCTTTGCCGACTGTTGCAAAATCTCGATTTTTTTTCTTCAGTCGCCGGGTGATGCTGGCGAAGCGATTTCGGTTTGGCGATGGTCGACGCGTCCACCTCAGCAGCGCCACACGGGGCGGATCGCTGATTCCAGCGTGATGCGGGCCGAATTCGGCTCTTGCCGAGTTCGGAGGCGCGCTATCTAATGTCCCGAACCAAGTTACGAAAATCCCCTATTGCGGGTGAAACCGCCAAAAGGAACCGGTTCGTTGAGTACGGAAGCGATTGTTCAGAAGTACAAGGATCGCAAGGCCCTGATCGGGGTCATGGGCATGGGATACGTCGGCCTGCCGCTGGCGCGGACGTTCGGCGCGGCGGGATTTGCCACGCTCTGCTTCGATGTCGATCCGGAGAAAATCAAGAAGCTGAACGCCGGGAAGAGCTACATCAAGCACATCCCGGATTCGACCATTAAGACGCTTGTCAATTCCAAGCGGTTTCGGGCGACGGACAACATGTCCGAGCTCGACAAGCCGGACGCCATCATCATCTGTGTGCCGACGCCGCTGTCGAAGACGCGCGATCCGGACATGACGTATGTCGAGGCGACGGCGCACTCGATCGCCGAGCGTCTGCGCAAGGGACAGCTTGTCACGCTGGAGTCGACGACTTACCCGGGGACGACGCGCGAATTGCTGCAGCCGATACTTGAGGCGGGGAGTGGTCTCAAGGCGGGCAGGGACTTCTTCCTCGCCTACAGCCCCGAGCGTGAGGATCCGGGACGCGTGGACTTCACGACGGAGACGATTCCCAAGCTCGTCGGCGGTCTCGACAAGGACAGCCTGAAGGTGGCGATGGCGATGTACTCCTCGGCGCTGACGCACGCGATTCCCGTGTCGTCATGCGACGTGGCCGAGGCGGCCAAGATCGTCGAGAACGTCTATCGCTGCGTGAATATCGCGATGGTGAACGAGCTGAAGATGCTCTTCGACAAGATGGGCATCGACGTCTGGGATGTCATCGAGGCGGCCAAGACGAAGCCGTTCGGCTACTCCGCGTTTTATCCGGGGCCGGGTCTCGGGGGGCACTGCATTCCGATCGATCCGTTCTATCTGACATGGAAGGCGCGACAGTACGGCGAGCCGACGCGGTTCATCGAGCTGGCGGGTGAAATCAACACGGACATGCCCGAATACGTGATCAACCGGCTGGCCCTGGCGCTGAACGATCACAGGAAGCCGATTCGCGATTCGAAGGTTCTGGTCCTGGGCCTGGCCTACAAGAAGGACATCGACGACATCCGCGAGAGCCCGAGCATCGAGCTGATTCACCTGCTGCAGAAGCACGGCGCCAAGGTTGACTACAACGATCCGCACGTGCCGCGGACCCATCGGGGTCGCGAGCACGACCTGAAAATGAAGTCAGTCAAGCTGACGCCCGAAACCATCAAGTCCTACGACGCCATCCTGATCTCGACGGATCATTCGTCGTACGACTACGACATGATCGTCGAGAACGCGCAGCTCGTCGTGGACACGCGCAACGCGACGGCCGGCGTGAAGAAACATCGAAAGAAGATCGTCAAGGCGTAAGGCGCCGGGCGACATCCCTGAAACAGAAAAACGGCCCGAGTCGACGCACGTCGAATCGGGCCGTTTTCGTTTGTCGGTTGCGGCTTGTTTCAGAGTCCATAGGTGGACGGCTCGAAGTCGGCGTCTGTGATCTCGGCGCTGAAATCGATGTCACTGTATTCGTACTTGCCGAGGAGATGTGCGGCGTCGCACTGGTCGTCGGAAAACGTGTGAATCGCCGTCGGGACCTTCCATTCCTGATCGATGTAGATGTTGGCCACGCGATCGGGATAGCCACTGTCGGGGCCCGTGTAGGGCAGTTCGCGTTTGATGAACCAGACGCGCCGTCCCTTGAAGTCGGCCTCGCCCTCGTACGTCAGCTTCAGGGCGCCATCGGCTTCGGCCTGATCGCAGTACTTCACGAGCAGGTCCATCGCCCGCTCGAATCCGAACTGGTCGATGGATCGGCGGCCGGTCTTCCTGGCGAGCGGTCCGCGGATCGGCTGTTTGAGGCTCTTGATCAGCAGGCCCGCCATGCCGGCGGGCTGGACGACGGCCTGATCCTTCAGTTCCTCGTCCTTCGCTTCCTCGTCGCGCCATTTGCCTTCAACAAAGAGGGCTCGCTTCACGAGGCCGGGATTGCGGGTGAATTCCATCGCGACGCTGTACGGCGCGGATCGGAATTTCACGGCGACATCCTGTTCGGGGCCCATGCCGCTGGCGAGCATCTCCTGTCGCGTGAAGACGCAGGTGTAGGATTTGTCGGTGGCGGCGAACCCCTCGTGCAGCTGGCGAAGCGCTTCAAGCGGGTCAGAGGCCAGCAGCGACTCGAAGCCGCCCTTTGTCCCGGAGCTCTTCGTGTCGACGGCGGGCGCCGCGTGCGGCGCGTCGGCGCCGGCGCGCGTCGGCGCGACCTGCATGGCCGTCATGTCGGACGCGTTCGACCTGGGCGTCGATTCCGTCGCGGCGGATTCCACATGGGTCGTGTGAATGGGTGTCGCCTCGATGAGTTTCACGTCGTGATTGGCGTGACAACCGGGATCGAGGACCAGGGCGGCCAGCAGGCCGAGACCTGCGACAACCTGCAATGCTGGACGAATAGACCAACCTTTGTCTCGAGGCACGGCGGTCTCCTTCCGGAAGATGGCGAGATTCCACGAGGGATTGTGATGCGCGTTTCGGGGCGAGCCTACGGAGCCGCCCGGCGTTTTGATTTCATCGGCCGTTCGCATTGTCAGGCGGTGAAGAACCGGCGGGTGTTACCGGGCGTTCGGCTCCTTGTGAAATACGTGAGGCGCAGATGTCCTGTTCGCGCCGCCATGAAACTTTATACCCCCGGACGACCCGGAGGTTGGGCGGAATTCAGGGAGTAGGTCCGTCGCGGCGAAGCGACCTTTTCGTAGATCTGCTGATAACGCGCCACCATCCCTGAGATACTATGGTTTTTTCGGACGTGCTCCTGGCCGGCCGTCGCGATCTTTCGAGCGGTCTGCTGATCGCGAACGGCGTTCATGATGGCGGCGGCGATCGCGTCGTGATCGCTGTCGGGCACGAGAATCGCGTTTCGCTGATGGGCCAGCCCATCGTGGATGGCGTCGTCGGCGATGACCAGCAGAAGCCCCAGGGCCATCGCGTGAATGGGCTCCTCGCGAAAGTAGGGCAGTGTTCGCGGTGAACAGAAGATGTCGGCCGCGGCCATCGCGCTGCGAAGATGCTCGAGTCGCCCCGTAAACATGATGTTCGATGACAGACCGAGCGACTGGCTGAGCTTTCGAAGTTCGGGTTCGTGGGTCCCTTTTCCGACAATGAACGTCGCGATGTCCTTGAATTCCCGCTTGACGATTGCGATCGCGCGGATGAGCGCCTCCAGGCCGGTCTCGGGCTCCAGGGGGGCGGCGGCGAGGATCGACGGCGTGTGTTCAACGGGACGAAACGCCGCGGGTTCCGCGCCGGCGGCGACGCCGAAGGGGATTGTTTCGGCGGCTTTGTCGGAAAGGGCGGATCGATGAATCGCTTCTTCAATGGCGCGAACCGGCGTGATGAGTTCCGACGCCCGTGTCAGGTAGGGCACAAGCGTCGGATCGCTGACGGCGGAACGCGACGCGACGTTGATGACCAGGTCGGCGCCGACCGACTGCGCGATCTGCACGGCCAGGGGCGTAGACGGAAGGCTCAGGCTGTGGACGAGGAGCGTTCCGCGCCGGTTCATCGCATTCAGCGCCCCGGCCACGTCCGTCACGACGGCGCGCATGGCGAATCGCCGGAAGAACCGCGGGGGCTTTCGATAGCGAATGAGCTTTGTCGATCCGGCCGTCAGACTGTCCGTACGGGGATGGTCCGGCGCGACGAGAATGAACTCGATCGGCTCATCGATCAGGCCTATCTGCAGGTACCGGATAAAGCCGGGGAATCGCTCGACCACGTCTTCATCCGCGACGAGGCAGACCTGGATCGACTCATTGGGCTCACTGCGAACGGGCAAGGGGCGACCTCGGTTCCGGCGTCATCGTGCGTATCGGACGTGGCGAGCCGACAGTCGGCGTCCGCCGCCGATTCTCGCCGATGGAACGTTTCACTTTAAGTATACCGAATGGTCCGGCGCCGTGTCTAAATTCGGCGAGACGCCGCATCGACGAAGCGCGTCGTGACGGCGCGCCGGCATTTCGTTGGCGATCGCCGAGGCTGCTGGGTAGGATGTTCGCGTGACGGTCGGAAACTCCCGGTCGTCTTTTTTCGTTGATGTGCAGAAGAAACGAACCTCGATGAAGGGACGAGCGCCGCAGAGATGACGAAATCCAACGAGATTCCGACGGATCCGAAGACGATCGCTGGGATGATTGACCACACGCTGCTGAAGCCGGACGCAACGCGTGTGGATATCAAGGCGTTGTGCGCCGAGGCGAGGATCGACGCGTTCGCCTCGGTCTGTGTCAATCCGATCTTCGTGGCCGACGCGAAGGCGTTTCTCGCGGGCAGCGACCTGGACATCTGCACGGTCATCGGATTCCCGCTCGGGGCGAACCGCACGGACATCAAGGAGGATGAAGCCGCGCGGGCGATCGAAGACGGCGCGACAGAGATTGACATGGTGATGCACATCGGGGCGCTGAAGGGGCGCGATGATCTGTATGTCGAGCGCGACATCGCCGCCGTTGTCGAAGTGTGTCGCAATGGCGGGGCGCTGTGCAAAGTGATTTTCGAGACGTGCCTGCTGACGGACGACGAGAAGCTCCGCGCCTGCGAGGCGGCGATCGGCGCCGGGGCGGACTTCGTCAAGACGAGCACGGGCTTTTCGAAGGGCGGCGCGACTGTTGAGGACGTGGCGCTGATGTACGCCGCCGTGAATCCGGCGGGGCTCGCCGTCAAGGCGTCGGGCGGGATTCGCACGCTGGCCGACTTCAACGCGATGGTCGGCGCCGGGGCGACGCGGATCGGCGCCAGCGCGGGCGTCACGATCGTCGAAGAGGCGGCCGGCAAGAAGAAAAAGTCGTCGTCGAACGACGACTACTGAGTCGATTCGGGCGAGCGGCGTCACGTCGCCGACCGGATCGCGCCAATTCAATGATGAGATCCCTCGAATCGCTTGCGATTTTTCCGCGTGAAATGTACCGTTTGCATTCAGCTTGTCGCGGGTGAGCGGCGCGTTTGGGCGCTCACGCGTTTTCACTGATTTGGAATGGAAACCGTCGCGTCCCTTCGCGGTCGACCATCGTCGCCGTCGGGGCTGGCGGAAATCCGCATCGATCGAATCGCCGATACACAGAAGGAGTCCAGCGTGGCGCGAGAACAATCGCGAGAACAGTGGGGATCCCGCATCGGCGTGATTCTCGCCGTGGCCGGCTCGGCCGTGGGGCTCGGGAACTTTCTTCGGTTTCCGGGACAGGCGGCGCAAAACGGCAACGGCGCGTTTCTGATTCCCTACTTCATCTCATTTCTGGTATTGGGCATTCCGCTCGCCTGGGCCGAATGGACGATGGGGCGTTACGCGGGGATTCGCGGATTCAATTCGGCCCCCGGCGTGTTCAGCGTCATCTGGCGGAATCCGATTTCAAAGTACTTCGGGTCGATCGCCCTCCTGATCCCGCTGATCATCTACATGTACTACGTGCTGATCGAGTCGTGGTGCCTGGCGTACGCGTTCAATTATCTCAGTGGCGGCCTGAAGCCGGGGGAACCTCCGGAGGTTTATGCGGGCTTCTTTCAGAAGCTCGTTGGCAGCGGCGCCGACGGCGCCCTGTTCGACGGATCGAGTTCCCTGATCTGGTTCTTCGCCATCACGTTTCTGCTGAACTTCGTTCTGATCTATCGAGGCGTGACGAAGGGCATTGAGACCTTCTGCAAGATCGCGATGCCGCTGATGGTCATCTGCGCGCTGATCGTGCTCGTTCGTGTCCTGACGCTCGGGACGCCCGATCCGTCGAAGCCCGATCAGTCCGTCATCGGCGGTCTCGGCTACATGTGGAACCCCGATGTCAGCAAGCTCTGGGAATCGGGAACGTGGCTGGCCGCGGCCGGACAGATCTTCTTCAGCATGTCCGTCGGATTCGGCATCATCGTCAACTACGCCAGCTATCTGCGCCGGAACGACGACGTGGTGCTCAGCGGCCTGACGGCCTGCAGCATGAATGAGTTCTTCGAAGTCTGCCTTGGCGGCATGATCACGCTGCCGGCGGCGTTCATTTTCCTCGGCGCCGCCGCCGGAAGTCACGGCACCTTCGGTCTCGGTTTCACGGCGCTGCCGAACGTATTTGCACAGATGCACGGCGGCGCCTGGTTCGGCTTCTTCTGGTTCTTCATGCTCTTCCTGGCCGCCATCACGAGCAGCCTGTCGATGCTTCAGCCCGTCATCGCCTTCTTTGAGGAGGGGCTGGGCCTGAAGCGGCACGCGTCCGTCACGTTCCTCGGCCTGATTACCCTGATGGGCGTCTTCTTTGTCATGTGGTTCTCGAAGGACATGCTTGCCCTCGATACGTTCGACTTCTGGGTCGGGACGGCCCTGATCTTCGTGCTGGCCCTGGTCCAGTCCGTCATCTACGGCTGGATCTTCGGGATCCAGCGCGGACAGGCGGAGGCGCATAAGGGCGCCCACATTCGGATCCCGTGGTTCGTGCAGCTGATGCTGAAGTATGTCGTGCCGGTCTTCCTGCTCGTCATCTTTGGCGCCTTCTGCTACCAGAACACGTCGGCCTATGTCGACAAGTTCAGCACGGACGCCGTCGCGAGGAATTCGATTCTCGTCATCTTCGGCGTGCTCGTCTTCCTCCTTCTGCTGATTCACATCGCCGGCAAGCGCTGGGTGAAGGAAGGCCGTTATGTCGGAATTGATGACGTGGATGGAAAGATTCGAGGCTTCGAAGTGGAGCCGGTGGAGTAAGCCATGGGACAATATGATCTGAACCCGGCCGGTTGGGCGGTCATGATTGTGTCGCTGTCATCCGTCATCGTCCTGATCGGCTACTGCCTGTTCCGCGTCCTGACGCTGCCGCCTGTCGAGGTCACGGAGCACATGAAGGCGCCGCTCGATATCGACACGCGTGATACGCACGATCCGGACTGAGGGATTGGCCGAGCGACGTCGTCGGGGCTAGGCTACGCGTCATGGCACGCTTCTGGACAGACTGTTTTCCCTGGGACCTGGAGGACGAGGGCGTTGACGCGGCGATCGGCCGGATCAAGGGCGATCTCTACGCCGACGACATCAGCGTTCTGGTCCACAGTGACGATTTCACGCAGCGTCGCGCGCGTTCCATCGGGGATGGCGGGCGAACGATTCGACACGGGGCCGGCGCGCATTACCGCGCCAACATATCGCACTACGGTTCGACACGAATCCGACCCTTGGCCGCTCCATGGATGAAGTCGCGCGATCCCTTCAGCAGGATCGCCGGAACCTGCGAGTCCATGGGCGTCGGCCTGATCCTGCGCGCGAGCTGCCTTCGAAACGCGGCGCTGGTTCACAAGTATCCCATGGCCGCCTGCATCGATGTGTTCGGTGACGTGAGCCGCGATCGACTCTGCCCCGCCAACCCGGATGTTCGCGAGTTCATTGCTGCGATGGCGACGGATCTCGCCGAGTCCTATTCGGCGCAGCGGATCGAGCTGGCGGATGTCCTGTTCAACACCTCGCGCGACGGGCGAGAGGCGTCGATGGGCGTCGAACTGAAGGGCGCCGCACAGGGTCTGCAGGATTGGTGTTTCTGTCCCGCCTGCCGGCAGCGAGCGGCGGACGCCGGCTGCCACGTCGATGCGGTCCTGGCCAATGTGCAACAGTGGCTGAATCGCGCGTTCGAGCGGACGATCGGCGGGAAGCTTGATGACGTCAACGCGGGGATCATGGCGGCGATCGGCGACGACGCGGATCTGCGGAGCTACCAGGCGTCGCGACGCGCGTCGGAGCGTTCGCTGATCGCCACGATTCACGCAAAGCTCGGCGACACGCTCGCGATTCCCGTGAACGACGACGCCGAACTCGCCGCCATCGCGCCAATCGCGACGGAACTCGGTGTCTCGCTCGTTGCGCGATACCGAAAGCCAGCGTCGGCAAGTCCGATTCCCGGCGCCGTTGACGCGCTGGGGGGCGCGGAGGATGTCTCGGTTCGATTCGACGCCTATCCGCCTCATGCCGAGAGCGGTCCCGCGCTGGTATCGGCGGTGCATGACATCGTCACGGCGGGGCACGGTCGCGTCGGCTTCCACGCCGACGGACTCCTGCCGGCGCCGTGTCTCGACTGGGTGCGACAGGCGGTCCGCTACGCCCGACGCGAAGGCTGAGGCGTCAATGCCCGGCGATCTTCATGTCAATTGTCAGCGGGATTTCGCCGTAGCGCGGGAAGGCGCCCGTCTTCTTCTTGCTGTAAATGGTGGTTCCGTCGAGTTCGATCTCGAACTGCCCGCCGGAGCCGACGATCAGTTCCGTTTCGACGTCTGACCCGTAGCGGGCCTGCAACTCGGCAACCAGACCGGTCGCCTGGGGCTTGTAGTTTCACTGTCCGCAATAGGTGATTCGCACGCGCATTCGGCTGTTCTCCTTTCACAAGTGGCGCCTGGGGTTCCTGCTCGCCTCAGGCATTCTGGCGGGGCGGCGCAGGTTTGTCGAATGGAATCGCCGCGTCTCACAGGCGTCCGGATAGGTTTTCCAGCGTTCGAATTCCCTGCTGGATCTGTTCAATCTGCTCGGGCGGCAGTCGATTGGGTTTCGATACGTAAATCCGCTGTTCGTCGAGTCGCAGAGCGGTCTTCAGGTGTTCGACGGCCTTGTCGCGCGCCGCCATGTCGCCGAGTTCATGGGCGAGCCGCGCGTACATCGTCGCGGCGTAGATGTGACGAAGCGGCGACGTCGGGTAGTCCTCGACATACAACTCGTACTCGCTCGCCGCCTGGCGAAGGTACGCCTCGTTGTGCGTGAGATCGTATTTCTGCGCTGCGAGTGTCCCGCGCGTGTTGTGATGGAGACCGTTGTACGGGTCCCGCCGCGCGAATTCATCGACGATCGCCATGGCCGCCGTCGCCTGTCGTTCGGACGAGATGCGCGGGATGAGCTGCTCGACGAATTCCGAGGGCGCCGTGCCGTCGAGCGTGTACGCCTCCGTCGCCTGCTGATACCACACGCCGCCTGCGGTCGTCACATAGGTTTCCCAACCGGAAGGCTGGTTGTCCGTGCGGCCCTCCTGGAGCGCGTCGTTGCACGCGTAAGGTCGCGCGACGAGCTGGACGAAAAAGGTGATTCCAATGAGTCCCGTGATGATACCGACGCCGATGGCGGCGTTTCGCCGGGGGGCGGCACAAGGCGGCGTCGCGATCGTCGCCGTCTCGCCCGAATCCGTCGCCCGCATCCCGGACGTGGCGATCGCGATGGCAACGAGCGCAAAGAATGTCGTTGCGGGACCGCCCTCGAACATCGCCAGGTCGATGCCCGTGTGCAGCAGGAAGCAGAGGATTGCGGCGATGACGGCGGGAGCGACACCGACGAGCGGGGCGTCGGCGTATGTCGCGTTTCGCGCTGATTCCAGTGACAACAGGATGGCGCCGGCAAACCAGATCGTGGCCCCGGCGATGAGCAGATCGATCAGGGCGCCGCCGTTGGCGCCCGTCAGCTGCTTCATCCAGCAGAGAAAGGTCAGTCCCGTCAGCGCGGCGGGCCAGTAGATGACGGACTCGCTCTGTTCAGGTGGGGGCTGCGGCAATGTCGAATGCGTTGGGCGGCACAGTCTCAGCGTCAGGCCCAGCAGAATCACCAGAAAGGCGACGAGGCCCGGTACGCCCCATTCCGCGGCGAGCTGAACGGGCCAGCTGTGCGGTGATTCGACTTCCTCCGGGCATTCGACGGGTTTGTAGCGGAGGAAGTGGCGTCCGAAGTTCAGAGGGCCGACGCCGAGCAGATGATCGTCGGCGATCAGCGCGAACGCGCCGCGCCAGTACATGCTGCGAAACTGGATGGACTTGCCGAACGCGGCTTCGTTGCGATTCAGAGTCACACCGAGCGCGATGACGCCGAGGATGGCGCCGCCCCAGACGGCCAGGGCCGTGAGGCGCCGATGCGAGTCAATTTGTCGGCGCAGGAACGTGGCGACGATCCAGATGGCGACGCCCAGTCCGGCGCAGGCCACGGCGCCTTTGCTGTCCGTTCCGAGCAGGGCGACGAAACACGTTGCGATGATCAGCGTCGGGAGGATCAGCGCCAGCGGCGTTGTGCGGCGCTGACGAATCGCGAAGATGCGATCGCCGATGAGGGCCGCCGCCGCAAGAATGAACAGAATCAACTGGCTGCCGAGGACGTTGGCGTGCGGATAGAAGCCTGTGACGAGCTGCGAGCGCATGCGCATCTCGTAGTCATGACGCATACCCGCGGCCTTGCCGGACGTGACGCTGGCCTCGGGGCCGAGCAGTTCCGCCTTGTGTTCCTCCCAGTATCGGATCGTGTCAGGCGTCTCGATGAAATGCTGATAGGCGCATTTCGCGACGACGACGAGGGCCGTCGCGGCGATAACGATCAGGGCGAGACGGACGCGCCAGGGCCGTGTGAGGTACTGGCGCAGCGTCAGGCCGTAGAGGATGAGTGTCAGAAAGTTGGCGGCGCCGATCAGGGCGAGGTGCTTCTGGCCGGCCATCGAGCAACTGACGCCGGCGGCGATGGTAAGGATGACCAGGCCGATTTCGGCGCCCGTCCGTTGACAGGGCGCCGCGCCCACGGCGAGCCGCCGGATCCACGTCGCGGCGGCCGCAAGTGCGATGACGAGCGCGAACAGGAATGTCGTGCCGGGGTTCGCGACGCCGACGGCCTGCACGTGTCGAAAGAGCCGGGCGACTTCGAACGTCGACGTCTCGTTGATGACCGTGCGCAGCGGGATCAGCGACAGCAGGATGCAGAGCATCGCGCGATCGAACGTGATGACGCGCGCCGTGGGCGCCTGTGTCCTCGATCCGCGCGGCGATCCGGTTCTTCGGCTACTTCGGTTCATTGGCCCCCGGACTTTCCAGCAGCGCGACGAGGATCACGACCAGCACGGCCTGGCTGAGGATCACGAAGGCGGATTGCCAGTCGGCGCGCGGCAGAAGCAGCGCCGGCGCCGCCGTCACAAGCGTCGCCAGCCAGATCACGAGGACGGCCTTCGGGACGGACATGCCGCGCCTGACCAGTCGATGCGAAAAATGGCGGCGATCACCCGTCCAGATCGGAACGCCGGCGCGGATGCGCAGCGTGAACACGCTCGCCGTGTCGTAGAGCGGAACGGCCATGACGAGCAGCGGGGCGATGACGCCGATGGGTTGATCACCCTCGGACGGGCTGGTGAATGTCGTCAGGATCGTGAAGACGGCGAGCAGCATGCCGACGACCGTGCTGCCGGCGTCGCCCAGGTAGATCGAGGCCGGGTGGAAGTTGTATGGCAGAAAACCGATCAGGGCGCCGACGAGGATCCAGCAGCACGCCGGGACGAAGAGCTGTCCCTCCATCGACGCGGCGATCGCGAAGATCGACGCCGCGATCGCGGCGACGCCCGAGGAGAGACCGTCCATGTTGTCGAGGAAGTTCATCGAATTCGTGAGGCACAGAATCCAGAGCATCGTCAGGGCGATGGAGGCCCAGGCGGGGAGCAGCGTCAGGAGTCGAAGATCGAAACCGATGACGAGGACGGCGGCGACGATGAGCTGGACGCCGAGTCTCAGCGTGACTGGCAGCGATCGTTTGTCGTCGATGACACCGACGGCGCAGAGGAGGGCGGCGGCGCCGGCGATGGCGAAGGCGACTGGCGCCTTGGCGCGGATCCCGGGCAGGTGCTTCAGCAGGTCCGGCGGCAGATGCAGCGACTGACCTATTGTGTCGTTCAGCACAAAGGCGGCGCCGACACCGATCAGGATCGCGGCGACGATGACGCTCGTGACGGCGACGCCACCCCCGAGCGCGACGGGCGTCGCGTGACCTTTGTGACCGCCGGGACGATCGACGAAGTCACGACGCGTCGCGACACGGCGGACGATGGCCGTGAGGATCGCGGAGGCAAAGGCGGCGGTCACAATCAGGATGGCAGGGAGCAGGGAAATCAACGAATCCAGTCGTCTGCGACGCGTCGAATCGTCTATGGGTACGTTTTCAGCATCATCGGCGCGGGTCCGGCTTCGCCGGCGATCCGGGCGTGGCCAGCCATCGCGTCGACGGCGCGCGCAGGCGCCCTTTTAATAGGCGACAATACTGGCCCGGCATGCTATTGAATGCCGAGATTACAGTCTATATGGTACGTCCAACGGAAAAAGGGGGTCTGGTGAAGAAGGAACTCCGCAGCAGTCTGCGCACGCACATGGCGACGCTCTCGCCGGCCGTCATTCAGGAGCGGTCGCGGGCGGCGGCGGCGCGGCTCTTCGCCGAACCGGAGTACCAGCAGGCCGAAATCCTGATGATTTACCTGTCGAACTGGCACGAGGCGGATACCACGTCGATCGTGCTCCAGGCCTGGAAGGATCGAAAACGGGTCCTTGCGCCGCAGGTGGGCTGGGAAACCAGCCGGATGATCCCCGTCGAAATCAGCAACCTCGATACTGATATCGCCGAAACGCAATATGGAATCCGCGAACCGGCGCGAGGGGCGCCGCTGCCGGTCGGGCTGATTGATCTCGTGATCGTTCCCGGGCTGGGATTCGATGGCGAAGGCAATCGGCTGGGTCGCGGTCGCGGCTTCTACGATCGATTCCTGAGTCGCAAGGGCTTTCGCGGCGTTTCCTGCGCCTTTGCGCTGGAAGATCAGTTTGTCGAGTCGCTGCCGGCGCGCGAGCACGATGTGCGAATGAACATGCTCGTGACGGATCAACAGGTTCGGCGCTTTCATCGCTGAACCATTTCATCTCCCGTTCGTAATCACACGAGACGATCGATTCAAAAATCACATGACGCGTGACGCGTGTTGGCCTCTCACGCCACGCCAACGCGGTTGATCGTCTATCGAAGACGGGTATGCTTAAGTATCTGTCATACATGAGACGCAACCTGTTTGTCGCGTCTGTTGCGAGAGTCGTTTCGATCGCGTGCGGGCAAGCCGCGCGGGCTCGAATCGGCGAATGAGGAATCGCGCATTCACCAGGGAGGGGTGTGGATGCTCGGCTGAAGGAGCGGCGTCGATGTCCACTTCGCAGAGCAGTGTCAGTACCTCCAAGTCGGTCTTCTTCGCCATCTGTCTCGTGGCGGCCTCCTTGTGGGGGCTCTACCTCTGGAAATTCCGAGCCGAGGGAAATGCGCCGCAGGGCTCCATTGCCCTGACGTCGGATGTTGGCAGCGTGGTCGTGGCGGATCGGGCCGTCATGCCGCTCAGCGCGACCCACGGGGCCGACTCGACGTCGGCGACACCTTCGGCGCCCGCCGTGTCCCCGGCGCCGGCGGCCGATGCGCCGCAGATGGGTGGACCGACCATCGTCGCGGCAAATCAGGGCGTCGCCCTGGGAGACGTGGCGGCGACTCCCCTGACGCCGCGTCGCGAGACGCCGTCGAAACGGTCCGATGGCGAGTCGTCGTCCGGCGCGGCGGCGACAGTCGCCCGTCCCGCGACATCCGTCGACGCCGACATTTTGGCGGGCCGTCGCGCGATGGAGCGAGGTCAGTTCGTCGAAGCCCGACGTCATTTGAACAAGGCCCTGGAAGGCCGTCTGTCGATGGAGCAGCAGGAGGGCGTGCGCCGAGATCTGGCGACGATCGCCGACAAGCTCGTCTTCGGCAAGCTGGCGTCGCCCGGCGATCCGATCGCGCGCATGCACGAAGTCGCCAGCGGCGAGAGCCTCTACGTGCTGGCGAAGCGCCACAAGCTTACGATCGACTTTCTGGCGAAGATCAATCAGCTCAGGCAGAAAGATATGATCCGCGCCGGCGCCCGGCTCAAGGTGATCGACGGCCCGTTCCGCGCCGTGGTTCGAAAGAGCCAGCATCGAATGGACATCTTCCTGCAGGACCAGTACGTGAAGAGCTATACCGTCGGTCTGGGCATGGACAACGGCACACCGATCGGCGAGTGGGAAGTCACGACGAAGCAGGTCAACCCGGCCTGGACGGATCCGCGCGACGGAACGCATTACTCCCCCGATGACCCGAACAATCCGATCGGCGATCGCTGGATCGGTCTCGACTGTGTGGCCGGTGAGTGCATCGGCCGATCAGGCTTCGGCGTCCATGGCACGATCGACCCTGGCAGCATCGGCGCCGACATGTCCATGGGCTGCGTGCGACTGCTCGCCGATGATGTGGCCGAACTTTACGACATGCTCGTCTCCGGCGAATCAATCGTCGAGATCGTGCCGTAAGCGTCTTGCTGGTACGAGACTCCCATCTCGCGCCAGCATCCGGCGGAAATCCACGTCCGCAACGCGAATACACTCCCCCTAATCCAAGTCCCCGCAACGATGGGTGGCATGCTCCCCCCTCAAAGGGGAGCATGTGGCGGCGGTACCGACGTCAGGTCGTCACGTCGCGCGTGTTCGGCGCCGCGACTTCGCATGCTTGCCTTTTGGGGCAAGCATGCCACCCGGTTGAGTCCCCGCAGCGATGGGTGGCATGCTCCCCCTCAAAGGGGAGCATGTGGCGGCGGTATCGACGTCAGAACGTCTCATCGCGCGTGTTCGGCGCCGCGACTTCGCATGCTTGCCTTTTGGGGCAAGCATGCCACCCGGTTGAGTCGCCGCAACGATGGGTGGCATGCTCCCCCCTCAAAGAGGAGCATGTGGCGGCGGTGGCGACGTCAGAACGTCTCATCGCGCGTGTTCGGCGCCGCGACTTCGCATGCTTGCCTTTTGGGGCAAGCATGCCACCCGGTTGAGTCGCCGCAGCGATGGGTGGCATGCTCCCCCCTCAAAGGGGAGCATGTGGCGGCGGTGGCGACGTCAGGTCGTCTCGCCGCACGTGTTCGGCGCCGCGACTTCGCATGCTTGCCTTTTGGGGCAAGCATGCCACCCGGTTGAGTCGCCGCAGCGATGGGTGGCATGCTCCCCCCTCAAAGGGGA